>Ga0255048_10000185_pt1 | contig 45486 bp, 60 predicted proteins | sample JV7_2_2_MG_FD_183619 | JGI IMG/M metagenome (GOLD analysis project Ga0255048, IMG submission 183619) | Seawater microbial communities from Jervis Inlet, British Columbia, Canada - JV7_2_2 | ecosystem: Environmental > Aquatic > Marine > Inlet | place: Canada: British Columbia | collected 2016-10-06 | reverse complement strand
GCTTCTCTAAGGGTCACCCCCAAAACAAGCGACACAGGATTCCAAGATCCGCCGTCGCAACCGACCCTTGGGGCCCGCCAGGATATTCTTGGCGGGCCCCAAAACGTCACGGCCGATCGCGCATCCCGCGCAACCTCTCGAAGTAGCCCTCGACCTCGACGTCCACCCAGACCCTCACGACCGCGGGGCAGGACTCCATGTGGGCTTCAACCGTCACTGGCATCAGCGGCGGCTCAGGGATCGCGACGACGCGCTGCGGCCCGTGCGCGCAGGCGAGCGCGATGAGCGCGACGCTCGGCAGGACTGAGCGCACGCCACGCACGCTCCCGCGCGTCACCTCGCTCATACGCATCTGCGACTCCTTCCGCCTGGCGCCGTAGCTCTTCGGCCCGGGCACGCTTCGCGCGCTCCTCGCCGACCTTCGTGCTCGACTTCCACAGCAGAACGCCGGTCCCGGCGACCGCGCCCAAGGCGATTGCGATCAGCTCCAGGGACGGCACCTACAACGTGAGCTTGGACCGCGTCAGCCAACGCAAGCCGAAGTTTCCACCGGCAATGAGGATCGTCTGCCACATCGGATCGATCGGCGCAGCCTGCGCCGAGCTCATAACGTAAGCCAGGGCAGCGGCTATGGCGTTGAACCACAGGGTCTTGCTCAGGATCCACTTCTTCACGGCATTCCTCCTCCGCCCGGCGTCCTAGCGGCGTCCACGGCGGCTTCGAGGGCCTCGGCGTAGTCCGGGGCCTTGTTCGTGAGGATAGCCTGCCAGCTAGCATCGACGATCCTGAGATCCACGATCGCTGCCGCGTTGGCATCCGCCTGGGCTTCCACTTTGGCAACCCGATCATGCTGGATGTTGGCGACCGCCTCGGTCAACGTGGCGATCTCGACTCGGGCCTCGATCACGAAGCCGCCCATCACGACGATCGTCGTCGTGGCAAGCCCCGCGAGCCACTTCTGTACCATCATTTCATCGCCGAGATGAGTGTCTGGATCCCGAAGCCGACAACGCCGAAGATGACCACGGACACGCTGATCGTCGTGTAAATCTTCGTGTTCAGCGCATTCGTCCGCAGCTCGATGGACTGAAGCTGCACCTGCGTGGCGTCGGCGATCATCTTGAGATTCCGTAGGTCATGGCGGATCTCCTGCACCTCTCGCGTCAGGTTCCCCCATTCTCGACCGCTGGGGCCGTTCGATCCGGCGGCCTCCATCACTCGACGACCTTCACAGTCCACTTCTCGATGTATTTGAGGCCGGCGCCGCAGGCGAATTCGCCCTCGATGCCGACCAGGCCGTGGTCCGGCAGCACCAGCGTGTCGGGCACGGTGCCGGCGAAGCCCCAGGCATCGCTTCCAGCCGACACCGTGCCATATTCCTGCTGCGTGATCGGGCCCCCTAGCTGGATGCGGACCCGTCGACCGACGCTGACCGTGGCGCCCGCTGTCGTGCTGGTGATGATGCAGTAGGACGCTTGATTTTCTGCGGTGTCACCGTCCTCGGTGGCAGTCGAAAAGCGCACGAACGTGCTCGACTTTTTTGCCAGACTCAGGTCATCGGTTTCGTACTCGATCTCGTCGCTCTGGTCCGGCGTCACATCGGCAACGGTGACCGGATACTGGACCGATGACGCGCTCTTCTTTACGAGCCGCACCGGATGGCCCGCGACGATCGCCTTGAATATCCCGGTATTGAGCGTCAACTCGTTGAAGTCGGACCCGGGTGTGACGGTCGAAATCGTGTACTGCACGTCTGAGCCTTGATCGAAAAGGATGCGAACCGAATCGCCGACCTCGAACGGGAAAGGTGAAATCACCGGGACTTCGAGCACTGTCCCCGACTCCGCGACGGCCGAGCGAGTCCTCGTAACGAGCTCCGCGATTCGGCATTCCTTGCGTTCGTTGTACAAGCGGATGACTGCAGACCCAGTCGGGCTGGCAGCGTTTAGCGCGACCTGATCGAGTGCGGCTCCTGTGGTCTGATTCGTGGGGCCGATCGGCCAGTAGACGACGTTGTCGCCGCGACGGCTGAGTGTGTTCAATTGTCTCATTTATTGACCTCGTAGCCGAAGCTGCCCACGGCGGGGACGACCTCGCGGCCCAGTCCCTTCACTGCACCGAGTACCTCTCGGCCGAGGACCGAAACCGACGGCTCCACCCCTACCCCCATCGTAGCCACTGCGGGGAGAGCCTCACGACCCAAACCTGCGACGGCCGGCATCACCGCCCTCCCCAGCGTGATGACGAGGCCTCCCTCAAAAGGCGTCGGATAGAAGAAGACCGGCGCCGGGAAGACAGCGTCCCGGTAGGAGCGCACCACGACCTGTGGTCGGTAGACCCCGCCATACGGATGCCAGCCACCGCGAGGCATCAGCTTGACCGCTCTTCCCAGATGATGTTGAGGCCTGCCCCGGTCAGCGACGCACCGACCAAGAGCCGGACACCCAAGATCTGCGTAGCCCCGAGCGTGATCTCAAGCTCTGGAGTCGCCAGCCAGACCATCTCCTGCAAAATGTTCCACCCGACCTTTACCGTCAAATCGGTAGTCGCGACATCCGCGGTAGGGAGCCTGAACGCAGTCGCAGACGCTGCAACCGAGGTGATATCCATCTTGTACTCGTCGAGTGCGGTTCCACCCGTTCCGCCACTCGTTCCACGCACGAACTGGACTCCGTTCATGGCGAGCGTAGTCGATCCTGTCTGCCACACGCGGATCTCCTTCACTTTGCACAGGACGCCGGCGGCGCCCTTCAGCCTGAAGAAGTCGTCTTGGTCGGTTGTAGGCTGCCCACTCATATTCGCCGTGTAGAGCGACATGTCATCTCCTCATCAGTATGTTCGGCGCCGGCGTATGCTCGTACCGCCGCAGGTAATCTGAATCCAGAAGGTAAGAGATCGTCAGGATCGCACCCTTCAGACTGTCGCGAGTCGCCGTCGTGCTGTTTTGGCCGTGAAAGATTCGCTCGGCACTGTCGGTCGTCTCGGCCACGCCGCTGATCCGGATTCCCAGGAAATCGTCGGCGAGTGATGCCCGCGCGCCGAGTGCGGCGTTGAGTGCGGACTGGAAGTTTGGCAACGCCAGGTCATGCGGAGGCGCCGTCGGGCCGAACGTGTAGTTGCTGCCGCTGGTGAAGTTGATGACGCCGTCGATGTCATCCACTGCGGCAGCCGCGGCCACTGCGTGGATCCTGTCTCCCGTCAGGAAGTTCGTCCTCGCCCGGAAGCCCTGGAGCTTTCGGCCAGGGTACGCGTAGACCGTCATGTTATCTACGGCGCCTTCGTCGGCTGGGACGTTCGGCGTTGCATCTGAGTCGAACGTGTCCAGCACCCCGATTTTGATGCTTTCGTCGCCGCTTCCGCCCGTGATGTCGAACTCGAGGTGATACCTGACACCCTCGGTCACGACGAACGGGTCGGCAATCGTGAAGTCATTCCCGGAGATCGCTTTTAACGTTACAGATCCGGTGGGCAGGAAACTATCTACGTCGTACTCGTCAGTCTCCGCTATCAGCGTGTCTTTCGAGTACGCGCCGGAAGAGCCGGTCGCCGTGTACAGCTTCAGCGTGAGCTTCGCACCGCCGGTCGAACCAGACTTGCCCAGATACGCGAAGAACTTGTTGATTCCGAGGCTGGCGTTTGAGTTCGCCACCCATGTCTGGCCGACATTCCCAATGCCGGAGCGTATAGAGGCAATCCGCTCGAAGGTGATGTTGTGCGAGGCCGGCTCGTCGTCCCAAAGGGATGTGAGCGATGGGAATATGTCGGCGTCGGGAGAGAACCGGATGCGAGCATCGTGATACGTCGTCGTCTGCCGGTTAAGCCTACTGTCAAGCTCCATCACGCTGAACACCGTCTCGGTCATTCCGATTGAGTCGCTCGACGACGCCTTCACCTCGATGCTCCAGTCCGACACGAACGCACCCAGCGGGATCGAGCTTGTGTCGTAATGCATCACGGCGCCCCAACTCACGGCCCCCTTCGTTGCTGTGCGACCAAAGGTGGGGGTATCGGGGTTTTCGACAGATAGACCCTTCTCGTATCGGGCGTCACCGCCCAGGTCTGGGTTTACAGCCGGAACCGCCGGCGTAAGGGAAACGGTCGCCATGCATCAGCTTCCATCGACGCCGGTGCGTTCAGAGTTGTCCCCGGTCTTGTCGTCAGCGTAGAGCGTGAGTGAGTCTTCCATGTTCTCAATGTTGTTCCACTCATGCTGGAACTCTACGGCCTCGGTGTCATCTGGGTTGCGCCTACGCACGACGCAGAACATCTCCCCGGTATCCGTGGCGAGCTCATTGTCGAGCAGCCACGCGATGATGCTGCGAACCCTGGAAAGGTCAGGTGGGTTCTCCATATCGCCATCGAGGAGATCGGGAAGCATGGGCGCCATCCTGCAGGTGAAGCAGGTGTTCTCCTCGTTGGCTGCCGACAGCCGATACAGACCCCAGGCTCCCCACAGCTCGCCATCCTTGAAGACAGCGAATGTCACCGTGATGTAGCCGGAGCCGGACCCGTCCTCGCACCACTTCGACGATGCGTTGTTCCATTTTTCCTGCGATGCGTCGGAGATCCTGTGCCACACGGCTTGCGTCGCGATCTCCAACTCTCGGTTGCCTTCGACGTGCAAGAAGGCCAGGTCGCCGATCTCGAAGGGGAGGATCCGCATCAGAACTCCGCGCTCGCCGTGAACTGTTGCGCGTAGTGGGCGTCATTCACACCGCCCGCAGATACCTGCCCCGAGACGACGGTCGAGTCCGAGGTGAGAGTCGCATCGGAGTTGATCGCGGCGGCGCCCGGGGTCCCGTCGATGCGGTCGGCGCTCCCGGCGGCGGTCGACCCCGGGTTGTACTCCACCACGGTAGGCACCGCACGCATCACGGCTGGGAGCTCCCAGCTAATCCAAAGGTCGTTGGCCTGCTGATGCGCGACTCGCGCCCCGATGCGGCTCACGTTGTCGCCGGGAGTCGTGTCGTAGGCGAAGGTCTTGGCGTAGTAGCGCTGGCAATTCGCGAGCTGCTGCGAGAATGGAACGTGGTAGAAGTCCGAAGCCACCGCCTGCGGCTCCAACTGGAAGAGCCCGAGGTCAAGTTGGTCGCCTGTGCTGTGCGACTTGTCATCGACGTAGACGAGCCAGCCAAGGTTGAGCGCACCCGATGTCACAGATACGTTCGGAAGCGAGAAGGATTGCCATATCGTCGATAGGGTGTACGTCGCGTTACCGATGACGGACCAGTTTATTCCCCCGGTTACCAGCGCCGGTGCGGCTCCCCAGGTTCCCACAAGATCGCGGGCAGGCGCATCCACAACCGCGGGGCTCACCGACTCCAGCAGGACAGCCCGGATCGCGCCGATAGCGTTCTGGCTCTTCGCGCGAAACGAGAATGACGCAACGCCACCGGCGTACTTGAACGCTTCCGTGCTTTCGAGAATTCCACCGATCCCGAACTTGTTTGTCGATCCACTTGCTGTCGACGTGAGGCGCAGGAAATAACGCGATCCCTGCCCGCCGCCGCCGCTTTGTCGGGATACGTCGACATCATTGATGGCCGCCTCCGACAGGACGATTACGTGATCGGCGCAGTACGTCGTGTCATCGGCAGCCGCAAAGGATGTCCCGCGCTGCCAGACGGCGAAGTCGCCGTTGATGATGTCGTTACCTCGCGACTCACGCGAGATCGCCTCGTAGTAGGCTCCGTGCTGGTTGTCGAGCAAGTCCGCGTCGATGGTTCCGCCCGCGCCCTCGGTCTTCGTCGCAACCGTGGACAAGTCGTCAATCGTTGGAATCTCACCCGGGCTCTGGGCGAGCGTCGCGCCGGTTGGGTGAAACGCGGCTTCGTCGATCGTTCTGGCGAAGTAGCATTGGACGAGAGTTACCGTTGCGTCGGGCAGTGGGGCCGTCGCCCAATCGTTCGGGTTCACGATCTGCTCGAGGGTCACGTTGATCTGGCCCGGCACGCCACTGTACGCGCTCACAGACGCGATACGGCCGATCACTGTCGTCGGGACCGTCCCCGTCCCCGTAACTTTCACCCAGGATCCTACCGTGAACTTATCGGTAGCATTGGCGCCTTCGGCGTCCGTCACCCGGAACGTCGTCGTGCCAGTCCGCAATAACGTGAAGTCGCCACCTGTTTCGCCGAGTAGGTCGACCCACTCGGAATTTTCGTACCAGCGCCGGATCGCACCCATGTGCTCCCGACCCCGGTCGTTGACCAGGCTCCGCGCCATACCCTCGGGCATCCCCGAGCTCGCGGCCTGGTCGTTATCGCCGTCCGTCGTGCTCCACTTTGACAGATTAGCCATCTATGTACCTGATCCATAAATATGTGTTTCGTGTCAGAGCCTCGTCGTATGCCCAGAGGAAGTTAAGGCCAGGGTTTGTATTAGTACCATCTATCGAAACCGTGAGTTTGTCCCCTGCGGCAGGCGTCCAAAGGAAGGACGCATTAACTAATGCCGACGATGGCATCGTTGCTGAACGAGCATTCGGGTCTGCGATTGTGCCGAGCGGTCCGATCGAGATATCGTATACGTTGGTGCCGGCCCCGGCACCGCCGGACAGCGAGAGATTTATTCGGTACCGCCTCGACCCGTTGGCGCCACCCATCGGGAATACAACTGCCTCAAAGCTCGGATAGACTGTTTCGGCGCTAGTCCATGTAAAGGCCGCGCCTTCGATGAACAGATCGGGGCCGCGAATGTTTTCCCCGGCAGCGTCCGTCACGTTGAGCAAGTTATCGGGGTAGAGCTTCGAGGTCGTGCCGGCGTCCGTAACGTCCGTGCCACCTACAGCCACGAACGTATTGTTCGCGCAGATCGTATCCACCGCACCGGCTTGGATGTCGACACCCTTTCCTGTGACCGTATCGAAGTGATTCCCCGTGACGGTCGCCCGGGACGCGCCGCTTTCGATCTGCACGCCATCTCCACCAATGTCGCGGAATACGCAGCCGTGGATGACTGCATCGTTTCCGTTGACCTGGAGGACTACGCCATCTCCGGTCGACTCGTCGAACACGCAGTTGGAAATCGTGAGATCAATCCCGGCGGATTGCAGGCTGACACCGGTCTGGTTGCTGAACCGGCAGTCCGACAGCGAGACTCGCATTGCGTCGTTGTTGATCTGGCAGCGCAGCCCTTGGTGGAACTGCACGCCGCTCACGATGATGTCACCCGCCTCTTCCGGGGATGCGGCAAGCCCGTCGATTAGCAACGGCAGTGCGGAAGCTCCCGACATGTTGACGACACCATTGGATACCTGGACGTATCTCCCGAGGATGCTGAGCCCGTTTGCGTCCGATTTCGCTCCCTCGATCTTGAAGTTCGTCAGTTGCGAGAGCCGACCGCCGCCAGCGCCGCCAGCGCCAGAGGTCACAGCCCCGAAGACGATCCCGGTGGCCGTCGCTCCCGTCGATGCGGTCAGCACCACGTCGATGTTGCTCATCGCCACGCTCTTCGAGTCGATGTTGAACGCAAAACTGCCAGAAGACCCGTCACCATCGGCGTGACCCGGGTCAAACGCAGCGCAATTCGTCACCGAGAATCCACGGTTGACACCGTTCGGGTCGAGGATGCGGATTCCATTTCCACCTGGCTGCTGGACGTAGATGCCATCCATCGAGCAGTCGCGATAGGACTGTGACGTCGGCGTGACGTCCGTGGCCGCGAAGACAACCGCTTCGCCCCACACTCGGTAGAAGAGTAGGTTGTGCAGCACAATGCGCGTCAGGTTGTCGTTCCCGACGATTCCGTTGCCGGCAGTCTGATTGACGGAGTTGCCGTTGAACTGGATATCGCGAATCGTCACGTCCGCACAGTCATCCGCGATGTTCAGCATCGTCACGTCCGCGCCGGCCGCGAGCACCAGAATCGTCACGCCGATGCCTAGTCCCTGAATCGTCACGTTCCCTGGGGCAGGGATCGAAATGGCTGCTTCCAAGTCGTACTGCACGGCGTCGAGTTGGACAATCTGGCCCGTCGATTGCGCCGATACGATGGCTGCATTGATCGCGGCAGCGGTTCTGCCGTCTGGGAACACGAACGGCGGCGTATCGTCGTTGAACGCGTTGCGCCCAAGGCTCTCGCTGCCGCCCAGGTAGAACGCGGAGATCCCGTTCGCGGTCGCCGGTACCGCCGATGTCGCACCGCTCCAGAACCCGATGGTGAGCTGGGTATCTGGGTCGCCGAAGGCCGAGACGGTGACGAAGCCGTAGACATCAGCCCCGGCGTTGCTGATCTTGACCTTCGTGCCCACCGGGAACAGTGCCGTGGCATCCAGCGCACCGATGTTGACCAGACCGCCGGACTCGGTCACGGTGTAGTCGCTGACGAGTTCGCGCCAGTCCGGCTGGTCCCACTGCCGCCGGAGCACGGCCATCATCTCGCGACCGACGTTGTTTACATCGCTTCGCGCCATGCCTTCCGGCCAGCCGGCCGCCGGCAGGGTATCGACGTTGGACGCCGCAACGGTCGACCAGTCCTTGATCTCAGCCACCGTCGATTACTCCCTGGCTAATCAAGTAGGCCTCGCGAGCTGCTGCCCGGCCCTTCTCGCGCGCCGCCTTGGCGCGCCGCTCGCGACGCGGCCTCCTCATCTCGTCTACCTCGCGGCCAAGCGCACGATCCTCACGCCTTGCCTTTCGCCTCGCAACGTCGCGGGCGCGCTTCAGATAGCCACGCATCAACTGCGACTTCGCCGCGTCGTTCGCGCGTTGGTATCTGCCGCTCGACACCCTCGGGACAACGTAGCGCTCGAAGGCTGGCCCCATGTGCTTCGTCACGATTCGGTCCCAGGCGTCGTTGCCCGACCCCGGGAGGATCTCGCCACGCGAGAATTGGAGTCGGTCGAGTTCCTTCTCGGCGGCGTTCTTCGGGCCGCGAATCGTCGCGCCGGTCAACTGCCGGGCGCCCGGGGCCAAGTTGACCGGAGGCGCTGCGCGAGTCGGGAGTTCCCGGTCCGGCAGCCCCTCGGCGGCGCCAAAGGCAGCGAGCTTCGTGCGGAACTGGCCGAACATCGGGTCTGCATTCGCATCCTTGACGGCGCGCGGATCCCCGCCCATCGCCTGGTCGAAGCTCGCGAATGCATCGTTGAGCTGCTGGAATGGGACCAGCATCCCAGACCATGCCGCCCCCGCGTAGCCGGCCACTCCCCGTCCGAACGCCTCGGCCTGGGCCTGGGCCTTCTCTTCCGGCGGCAGGTTCTCATCGACTTGGAGGCCTTGCGTCCAGTCGTCGAGTGCCTTGTCGAGGATGAAGAGCCCCGCGCCGGCGCGCATGTTCACCGCGAGGAAGCCCATCGCAATATCGCGCGTGCTCATCCGGTTGAGCGTGCCGTCGCCAATCCGCTTGGCAACGTCTGCCGCGAACAGATAGCTCGCAAACGGGTTGAACGGCCGAGTGTCGAAGGTGCCGATATTCGGCTTGCCGGTGACCTCGTCCATCACGATGTTCCCGGCTTCGTCTCGCTCGAACATGTCGATGTTGAGGTTCTCGTTCAACCACTCGGCCTGCTCTGCCCCGGGGCGGATCTCGTACCACCTCTCTCCGGCGTACTCGGAGTCTCTGATCTGGTGGGCGGTCATAAGCATCCCGGTCCCCAGCGATGCCTTCGTGATCGTGGAGACGTCGCCCTGCGCGACCTTCTCCCACTCTGACTTCCGGTAGAGCATCTTCATCAGCCCGAGCGGGGAGTGCTGGTACTGCCACTTGATCGCGTTCATCATAAAGCGGGGGAACGGAATCACCTGCGTCAGGCGGACCGGCCCGACCCCCGTGTGATTGACGAGGTCGATGAATTTACCCGCGAAGCCCTCGGCTCCCATGGCATTGCGATTGAATTCCTTACCCCAGGTCATTTCGAGAGCGCGATCGACTGCCTGCTTGACGTGTGCGCGGTCGATGGTCCCGAGTTTCCCGGCGGACTCGAGGTCGGCAAGCTGCTTGCCTGACGCAGCGAGCGAGCGGTCGAGTTCCGATGCGAAGACAGCGCGCCGAATCGTGTACTCCTGAAATCGGTTGGCCGTATTCAGGATGCGCGCCGTGTTCTCGAAGCCACTCAGCACGCCCGTCTGCTTCAGTGCCGGGATCCCGTCGGCCTCCGAGGCAGACCGGAAGAAGAGCCGATGCATGTCATCCGTAAAGGACTCCATCTTCATCATCTCGTCGACTTGGCGCTTCGTTTTAAGGGGCGATACGAAGATCCGCGACAGCGGTCCCAGAGCGTCAGCCGAGCGAGCCGGGGTCCACTCCTTGCCGACGGCCCGAGCTCCGCCCCGGATGACTTGGTGCATCGCGCCTTCCATGATTTGGCCCATGGTGTTCACGGTCAGGTTAGCTACCTGCGTCTCTGCGTTCCGCATCGCAGTCGACAACTGGGTGACGAGCATCCCGCGACGGACGTTTTCCAGCCGGCGCCAAAAGCCCATCGGCTCGATGTCCACACCTTCAAGCTCGCGTAGCCTCTTGAAGTCGGCCTCCGATGCCCCGCCGCTCGCCTCAATATCTCGCAGCATGCGCTTCTCGGCCTTCCGCGCCGCCGACATCTGCTGGAGGATTCGACCGGCGTTCGACGTGGTCGACTGGAATCCCATGACGAACTCTTCCAGCGTGATGCCATTCGCATCGAGGATCGGCTTGATCTCGTCCAGATTCATCGTGCCCGATTGGATCGCCTCGCGGACGTTGAGCGTCACGCTCTTGCCAGGGTTGACCCGCAGGAAGCTCGCCGGCGCACCCTTCAGGAACTGCTTGTAGGCGTTCATCAGGTTGGTCGTGGTTTCGAGGTCGATCGTCTTGGCGACTCCCTCGGTCATCTCGTCCATGATCTTCATGCCATGGAATTCCGTCGCCCGCTTCACCGCTTCCGGCGGCGCATCCATCCGCTTGGCCTGCTCGGTAGTCAGGCGATCGAAGGCTGCGTGCTGCCCCTCGCGGTCCAGCGGGTTGATGACGCGAGTAGCACCGGCGGCGCGGGGGGTGGGGGCTTCGGCAGCCGTAGCGTATCGCCCTGCATCGGTAACATCTTCCACGCGAATCGGTTTGCCACGCACAACGCCGCCCGTTGCTGCACCTTGTACAAGTGCGCGACCAGCAGTCCCGTCTGGCGATGTCCTTAGGAATTCCGAAGAGGGGGAAACCTGCGATTTCTTGACTGTCACGGCAAGTATTCGCGGCCCCATCCCCTCAACCGAAATCGGATCTGTGCCAACGTAAATCCCATCGTCAATCGCTTCGATACCACGCCCTTGGCGTTGGGGTACTGCTTTGCCGCCACCTATGAGGTTTGCGGCGTTGGCATCAGACGTTGCGTGGAATAACGTAACCTCCGCATCGCCCGGCAATGCGTCAAAGGCTTCTGCTCGCTGTACTGGCGTACCCTCGCGGGTAGACCAGGGGATACGCGCACCCTCGGCGGCGCGGGGGGTGGGGGCGTTCGGGGCAGCGGCGCGCGACGCTCGGGCCGCAGCGATCCCGGCCTCCTGCTCTGCCACCTCACCGATCAGTGCCGCGCGACCGTACTTTCGGACCCCGGCCTCGACCAGGCCACCGGCTGTCACCGCACCGGCGATCCCGGCGCCGATCTGGGCAATCGTGCTGTCGGTGTGCTCGGCCGCAAGACCTTGCGCCGTTCCGCCGGCCGCGCCGGCCGCGAGCTCGGTGGCGGGCCCCGCGGTGATGAAGCGCGCGGCGCGCGCAAGCCACGGCACCTTCGAGGCCGCGGCAAGGGTTCCGACGCCGAAGGCCTGGAGGCCAAACCCCGCACCGTAGCCCGTGAGACGAGCGACGCGCCCTTCGGCCGTGACGGCCTCCGGTAGGTTCTCCTCCTCCCAAGCCCCGATCGCCTCGGGAATGTCCGTCTCAGGCAGCCCCATGGAGCCCAGCACCCAGTTAGCGCCGTGTCCGATGAGCTGTGCCGTGTCGGTGAAGGATTCCGCGAAGCCGTAGCCAGCCTGGCGCGTCGCTCGCTCGGCAGCACTCGAGCCAGCCGGAGACTCCTCGCCTGCCGGCGGCGGCAGATTGGGCGGCGGCTTCACAGCCTCTCGCGGCGCAGCAGTCGCGGTGCTCGCGGCTGGCGCCTGCGACTCCCAGTCAGCCATGATTCTGCGGACGTAATTCTGGGTTTCCTCGTAGGGCGGGATCCCCTCGTATTCCGCGACCGTTCTCCCGCCGGCGTTGTAGGCGGCCAGGGCGTGGTCCCAGCGACCGAAGCGATCCCTCTGCTTCCGCAGGTAGCTCGCGCCCCCCATGATCGACTGCTCGGCATCGAACGGGTTGGTGATACCCAACTCTTTCTGGGTGCCCGGCATGATCTGCATCAAGCCCTGCGCGCCCGCAGGGGAGACGGCGTCCGGGTCAAAGCCCGACTCGGCCTGGATCTGCGCCTTGAGCAGCCTGGGGTCGATGCGGTGCTTCACCGACGCCCTCGCGATGATGTCGTCGAATGCCGTCTCGCGCCCGCCGCGGCCGAGCTTGCCACGGAGGAACTCCGTGCTCTTCTCAGGCGACTTCGCGTAGGCCGCGCGGAACGTGTCGTTCTCGCCCTGGAGGCGAGCGATCTGCTCGGACTCCTCCAGCCCGAGGAAGTCCTCGCCGGCGAGGATCTCGTCGAGTCCCGCCACGGCTCACCTGCCTGCCTTCGAGGCGCTCAAAAGTGTCGCCCGCCGCTGATGGGTCTGTCGGGTCCACCGATGCCCAGGTGATCCAAGCCTCCTGGCCCCCACGCAGACCGTACTTTCTCCGCCTCGGACTCCAAGAAGCCCCGGATGTTCCCGGGGATGCGCTTCCAGTCCTCCAGCCTGCGCCGGTCACCTTCCGCGTCATATCCGCCGATGTCCGACAGGCTACCCCTTGAGTCCTCAAAGGGCTGACCTATCCGCGATAGGAACGCTCTGTTCCTATCCATTCTGGCCTGCCTGTCCTCTTCCGAGGGTCCACCGATGCCCAGGTGATCCAAGCCTCCCGGCCGCCACGCAGACCGTACTCTCTCTGCCTCCTGCTCCGACCAACGGTTCCACCACTCACCCATCCCGGCGGCCTGCCATGGCATGGCAGACCTTCCTCGCGGCATTGGCAAGTCAGCGGCGCGCGATGGCGCGTCCGTCTCCGCTATGTCGGTGAAGGATTCCGCGAGCGGCGGATCCGCATGGGGAACCCTCAACGCTTCCCACGCTGCCGAGCGCGGCACCTCGGTCGCGGTGGTAAGCCCCCCCACAGCAGCGGCGAGTTCGGCCTCGGAGCTAGCCGGGGTATCCGCGCCACGCTGCGGGCCGCCGACGCCCGTGCCTTCGCCACCCTCCATCGGGATAAGCGGCACGGGATCGTCTGGATTTACGTCGTTGTATCCTCCCCGCAGGATGTTCTCGAATTCCGCAGGATTATCGAAGTACGACATGAAGTCATTGATTTCACTGATGGCTTCGCGGACGCCAGCCTCTCGGTCATCGTAGAGTTGAGAGAGCCTCAAGGGGGTCAGGTTCCTAGCGATTAACCGATAGCCAGGCGCCTGCAGCTGGCGCCGTTGCTCCGTGGCTGATGTCGATGTCCACGGATTCCTTGGATCCTTGACGGGCCGTTTCTCCCCCGCGGTGTACCCGCCGCCAAAATTCTCTCGAAACTTTTGGTCGTAAGTACCAAGCGGCTCATTCTCGCCGAATGCGGTGTAGGCGTCCAGGCTGGGGATTCTGGCGGCAGTGAGCCCGACCGCGCGACGCGCGGAGTTGAATATCTGCAGATCTCGATTCGATGGCCCGTCTGGGCCCGACTCGCTGAACCTCTGGGCGATCTCCCTTGCCACCGCTCGCTGCTGCCCGGCTAGGAGGTTTGACTCCTGGGAGGCCACCGAGCGTTCGTACCCGAGGAACGGATTGTCGGAGAAGGCGGCAGCCCCCAGCGCCCGGGCGCGGCTGATTTCTCTTGGCTCCATGAAGAGCGACCCGTAATCGCGGTGGAAGTCGGCGCCGCGCAGCTCGGTACCAAACCCAGTGATGGCTTCGCGCTGGGCATCCGAGCCCGGCGGCGGCTCGACCCTCACCGTTTCGCCCGGCGTGACGTTGAGCGTCACGGGCATATGCCCAGTCTCGTCGAGCTCCTCGCGCGGCAGCATCGGCGCGTGCCACTCGCCGCCGTGCGGGAAGTAGCCGGCATCGAAGCCACGCGGACGCCCGATCTGGCCCATCAGAGAGCGCGACCCGGGTCGCCGCTGGAAGCGCTCCCTGCCCAGCGGCCGATCGCGCGGCATCTGCGCCGGGCCCGGAGAGATCGGCAGCGGGCGAGCGGACTGAACCGGCGCCTCGTAAGGCTGCTGGAGGCTGCGATCCATCTGGCCTTCCACGATCCGCCTTGCGCGACCCCGGGGGTCTTCCTTCGTGATCGGATCGAGCCCGTATGATGCCATCATGCCACCAGCGCGATCGGATATCGCACCGCCAGCACCGCCAGCGAATTCCCCAATCGCATTGCCGGCCTGCTGCATCGGGTTGATCATGCCGCCGCCATCGGTGGGGGCGGACGAGCCTTTCTTGCCCCCACCACCAAGCGCCGACCCCAATGCACCCTTAGCAAGGGTGCCACCGAGGCCACTCCCGAGGGCGCCGAGCATCCACCACACCATTAGGCAGCCTCCCCTTCGGCGGCGGCCCACTCGAAGAACGGCAGCCACTGGGCCCGCACTTCCGCATCGCACGCGATCTCTCGGGCGAGGTCGTACCCACTCGCCTCGTAGAAGGCGCGGAACGCATCGGCCTGGTCGCCTTCCCATTGCTCGAGGAGCCAGTGCCTCGCTGCCATGAACTTCGGCGTGAACCAGCCGAACAGCTCGGCCGCGGCCCAGCAGCTCATAATTCCCATGCCGAAGCTCGACGATTTGGCGTTGCTCTCCATGACCGGCTGGCCGCCCAGCATCTGGTAGAACTCGGCAAGTTTCTCGGCGCCGCCACGCTGCCCCTGCTCGAATCGAGCCACCAGATCGCTCAGTTGTGCCTGGGCCTGCTGCTCGCGCTGCATTCCGACCGAGCGCGCCGCATCGATGTCGCGGTAGTCGTAGTCCGCGAGCTGACCAGCCATCCCGCCTGCACGCGCCTGCTGCCCACGCTCAAACTGATAGGCACCGCCGTAGATGTCGGCGCCGAGCTGCCCCAGGCCGCGGGCGTAGCCCTCTCGCAGCACATCCTGCTGACTGGTGCCTGGCGTCCGGCCGGCGCCCTCCATCCGCGAGCCGAGCGCGTTCACCTGTCCGTAGTAATTCCGGCCCATATCGCGGGCCGCGAGGTCGTAGGACTTCGTCAGCCACGGGTTCGACTCGGGATCGAGGTAGTCGCCGCGGCTGGTCCGCATCTGCTCGTCCTGCGCCTGACGCACGCCCTCGGAACCCGCGGCGCTGCGATTGAGCGCACGCCCAAAGGCCCCTTGGCTCGCCGGATCGAATCCCGCCACAGTCGACCCGCCGTAGTATTGATACGGGCCCTGGCCGTAGAGATCCTGCGCCTGCGAGTAGATCTGCTTGAGATACGGCTGCTGCGCGGACCACGGGGCGGTCTTCGACCTTGACTTCGACCTATTGACGCTGATCATGCCATCACCTTCCCGAGGACGCGTGTCGTTTCGCCGTAGCCGTATTTCGAGAACACCTTGGCCCAACCAGGCCTGCCCAGAATCTCCACGGCATCGCACCCTTCGTCTCGGGCGAATTCCTCGATCGTAGCAACGAGATGGACCCAGCGTCGCATCTCATGCCCGCCCGCAGCGATGATCCGCACCGACTTCCAACCCGTTGGGTAGATCGCGATCTCCGTGAGCCATGCCGCGAGTGCCTCTTGATGTCCAGGGCACCACACCAACCACAGCATGTAGTCACCGTTCATCAGCTTGAGCCAGGCGTTTGCCACGTCCCCCTTCGGCGTTCGATCGTAGGCAGGCCTCAACAACGCCTTAGCGAGCGGCCATACCAGGCCGAATCCCTGTGGGTCCACCGCGACGAGGACAACCTCGTCAACCGTGGAGCACGACTCCGTACTCTCGATCTGCGCCGCCTGCTGCATGCGTGATCGTCACCTTCTCGTTGTTTGCCACGGCGAACGTCGTCCCCGCAGCGAAATCCACTGCTGCTGCCGCATTGCGTGGGCTCACAAATGCCACTTGATCGCTCCTCGCGTTGATACGGACCACCTCGGTGATCGTTCCGGCTGTCAGCGTGACCTTGAAGCTGTTATTGCCGTATCCCTTCTGGAGCTGGTTTGCGACCTGGGCGGCCTTGCGAACCTGCTCTTCGAGCTTGCCCTGCCAGATCTCCGGTACTCCGGGCTTGTCTGCCATCAGCGATGGCCGCTGGACTTGAAGTAGATGTCGAACCCGAGCGCGTTGTCGAAACCACTCGGCAGATTGATTCGGAACGTGTGGTAACGAGCATCGACCCGCAGGGGGGCATCCCCGTCCTCGTCAATCCTCGTCTCACGCGAGAAACTCAGGGCTGTCTCCTTGGCGCGGCCATGGCCGGCGACTTGCACCGTTGGAGAAACCGCATCGACCAGGACGCGTGCGCGGGAAGCCAAGGCCCTTCGACCAGGCGCGAGCTCGCGACGCCCCGTCTCGATCACCGCCGCGACCCCAGACCCACTGAAATCGGATAGCTTGAAAGCTGTGTCGTAGGCGCCCAGCGCGAGGTCGCCGACCGCCGCGATACGGTCGTCAAACGAGTCCGAAAAGACCAGATCGTCTGGGTCCGCGCTCGTACCCGAAGAATCAAGCGTGCGACCGACGGCGACCGCCTGGGTCAACCATTCCGCCGCCTCGTCGCCGTGGGAGAATCGATTCAGCCCCCAGTCGTAACAGAGGTACTTGTTCGGCACGCCGCCGACGTTGCCGGCCCCGGGGTAAAGCACCCAGATGCGCTGCTCACCTGGGTCGGATACAGCCGACACCCGACTCGAATTCGAGAGATCGATGTCGGCTAAAAATGTGCGATCGATGATCTCGCGACCGATCGGCACCGACTCGGTGTAGTCGAACAGATAGAACCCATCCTCCGCCAAATAGAACACACGCCGGCCGAAGGGCACGGCAATGGCAGGGACCAGCAGCCCGCGCAGTGGCTCGACCCGGTTGAGTTCGAAGACCACATCGCCACCGCGGTAGTCGGCTCGCCACACGGCACGCTCTTGGAAGATGGCCCCGACCTCCGCGCCCTGGATCACGCCCTGAACCGCGCCTCCGTCTCCCTGGAGCGGCTGGCGATCGGACTGCACAGCTCGAGCGACCTCAGTCCCGGGAGTCGGCCAGTTGAATGGATCGTTCACGGCCGACCAGTGGATCGCCGTCTCATCCCGGCCGTTGACCGCGTCGAACGTGTTCCCCATGACGATGAAGCTGCCGATCACGGCGACGTGGGCCGCGCGTGGCGCCACCGTTCCAGTCAGATCTGGGTTCCCCAACTGCTTGAAGTTCATCGAGGACGGCGGATTCACCAGATCGAAATACTGCGAGTCGTCGTTCAGGTTCACGGCGAGGACGTTCTTTTGGAAGATCGCGAACTCCCAGAACGTCTGGCAGTTGTACGCGCCGCCAGTGGTGCGGGTCACGTCGTAGTTGTTGTCCGTCAGCATCTGGAGCGTCAGCTCGGTGCCCACGACGTTGAACGGATTGCCTGACGAATCGATACCGGCAATTGCACCGCGAGGCCTCGCCGGGAGGGCGTTGAACCCTGCCAAGGGCGACAGGGCGTTCACTCCCTTGTAGCCGCCAGAGATCGGCACCGTATTCCGCGCCACCGCGAGCCCTGGGTTCGCAAGCGCAGGCAAGTCCGGCGCGTAATTCCCGAAGCCGACTCGCGCCTGCTCCATTACTACCAGACATCCATGTCGGGGCTCATTGCGAGAGGGCCGTGCCCGGTGCGCTTCCTCCACTCAGACTGTCGAGCTTGCTCGGCCGCGGACTGGTAGAGCGGCATCCACGTCTGCATGCGCTCGTCGTCTCCGACAAATGGGGCCATCTGGGTGAGCGATCCGTACAGCAGCGCGTCGGGGTACTCGACGAGGATGCGATTGCTCTGAGCGCCGGGGCCAAGGTGCTGGACACCCGCCTTGTAATAGAGATCGAAGTCGAACTCCCCAGGCGACGGCGTGATGTACAGACGATTTGCGAAGACCAGCCCGGCGCGAGATTGCGAGCTGGTCGTGTTCGATGCTTCGTTGAGCCGGTCAATCCGGTCAAACGTATCCCAGCCGACAACTCGCACGGGAGGCCGTTGCGTCGTCCCGCTCCACCTGAAGAACATCGCTTCCGCAAAATCATCCGGCAGAGTCACATAGCCTTGGTTCGCAACCGTCGTGCTGGAGTGGATTTTTTCCGCAACATCGAACTGGATCTCGCGCTGGAGGTTGCATTCTGTCATCCAGACAGCGTCCGCGATGTCCTCGAGGAGGTCATCCCGCGCCATCCATTGCGCGACTGTCTGCAGCAAGTTGTCGTAGTCGACAAAGCTCATTCCGTAGCGAGCCCCCCGCCGCTGCCCAGCTTGGATCCTTGACCGCGAAGCCCAACGTACTCGCGCCGTGTTTTCCTCGATATTACGCCAGGCGCTGTTCGGAACTTCCTGAATTCGCCGCTGTCTAGCAGCGCCGCAACCTTGGGCCAGTCGTCTTGATTGAAGATGTCGATGCCCTTCTTGTAGAGCTTCTCGACATAGACCAGCGGGATGCTCGCGACCCTACGCATCGTGCGGTCTTCGTTCCAGCCATCCCCATCGTTGTACAAGTCGACGTTCGCGTCCAAGATCGACTCCACGTCTTGGGTCGTGTCCAGCGTCGTCTCGCCGGTGGCATCGTCGTAGTGGTGGGTCGTAACCGGGCCGAACTCAGAGAGCTTCTGCATCAGGCTCTTGTTCGGCTTCCGCCCGTAGGCGCCGCGGCCACGAACCATCGTGGTCTGCTCGGAGAGCGCCTTGAATCGGCTGGAAAGAGTCGGCCCAGACATCTACCACTCCACAGGTGCGAGCGACACGGACTCGCTTCCAGCGATGCCGATTGTGAGGATGTGGCTCGACCCTCCGACATCCAGCACAAGAGACTGTCGATCTCTAATGCGAACCCCGGTCGTGCTAGACACAGTCGTCGCACCGTCGAGGGTTGTCGGAGTTCCGCCCTCGTCAGTCGCCGGTAGAAAGTAGATATCACCAGACGTCGCGATGTAGAGGTAGTGAGTCGGATTCCCGTCGGCCTTATTGGGGATCGCGTGGCTCGCGCTGGCCGGTGTCCCGGCGAGTGTCACGTTGGTCGCGTCGGACGCGAACTTTAGAACGGGGAATGCGCTCATCTTACACCTCTAGCACTGCAACCGATGTCTCGTTCGACACTCCAGACTCAGCCGCAAACATCAATACGCTGTAGCCGGTAACATCGAGGACGGTTGGGTAGCCGCTCTTCATACGAATGCCATCGCGCGAGCTGTGAACACTCCCGGCAACTTGTGCGGGTTTGCAAAAAACACTCGCGTCACCCCAGATCATTACCACAGATGCTTTTTTGCCAGAGGCAGCGGTCGGCATCGTCATCGTATGCGTCGCGACGTTCGAGAGCCCAGTGAGAAGGGTCGCGTTCTTCGCCGGCCGAAACCCCTTCAAGGAGCCAGGGTGCCGCAGGCTTGAAACCGCCGTCACATGCATACCCAGCGCGGTGGCGGCCGGGCTTATAAACGATATATGCGTTTGCCCACCGACGGCGATCGGGAAGAAGTTCGATTGCGGCTGGATGAGAACGCCACCAGTCGTCGCATCCACCGTGGAGTCGCCGAATTTGAAATAAGTGCCGATGTTCGGTCCGGTGATCGTGATGTACTCTGGCCTTCCGCCAGACTCCAGCGCCGGGATGGCGATCTGCTGCTCGGTGGCCGATGGCACGCGATAGGTGGTCGTACCCTCTATGCGGACGACAGGACTCAACGCGTGCTGGGCACCGACGTAGGCACCGATCACCTCGCGACCACCACGCTGAAGCAGCCGTGGATGTCAGATCCCGACGTTCCGGCAAGGCTATCCGCAGTCAAGTAATCGTCTTTCGTGATCGTTGTGTTTCCTCCGAGACTACTCGCCACTAGGCCTTGGGCCGTCCCAGAAAGCGGGAAAACAGTCGACGCAAACGCGGAGCCTCCGTTCACGCCGAATTCCATCGTATCGTCGGCTAATGTGATGGGCTTCGTGGGACATCCTCGGATCGCGACAATCCGCCCTGTGTCTGGAATCGGCACGTTAACAAGGGAACCTAGATGTATGTCACTGTTCCTCACCGGGACAACATATTCCGACATCGCCATAGCCTTTCCCACCTGCTTGCAGCGCAGCACTACACTGTATATGCCGCCACTGGTTGCCGAGTCATTCTCTGGCAAAGTACGAAGGTTCTCACCCTGCTTTACGGTGGCCTTTGGACTACTCGCGTTGAAAGAGTGAAGGACCGCCCCCGTCGCTACCTCCCATGACATAAGCAATTCACCGACGCCACCGCCGTCCCTCACCAAGTTGAGCGTAGTGCTTGCGTCTGGTGCTGCGTCGGCTACGCACCAGCCTTCCACCACCTCGAGGTCGCACGGGGCCACACCAAACATCCTTGATGGTTGGACATCGTGGATCACAGAGCCGGACCATGACAAAATCACATCGCCTGGGTTGTAGTCCGCGCTGGTCGCCCGTACTACCACGCAGTAATGGCATTCTCCGCCAGCGGAGCCCGCTCCGCTCGTATCCAGCGTGATGATGTCCCCGGCAGCGACAACCCGATTCGCATCGTCATGCTCTATCGACATCGTCGCGCGCCGCGCCGTTCCTGTCGCTAGCGACATCGTCGTGCCAAGCGCTCCAGACGGAGTGGTTACCGTGATCACATTCGGAGCGGAAGTTATCGCGGTAGACCAGCCTGCGTACACGTCAACGATCTCTCCGTCAAACGGTGCCACCGTGGACACGTTTTCGCTCGATATGTCGTCAACCATCGACCACAAGAAATATTCATTGAGAGGGCGCATGGGTTCTCCTGTCCATTCTCAGTCGCCACATATTTAACCAAGCGACCCTATACGAGAAGGGGCGGCGCGGCACCACAAAGCCGAGCCGCCCCCAAACTGCCAGTCCCGACCCCTTACGAAGTGGTCAGGTCCGCGACGATCCCGTGCCCGGCGTTGTTGCTGTTCTTCAAGGTGTACTCCACAACGAGCTGTCGCTTCTCACTGTCGCCGGTCTTCGAGAGAGCGTGCTGCCTGAAGGGACGGAGGTAGCGGACTTCGATGAGCTCCGGCGTAAGCGCGAACACGTCGCGCTCCCTGGAGAATCGATTCGGGACCACCCGATGATCTCCGAAGTCGCTCACGTACACATCGATCGCGGCGACGAGTCGCTTGTCCTCGCCGCGGTCGAAGCGCGTGCTGTTGCCCGTGAAGCCGCTGATCACGGTCTTGTTGAACGGGCCGCACATGATCACGCTCGGATCGCCACCGTTCGTCCAGGCGCCCTGGATCACACCCTTCAGAGTGCTCTCCAGCAGTGCGCGCTGCACACCGTCCGTCGGTGCTCCGAGGATGTCGGTGGTGGTATTGAAACCGCCGTCTGCCCCCGGAGATGCGCCGCGTGAGATGTTGGCACCCGGCAGCGCCGTTCCGCCCACGACCGAATTTGCGTGGTAGAACGATTGCATGGCCCCGGATCGGCGTGCCGCGCCCGCTGCGCCGACCGCACTGAGCATATCGGCGACGGTGTCATTGCCGACCATCGTGAACTCGATGTCCCGCTTGAGTTCCTTGCTCCTCTTCGCGAGCTGATAGGAAAGCTCCGAGTTCCTTCCGGCCTTGTCGACGACTTCGTCCGTCCCCGATACGACGATCGCCTTCGTCGCGATCTGGCAGAAGTTCGCCATTCGCACCGTCTCGACGACCGTGAGTCCCGCCGCGTCATCGCCTTCGAGTTGCGCGTTGTCGTCCGCGTCGGAGAGGCGATCCATCTGCCATTCGTGCTTCACGCTCGAAGCCGACCCGCGTCCGGCCATCATCAGGAACGGCGTTTCCGTGGGATCGATGTTGTAGATGAGGCTTTCCAAGTCCTCGCGCTCGCCAGTCGTCGTGTACGTGGTCTGTGTACCTGCGGGCAGTGCCATTAGAGGTGCTCCTCGAAGAGTGAGAGCGCGTCTTCGATACGACCCGACTTCGCGAATCGATCCTGAACGGCTACTCGTTGCTTGTCTTGCGCCTCTCTGGGCGCTGCCTCGTTCCGCGCACTGGCCCGGAGGTTTTTCCTCGGGAGTCCGCGTAACACTTTGCGAGCTGCGGGCTTGTTCGATTGCAGCTTGTTCCACTGCGATGCGGCCCACAGCACTTCGATCGAGTTCGCATCACGAACGTCTGATATCTGATCGTCGGTAAAGCCGACGCCCTTGGCATACGCGTGGATCTCTTGCATCGCGGCCTGGCCGACCGCCGACTCGCGCCACTCCGGGTGGCGGTTGTAGGTGATCTGCACCTGCTGGGACGACCACTTTTCGTGGGCTTCTTCGTCCGCTTTCGAGCGCTTGTCGGCCTCGGCCTTCATCGCCTCAAGCGATTGCTCCACCGCAAGATTGCGCGCACGCGCGTATTCGGTTTGCCGGATCCACTCCTTGGGATCCGCCTCCTGCAACGCAGGGTCGACCTGTCGATCCTGCTCGATGTGGGTGATGAGCCGCTGCGTGATCTGGGTCATCTCGTTGAGCTGCTGATCGACCGAGCCTCGCAGCTCGCCCTCGATCTCAGCCACGGCGGCCTTCGTCTGGGCGTCGAGCCCTGCGGTGCCGCGGTAGAACTCGACCGCCTCCGAGAGCGGAACCAGCGCTCCGTCGCGCCCTTCGATCTGGATATGGCCCAGCAGATCGTCCGGCTCAACGTCGAACGTCTCCGAGAGTTCCGTCCAAGTGTCAATCGAGGACTCTTCCTCGGATTCGGCAGCGGCGACCTCGGGCTCGGGCTCGGGCTCGGGCTCGACCGGAACCTCGGGCTCGGGCTCGGCTACCTCGGGATTCGCAAGCGCCTTGGGGCTGGGCGGGACTTTGCCTTCCGCGACCGGGTCCGCACTTGACTCCGGCGCAGTGGCCTGGGCCGCCGACGACTCTGCATCAGTGGATTCGCCCTGGACGGCGTCCTGGCTGTCGAGATATGCGCTGAATTGTGCGACCTCATCGACGGTCGCATTCGAGATCAAAGAGCTGCTCAGAAGATCCCCGCAGACTCTCCTTCCGAGTTTGCAATCGCGTCTTCCGTAACGCGATCCACCTTGCGCTTGGTCGCGAGCATGCCGCTCTCTATCTCATGTTGCAACTGCCTCTTGAACATGCCCAATACATTGAGCAATCGATGCGCTTCCTCACGCACCGCGACTTGGTCGATTCCCGACGAGCGGAACTGCTCAATCCACTGGACTTCGAGCGCCGCGAAGGCCCCGACAACCACCGGGTCGTCGAGGAATCGCTTCGCCTCGGCCCCCGCGCGCACGACGAGGTCGTCCCCTGCGTCAGCCTCTCGGCGAGCAATCAGTGCCTCTTTCTCTGCGACGAGGTCGATCTCGTCGGGGTCGCCGGCGGGCTTCACTCGTCGCTGGGCGCTGTCTTCTTGATGGCACTCTTCGCACGCTCGACGACGCTCTTCTTCTCGGCCTTCGGTTTGGCTTGTCCCTCGATTTCGGCGAGGCACATCTGCACCACGGCGCCACGCCATGTGCCGGGATCACCCGCCTTGATGTCGAGCACTGCCTGGGCGAATACTTTGCTCATCGACTCTCTCCATTGGGCTTCGATGCCCCGTTGGCTTTCGCGCGCTGCGCGGAAGCACTGATCTCTGCGGCCTCGACCGTAGCTTCTTGCTGGCCCATTCGGACCTCGCGCTCCATCTTGATGCGCGCCATCTCGACGCGCTCCTTCATCTCCAGATCTTCGCGCCGATGGCGAACCAGATCGGCCTCCTTCTGAGCATCGAAGGCAAGCCGGTCGCCGGCGATCCTGATTTCCTGCTCTTCCTTCATCGCGGCGAATCTCACCTTCTCCATGTCCGGGTCCGGCGGCGGCTGCGGCGGCGGCCTGCCGCTGGGATCAGAGAAGAACAGGTTTGGATTGTTGAAGCCGGCCGTCTGGGTCAGCTCCTTGCCGGAGTTGAACAGATTCTCCGGGGTGACCAAGTAGCCGGCGCCGCCCGCTGCGGCCATCCTATCCTGCACCTCCATGATTTCCTTGATGGCTTGCCGACGCTCGATCGCAGCACCGGCCCCAAATCCGAGCTCGACCTGTACCCCGAAACCACTCCGCCACTGCGACGGGTCGATCGTCATCCACTCGCCATTGATCTCGACCTGTCGAGACTTCGAGTCGTTCTCGATGGTCAGCCGCAGCAGCTTCTCGCCGAGGTGCTTCATCCCCGTGGCGGCGAAGATCCTCCCAATCAGCGCCACCTTCTGCTGCTTCTCGGCCATCATCGACGCGAGCCCGGTCGCCGTAGAGTTGATGGCGGAGGCGTCCAAGTCCCGGCCGTGCGCGAGCACACCCGTTCGATTGGCTCGGACGTCCTCCATGTATTCGAGCAGCGCGAAGGCCTCGCGCGGAAGCGGGGGGAGCTGCACCGGCTCTATCTGGCCGGCAGCTCGCTGCCGGATGAGCCCGCCAGGTCGCGAGGTCAGGAGGTCGTTGATCTCGACCATGCCCTCGACCACCGCCAGTCGGGGGTTGTTCGACAGGTATAGGTTGTCGAGGATCTGCCGGACGATCGTCGAGCGGATCACCTGCAAGTCGTAGACGAGGTCGGCAAGCGACTCGCCGTAGAACTTGTGTGGCGTGGGCACCGGAGTCAACGAGCAAAAGGGCTGGAAGTTCTCTTCCTCGTCCTCGAGGATGTGAACCGGACCATCGCCGGCGACGAAGATCTTCCGGCGCTCCGCGTAGCCATCCCCGTCCTCGTCGATCGTGATGTGACACTCCGTCAGCCACAACTCGCGCGACGCAGCATCGAGGCGCTCCGCCGTCGTGACGGGGAACGTCTCGTCCTTCGACAGCCGCTCGGTGCGGCCCAGCGAGTATTCCGGGCCGTCGTCGCTGGGGATCATCGACACCTGCTCGTAGGGGAAGCCCATCTCGACGAGCTGCGAGACGGTCATCTTCTTGCGCTGCCCGACCATCCCGGGGTCGTCGAGCTTGATCATGCGCCTAGCGCTGATGAACTCCTCGGGCGGAACGCCGTCGACCGCGAGCCCCTTTCGGATCTCCCAAGTCTTGACTTCGAGGTCATAGAGCGGGACTTGGACGATTTCTCCCTGGATCGAGATGTCCTCGACATACTCATCGACAGCGAGCGGCTCCGTGTCGGGATTCGACAGGATCTCGGTCACCTCTTCGAGCGTCATCCCCGAATACCGTTTCCGCTGCGGCGACCGGACCTCTTTCCAATACGGCTTGACAATGCCGTTTTTCTCGATCAGCGCAGTCTTCATCCAGTCGTACAACGTCTGGAATCCATCGCAGTTGTCCATGAATTCCTTGTTGATGTACGCCGTAGCAAGTTCTGCGTTGCGCTGGTCTTCCTCGCCTATGGGCTTGAACTTCCAGATGTACTGGCCGCCCGTGAACATTTGGACGAGCGATGGCATCGTCCATTCGACGACTTCCAGCACATCGCGCATCACGATCGAGCTGCGATCGGCTTTCTCGTTGCCGATCGGCTTGCCGTAGTACGCGCGCAGGTTGCCGCGGCGCTGCTCTCCGATCGTCGTGCCATAGCCACCATTGGCATCTTCGATCTCGCGCTGCACGATGCCGCGGACCTCGTCCAGACTCAGCGGCGCACCAGGCTTCCCTCCACTCGGAGCTCGGTAGCCAAAATCTTCCACGTCCTCGTCAACGCCGGCCATGCCAGGAATCGGCTCGGCGAGGCGGCGACGCATGTCGGGGCCCTGTGCGGCCATGCTTACGACTCCGTCGGGGGCGCGAGCCCCAGTTCGTACAGCTTCATCGGAAACTCAGGAATGATGAACGGCGGGCGGTTCGACAACGGATTGCGCCCCTCCTCGAGGAGCCCGATCCGCTTGTCGAACAGCTCCGTGCGATCGATGATGGATTTCTGCGCCGCCTCGATCTCGCTGCGGAGCTTCTCGTTCTCCGATTCGAGCGAGCGAACCCGAAGTTCCATCGCCATGCTCATCCCTAGTGGATATCACACCACGTAGGACGCGTCCGGCTGCTGCCATTCCCCCTCGAATTCCGGTCGCATCCCCAGCGCCAGGGTCGCAAGTGCCGAAGCTCCGTGCGATGCCCAGTTATGGAGGGGGCGGTCGCGATAGAGCACCTCCCCATCCGGGCCGCGCTCGTTCTCGATCGCCTGCTTGACGTACTCGCGAAGCGCCTGGATGCCGCGCTCGCACTCCTTCTCGGCAATGAAGCAACCCCGGAGAAAGGTGCGTACCGCGGCGTGCTGGTCCGAGATCGGGAACTTCCCGCTGACCCGGCATCGCACGCCCAGGCTGCGGAGCTGCTCTTCGATCGTCAGCCCGGTCCCGAGCTCGCGGGAGCCAGCGTCATGCGGCAGATAGGCGTCACCGTAGATGTAGCCTTTATCGCGCAAGACCTTCACGTAGTGATCGATCGGCTCGCCTGACTTCTCGTAGTAGTCGATGATGCGTGTCTCGCGGCCGACTTGCTGTGCGAACCAGATCGCCGTCGAGTCCCCAATCCCCAGATCCCATCCCGTGTAGACGACCTTCTCCGGCTTGCGAGGGACCACGCCAATCCGTTCGTGCTCGTAGAGCCACTCCAGCGTGTCGCCATAGATCGACCCTACTAGCGCTGCATTGAAGCTGCAGTAGTACTCCTGCTCGAAGAACTCGCGGACCTGTCGATCCTTCTCCTCGGCCAGGACATCTTCGTTGACCGACTTGGTGTCATCCACCGTGAGCAGCTCGCTGAACCACGTATCGGGGTGATCCTGCGCGTACTTGTACAGGTGATAGCCATGGTTGCGCGCCCGGGGCGTATAGACGAAGACCGCCCACCCGCCATTCTCCGTGAGAATGGGGCTGATGAGTTCCCATGCGGCGGGGTTCTGAATCGCATACTCGCTGACGATGACGCCGATAGGATTTGCGCCCATCAGTCGGTCGATGTGATCGGTGCCGACGACTTGGTACTTGCTTCCGCCCTGGAGCCAGAGCGTCATATCGTCGTCGCGCTTGCGGTACCAAGTCCCTTCAGGGAAGGCTTCGAGGAAGGGTGTTCCGTCCTTGTCCATCCCCTCCCAGATCGCCTTGCGACCCTGGTTGTATGTGGGGAAGAGATGCCAATACAGGCCGCGCCGCTGGAAGGCCTGGGTGGCGCAGTAGTGGATGGCGGTGAGATCCTTGCCCGCGCGACGGTGCCATACACACACCGCGCGCCGCGTCCCGCCTTCCATCGCACGCCAGAATGGCTCTTGGTACTCGCGCGGTCGCCAGTTGTTGGGCAGCGTGATTTCCGGCATCAACGATCACCAAACATCCCGCTCACTGGGAGATATCAGCCGGCGAACTTCTTCGAGAGGTCGCCGGCGTTGTCGAGCGGGAGATCGAACGGCACCGCGCCCTGAATCGTCGGGGCCACATTCTCCGATGCGACGTACTGCATCGGCGGCTTGTCGAGCGGCTTGTCGAGCGGGCCGGGCATCGTGCCTTCGGCGCCTGTCGTCTTCACGGGCTTCATCGTGCTCCTCCAACCCACTTCGCGAGCCAGGCGCGCAAGCGCTGCGACGCGGTGGGCCTCTTGGCCGCCGGCCGCTTCGGCCGCCGGGCTGCTTTCTTCCTCTTCTTCGCTCCCATCAGACGACCGGCTTGCTCTGCGGCCCGACCACGTTGCCGGCGTATCCGCCGTCGGGGTCGACGGCCTCAAAGGCGCCGCTCGGCTTCGCGAACGGGGCGAAGCCCTCCTCGGAGTTGTCCGCGTTCAGAGACTTCTCCATGCTGCGCGGCGGCGAGTCGGCCGACTTGCCCATGCCGGTCGGACGCCTCGAAGCGCGCTTGCCGGCCTTGCCCTTCTTCATCGGTTCCGTGCCATTCACCAGAATGTCCTCCTCATCACCCGCCCAAGGCTAGCGGGCAAGAGGGCTTTTGACGACGATCGACGCCCCATCGCCGTGCAGGTCGATCTCGGATGCGCTCGGCCGATCATCCGCCACAATCTCCGCCTCGGTCGCGACGGGCTTGATCTCGACCACCTCCGGCTTGCCATCGAGGTAGAGCTGATTCACCACGATCGTGAGCCCGCCCTCGTTCTGCTCGCGCTCCTGGGTGGCCGGACGGCCGGCAACGCGATCGAGGATCGAGTTCGCCGCGGCGACCTTGGCTGTGGCTGTGGCCTTCCGGCTGCGCTGCACGTCGACCAGCGTCTTCACGCTCCGCTCGGCGTGGCGTTCGCACAGCTCCGCGATGTCGAGGGCCGTGCCCTCACGCAGCTCGGCGCCAACGTCGCGAGCCGCAGGCTTGCCAACCGCACCTGCGTGTCGCAGGCCGCTCTTATGACCCATAGTGCAACCTCCCATAGTCAAGATGCAACCTCCGCACCCCGAGAATCCGATCCGCAGGATACCTCGCAATCGAAACCCGGTCGCCCTGGTTCCCGCCCAGCAGATCGACCGCGGTCGGAAGCCCGCCGTGGATGCTGAACTCGGCACTCGAAAAGAATCCCACATGACCCGGAGCGTCGAGCACCTCGGCGCCCGGTTGATCACCGCCCCCACGCTTGAGCACCACCACATCAAAACCCGGCCGGGCGGCGTGGAGCGGGATCCCGTCGCCCACCTCGAGCCAGCTTCGAGCGCGCAGACTCTCGCTGCGGCGAAGCCGCAACAACCATGCGACCCAGTTCACAAACGCCGAGCACCAGGGCACTTCGTCGCCTTCCGGCCACACGTCATCGAGCCGCAGCATCGCTAAGATTTGTGGGTTGTGCTCAGTGCCAGGGACTTCCTTGATCCCGATGAAGCGCTCGGCCACGCCATACGCCGTGACATTCACTCCAGCAGGCTCGCCGTCCGACTCGCCTTCTTGCCCTCCGGCGTGCGGCCCGCGCGACCCTTCGACGGCACGGGACTCGCGCTCACCGCCTCCGCCATCGACTCGCCGTAGAACGTGATCGGCATGATCGAGTCGAGCTCCTCGGGCAGCACCCCGATGATGTCGCCGTCCTGGCAGTCGAGCAGCGCCTCCTTCGTCTCCGGCTGGATCCTTCTCATGTTCATCAAGATGATCGTCTTCTGCTTCTGGGCCACCTCGCCCCCCCTTGTTGCGCTCGCGAAGGATCGCGAGCAGGTAATCCTTGATACTGCTGATCTCCGGGTCACTGAATAGCTGCGGGTTCACTCCGAACAGATACTGCTCGAAGCTCTCCGCACCGCCGCGGCTCAAAAAGTAGTGCCGCTCCTCGGCGCCACGGTCGCTCTTCCACTCCTCCACCAGCGGATCCGGGCCGATATCGTCCATGTTCGGAGGCTTCCCGCACCGACCACTAGTCATTTTGCCCTCTCACCCCAACCAGCCCAGCGCGACGTTTCCAATGTTGTCAAACACCGATCTCGTTGCTATCGCGTGCGTCCGGCCGCTCCGACCTCTGAGTACGAAACGGAGAGGGAACGCCCCGACGGGCCCCAATCGGCGGGAAGGGCGGCTCACCCCGAACACCGAGCCAATCCGCACCACCCAGCTCCCTCACCCCCCGCCTCAAAGCCCTCTCCCTCTTCCAGTTTCCTCGGGCGGCAGCCCGACACCACGGCACGAACTTGCGTTCGCAACTCGATCAGTCGCAAATCCGGCCGAATACCCCCGCAAAAATCCCGAAATCGGGCCCCCCGACGATGCCGTCCGCGGTGAAGTCCGCGCGGCTGCACAGCGTCGTCGGCTGGTACGTCCGTACCTCGGATCCCTCGCTCCAGGTCGTCGCGAAGACACCCTCGGCCGCAGTCGCGGATACCGAAACGTGCGTCTCCCCGGGCCCTATCCCCACGAACACGCTGTAGACGCGACCGTCTTCACTCATCGAGCCATCGCCGACCGCATACGCCAGATCGGTCACCACCTCACCCACCTCCAGGTGGACGACGAAGCCAGTCGCCCCCGGATCGGGACTCGGATCCACCCACCGCAGCAGCACCGTCTCGGCGGTCCCTTGCGCGCTGGCATCGACCGCAAGCAGCAAAAGCGCGAGCAGTGGCGGCAGCGAACCCACCCGCAGCCGATGGAGCCACCGTCGCGGTGCCATCGCGACCTCGCTGTCTGACGGAAACGTCCCGAGCCGATGCCACAGTGCCGGTCGTACCTCGGGGAGCTGGCCGGCGTCGCCACGCGAGATGATGCGACGATGCGACCGATCGGTCGCAGCGCACGCCCGACACGGGTCGAGGCGATTCACCGCGTGGCCGTATCCCCGGCGATCATACGCGCCACGGTGGCACCGCATCTCACCGAATCACCCGCGGAGCGACCAACTCCACCCCCACCACCTCCAGCGTGGCCCGGGCCTCCAGCAACTCCTCGCGGACCGCCGGCTCCTCCCTAACCTCCACCTCCAACTCCAACTCGAGCGACACCACACTCAGCGCCTTCGACGATGCCGCCTCTATCGACTCCGCTTCCACATGCTCCGACCCGAATTCCCTGAAACGTACCTTCCAAATCGACATGCCGACTCCTTCTCTAGCCCCAAGGTAGACCAAGCCATTGGGGACTGGTAGCCTCCACCATCCCAATGCGAGGCCAAAAACTCAGCTCCGGCTCCGTCGCGCAGCTCCCCGAGCTCAACCGCACCGAACGAGTCTCCGTCTGCCTCCGACCAGGCGAACGGGCCGACCTCGGCACTATCGCCGACGCCTGGAATGTCGCTACCTCCACCGCGGCCTGGGCCATCCTCGCCACCTACCTCGCCGAATGCCGAAGCCAAGCCGTCAACCTTGGCCCCGATGGGATCGGCATCGCCGCCAGCATCATCCTCCTCAACCATATCGGCCTCGACGATCGCGATGTCCGACCCGAATTCCGTGGCTCGAAGTTCCAAAAAGGCAAAGCCACCCAATGAGCAAGTACGACCCCAAACCCACACCCGATGCCACCATGGCCGAGGCCCCTCTCGATCGACTCTCCCGAGCTGCCAACCTCCGACGAGTCGATATCGCCGCCGCCTCCGGGGTCGGCATGAAGTCCATCGCCTCCCTCTCCAACGGACGCTGGGCAACCACCAGGCTCGGATCCCTCTGCGCCATCGCCATCGCCCTGGGATGCGCCCCCGCCGAACTCATTCCCGAACTCGCCCAAAGACCGCGTTCTGGACTGCTCTATGACCGCGGCGTATTCAGCACCAAGAGCCGGAAGACGCTGGGTCACCGCTCCACTCGCGGCGGCTGAAACGAGGGACTCCAGAGCCGGAGCGTGAACGGGTGGGTCCATAGCGCTACCGCAACGGGCGCGCGTTGGGGCCCCAAATGGGGGGGGCGGGGGGGGTCGATTCTATCCCCTCCGGGCCCCTCGCTGCCCTCACGTCGCCCTCACGTCGCCCTCACCGTGTCGTCGCCCTCACGTCGCCCTCACTGTGTCGCTTTCCGTTGGATGCGACACGCTCGCCGGGCAGCGCCTCGACCACCCACGGCGAGCTCGACTATCCCACGGCAGGGCAGCGCCTCGTTGAATACCTCGGAACCCACCCGCCCCTCCTCTCCCGCCTCACGACCCACCCGCCGGCGCGCTGACTCCGGGTCGCCCCTCGCCCACCCGGGTCGTGGTGCGCGCCTCGCAGCGCCGTGGGTGGTCGAGACGGGTCAAGCTTGCATTCGACCCAACCGATTGGGTAGGTACGTCGCTGCGACGCCCCAAGGGTCGCACGGCGGGAACCACCCGCCGCAACCGGGTCGACGACCCACGGAGTGAACCAATGGCACGCCAACCGATTGACCACGTCCACCACAATCTGCAAAACGGGCGGGTGGTGATATCCGAGGCGCCGCCGCGAGGGCAGCGCCGGAAGCATGCTACGGCGCGAGGCGATTGGGTGATCGTTGACGGCGCCGTGCCCGTCGTGTCTCGCGCCGGTTGGGTACGCAGCCGCACGGCGTCGTCCGTGGGTGGTCCCAAACGCTCCGTCCACGCGTGGGTTCACGGGCGGGTGGTCGAGTACGGCGCCGGCTGTCCGCCCATCCCGCCTCACGCCGGGAATATGATCACCTACAACCCCTCGCGCAGCGTCGCCGGCGCCGTGCCCGTCTTCCATTGGGTATCGACGGGCGAGGAGTGGACGGGCAGCGATCGCGTGCTGATAACGGGGGGGAAAGTATACGCGCTGTGAGGCGAGCGTATCCGCGCAGCGCTTCGATAGGCTGCGCGGATACCTCGCGGCACACCCGCCGCGACAACCGGGTCGACGACCCACGGAGCGAACAATGCATCGACGTATCCACCTTACCGACCGGCAGCGCCGCCGGTTGATTTTCCGCGACCCGCCGGCGCCGCCTCGCCCGTACTCCCCACCCAACGGATTCGAGCTTTACAGGGGCCCCTCGGCAATCGACGGGCGCGAAATCGTCGTGATTCTAGTTGGGTGGGCGACGGGCAGCACGAATACCAAGACGGGCGCCATGCTCCAGACCTACATTCTGCGCACCGATGCCGACCCGATGGATACGTGGGTCGCCGGCGACGACGAGTCCATCTGCGGAGATTGCCCTCACCGCTCGCCGGCATCCGGCGGCGCCGGATCCTGCTACGTCAATAAAGGGCAAGGGCCACGCGCCGTCTGGTACGCGTGGAAGCGCGGCAATTATCCGAAGCTCGACCCGGTCACCGTGGCGCGCGGTATCGCGGCAAGACGGGCGAAGCTTAGAATTGGAACTTACGGTGACCCGGGCGCGCTGCCCGTCGGGTGGTGGAGCGTACTAGCGGCGGCGGCGCGCGAGCGCACTGGCTATACCCACCAGTGGGCGAGCCGTCCCGATCTACGCGGGTGGGTGATGGCATCGGTCGACAGCGAGGAGCAAGCCGGCGCCGCTGACGCCCTCGGGTGGTCGTGGTTCCGGGTCGCAGAGAAGGGCGACGCGCGACGCCTCGCAGCCGAGGCGCGCTGCCCGGCGAGCGAGGAGGCCGGGCGCCGGGTGTCGTGCGAGGGTTGCCCGATGATGTGCGACGGCATCGCGACGCGACCCGCCAATCGAGGGCGGGTGATTCAAGCCCACGGAGCAACCGCGAAGCGATACGCGTTGATTCAGGAACTAGTCTCCGCGTGAGCTGATATCCGCCGGCGCCGCCGCGGCGGGTATCGACGCACACGGAGTGCGAAACAACCGGGCGAGATCGCCCACGGAGGTCAAAGCAATGGCACGGAAAGACGGGCGCCGAGTCCTGATGGTACTCGCAACGCGGGCCGAGATGGGCGAGGTCGAAATCACCGCGACGCGGCCCAGCCGCGATAGCGTGCTCGCGGTCCACGCCAAACTGGTCGCCGGCGGGCTCGACCGGCGCAGCGGGTGGACGGTAACTCACGTCCCTTCGGGCAAGTCGGTGGGCGTCGTGTTCCCGACCCGGCGACAGGCGATGGCGCTCGCCCTGGAATTCGGCGAGCGCACCGAGTGGAGCGCCGTGGGTCCGCGCGGCGGTGCTCGCAACGTCGACCGCGGGTTCGCCCGCGAGCTGATGTCAGCCGCGCGTCGCATTGCCGGGATCTCGCGATGAACGGGCGCCCCTGCCACCGATGCCGGCGACCCGCCGGCCCGACGCCCGCCCTGCGATGGGAGGGCGCCGGGCACCGGCGGCAGCAGATCACCCTGTGCCCGTGCTGCGCCGGCGAATGCGCGCGATCCGGGCCGGCGGCGCCAGTGCAAGACGGGCGACCCGCTCGCGCGGAGAGCTTCGCGCCGATGACCGCGGAGCTGTGGGCCGAGCTCGACGCGCCCGCGCGCAAGACGAAGCCGCGCAAGACGGGCAAGCCGCGCAAGCGCAAGCCCGCGACCGGCGTCGAGGTCGACGTCGACCGACACCTCGCCATCCAGGCCGTGGCCTGGGAGCCGGCGCCGGGCGGCGAGGCCTGCAAGCCCTGCGCTGGCCGTGGCGGCTTCGCGAGCGGGCTGGACTGCCGGAGTTGCGGCGGGTCGGGAAGTACGCCGGAGGGCGCAACCACGCCCGTCTGGGACTACGCTGACGGCAAGCCGGTGCAGTCGTGAGGCGCGCACACCTGCTAGGGAGCGTGCGCGACGTGCTCGCGCAGCTCGCGATCCCGACCGACAGGCTCACCGCGGACGTGCTCGACGCGCCCGTGCGGGTCAACCCGCGGCTGCGGACCTCGCTCGGGCGCGCGCGCTGGAAGCGCGGAAAGACGGGTGAGCTGGTGATCGCCATCGAGCTGCACCCGTCCCTCGCAGCCGACGCCGAACAATACCGCGACACCGTCACCCATGAGGTTGCTCACCTCGCCGCGGGTCGCGGCGCAGGCCACGGCCCGGCGTGGCGCGCGTGGCATCGCAAGCTCGGCGGCTCGGCACGCCGAACCGCAACAGTCGCCGAAGCCGCAGCGCTCGGCATCGAGCGCAAGCGCCGCAAGCGCAGCGCCCGGCGGGTGGTCGCGACCTGCGAGCGCTGCGGCTTCGAGTTGGTCCGCGCACGCGCCCTCGCGGCGCGTCGCACGTACACCCACATCGGATGCGGCGGCACGTTCAGGCCGGGTCTGCGGACCCCAGGAGAATTGACATGAAAGACGGGCACACGTACAGGCCGCCGATTCTGCGGGTGGTGGGCGAGCGCGCTTTCCCCGGCGAGCTGGTGATTGACAATTTCGCCGGCGGCGGCGGCGCGTCGAGCGGCATCGAGGCCGCGATAGGTCGCCCGGTCGATATCGCGATCAACCACGACGCGCGCGCCATCGCGATGCACGAAGCCAATCACCCCGAGACGCGCCACTACGTCGAGGATATCTGGTCGGTCGACCCGCGCGAGGCCTGCGCCGGCCTGCCCGTGGGCCTGGTCTGGTTCAGCCCCGATTGCACCCACTTCTCGCGGGCTCGGGGCACCAGTCCGAAAGAGAAGAACATCCGCGGGCTCGCGGACGTGATCCCGCGCTGGATGGAGGCCGTCCGGCCCCGCGTGGTGGTCGTCGAGAACGTGCCCGAGTTCAAGACGTGGGGCCCGCTCGGAAAAGACGGGCGCCCTGACAAGTCACGCGCCGGCGTCACGTTCCGGGCGTGGTGCGGCAAGATCCGCAGCCTCGGCTACACCATCGACTGGCAAGACATGCGCGCGGCGGATTACGGCGCACCCACCACCCGCAACCGCTGGTTCCTGGTCGCGCGGCGCGACGGACGCACGCCGGCGTTCCCCGCGCCGACCCACGGCGAGGGCCTGCTGCCGTACCGCACCGCCGCGGAGTGCATCGACTGGTCGCACCCGGTGCGCTCGATCTTCAACCGCAAGCGCCCGCTCGCCGAGGCAACTCAACGGCGGATCGCGATGGGGATCGCGAAGTTCGTGCAGGGCGCCGGCGAGCCGTACATCGTGCGGCACGGCCACTACAGCAAGCGCACCGGCGCCGGCCTGGTCGAGGGGAAGGGCGCCGGCCTGTTCCGCGGGCAGCCGCTGACTCAGCCGCTCGCGACGATCTGCGCGACGAACGATAAAAACCTCGTCATCCCCTATGTGGCGAAGCACAACGGCGGCGCCATCGGCGCCATCGGGCAGCGCCTGGACGACCCGCTGCACACGATCACCGCCCGCGACACGAAGGCGCTCACCGCAGCGCTGCTCGCGCCGGCCGGGCACCCGCGCCGCGGACACGACGTGCATGCGTTTCTGATGAAGTACTACGGCTCGGCCGGCACCGTCGGCCAGTCGCTGCGAACCCCGCTGCACACGATCACCACGCGGGACCGCTTCGCCCTCGTTGAGATACATGGCGAGCCGTATCGCATCGTCGATATCGGTATGCGTATGCTGCAACCCGGCGAGCTGTACCTCGCGCAGGGGTTCGACGCCGGCTACCACTTCGAGAAGGATTCCGCCGGCGCACCCTTCACGAAGACCGACCAGATCCGCATGGTCGGGAATTCAGTTTCACCACCGGTTGCCCAGGCAATCGTCACAGAAGCGACCCGCTCGGTCGCATAACGAAGGAGCACACCATGAAAAGGCAAGGCAAGACTCTCAAGACACTGCCCGACGGCGCACCGCGCAGGCTCGCGGACGGCCGCAACGCCTGGCGCAAGATGAGCGGCCAGCAGCGGGCTGAATTCCTCGTCTGGCTGACTGAATACGATTGGAACATCATCCCCAGCGGGTTCTCGATCACGGTTCCGAAGGGGTGGACGTTTGAAGGGGGCGAGTGATGGGAACCACGACGAACACGAAGCCGCGATGGTCGCGAATCGGCGAGGTCGCCGTTGACGCCGGCATGCTGATGGTCTGCGACCCGTGCTACGCAATCGGCGAGGACAGCGTCCTCCAGGCCGTCTGCAGCGGCGACTGGAGCACGTTCCTGAAGGATCAGGTACGCACGGACGTCGAGCACTACGCCCTGCGCCACCAGATCAACTTCCTGAGCGGCGTGAGCGGCGCCGGGGTGCTCGCCGGCACCGCCGACGGTGACGGGGTCTTCCCCGTCTACGCGCTGAAGACGCGTGACGACAGCGATCGATCGCTCGCGATCCTCGCCATCACCGGCGATCTCGACGAGGTGGCCCTGTCGCTGGCCGAGTCGCTGCGGGCCCTCGCCGACACCCTCGAGCGGGAATTCGCATGAGGCAAGCCGTCACCGTGATCACGCTGGTAGTGGCCTTCGGAGTGCTGTGCGCCTGGCTCGAGGTGCAGCTCCGCTGAAAGACGGGCGGCCCAGGGACACCATGACCCTGGGCCGCCCTCGCGCTCGGCTATATCGGAAGGAGGCCGTGAGGATAGCCGCAAAAGACGGGCGAGAGCCCCCCCCTGGCATCCTCCCAACCCGTTGGGGTATTCTTTTTCACCATACCGGGCGCACCGCCCACGGAGGCAGCATGAAGTACCCGAAGCGTCCCCTATCCGAAGGCGAAGTCCGTCGCATGTTCGCGAAATCGCGTGGTCGCGACCGCGTCCTCCTCACCTTGCTCTGGCGGGGAGGCCTGCGGAATTTCGAGGCCTGCGCGGTGCGTGGCGCCGACGTGGAGCTCCGGCCCGACGGCACCGGGCGAATCCACGTCGTGCGCGGCAAGGGTGACATCGAGCGCTACGTTGGCCTCGATAGGCGGGCGGCGGAGATTGTCTGCGGCTGGCTCGGGGCACAGCAGTCGGGATCATGGGGTGGTCACATACTGCAAACAGCCTCGGGTCAGCCGCTTCAGACGACCCAGGTTCGCCGCACGGTTCGGCTGCTCGCCGGCAAGGCGGGCATACGCGACCGCGTGCACCCGCACGCGTTGCGCCACCGCTACGCGCGCGAAATGTATGACGAGGGAATCGGGATCCGCGCGATCCAGCTCAACCTCGGGCACCAGAGCCTGAAGACGACTCAGATTTACCTATCGTCGCTGGGCTGCGACGAAGCCGTGGAACTCGCGGCGGGAAGGACGTGGTGATGAGCGCCCTCGATCCGAGGCTGCAGGCTGCAATCGACGAATACCCTGCCGACACATGCTACAAGCAGGTGGGCGGGCGCCACTACGTGATCACGGAGTACTCGCTGATGGATGATGGGAGCGTGACCGTTCAGATCGTCCACGGCAGCGACTCGACACTGCCAGGGGTATCGGCGTTCGGCTGCTCACCCGGAGAGCTTGAGCGCTGCGACTGTGGCCTGTGGGAGCCGCCGACCGACGAGCAGATCCTTGAAACAACGCAGAAGATTGCAGCGATCGGAGAGCTGCGGAAGCTCGGGGTCAACGATGTCAATTAGGTGGGAGACGGTGAGTAACTCGCCGCAAACTGTCGAGGTCTACCTGCTCGGCCGCACGCCACGCCAGGCACACGCCGCGGCGATGTATGTCGATCTGTGCCCCGTGCCCGGGTACAAGCTGATGTCGACCCGAGTCTCACGCGACGCGCGCGGCGGGAAGCGCCGACGCATCACCTTCGTGCTGCGGCACTGCGATTCTCGGGTCGACGAAGTCTCCAACTGGACTGCCTGCGAGGTAATCGTCGAGGCCGATGCTATTGCTCGCGGGGTTCCTCACGAACTCCGATAGTAATCCGCCCGTATTTCGGCTTCGTCCATTCCCAGATGTAGACCGGCGCGCCCACCACGGCGCGACGGTCATCTCTGATCACACCGGCGTGCTTCAGCCCGTCGAGCACCACCTTGAAGGAATAGGCGAGGTTGTCGGGGTCCGGCTCTCTCGCCGAGTGTCGCACGCACGTCACTGCGGCTCGCTCGAGGGGGGCGGCGGGCGCACCGCCAGCAGCCAAGACGCTTTCCCAGACCCAGCGGTGCCACTTCTTTCGGTAGTTCGTTCGCGCGAACCGATTCGGGAACGTGTCTGGCTGCGTCTTCGGCAGCTCATAGAGGTCGAACGCTATCGAGTACGTCACACGCCGCACATAGCGGTTTCACAGCCGTCCCCGAAAAGGTCTAGCTGTGCGTCGTCGCGGCCTATAACCCGAAGGTCAAACGAATCGGTCAAGACTCTTCACCTCGCCTAGTGCGGATTGCGGGACGAAATAGGCCGGACGACCGCCCTGCGGATCCCCCCACCACTCGTCGTCCTTGCCCTCACTGCCGAGAATCCAGCCGCGTATCGAATACTCCCCGAGCTGCCCAGTGACCAGCGCAAATCTCGCATCGTCCGCATCGTCGCGGTGCAGGATGAGCCGGCCACTGTCGTAGGGTGTCTGCCTGACCTCGAATCCGAGCACGTCGCGCGCCCGCTCGCCCTCTTGCCCTGACGTCGCTGTTGCCCTGATGGCTCTCGTCTTCAGCGATCAGCCGGGCGATCTGAATCAGCGCCGGATCTCCGCTTTCTGCGATCGCGCGGAAGAGGCGCTTCATCAGTTCGGATCGCATTGGCCCCTTCCCTTGAGGATCGGCATGTACGTTGCGGCAGTCATCATCACTCTCCTTCGAACGGGGCGGGAAACAACCTCTTGACCTCCCCGTGGGAGACGAGCTGGCTCAGAATCCGGTAGTCACTCGCCTCGTAGCGAATCCTTCCAGCAACAACCGCTGGGTGGACATTCAGTGTGGATGCGAGGTCTACTGCCGCCGCGACGCTGCGGACCGAGTAAGCCCTGCTCTTCCGAAAGACCTTCGATGGAACAAGAGCCTCTCGCGCTCTCTGATCGGCCTCACGTTCGACATCTGATCCAGTCGATGGCGCATCCATGTCATCCACGCATGAATCGGTTTCGGGATTGAGGTGGAGCACCACATGCGCCAGTTCATGGAGAAGGCAGAACCAGAAGGAATCCAAGCGATCGTGACGAAGAGTCAATGCGATAATCGGCGCGTCATCAGTCGAGAGCAATGCGGCACCATCGAGGTGAGTTTTTGGAAGGTGCCGCTCGACAATGAAGTGAACGCCAAGGTCGTTTATCCGCTCGGCTGCACGAAGCGGCCCATCGGACCTCGCGCTCAACTGAGCAATTTCGCGAAAGACTTCTTTGCTGATGTCGGCGGCAGAGAACTTTGAAGTGAGCGGAGATTCGAGTGCTCGAATGCGAACTCTCATACACCAAGCCTCAAGAGCATAAGGGTCCATCTTACGGGCACTGCGCATCGTGCGAGTCCGGCGAAGGGAATGATTGGACGCGGGAAGGAAACCTCCGATGGGCGCAGCGAACTCGTCCATTAGCGACTCAGCGTGCTTAGCCAGAATGCGCTTTGGAGCCGCGATCCACCCGAATCTCGCCATGTCTCGAAGCGGAAAGCGCTCGTAGTCGATCTCTGCCCTGGGCTCGATCTCCGTGGTTTCCTCATTCAAGAGAACAGCAGCAGGAATACCCAGCCCGCTATGTAGTGCCCGCATCATCGTCAGGGTGAGCGGGCGCTTACCGTTCAGGACCTCTGATACGCGAGCGCGGCTGCCGATGAAAGGAATCAGGTCGCGCTGCTCAAGTCCCATCTGATCCATACGAAACTTGATCGCGTCGATTGGGGTAGGAAGCTCGATCGGAAACGCCGACTTCTCGTACTCCTCAACCAACAACGACAACACGTCCAAGCGATCGGCTTCCTCGGAGCCGATCATCGGACTACTCGCCATAAGGCGCTCAATTTCCGCGAGCGCGTTCTGGTGGTCAGTTTCGTTTCGAATGGTCTTGGGACGCATGTCTAATTGAAACTCCAAGTTTCGTACTGCTCGTGGGTCCCGATTCTGAGAACCAGCACCGTTCCGGTCTCGAAGTTGATCCCCCAGTTTCGCCCGGAACTTCCGGGCACCTCCGAGCTGCCGTCCTCACTCCCCGCGAGCTACGACAGCACGAACCAAGTGACCACCAGGACGAACATCGCCACCGAGGCGGCGAGGGCACCATTCAGAAAGCCTCGCCTGTATGCGGCGCGCATCACTTCGGCCCAGAAGCCACCGTCGCGGATCTCGACGCTCATCGTTTGCCGACCTCCCAATCACAGAAAGACCTGAGCGCCGGAGTCTTGCGTCAACTCGGTCGCAGCCCAGACGAAGGCGTCGGCGCTGGCGGCCAGGCAGTCCAGGCCACACCAGGCGTGCAGGGTACTCGCCGACTGATCCGCGCCAATGGTCATCTCTGCAACGATTCCGGCTTGTGGGATCGGATCTCCACAGCAGCTCGCGCTGCATCGCGGGTGGTCGCTGTCGTGGCATGGGTCGGCCGTGTGCTGCCGAGCGATCCAGCCGTCCCCGTTGCATGTCTCGCACCCGTCGAAGGGTGCGACCTGCCAGACCGCATCCGGATCCTCGGCAGGCCGGCGCAGGTAGTCGTAGCCCTGCTCTGGTCTGATGTCCTTCGGGTCAGGCGCGGCGATCACCTTGACCGTCGCCTCGTCGAAGCGGAACCACTTCGCCGCTTCACCCATGTCGCACAACGCGCTCGGCCCGCCGTCGTTGCGCTTGACGCACTCGCTCGCGTCGAAGCCGTCCGCGACTCCAGCGGCGCAGACTTCGATCTCGATCGTCCACTTGTATCTCGTCACGTTCAACCCCCCATCCCCCTGTCGCGCCTGATCGCACGTTTCGCCCGACACCCTGCGCGGCGTGTCGGGCGTAGCTTGCGGTCAGCTCGGCGGCGCGATGGCGCGGCGACGCAACTCGTATTCGAGCCGGTCGGTGGTGAACTCGTCCACATCGAGAGCGATTGCGCGGACGATGGGCAGAGCACGATCGATCCAGACCAGTAGACGCCCAGGTGCTTCGCGAGCGCCATCTCAGCGAGTGCGCCCTCGATGTCCATCGACCACACATCTCTACCGCTGTGCCCGTGGCGGTCTTTCTTGCCACGCGAAATCGACCGGATCCGCCGGTAGGAACCAGCGACCGCGGCGACCAGCATCTCCTCGTAGGCCAGCCCAATCGTTGCCATCAGTCGATCACCGGGGCCCCGACGACCTCGTCCTCTCCGACGTTGTCCGTCGGCTCCTCCATCTCGCTCTCGTCGATCGCGCGGGCCTCCTCCGCGGAACGTTGCGCCGCCTGCAACTCGTCGAGGCTCCCGGCGTAAACGAATTCGAGCTGTCCGGCCCGGTCGGCCTGGAGCACGAAGGCGTCATGCGCGAGCGCGACTGGCTTGATCACCGGCGCACGCGGGATGAACCGGCCGACGATCACGCCTCGCTTGATGCGGAGCTCAATGTCCGCGCCAAAGCGCACCGGCTTGCCGTCGGCGTGGCGCTCGAGGCCCTCTTTCGCCGGGCCGAGGAAGGCCTCGACGACCTTCGCGAAGCCCAAACCCATCTTCACCGCGATGTCGTGTTCAGATGCGCTCATCAGAAGAACTCCAGATCTTCCCGCCGGCCGCCGGAGACGATCCGCAGCTCGGGAATGTCGCTGTGCAGGTAAAATCGTTGCGCCATCCAAGTCCGGACGTGCTTGCCCATCGGGCCCTCGCCGGCTGTGCGTCGCGTCTTGTCCAGCCACATCTCGACGACGTTGTCAGACTTTTTCTTCATCTTCAAATAAACATCGGCCCAGAACGGGATCTGCTCGGCCTTCGCCTCCCCTCGCTTGTTGCTCTCGCATGTCAGGAGGAATGAGGCCTCGCCTCGCGAGATCCGGCGCGCGAGCATCGCCCAGAGTCCGAACGCACGAAGCGAATCGAAGTAGTTCCCCGTCCCGAGGTTCACGATCGAGTTGATCGAGTCCATCACAACGAGGATCGGCGTGTCCATTTTCGCATCGACGGCGCACGCTACGTCCGCGCAGATCATCTCCGGCGTCTGACCACGACCAACCGAGAACAGATGGAAATTGTCGATGCAGTCTTCGAGCTCGGGGTGGGCATCGATGTTGAGATTGAAACGCTCGCGGAACCCGTCGTAGTCATCCTCCGCCAGGAACATGCACACCTGCCAGTGCCCAGACGCTGCGGCAGCCATCGCCGAGGATGTCGCCAGCATCGTCTTCCCGCTGCCCTTCTCGGCGGTGCAGGCGCTTACCCCGTAGAAACCGCCGGCGTGCTTGTCCACGTAGGCGAGCGTCGACGGCCACGTTTTCGGAGGCAGCGGGTCGTAGGGCTCACGCAGATCGATGTACTCGTTCTCGGTCGAGGCTTGGAGGGCCTCGATCATCGAGCTGATCGCAATATCGGCGCAGCTCAATCCGGCGGCCTTATCCAGTTCGTAGTGCGTCATCGGCCCCGACCCAGCTTCGCGAAGTGATCGACGCCGGGCCGGCGGATCGGGATGACGTTGCCGAGTGACGCTTCGATCGCCGCCACTTGTGCGTCGTCGCGCATTCGGGTGACGCGCGCGCGCGCATCGTCAATCTCCGATTCGCGAACGCGCGACCACCATGAGATGATCGCGCGCTTCTGCTGCTTGTATCTGTGTGTCTTGAATTTGAGCCAGATCAGATCGAACCAGGCTTGGACGTCGGCACTGTCGAGCTGCATGCCGATAGGATTGTTCTCGGCCAGCTCCTGCAGAAACGCAGGAGAGAGCACGGGCTTGTTCATTGGTGGACCCCCATCCGATCGCAGCATGTTAGCTGCGCTAGGAAATGTGGGGAGTGCAAAATCGTGCGGCAGTTAGCGGCGCCGGCGACGCCCGGTCTTGAAAGCTAACGGCGTTTCTGGGAGGAAGTGCCGCCACTCGAGATCAGGCCAGAACACCTGTACCAACTCGTCGATTGTGCGCGCGGTGCAGCGTGCGGGGTTCGCAGACCCCGACTCCAGATTCCGGTACTGCTGATCCTTCACCGTCTCACAGCGGTTGACCACGTCCGTGATCGTCCAGCCGCGCCGGCGACGGACCAGCCGGAAGTGGTTGGGCTTCTCCATCCGTGGCAGAATAGCCCAATCGGTTGTGACCGCATCCGTCACGCCTGCCGTCGACAATTATGGCGATACGGCATCCAAAGGAGATCTGCTATGGCCGACTGCCCCGATCCGGGCATCTATCCCGACGTGAGCTTCGACGAGTACTACGGGTGGGAGGCCGCGAACGCGACGCTGCTCAAGGCGATCGACAAGCGCACGCCGCTCCACGCACGAACGAGCCAACTGGAGCCTCGGGCCCCCACCCCGGCCATGCAGCTCGGCGACGCGATCCACGCCTGCATCCTCGAGCCCGACCGCTTCGAGGGGGAGTACGCCAAGGGACTCGAAGTCGACAAGCGCTCGAAGGCAAACAAGGAGGCCTGGGCGGCCCACCAGGAGGAGAACGCCGGGAAGACCCTCCTCTCGGTCAAGGATTTCGAGCGATGCGAGCAGATGCGAGCCAGGGCCGTGGGGGGGCACGCTGACGTGGCCCACCTCCTCGGAGCGGAGGGTGCGACCGAGGTCTGCATGGTGTGGGTCGACAAGCGAACGAACCTCGCCTGCAAGGCCCGCGTGGACAAGTTCACCACCTACGGCGACTGGCCGGTCCTCGTCGATCTCAAGAGTTGCCAGGACGCCTCCGGCTGGAAGTTTTCGCGCGACTGCCACACTTTCGGCTACGCCCTCCAGGCCGCCCATTACCTCGACGGAGCGCACACGCTCTCGCCGCGGGACCGGCAGTTCCTCTTCATCGCGATCGAGAAGGACGCGCCCTGGGCCGCGCAGATCCACGAACTGGGACAGGACTCCCTACGGACGGGAGAGTTGGCCCGCCGGCGAGCGCTGCGCCGCTGGGCGACGTGCCTGGAGACTGGCGAGTTCCCGGGCTATCCGCCGGGCGTATCGGCCATCGAGCTGCCTGAATTTGCCATCGACCTCGACGAATCACTCACCGAAGGAGACTGACACCATGGAAAACGAGAAGGCGCTGGTGGCGAATGCACCCACCGGCATGGCGCAAACGATCGAGTCGGCGGAAGCGTTCACGCTACGGCTTGAGCAATTCACGAAGCTCGCGAACGGGGTGATCCAGGCCGGGCTCGCGCCCAAGGGAATGTCGCGACCCGAGCAGGTGATCATCGCGATGCAGACCGGCCACGAACTGGGGCTCCCGCCGATGCAGAGCCTCAAGAGCGTGACCGTCATCAACGGTCGCTCGGGACTGATGGGCGAGGCCGCCCTCGGGCTGCTCAACGCCGTGTCCGCGCTCAAGCCCGGCACGCAATTCGAGAAGCACTACGAGGGCGAGGGTGATGATCTGGTCTGCACCGTCCAGCTCTGGCGGGCGGGACGCGAGGAGCCCTCGGAGCACAGCTTCGGGGTGGCCGATGCCCGCAAGGCGAAGCTGTGGGGGAAGTCCGGCCCATGGACGGACTACCCGAAGCAGATGCTGAAGTGGAGGGCGCTCGGCTTCCTGCTGCGCGACCACTTTGCGGACGTCACGATGGGGCTCGCCCTGGCCGAGGAGCTGCGCGACATCCCGAGCTCGGTGCGGGGGACCGATTTCAGCGCCCCCGCGGACCCCGGGGAAGACCCGCTGCTCCAGCAAGCCCTGGGCCACGCGGAAGACGCCGAGATCGTCGAGGATCGCGTGGACAATTCGGAGGTAGTCACTCCGGCAGATGAGGAGGACGTGCCCGGGGTTGAGCCCGCCCAGGTCAACGAGCAGGATCCGAGCTGGGTGCCGCCTGCGGGAGCGGTCGAAGAGGTGGTGGCCGCCGCCTGCGAGCCCTACTGTGACCTCGAGGACGGTCATCCAGGGAAGTGCGAGTCCATCCCTCGCGACCCCTACGAGGCGCCCCCGGTGACGCCGTCCGGGGAGACGGACGCTGGCCCCGAGAAAGTCCTCATCTGCAAGTGTGGGAGTCGCACCCTGGTGAAGAAGGGCACGCCGAGCCCTGTGGCGTGCGCGGCCACCGACTGCGGCCGGCGGTTCCGCAAAGTGCAGCGCGGACAGCGGAAGGGCGACGTAGTCAACGAGAAGGATCCGAGCTGGGTGCAGCCTGGTGAGGCACCCGAGGGCGAGCAGGGGGCGCTTCTCTAAGGGTCAC
>Ga0255048_10000183_pt1 | contig 45525 bp, 67 predicted proteins | sample JV7_2_2_MG_FD_183619 | JGI IMG/M metagenome (GOLD analysis project Ga0255048, IMG submission 183619) | Seawater microbial communities from Jervis Inlet, British Columbia, Canada - JV7_2_2 | ecosystem: Environmental > Aquatic > Marine > Inlet | place: Canada: British Columbia | collected 2016-10-06 | reverse complement strand
CCACTCGCCCTCCAGTCCCCCGACCGCCAGGGCCACGGCCACGACCACGCCCCCGACCACGACACCGACCGCGACCACGAGGACCTCGACCCCGACCGCGAGGACCGCGACCCCGACCACGACCCCGACCACGACCACGACCCCGACCCTATGAGCATCATGTGCTGGTTCATTCCGCCTCACTCTCCCTCCAGTCGCCCGACCACGACCACGACCACGGCCACGGCCCCGACCCCGACCCCGACCGCGACAACGAGGACCCCGACCGCGACCACGACACCGACCACGACACCGACCGCGACCGTGACCGCGACCACGAGGACCTCGACCGTGACCACGAGGACCGCGACCCTATGAGCATCATGTGCTGGTTCATGATGCCTCCGATAGCGCCTACTCGACCCCCGAAGGTAACGCGTGATTCCAAATATCAATATCAACGATGGCCCCGTGTGCGACTCTGCGAACGCCTGGGCAGCGCTCAAAGCGTGTTACCTCCCCCGCAGCCAGCGCGGTCTCGTATGTTCCAGTATCCACACACCAACCGGCCTCGCGTAGGTGGACAAATAGGGGGCCTATTTTGTCCACCGTGCCAATAGCGTACATTGTACAGGTGCGAATTAAGATAGTTTCGCCTAGCCGGTACTCGGATGAGTAGTCGGTGGCTGCAGAGGGTGACTCGGCTGCGCCAAACAATTTAGCGGCGACTGCATCGGTGATTGCTTTTGTGATTTCTGTTTTATCGAACATAGCTGGTACCTAGAAAGCCCCGAACGCTCTACGCGGACGGGGCTGGGTGCTGTGGGCCGGGTTCGAACCGGCGACCTCCAAGGTGAATCCTGAGAGTCGAAACTGCGGGCCTTGGCGCTCTACCAACTGAGCTCCCACAGCGAGACGCTAGACGATGACAGGCAGTACCGCGTGTGCTTTGCCGGCTAACACACGGTTGAGACTCGATAGTGGCCCATCAGGTGCCGATTCGGTGCCGAGGATCTCCGCCACGAGATGTGCAGGCTCTGCGAGTTCATGCGTCCAAACGCTGCGCCCTGCTGCGGCTTCGACGGCTCTGTGAAACTCCTTAGCCGGCATACAAAGGAGGTCCTGACGGAGCTGCGCAAGCGCCACGGACCTAGCAGGCACGCCGACCCACCAAGACGTGTCGGCTAATGCAATGGCGTCAATAGATGTTGATATCGCGGCCACTTTGTCCTCGATAGGGTGCCGGGTGATGTTGCTTGCTTCGATATTCATTGCGTACCTTAAATTGCGACAAAAGCGCTCTCGGGCATATCAAACACAGGTCGACCCAGTCGCCACTCGAAGGCTGTGTCATCAGGCTCTAGCTCGTCGATGGCCCGGAGCGCAGCCGCCAGAGCATCGTCGATGGCGCAAAGTAGATAGTCCGATAGATTGGCGGGACAGAGCACCATCTCGCCGGCGGTGGTAGACCACTGAGCCGTGCCGAGGTAGGCCGTCTCACTATAGATGTCGACCGATTGATCATCATTTAGATCCGCGAAGTACTGCGCCCCGCTGTGTTCCAGTTCCACGTCCACCCCAGGACTTTGGGGCCGCGGTGTATTCTTGTCAAGATATCAGTTGACAGGTCCGCGATTATCTCGCCGCGCGCTTTGGGATTGGCACGATCTATGCTGTGGCCCCTATAGCTAGTACTCGTGCGCGCGGTGAGCTCACGCCGCCGCCCGGGTCCCACGCCGCCAGCCGCGGAGCGCAATCTCGAGGCGCCTACACGACCCTTCGCAAGGGGGGATCCGGTAGCAATTCGGCAGCCTATCCACGCCGCATTTCGCGTGCTTGACATAAAATGGGGCCCAAAGGTATTTTCATCGTACGCCCGCAGCGGGCTCGGTTGCCCCCAGGCAACCAGGCCCGCGGGACTGCGTCCCTCGGAGCGTATCACATGAAAATACCTTAGGAACTCCCCTGATCCCTAAGGTATCCCGCTTCATCCCCAGTCAACCACAACCCCACGCAACGAGCCCCAGACGCTTTTCAGCCGGTGTCTGGGGCGTTTTTATTTGCCTCTCGCCCTCGCATAGTGCGCTGAGCCGTTGTCCAATTTTGGACACCACAGGCAAACTATAACTTGACACCCCGCGCTGCGATACCCATGCTTCGGGTGTGGTCTTGCTACATCAACTCGCTCCATTGAAGCGCGTGCGCCGCGCCAAGAATCCCCCGCCAGAGGCCCCATCGCCCATAACCGCACAGCCCGCGCCCACTATTGCACATAAGACGGAGCCGAAATGACCGTCAAAAGATCGCGCTCGCAGTCGCGGCTAATCACGAGCAGTCAGAGCTATCAGCCCACCGAAATTATCCAGTGCCCAAGCGCCGCGAAAGCCAGTGAGAAGCGTGGGTATGGGTGGGGAATGCACCTACCCCACCAGCGGGCGGGCGCCATCATCCTGGCGATCCGCGGGGGTCATCACGCTTGCTCGGCCATGAGCGACTATATAGTGGGGAGCGACCCGAGCGCGGCGGCGAACCCCAGCATGTTACTCAAGATCTGCAAGTCGCTAGCACTGACCGGCCTGCTGGTGCCGTACATCGAGGCTCTCCCACAGAATCGCATGCGCTTTATGTTCTTTCTAGCCTGGGCACCGCCGGACACCGATTCGGAGTATTGGCGGCACCTGCTCACCCTGGAAGAGTCCAACGAGCGCGTACCCGAGGCGGATAGCGCCATAACTCGTCGGTGGGTGGCCTAGTGGCGAAGTCCCCAGACTATCGGCCGCCAGCCCTCGATGCTGCGAGGTCCCCGAACATCTACGAATCTCTCCTTACAGCCCTTCGCGGGCTCTATGGCGAGCCAGCCTACGAGCTATTGCTGCCTGGACCTCCAAGGGGCTTCACTGTGGCGCGCAAGACCGAGGGGTCGCCCACGGCGATGAGGTCCCGGCTCTGGGCGCGCGAAGCTCAGGCCATGCTCGACCACGAATATTCCGAGTTCTTTGTTTCGGCTACCAAAGATTCCCCGTTATTTTTCTTTACGCAAGCTTGGTTTGGCTCCGGGCGCCATTGCGACCCGGAAAACACGCACAAGCTTCTCAAGGATGCACTATTCCGGCACGGTGAGGGGCTTAAAGATAAGTACACCGCCGGTGCATTCGCCGGTCCTTTATATGATTTACTCCAACCGCGCACCGAGGTGTATATTTGGCGCCTTTCGATGCCCGAGGCCGAAAAGGTCTCCAGCCCTCCGGCGCCGGCAACACTTGTACGCCCGCCAACGGCCGCGGATGTTCCGCGCCAGACCGTGACGGCGAAGCCGATTAAATCTAACAACCCCTTCGATATGTTGAAATGACCCACATGTATACCAACAGACTACAAGGCGGAGAACGCGCATGGACATGAACGACATTATCGCTGCGATGTGTGGCTGCGAGGCCTGTGTCAGACGCCGCACGGCCGCCGCTGAGCGGTTCAAATCTCTCCGGGGTACCGAGGCTCCGGAAAGCTCCGACGAGCTCTTAGAAAGGCTCTCAGGCTTCCGCGTCGGCGACACGGTCCGGGTGATCAAGCACGACTGTGGCACCACCCGCATCGTGGGCCTCATCTCCGCCGAGCGTATCGGCGAGTGTCCGACGTGCGAGCTGCTCACGGAGATTGATATCCCTCGTCCCGACGGCACCAAAATGCCCGTGTCCTGGGTGTGGCACGCTCCGAGCACGTGGCTGGAGCGCGTGAGAGACCCGCGAGACTGCGCCGCGAACGGTCGCGCAGGCGACACGCAGCACATTCTCACCATCGCACCAGGCTCGATGGTGAAGTACCGAAATCGGCCCGATGAGTCGCCCTACATCGGCATCGCTGTAGTCTGCGAGCTGGCGTACAAGACACCTGAGCGCCCATCCTGGCACATCGAGCCAGGCGACTACATGCTCCACGCTCGCGTGTGGAGCGAGACCACCGAGGCCGACGGCCAGTGGCTGCACGCCACGCAAATCGTGGAGGTGATGCAGTGAGGAGTCTCCCCGATATCCTAGCTTGGGGCCTAGTTGTAAGCCTCGGTGGCGTCCTCACAGCCTCCCATGTCCTAAACATAATCCACGCGTCACACTACAACGAAGACCCCCCAAGCATAGCGCTACCCCCCGCGTGCTCAACGGACGAGTACATCGCCACCATCGAGTACATCGTCGACGCCGATACCTACGACCTTCGCGTGCGGCTGCCCTACCTGCCCAGGCCCATCTACATCGTCGAACGTGTCCGCCTGGCGAAGGTAGACGCCCCAGAACGCCACACGAAAGAGGGCAAAGCTGCGGCTAGCTACGTGGCCGAATGGTTCGACCGAAACTATCAGGTCATCTACCAGGACCTCGGAAAAGACAAGTACGGGCGTCGAATTGCCCGGCTTGAGAGCACATCAACCGCGCAGTCGCTTGCCGACGCGCTCATCGGTTCGGGCCATGCGGTGCCGTATCTGGCAAAATAGGGCTTATGGTACGCTTGTCGCATGGCCCAAAAAGTTCTCGGATTCCGGAACTGGAAAATCGCTCTCGCCGTAGTAGGTTGCCTAGTCGCAGCCGTGACGGTGATTGTCGTGGCTGCAGCACACAGCCATTGCAACGTAGCTATCAGCGCCAGTGGCGTGACTGTGCAGTGTTTGGAGACTCATCATGACTGACGTCCTACTATGGCCTACCCCTGAATCGCTCAACGAACAAAACGCGGCTACCTGCTGGCGGCCGACGCATGAAGCTATGCTGGCCTCCAGGCAAGGCGACAAACTACGCGATAAAGAGTCAGCCAAGCGCGCTGTAGCACTGGCAGACAACTGGCAAGAGAATGTGAAGACCTACGCTCCCGCCGGGGCTACGCATTACAAGTCCACAGGCGCCGAAAGCATGATATTCGAGCCCGCAACGGGGAAAACGCTTATTACATCGCATGTGGAGTACGCCGAATTGCCCGCGCAGCACGGGCTTAGCGGCTGGTCACCGCTGCGCAAGGGAGTAGGATAATGGAAACGCAAGCGCAAATCAGGCAAAGGCTCCGCGGTGAGTCATGTGGTGAGTGTAAGACGTGTTGCGATGAGCTCAAGGCTCGCGTTGCGGAGCTTGAGGCGGAAATCGCAAGCAGAAAGCCTAGACCCTGGGACACGCATCCCAGTGATGGGACGCCGTTCCTAGCAGTGTACGAGACGCCGGAGCCCGACAGGGCCGTGTGTTACCCGGGCGCAAGATATGTGAAGACGCTGGATGGTTATGCGTTGATCCACCTCGGCAAGGGTGAGTGTGCGGGGTGGCTGCCGCTTCCCGCCGAGCGCAAGGAGGGCGGGGCGTGAGACTTGAAGGCTGTGGAGACAACTCATGCATGTTTGGAGCGTCGGGCGGCATGGGTACGAACTGCGGCTGCCGCTGCCTCGAACACATTCTACCCCCGCATGCACGAGCCGGGCGGGTGCGTGTTCGTGCGAATGTGTCTAAGCTGCGGGCCCGCGTGGCGGAGCTTGAGGTGGAGCTTGCGAGGTTGCTCCGTGAGAGGGTGGAACTGATGCGCCTCGTTGCATCCAGAGCCCTGCCCGACGAAGCCGTGAGCCTGAGCTATGAGAGCAAGGAGGGCGGGGCGTGATGTTGTATTCACTTGAACAACTGAAAGCGTACGGTGCTGCTCGGGCATTACTGCCGGAGCTGCCGACGCTCGCGGACCTGCACGCGCTCAAGGGGTCTCACGCCGAGCTCGTGGCCCGCGTGGCGGAGCTTGAGGCGAGGCATCAGTACATGTCTGGGCACACTATGGAAACCGCGTGTGAAGTGTGTGGCAAGGTTACTCGCAACAGTCTGGGCGACATAATGCACCTGGCCGTAAGCTTCGGAATCGCAACGGGCGCACTGCCCAGTGATAGCAAGGAGGGCGGGGCGTGAACAGTGATGGAATCAATCGAAGCAAGGCCCAGCAGCTCATCTGCGAGGTGCTAGCCGAGCGTTGCGAGCAATCAGCGACAGTCCGGGAGGTCTTCAAGGACTGTTTTCCGCTACTGAGCAATCTCGTGCCGGGCTTTACGCCCTATCGACGAGCCGAGGGCTACGAGGGTAGCGAGGTGCCCAATGGCCTCTAGGAAACCCAAAAAAGACCCCACATGCCCCGACAGAGCCGCCCGCATCGAGGATTGGAGCGAGGTGCGGAACCTCGGCATCCGAGAGGGGCTGGAAATGGCCCTTGCAGCTATCCCGAACTCGCGCAGCAACGTTTTGGCCCGAGCGGCCATCATCACCCGAGGTACCCGGCACTTCGGCAGCCCAGATTGGCGAAAATGAGCGACACACCAGAAAGCACCCCTCCAGCCTGGTTCCAGGACCTTGAGTTTCGGTCTTGGGTCAAGCGCGAGCTCGGCGGGCTACTCCCAACCCCTCCAGCCACGACGACGATCGAAGAGGCCACCGCCATGTTGATGGCGTCCACCTACGCCGCCTGGCTAGCAGGCCGAGCAAGTGTGCTTGAGCCCACAAAATCTCCACCCCTTAGCCCCGACAAAAAGGCCCTAGACCGCGCTCACGCCGCGCTGAGGCTCTGCGCTGTGCAACGGAAGGTGGAGCAGTCGTGGGACGGCGAGCACAGCATTGCAGTCTGCGGGCTCTGCAAGAACCGAGGCGGTAGGCACAAGCCGGACTGTCTCATGGTGGAGCTAGGGTCCGCCCCGGAGATTCCACCGCCCCCACCCAAGCCCGAACCGCCTGGACCTCAACTGAGAGCCGCTCGCCGAGCAATGGGTCTTACGCTCACGCCAATGGCGGCGATGCTCGACATCACTTCCGTGGACCTCTCGTCCATGGAGCAAGGCCTGCTGCGCGACCGCGCACACGTAATCCTAGACCGCCTTCGAAACCTTTAGGCCGACAAACCATGACATCCATCCCAAGACACCCAGGAGCCCGCCTAAGGCGCTCCAGAACTCTCAAGGGCCTCACCCTCACCGAGGCTGCAGACCGGCTTAGAATGCCGGCCATGAGCCTCCTATCCGTGGAACTCGGCTGCACCAACCTACAGTGGGCAACAAGCGTATTTCGACTATGGACCACCAGCCAAAAAACAAGCACTACCTAGCCTCCGAGGAGCTACCCACCCCAGACGTGATATCCGTCGAGGTTTATGGTCGCTCAATGGGCAAGGACTACAAACAACGCGCCTGGGTGCAGTGGGGTGCGAGATTCCTTGAGCCTTGGCATATCTGGCGCTATTCGGGCGTCCCAAGCACTAAGCTTCGAGACAAAGCGTCATTGCAGCGACGCAAGTGTGGGGCCGTCGCGTGCCCGAAAAGCGGCTATTTCGAGGTAAAATCATGCGCCTAATCTGCGGCATAGCGGGTTTCTCGCTCATCACTCAATCGAACCCATCCACACAGTCGGGGTCCGGGGTGCTCGGGGGTTTCAGCATGCTTCTCATCTTCATGTCCATATTCGGTGACCGGAGAGGGATGAGGCGATGATGGAGTTCCTAGCTTTCCTGTACCTTTGCGCCTGCCTGTCGAGCATGCTTCTGCTAGCGGTGGACTTATGACCCAGGCCCAAGTCGAATGTAGGTGTCTAGGCTGTAGAGAGTGGCTGCCTGTCATCGGGTTCCCGGATGAGCTAGACACCGGCTGGTGGGCTCACAATGACGCTACCTGCCCGAAGTGCGACCATCGGATGCGCCTAGGGGACTGTGAGCGAAGGAGGGTGCGGACGTGTCCAGCCTAGAGCTCGAACGCCTGATAAGAGAGGACCCGCGGATTTGCAGTGATTGCGAGGCGTTTCTCGCCGAGGGTGAACGCGACCATCAGTGCGACAACTGCCATCAGAAGGACACCGAGAGGCCTGACGGCTCGGAGTGCGGGGCAGTACTTCGGGGTTACTACAGCGGGGCGTTCGACCAGTGATGCCAATGTGGGCCCAGCTCCTACTATATCTGGTCGGTCACACCCTGGCGTGTGTGCTGTGGGAGGTCTTGGTCAGTCGAGGCAGGAGAGGGGCAGCGATGAGTAGGTGGGGCAAGGGGGAGGGGTGTGCCAAGGAGTGATGTGGGGGAGGTGTGCCAAGAGGGGGTGTGGGGGTTTGATTACTGGGCGTGCGTCAAGCGCCGTGCCAACTCAAGTGCGCGGTTAGCGACATAGTGTACCGTTGACACTAACCCAAAATTGGGCAATACTTTTTATCCGTTTCAAGGATTCCGGTATTGATGACAGAGGGTAAATGTAATCATCCAAAGAAAACAGGAGGCCGTTGCACTCTCCCCGCTGGCTTCGGTGTGCCGGATAAACTAGGCAATGGCTACTGTTTTCATCACCGCACTGTCGAAGTTCATGCCGGTTCGGTTGTTGTTCAGGCTAGCCAATTAGCAGCAGGTCCGCTAAAGAAGACAGGCGGCGACTTCTGCTATCGCATGACCACCGAGACCAGGCTAGGCGAGATAATGGATGCGATGGGGGCCGAGATGACCATGCCCGATGTATCCACTGGCACCATCGAGGTGGACCTCACCTTCGAGCTCAAGGCTGCCCGAGCTATGCTCGCCCTATTCATGGAACGCCACGCAGCGCGCGAGGATGCTCTCCTGGCGTGGCATGAGGCCCACCAGCGTGGCGACCTAGCCTCGCCTCCTCCGCGCGTACTCAATATCGTCGATGGTCACAAGGCCGTGGCGGGGGTAGCCACGCTAGCCAAGGTGATGCACGAGCTCCAACAGGCTGTACCTCGCGTGAAGTTCTTGGCTATCCTGGCGTCGATGGGAGAGAGCGTGAACCGTCACGTCGCGGACCCAGTGGCGAAGGCAGCGGTCCGGCAGGACTTTATAAATGCTTGCGCGGAGTACGTTGTATAATCTAACCTCCTCTGTCTTGCATAGTGGACACACCTACCTGTCCACTATCCCGGACACTGTCCATTATAGAGGACGGATAGAAATTATAGAGCAACTGTCTGCGGCGGTCGCGCCGAGCCTAACCCCCTCCCCCACACGCAAAATTTTTCCCCAATAAAAACCCAGACCTTTGTTTCCCCTACCCATGGAAATCTACAACGACACCCGACTATCCGCAGGAGCTAGGTTGCTCTGGCTCGCAATGCAAGGCAATATAATCGAGGATGGAAGGCCCAAGAGCACCCAGTATTTTGCCACGAAGGACTACCTAGCGGGACTGATAGGCGTGTCGGTCAACACCGCCAACCGCTACATCCGAGCACTTCGTTCTACAGGTTGGCTCTCGGCCAACGGCGACGCGTGCGTGCAGACGTGGGATCTGCACTCGCTACCCACTGGCGAAGACGAAGTCCCCACGAGAGAGAGCCCTCATGCCCAGGAAACCTAGTATCGAACTCGCCGAAGCTGCGCAGTCACCCGCGTATGGGCGAATGTCCACGGCGCAGAAAGGGTTGCTCAGTGCTGCGTTGGCGATTGAAGTCGACGAGCCCGCGCCAGTCGTGCTCACCCCGCAAGCGGCGAAGGCCGGGCAGTCGTCCTTGCTGGCGCATGTGCAGAACTGTAAGGCCACGACGGGCAAGCCCTACTTGGTGAATTGGCACCTTGAGCAGCTGGCGGCCGCGTTGGAGAAGCTCTACCGGGGCGAGATCACCCGGCTCATGGTGCTGATGCCTCCGCGTCATGGCAAGTCGGAGCTCGTGTCTCGCCACTTCCCGGCGTGGTGCTTGGGTCAGAACCCGGACGAGCAGATCATCGCGTGCTCGTATAGCGCTGATTTGGCCGCGATGATGGGCGTGGCGGTGCAGAGAATCATGCACCAGATCGAGTACTGCGAGGAATTTGGCACGCGTATTGCCGGCACGGCCAACGAGCGGCAGGCCCAAAACTCCGTGGCGAAGGCGCAGCGCCAGACGTTCTTCGAGGTGGCCAACGGCTCGGGCTACTACCTCGGAGCGGGTGTCGGCGGGCCCATCACGGGCAAGGGATTCACGCTCGGTATCATCGATGACCCGATCAAGAATAGGAAGGAGGCGGAGTCGAAGACCATCCTCGATAGCATCAACGATTGGTGGGACTCCACATTCTCCACACGTGGTGAGGGTGGTATGGCGCCCGGTGGCGAGGAGCGGATTCTTGTCACACTCACACCCTGGAACGAGGGCGATTTGTCCGGGCACATCCTTCGACAGGCGCGGGAGACGGGAGAGGACTGGGTGGTTATCCGGTTCCCTGCGCTGGCGGAGGAAGCTGCAGCCCCGTCGCCGGATGCTCTGGTCTCGCAGATCGTCGACACGCCTGACGGCTCACACATTCGCAGCCCCACACCGGACTCACCTGGCGACGGCATCGGGCCGGCGTCCGATGTAGTGAAGAGTGCGCGAGCTGCTGCCCTGGGCTCCGGGACACTAGGCCCGCTCTACATCGGCACGCCCGGGTTCTGCCACGACCCCCGCCAACCGGGCGAAGCGCTGTGGCCAGACAAGTACGGCACGCGAAAGCTTGAGGTCATCCGCGAGCGCAACGCCCGGGACTGGGCATCGCTCTACCAATGCCGGCCAGCGCCGGACAAGGGGTCGGTCTTCGAGCGCCCATGGTGGAAGTGGTACGACAGCCCGCAAGCATTGCCGGAAATGCAGAGTCGGTGTTTCAGCATCGACGCGAGTTTCAAGGACCTTTCCACATCCTCCTACTGCGTGATGCAGCTCTGGGGCGTCGTCGGCCCCGACCGGTATCTCCTGAAACAGTGGCGGCGGCGCCTGGACTTCCCGGCACTCCTGGACCTGTGCCGATCTGTCTTCCCCCTCTACCCCGAAGTCTTGACCAAGCTCATCGAGGAAAAAGCCAACGGCGCGGCTCTGATATCGATGCTCAAGGACACCTTCCCCGGCATCGTGCCCATCAATCCGCGGGACTCGAAGTTTGTGCGGGCGCTGGCGGTGCAGGATTTCGTGCGGGGCGGGAACGTCTATCTGCCACGCTTCGAGACCTGGGCCCACGAGCTGGTGGTCGAGGCCTCTGCGTTCCCCAACGGACTCCACGATGATATGGTTGATGCGATGGTGCAGATGCTGCTCCACTACCAGTACAACCCTGTGACCTTCCTTGAGGCGATGGTTGACAACTGGATGAACTAGGCACACCCATGGGCGCGAAACATAAACTCACCGACGCAACAAAGGCCGCTATCGACACGGCCAAGGCCCTGACAACCGCCGACGGATGGCAGTCGTTCATGACGAACATGGGTGTTCCGGGCAAGGACAAGGGAGCGTCGGTCCGGTTCAAGGCGCGCAATCGGCTAGACGTTGGCACCATCGATGCCGTGTATCGCCAGGATGGGCTGGCCGCGACGATGGTAGACGACATCGTCAACGAGGCCTTTCGCTGCGGCTGGCGGCTCACGTTCCCTTCGCCTGTGGGCAGTGAGGTCGCCACGACCTACAAAGGTGCGTCGCCCGACCAAGACGACAGGCAACCCACGATCAGCGACCAAGCTCTGGGCTCTGGCAAGACGGAACCCGTGCCCGCGCAGCTTGTCGCGTCTATCAATCAACGGCTCACGGAGTGGCATAAACAAACAAGCTTTCTCGACCGCTCGAAAGAGCACTTCAAGCAATCCCGCTACGCGGGCTCGGCTGTCATGGTGCTGGGTGCGGAGGACGGACGCGACCCGTCGGAGCCCCTCGACACAAACGCCAAGGGCCTCACCTTCAACTGGATGAGGTCGCTCGATAGGTTCCAAGTTAGCCCGTCCGGCTCGCTTGTCGACGACCCGGCTAGCCGTTGGTATGGCCTACCCGTCTGGTATATGACGACGTCGACGGTGATGGGCGGGGCCAGTTCAAGCTCGCTCCCCCCGGGCGGGGTTGCGGAGCTCGATGACGTTTCGCCCGCTACTGGCCAGGAGACGGCTGTAGCTGCCTTTTCGCTAAACAGTACCAACGTCCACACCTCCCGCATCTGGCGGACCGATGCAACGAAGCTCTCGGAGCGTGCGCGCTTGCACAATGGTGGCTGGGGGGAGTCCGTCCTTGACCGAACATGGGACGCGCTCTCCCACTACAACTCCGCGATGGCCGGAGTAGGAACAATTATCCAAGACTTCACGCAAGGGGTCTACGCCATCGAGGGGCTCAAGGAACTGCTAGCCTCCGAAAAGTCGGGCCTCATCCGCAAACGCTACAGTATCATGGACCAAACCAAGTCCGTGGTGAACGCGCTCATTGTGGATGCAGAAAAGGAATCATACACGCGCCAGTCGACGACCGTCACTGGTCTGCCCGAGCTGATTGATCGCTCAATGCTCTGGATGACGGCGGTCTCGGGCTCACCGATGACACGGTTGTTCGGTGTCTCACCTGGTGGGTTCGGCACGGGCGAAGCGGAGGGGCAGAACTGGCAGACGCGCGTAGGCGCGTGGCAAGGCGAGGATCTTCGTCCATTCCTCGAACACGTCTACGGGCTGCTCTTCCAGACGAAGGATTTCGCCGACGTCCCCGACGGCTGGCAGATTGATTTCAACCCTCTGCAAGTTGAGACACCCGACCAGATCTCCGACCGGCGAATGAAGAACGCCCAGTCGGATGCGATCTACATGCTCCAGGGTGCGGTCTCCCCCCGGGAAGTCGCGCACTCCCGGTTCGCTGGCTCCAAGTATGGGGAGGACATCGCGCTCGATCTCGACACGCGCCAGCGCCTAGAGGCCCAGGGCCCAGCTGGCGAGGGTCCGCCGGAGACGGCTGCGGAGGCCACGGCCGCCAACCTAAACGCCGCAGCGGAGGCCACAGCCCAGGCTAAGGACACGGTCAAGCCTACCGGCCGCGAGATTGGCAGTGCCGTGGGTATGTCCGCCATCGAGGCGGGTGGCGAGCCCGGAACTCTCGAAGCACCCGCGGCACCGGGGGGCAACGCGGACACAGCCGCATCGGTGGGTGTCGGTGCGGAAGATGTCGCAAAGACGGCCCTCAACGGGGCACAGGTCAATTCGCTCCGGGAGCTTATGGCGGATGCGGTTGCTGGTACACCGTTGGAGTCCGTCGTCGGCGTGGCGATGTTCAGCTTCCCCACCATGACCCGCGACGAAGCGCTGGCGATGTTCAAGCCGGCCGTCGACAAAGCGGTGTCGGCGCCCAAGCCAGCTCCACCGGTTGCGCCTCCGCCAATCCCACCTGCTAACCCAGAACTAGGCGAAGCAAACCCAGAACTGAACAAGCCCTAAGTGCGTACGCTGCGGCGCGCCGAGCCTAGGATTTTCGATGCCAGCACAAGACTTTCGCGCGTACCTGCCGCCACTGCCGAGCGCTTTGCCGGCAGTCCTGCAAGCCCAATGCTGCTGTCCGCTGCATCCGCTCACCCATGCGGACGGGAAGGCAAAGCCCGTGCGGAAGCGTGGCGGCAAGGTGCAGCGTCGCGGGATTACCCAGATCGATCTGAGCGGGCCGACGAAAGATTATTTCGGCGACATGACCAAGCTAACGGACGCGAGTTCGGACGCAATTCGAAAAGCTCTGCTGGCGGACATCGACAAGCTCCTACCACCGCTCGAAGACGGGGACGATGCGGAGGCTATCAAGGGGCGGTCACTAAAGCAGATCGCCAGGTCCGTCAAGCAAGCACACAAGCGTATCGAGAAGTTGCAAAGCTTCGCGGAGCGCACGGCCAAGAGCGCGGCTAGTACAACTCAACAGGTCCATAAGTCACAGCAAGCCGCGCAGCTTGCTCAGATTGGTATCGAGGTTTTCAACGAAACCCCGGGACTCCCCAAGATAATGGGCGAGTTCGTACGGGTCAACACGAAGCTCATCAAATCGATACCCAGGGACGAGCTGCGGCGCGTTGAAGCGATTTTGGTCGACGCCGTCAAGCGCGGTCGCAGGCATGAGTCTGTCGCAAAGGACATTGCGGCCGAGTTCGATATCGCCGAAAATAGAGCAGCCCTCATCGCACGGGACCAAGTAGGCAAAGCAAACTCAGACCTCTCGAAAAGCAGAATGATCGCCAATGGAGTGGACAAGGCTATCTGGAGAGTCATCGCCCCCGGTGAGTCCAGGGTGCGCGAGACGCATGCGGCAAGAGAGGGGCGAGTGTACAAGATCGCCAACGGCGTCGACGGGGTACACCCAGGCGATGAGGTCCAGTGTCGGTGCTACGCGGAGCCCCTAGTATGACCGCTGCTCAAGGTAGAGCCCGATTGCCCTCCGTCTTCTATCCGAGCGAGAGCCAGCTGGAAGACCACGCGGCGCCTTGGGTTCTCCGGCATCCAGGGGCAACGCTCACCATACTTGGTGCCATGCTGGTCATCCTGCAAGGCGCCGGCACTCACTGGTTGCACGAGCGCTCTGCGCCCGAGCGCAAGAAGAGCGAGGCGGAGATTCGAGGTATCCGCCGGGACATCCGGACGCTCGCTATTTACCAGCTCGAGGCGCAGCGTTCGAATAGGGATATACTTGCAAATCTTGCGGAGGCGCAGAACATTCACGTCGCCCGCCCGCCCGAACTCGTCGAAGCGGAAGAGAAGGCGCGGAAGCTCCGCAATAGGTGATCAATGGCTGTAGACACCTTCCCAACGGCTTGTGACCCTAGGCTCAACTTCGGGGTGGATTGCGCGGACCTTGTGCTCGTCGGACATTCATTGACGCGAGAGATTGGCTGGGACACGCCCGTCATCGACCCGGAAACGGGCAAGGAGACTTGCGCGTGGGCACCCGCGGATTTCACGGACTACGTTCCGGAGGCCGTCGTTCTAGATTCTGCAAATCAGGTTGTGGCCACATTCGAGGTTACTCCCGCGGTGGGCGACGACACGGGGACGTTTTCGCTATTCTTAGACGCCTCGGAAATCACGGAGGCTCTACGCGCCGTCGCCGTCCGGTGGCGATTCTCGGTCGATTCCGTGCCCACTAGAGAACCACTAGTCTACGCACAATTCAAGGTCACGTGATGTCGGACACCATCAGGATACGCATAAGCCAAGGACCGTCGGGTCCGCCCGGAAGTGACGGCAGCTCCACGGGTTCGGACACCACGGCGCAAACCGATAGCGACGTTGTGCCGGGCACTCCTGTGTACGCGACCATTGGCAGCCATTTTGATGTTGCTCAAGCGTCGGGACTGCCCCAAGCTCGGGCGGTGGGCCTCGCCACTTCGGCAACCCTTGCGGGCTTTGCCGCGGACGTGCAGACTCAAGACATTCTATCTCTCACGGCTGGTCAGTGGGACGCCGTCACCGGACAGGTCGGCGGGCTAACATCTGGATCGACATATTGGCTAGACTTCGTCGCGGGGCTACTCACGACCGTACCCCCAGCGCTGAGCGCCTCCACCCACAATACCCGTGTTGGCGTGGCGCTCACCAGTGTAGCTCTCGACATCAAAATCAGAGCCCCGATCAAACTGTAGAAAGACAGCACAATGGCAACCCAAATCCCACTAGTTGAAGTAAACGGCGAAATTGAACGACTGCAGCCGGGCGACGACATCGCTACCGGCGGGTCCCAGGTTACGAAAACCTACACAGCGACGTCCATCCCGGGGCAAGTTGTATACGCCGACTTCGGCACATCCGTCGCACTGGCGCAAGGAAACGCGGATGCGCCTTCCAAGATTGTGGGTCTTAGCCCGTCCGCTGTCACTGCAGCAGCCAGCGGTCCCGTGCAATACGCGGGTCCAGTCACACTCACCACGGGGGAATGGGACGCTGTAGCCGGCACTACGGGCGGCCTGACGGTTGGCGCGAAGTACTTTCTGAGCGACGTCGCGGCGGGCATGATGCTGGAACAGGGCGCATTGACAGGCATCACCCAAGGCGAATACTTGGTCGAGGTAGGAATCGCCTTGTCATCTACCGAACTGCTTTACCAACCGTCTCGCCGCGTCCGACGATAGGTCTTCTCTGTGGCTAATCACAAACCCCTCGTTGAATCGGGCGGCGAGTTGGGCAACCTCCTGGTTGCTGATCAGTTAGACGTTCCGCTAGAACAAGTGGTCGACGTTCCGGTGTACTCGGGGAGCGCGAAGAAAGTTCTAGCTGTCAACACGGGAGAGACCGCGCCCGAATGGATTAGCCACCAAGGTGTCGACGGCGCGGGCACAAACACCCACGCACAAATCGACTCGCACATTGCCAACCTGGCGAACCCGCACGGGATAACGGGTAACGAAGACCTTGTAACGGGAATAATTTCGGGCGGCCTTGTCACGATAAACGGAGGAGACGCGACGCTGGTCGATGTCGCGGCCGGTGTAGGATTGATCGTCGATTGGACTAGCGGCTCGTCCGTTAGAACTCCCGTCCCATTCGGCCCGTTCATCGGCGAGGCCATACCGGACATAACTAAGGTGTTCACGCATTTTTATGTGAACGCCGCCGGTGGTTTGGTCAAAATTAGCGGCGTTGGTCCGACGGCTATCCAGAGAAAAACACTGATCAGGCTCCAGTCGGCGATCCACGGCGGAGCAGTAATCGACGACGTAAGCACCGATCGCGGCTTAGGCTTCCAAGTCACCGCAACAATCTTGGACTACCTATACAAGATTGGCGCCCTAAATACCGACAATCGCTTTTTTGCGAACGGCGCAAACCTGCAATGTGACAAGACCTCGGGCACGACAACGCTACCGTTCGTCAATGCTACCAACGATACACAAGACGCTGCGACGAAGATAAACCCGTCCGTGTCGCCAGCAGCGAATCTACCCGTCTCGTACCGCGACGGGGTCGGCGGGTTCACGTTCAATCCAGCACTGACTACCATCGACCCCGATTTGTGGGATAATGGCAGCGGCACGCTACAATCCGTTACAACCAACGATTGGACAGTCATACGCTTCCACCATTTTGGCCTGACGAATACGTGGGTTGTAACTCCTGGACAAGCTGTCTACAACACGCTCGCCCAAGCTGAGGCGTCGGTTAACACGGAGAACCCAACGATTGATCCGGCACTAGAGACCGGGGAAAGTGTGCTTACAACATTCCTGGTTGTGAAAGAAGGCACGACGGATCTCAGCAACGCCTCCAACGCGGTGTTCCTGAACAACGTGTCATTGAACGGCGGAGCGGGGACGGGGCAAGTTGCCGGCACATACTTGGGCCTATTGGACACAGCCGATGTGGACTATGTTGGCCATGCGACCCATGTGCCTGTGGTTGACGGGTTAGAAACTAAACTAGCTCTAACTAGACTGAATCACGCAACGCATCTGGACGGGATCGGAGTGAACTCCCATGCCGTGATTGACGCGCACATTACATCGCACAACCACACCGAGTCGGACATTACCGATCTTGGCACGTACCAGCCAACGTCGGAGAAAAATGCTGCAAACGGGTACGTTGGGCTAAACGGCAGCTCGAAGATAGCAGGCACGCAGCAATTTTACGGGGCAGCGGCGGACACCGCATGCGTAGGTAATGACGGGAGGCTGAGCGACGCTCGAACACCAACCGCACACACCCACGTCGAAGCAGATATAACCGACCGACGTCTGGATGGCAGAACGTTCACCGCCGGCGAGATGGTGAGCACGTTTACGAGTGACTGGGTAGTCAGCGCGATGGCCCCTCTTGCCGACGGTGCGGATAATTTCTATCAGCTGCGGTTGATGGATGACACTGTCAGCGAGGGCGCCGGATTTCATGTCGACGTACCATCGGACGCCGTGAACATGACGATCACGACGCGGGCAGTCGCAATCGCTACACCTGCTGGGGCGGTGACAGCAACAATGCAGTTGCATTTTCGTGAGATTGCGGACAATGCAAGTCAGCCTGCGTGGAACGCCGCGGAGAATCTCACGACCATTGACCTGGCCGCGAACATCTTCCTGCTCAAGGATACAACCACGCAGACTATCACGGCCTGGGGGCTGACCGCTGGCCGGCGGTATATCGCGCAAATTGTCAGGACAGGCGGAACCCTAGTGGGTGACCTCGGGCTTGAGTCCGTGGCATGGGAGTGCACAGCGTAATGGCTCTAGAGTTCTCAAACGGTGGGGAGGCCGTGCGCTGCGGGACCGCTACAGACCTAGACGGATTCTTCGGAACCGCTATGTGGTGGATGGACATGAACACGCTCGGCGGGAATAGTGAGGGCAGAGTGCTGTCCCGTGTGGATTCCAACGAAGTTGGTGGCGCGTGGACGTTGGCAATGAATGCGTCGAGCCGATTGGTCGTCTACTCCGAATACACCGTAGGCAATGGCATATGGGTCTCGCCGGTCAATTCCTTGCAAGTCGGCAACTGGTATCACGTCGCGGTTGTGTGGGATAGGGAGAACGCTGGCAGTGACGTCCCACTGGTCTACATTGACGGTGCCAGCGTCACCGTCTCGGCCTTGTTGTCGCCTAGCGGTACAGTGCTGTCAGACGCCGGCAAGGAGCTCATTATCGGCGACCGGTTCGACGATCTTGCGGGCGGTAATGTGGGCTTCGACGGTCGAATCGCTGATATGCGAATGTACACCGATCTCATGCCCGCAGATCGAATAGCGTCAATCTACGCCGCCCAAGGTACGGACAGGGATGTGACTAGTCTACTTAGGCGCTGGCCTATGCAGAGCGCCAACGCGCCCGGGAAGGATTACTCGGACGCCCAAGATAATGGGATACTCACAACTCCCTCCTCGCCACTCATCGCAGACGACCGGCTGACCATTCGAGGGTGACAACATGCCAGACGTGATTCATCGCACAACCAGAGACGCCCGTGGCGCATTGCTCCAGCGGAGTAGCATGCACGCTCCTGGCGCTGAGTGGTTATCGAGCCCCACATTCGCGCAAGTCCAGGGAATCCCTCGCAAGTACTGGAAAGTCGCAGGCGAGACCGTCGTGGAAATGACCATCGCAGAGAAGTCCGCGATGAACACCTTGCTGCGGCAGGCCAGGCGAAGCAGCCAGCAGCAGCGGGTCGAGGATGGTTTGGCCACGGACGGTCTCGTGGCGGGCCTTGACCGATCCGTCGTCGTGACGGGCCTTGAGCTCCGCGTCTCAGTCGGCGACTTGCTTACCGATGACCTGACTGTGCTGGCAGCGGACCCCGTGTCGCAGAAGCACGTGCGCGCCCTGCTAGTGCGTCGCATGGCAAGCCCAGCGCCTGTGCATGTCGTACTCGTCCTTGAGCGGACGGACGGTCTATTTGCCAGCCTGACGCGGCAGGAGACCACTATTGCTGTCCTCGGTGACTGGACCATATCCCCCAACGGCGCAGAATTGATGGCAGCATAATGGGCGAGATTCGAGCACAGAGACGAGATTTCGCCGGAGAGGCGGAGGCCCTGGCCACGGCTGCCAGCAACCTAGCAGGCCTCCGGCAGGCGGTCGTTCTGCTCGCCCGCGGCCAGGCCCGTCAGGACCGGCGCGACGAGTACATCACCGATCAACTACGCTTGCAGAGAGGTCGGGGGCTCTAGACCCCCGCCGCTCCTTGTCCGCTCCTTGTCCGCTCATCGCTAATCGCCTAACCTAGACAGAGTACCAATGTTGCAAACCGTCACACGTTTCGACCGCGCCGACATGGCGACCCGGAAACCGGAGACCGACCAGTGGGGGAACCTAATTGTCGAGGCGGTCGTGTGCAAGCCGGGTGTGTACAAATACCGCCAAGCCGACGGCACGATGCGACGCGAGCTCAAGCCGCCCGAGGAAGTATTCGCCGCGGACCACATGGCGTCCGTGCGGCATGCTGTCGTGACAGACGAGCATCTTCCGGGCCAGCAACCAGTCAACCCGAACAACGCTCGCCAGTTCACCCGCGGGCATGGGTTCGAAGCTCGTGAGAGCCACGCCGTCCTAGTCGCTCGCATGAAGGTGACGGACGGGGAGTTGATTGGCGAGATCACCAGCGGGCGCAAGACGGGCGTGTCGCTCGGGCTCAACTGTACGATTGACCACACTCCAGGGATCTGGAACGGTGAAGCCTACGACGTCGTGCAGCGCGGAATGTTTACCAACCAGATATCTGTGACTGGCAACCCAAGAATTGCAGACGCAACAATCCGCATGGATTCCGCGGACGCGGTAATGGTGGACGACCCACCAAAGACAGGAAACAAACCAATGGCAACTATGCAACTCACCGTAGGTGATTCTATCCTAGAGGTAGAGCCTGGCGCAGGGTCGGTTATCAAGACACGACTAACCGCGCTAGACTCGGAAATCTCTCAACTCAGAGCGGAGGTCAAGTCGGTCGCCGCGGAGCGTGATACCGCTCAAGCGCAGCGCGACACGGCTGTCGAAGGCCTCAAGGGCAAGGAGGGTCTGACCGTCGACGCTGCGGACATCCCCGCTCTCTTCGCAGCTAGACGGGACCTCATGTCCGACGCCGCGCATCTATTGGACGAGGCGCAGCTCAAGACCGCGGACAGCTTGTCGGACAGCGAAGTCCGCAAGCTCGCAGTCACCGAGGCCGCAGAGAAGCTTACCAACGACTCGGATGATTACATCCAAGCGCGGTTCGACTCGCTTGTTGAGATCAAGAAATCCGCGAACAATGGCAAGCTTGCGCAAGCACTAGCATCACCGGCGCCGCTCGCAACTCCACAGACCGGCGGCGACTCCTACGTCGCGCGCATCAACAAAGGTTTGCAAGCTGTAGACAGCTTGCACAAGAGAGGCGTCGGCGGCATGCGTCGGCAGGAAGGCTAACCCCAATGGCACAACTAGCAGGAACATACACGGAGCAGCTCTCGCCGGCTTTGGAAGGTCTCGCCGCCGACGGCTCTGTTGACCAGTTTATTCGGACTCTCACCGACCCAAACAACGCGACCTTGTTTGGCCGCGCAATCGTGCAAGCCACGGGCGCGACCGACGGGGAGCTCGGGAACACACCGAACGGCACCGACGGGGTATTCGTTGGCGTGAGTCGCCGCACCCATGACGTCGAAGCGAGCCAAGTACCGCTGGCCACCGAGGCGGTTCCCGCCACGCAGCCGATCAACGTCATGACAAAGGGCCGCTTCTGGGTCCGTCCGGAAACCGTGGTGACCGCTCTGGATTCCCCGGTGTACTATCGGCATTCGAATGCTGGTGCCTCGCCCGAGGGTGTCGGCCGATTCCGTCACGACAACGACGCGGCATCCGGAGACGTCACGCTCATCCCGGCCACCGCCGCCCGTTGGCGGAGGATCAACACAGCGGCCGGCGAAGGCGATGGCGGGCTTGCTGTTCTAGAGATTAACCTGCCTTAGTGCTAGGCTAGGAGAAAAGATTATGTCAAAAGAAACTGACCAACTCCCGGTCTACGTAAAGATTGCCGAGTACCCTAAACAGGGCCTTGAGGCCTTGGGCGTCGCCGACTCACAAAGCAACCTATTTTTCGCGCGAGAGCTTGAACATATCATTCCGGAAATGTTTGAGGTCGAACACGCGCGAATCAACGCGCGGCAGATTTTCCCTATCGACCGCTCCGCCGGGCCTCTCGCAAAGATCATCACATACCGCCAGTTCACGAAGGTGGGCTCCGCGAAGATCCTGACCGACTACGCCGACGACATTCCGTTGGTGCAGGTCCACGGCGAAGAGTTCACGGGTAACGTGAGAACTATCGGCAACGCGGCGGTATGGTCCGTCGATGAGATCGACGATTCCGCAAGTCTTGGCCGGCCTCTCGACAGGCTGCAAACCGACACAGCGCGCGAGGCAATTCTCCGCACGGAGAACGATATCGCATTCAATGGTGACGCAACTCATGGCCTTGTCGGGCTCTTCACGGACCCGAATATTCCTACGACCACAGTTGTCAACGGTGGCGGTGGTACCACGCCATGGTCCACGAAAACCGGGCTAGAGATGGTCGCGGACATGGCCGCGTGTGTGGACGAGATTCCAACGACTACCGGCGACGTTGAGGCGGCGGCTAGATTGCTCATCGCGTCACGAGCTTATCGTCTCGCAAAAAACACGCACATCAACGCTGGGGGTAGCACAGTGAGCGCCCTAAAGTGGTTTGTCGACAACAACGATGTTGAGGTTGTGCCCATCCGCGAGTTTGAGGGTATCGGCCCCGCCAGCACGGACGGCATGATGGCCTACACTCCAGACGTCAAAAAGATCCGCATGAACGTGACAATGGAGATCGAGCAACGCCCTCCGCAGGAGCGAGACCTCGCAGTCAAAGTTATCTACCGCGAGAAGTTCGGCGGCCTGACCGTTCACAAACCGCTGTCGCTCCACATTTGCGACGGTCTCTAGGATTCGACTATGCCAAAACCCACCAGCACCAAGAAACCTGCCGCGTCCGTCGACGTGTACAACCATACCACGCGTCGCCTAGGGTGTTATCTCGCCATGGGCAAAGACGCCCACGGCCAAGTCCGGCCACAAAGGTTAGTCGCCTTTGTGCCCGGCAACAACAAAATGCCCAAGGCCGACCTAGACGCGTGCCAAGCCAACGCAACGTTCCTTGAGAACTTCAGTGTCCGCGAAGTCTTGGGCCGCACGGGCAAGAAGATCAAGCGCAAAAACTTGGACGTCGGACGAACCGACCCGCTGCAAGCGTCCGAGGAAGATAAGCTTGCGCAGCAACTTGAGGCGGCCCGCAAGGCTGCCGCAGCCGGAGCCTAGCCCATGACAGCGATCGCCACAGTAGACAGCGTCCGAAACAGAGATTTGCTGAACGAGCTCATCGATGTGTCGGACGGATTCATCCAATGCGTATTGGATGACGAAGCTGCCTGCCTGGTTGGCGATCTATGGGGCACCTTGCGTGCTACAGGCGAAGCGCTTGCGGCTGGGCACATCGCCTTGCAAGCGCTCGAAGGTTCAGGCGGACCGTCCGGGCCGGTGGTGTCAGAGTCGGCTGGTGGTCTCTCTCGCAGCTACGCCGCGCCCGGAGGTCTTAGCCGTTCAGATAGCGAGTGGGCGACGACGACGTTCGGCCAAAGGTTCTTGCGTCTTCGCGCCACGCTACCCGCATCACCCGCGGTGTTGGGGGTAGACTAATGGGCCGGAGCTCGATCAAAGACATCGACCGCGGCTGGAAAAATATCGGCCGGAACCTCAGCGCCTACTCTAAGAAAACGATCTACGTGGGCCTCCCGCGTGAGAAGCCTGGACCGACCACCGACGAGGGCTACTCGATGGCAGAGATAGGTGCGCTCCATGAGTTCGGCTCCCTGGATGGGCACGTACCCGAACGAAAATGGCTCCGCTCCGCCGTGGATCACTTTCGTTCCGCCATCACCGAGCGCTACGTGAAATTGTGGGAACGCATCATGCGGGGCAACTACGTCGACGTCGACGAGGGGTTCAACCGCATTGGCATGTTCGGAGTCTCGCGCATTCGAGAGTACATCCGCAAGGTGGGCCCCGGTATCTGGCGCCCTCTCAGCGCTTTCACAATCGCACGCAAGCTATCCGACCGTCCGCTTATCAACACCGGCCAGCTCATGCAAAGCATTACCTATATCGTGACGGGCAAAAAGGACAATCGTGTCTAACCCCGAGAATCAATTTGAAACGCTGTCCGGCGCGGAGCTTCTCACCGCATGGGGAGACTACCTACAAGGGAAGGTCGACAAGCGTGGGGGTGCCGTGTCGGCAGCGGGGAGCAACACTAGGCTATCCGCGAGCTGGATGAACCTCGTCGATGACCTAATGCTGACCGTGGCGAACGGTGGGATCCAGACGACCCAGACCGTCGACAATACCGCGAGCCCCACCGTTATCCCCGCGCTAACAGTTGGGAGCACGCACTCGTTTACGGTCGACGTTCCAACGACCTACAACACGGTCGAGCTCACATGGTGGTCGCTTACGCGTACCGGAGAATCCAATGCCCCCGACGGGCTGGAGTTCTCGATGTTCTCGCGCACCGGGCTCTCACCGTCAGAACTGATGCTGCACGCCGAGCTGCCCGAGGGCAATGTCGCTGGCGCGCTGGACTTCTCGCCAACGGATGGCAACCGAGTCCTACGCGACGCCTACGCCCGGGAGCTTGAGGAGATCGTCACAGACACGCGGCGCGTGTATTGCTGGATAAAGAATACCGGCAGCCTCTCGTCCCCGGAAATGCAGTTCGCCTACGCGGCGAAGACCTACGACCTAGCGCTCACCGAGATTCCAGTCCAGGGCATACCAATCTAGACATGGCCGTTCTTCGCACACTCTCGCGCACCATCAGAGCATTCCGTCACAAAGGCGGATTGCAGGTGGAGCGCCACGACTCGACAGGCCGGAACGCCTACGGTGAGGACAGCTCTGCCGTGGTCAATTTGTTCCGGCTCGACCCCGTCGTGGTGCAGCCGCTTGAGGGTGCCGACCTCCTGCAAGTGCCGGCGGGCCAGCGGGACCGCGAACGCGTGCTTGTCCACGCATGCCAAAAAGTCCGGATCTCTCGTGGCGGTTCGACGATGGGCGCGGATGTGCTGCTCTACGCGCCGGTGCCTGGAGGCCCCACGCATCGCTACGTCTTCGAGACTGCCGAGCCGTGGGTTGCGCAAGCCGGCTTCTGGCGATGTCGCGCAGTGCGGCTAGAGGGGGACGGCACATGATTGGCCCCGTCGTACGCATCGACCTGCTCCAGCGCACGCTGGTGAGCGTCTTCGCTGCCGAGCTGGGCATCCCTGTCATCTTCGGCAAGAGCAATCTCCCACGCCCGCCACGGCCCTATGGGCGCATCGACCTGACGTCTGGCCCCTCGCGTCGCACAATCGGGCACGATCGCACACGCAGCGTCACAGAGTCCGCCTACCTACTGGATGTCCCCGCGACTCCCACGGTGGGCAGCACTGCATTGGTACGCGTAAACGGCGTTCCGCTGTGGCGCACGGTCCCAGCGGGTGAAACGCAGACGACCCTTCGAGACGCGATGGTCGTGCTGGTCAACGGCGACCGCGAGCCCGCGACCGCGGAGGCAGCATCGGCCACGCAGATTCGAGTCACCGAGGCCGAGCCCGGCTCCCTCATCTCGCTGGTGTCGTCCTTCCCCGCGAATGTAGACGCCGGGTCCACACAGTCGTGCGTGGAGCTCTTGCATGCTGTGCACAGCTGCACACTTGATTTCCAGATCTACGGCGCCGACAATCGCATCGGCACGGACCGGGCTGCGGGTGACTTGATGGGCAAGGTGCAGGCTATCCTTGACCTTCGACGGACACTCCGCGAGTTCGAAGACCAGCGCCTCACGGTCAACACCTCCACGGAACCTACGGACCTGGGCGACCTCGAAGACGGTGGCGCGATATTCGAGAGCCGCTACACAATCGGGCTCCAAGCTTGGATCACCTCGATGTATTCTGAGGTCATCGACACAATTGAAACCGTTGAGGGCGAATTGCAAATCAACGGCACGGATGTACCATTTACCACCGCGACATAGGGACGGACCATGGCAGTACCAATCGAGAGAATAGTAAACGTGACGGTCACCAAGACCAGCGCGGCCGTGAGCCGGCAAGGTTTCGGCACACCCCTTGGTGTGCACCAAGTGGCAGACACAATCCAGGCGAATAGATTTCAGACCTATTCGTCCCAGCAAGAGCTGATTGACGCGGGCTTTGCTACGGACAGCTCCGCGGTTGAGTGGGCCGGGGTGATCAAGTCCCAGAACCCAGCGCCCGTACAGTTCGCCATCGGCCGCAGAGTCCCCGGCACGCCGAAAACCTACGACGTGACCATCACTGCGCCCGACGTTGGCAGCTGGGTGTTCAATGTCGCCGATGCTGCGGCGAGTTATTCGAAGGACTACGGCGTAGTTGTCACGGCCCTCGATACGAACGAGACCATCGCGGAAAAGATTCGCACGCAAGTCGAGCAAGACGAGTTCGCTATCATCACGGTGCCGGCTGGGCCTATCGCTGTGGCGACGTTCAAGACCACCGCCGGGATCTCTGGCGTGGACTACACGCTCACGCTCACCCCGGCCGGGGCGGGCACGGGGACGACGGTCATCGACGACGCCAACGTAAACCCGGAAGCGCTGGCCACATGCTTGACGGCTATCAACTCCGAGAACGCCAAGGACTGGTTCCTCTTTACCATCGACACACGAACCGATGCGGACCTAACGGCCGCGGCGTCCTTCGCTTCGTCGAATAGGTTTCTGAAAATGTTTGTCGGCCAGACCAAGTCCGACGACATGAGGACCGGGACCACGCCGAATATCGGCGACACCCTGGGCGCGCTATCGTATACGAACGTTGTGCTGATGTGGCACGGTGCCGACTTGAGCTACCTTGATGCAGCCATGACAGGCGTCGCGGCTGCGGCAGACCTCGATGCAGAGAACGGGGCCATCACTTGGGCGAACAAACAACTCGTCGGCGTGGCCACGTCGGACCTGCAAACCGGCGACATCAACAACGTCGTGGCGCAGAACGGCAACGTCTACGTCGAAATCGCTAGCCGTGGCGTCACCCTAGACGGCAAGTCCGTAGAGGGCGAGTTCGCGGATGTCGAAACGACAATGGCCTGGGCCAAGGCGCGCGTTCAGGAGGCGGTGTTTAGCGTCATCGCTACGACGCCAACGAAGATCCCATACGAGGACGACGGCATCGCAGCCCTCCAAGCGGCGTCACAGGGTGTCATGCGTGCGGGTGTCAAGATACGCCACTTCTCTGGCGACGACCCAGCCTACCCGCGCACGCGTGTTCCAACGGCCGCAGAGGTTCGGGCAAACCTACCCGCCGACGTGACGAGCCGCGTGCTGCGGAACGTCATCAGCGAGGCGAAGATCTCCGGAGCAATCCACTCAACGGTGCAAAGCGTGCTGATAAGCGTGTAAGGAAATCATGGGCGCACTCAAAAAATACGACCCTAAGAAAGTCTCGGTCACCTTCCGAGGTGTCTCGCTAAACTCCGGGATTATCGACGGCTCATTCGTCACGTTTTCACGTGCGAACCGAAACTCTTCGCTCAACACAGGCGCGGACGGGGGCTCGACTCTCATCATCAACAACAACCGCAACACGGTTGTAACGTTGTCGCTGCGCGCTGGCTCGGACACGAACGACTACCTGTCGGACATCGTGCTAGAGGATGAAGCCGACAACGACACGAAGACCATCGGCACCTTGCAAATAAAGGACATGACCGGCAAGACTCTGCACATTGACGAAGAGGCCTCGCTCGATGGTCCCCCCGATGGTGAGTACGCCACCGAGGAGTCAGAGAACGGCTGGAACTTCAACTGTCCCAGCATGAGGATCGACGCCCGAGGCAGCAACGCCGCGGCGGGCTAGTAGCACATGGCCGTCAACGTAGCATCCGGAGGCATTGCCGATCTCGGAGACGTGGGGCCCGACAAGGCTCCGGCGTATGGCAATCGCCTATTGAAGTACAATCCCCGTGAGGTCAAGTTGATTTTCGGGGGGCTGCCTGTACACATAGGCGCAGCTGCGGGGACGTTTATCACCATCGAGCGCACCAAACCTTCGTACAAACTACTCAAGGGCACCGACGGCGAAGGCACGAGGATACGCACACAAGACTTCTCTTCGACGCTACGCCTCACAATCCGCAAGGGCTCGGGCATCAACGACGCCCTATCCGAGCTGTCCGCTGCGGACGATCTTACGGGAGCCGTGGCCCTGCCGCTCTACTTGACAGACTGGAACGGCCGCTCTAGGTATATCGCACCGATTGCTTTTCTTGAGCAACCGGTCGACACTGAGTTCAGCACCGAGGAAGGTGCCAACACGTGGACCTTCCTATGTGACACGTGGCTACCATTCACGGGTGGCCTAAACTACGCTATGGCAGCCTCCCCACCAGGGGCTTAAAACAGAAAGCCGACATGAGAGAACTGAAATGGAAAGAGATAGACGGCGTCAACTACGAATGTAGAATGATGCCAGCGACCGTAGCCCAGAAAACACTAATCCGACTGGGCGATGTCCTAGGCGAACCACTGGTCCGCACCATCGCGTCGGGCTTCGAGGGGGGTCTGGACAGTGGTCTTGAGCGCGTAGTCGATGCCGGGGCGATGCTCCTCATGTCGAAGCTAACGCCCGACAGCTCCGACGAAATCATTAAAACGTTGCTCGATGGCGTGCGCCCCGAAGGCGAGGGCGACCTCTCCAACAAAAAGCTTTTTGATGAGCACTTTGCAGGTAAAATAAAAACTCTCTACATCGTGTGCATGTGGTCCATCCAGGTTAACTACGACGATTTTTTCGTCGCCGCCCGTTCAAGCCCCGCACTATCCGGGGTTCTGGAACGGGCAGACGGGGCCTTGTCAGCGCTAACTGCAATCCTGAAATCTGGAATCTCGTCATCAGCGGCGACAACGTCAACCTCCAGAACCTCGTCGCCCTCCAGCAAGACCTGAGTATCAACGACATGTGCGATGCTATCGAGTATCAGCATGTCGTCAGGTCTTGGGCACACGCCGCAGAACTAGACGCCAAGGATCCAACGAAGGACTAGACAATGGGAATCACCGTCCGCGAACTAATCACGAAGCTGTCCGTCGATGGTGACAAGGCTATCGACGACTTGTCACGCTTCGGGCTGGCGGTCAACGGAGCGAAGGCGGCGCTTGGGTTGTTGACCCAGGGCTTCGACGCGGCGCGACAAATCGCGTTTGGGTTTGTCGCGGAGCAGACGAAGGCGGCCGACGAAATCGCAAAGACTGCAAGATCGATGGGCATGCAAGCCACGGAGCTGCAGCGCCTGATCTTCGCTGGTGAGCAAGCCGGCGTACCGATGCAGAACCTGATCAAGTCCTCGCAGAATCTAGCGAGGAACCTTCGAGACGCGGCGGCAGGAGGTGGCAAGCCCTTCGTCCTGGCTCTGAAACAGATGGGTCTGAAGACCAAGGACTTGATTGGCCTCAAGTATGAGGACCAGTTAGCCAAGATTGGCGAGGGGCTTCGAACTTTGCCCGGCGACCAGATGCGGCTAGCCACGTCGGCGCGAGTTCTAGGTGAGGAAGCCGGGCCGAAGTTCGCGTCCTTCCTCAAACTAAGCACAGACGAGATCAAGGCCTTAGGCAATGAAGCGGAACGCCTCGGGTTTATCATTGGCGACGATGGGCTCAAGGCGGCCGAAGATTACCAGGATACGCTAAACAAGCTATCTAACACCGCGAAAGGGCTCAAGCGCGCCATCGGTGTCGAGGTAGCCCCGGCGATAGAGAAGACAGTAAAGCGAATTAATGAGTGGCTCATCGCTAACCGCAAGATGATTCGGCAGAAGACAAAGCAGTTTTTACTAGCCGTCGCCAACGTAGTTGAACAGGTCATCGACAACTTTGAAAAATGGGCTAGTGACCTATCGGACTTTGTACGCCTCGCGGGTCGCGCAATAGGGATTTTTCGGGACATGGTTGACGGTGTAGGAGGCCTGGAGAATGCGCTCAAGCTCGCGGCAATAGCCTGGACCGTCTACAAGGTGGCCCAGGCAACAGCGCTTGGGCCCCTAGGCCTTGCCTTGATAGCCGTCACAGGTCTCGCCGCGGCCTTCCTAGATGTCGAAAGCAACGCGGACAAGGCATCTCGAGCGCAGAAAGATTTCGGGCAAAAAGAATTCTTAGGCTCCGGGCGAGTCTCCGACGGGCGCAGGGAATCCCTTATAAGCCGCTTTTTGGAGCAGGGCGATCAGTCTCGCCAGCAGGCCGGAGTAGGCGAGGACCTACTATTTGACCTGTCAATGCTTAGCGGGTCGGATCTCACGGAGATATTCGACCGCGTCAATTCCCAGAGGCTACTAAAGCACGGCAAGGCACGCGAGGATTTCGTCCGCTTCGTGCGAGCGACTCGTCATCAGGTCAGCACTGTGATCGGCATGGCCAAAGAGGATGAGCGCAAAGAGGAATTGGCAAAGGAAAAGGCGCACGCGAAAAAACGCGCGGACGCCTCGGCCGAGGAGATGCGCAAGGCCTACGCAAAGCTCCGCCGGTTGGCGAACACGCAAAAAGGCGGCGACGGACCGGGCTCCATCGGAGACGCCGAACTGTTCAAGCTCATCGACGTAGCCGCGTCACAAGGCCGGTCGCTGACGGGACTGATAGGCACCCGCAAAATCGAAGGCGGTACCCCGCCCGTAGTGGCAGTCAAGATTATCAAGACCACCGTCACCCAGCAGATCGATGCGCCCATCACGGTGACCGGAGTACCTGGCGAAGGTGCCGAGGAGCTGTCTGACCGTGTGCTCGAAGGTGTGCGGGAGATCTGGAGGGGCGAAGTTGAGGAAGCTCTAGAGGAACTGACACCGGCGTTTGGGAGATAGTTATGGTGGCCGAAACCGATATAGACGACGTGGAGCTCCTCGAATTGATTGCCGAAGCCGAGCGGTCGTGCGTGTCGCTGACAAGTTTGATAGGTCCGCGCAGGCTTGCTAAGTCGGGGCCTCCCATAATCTCCATTACCCGGCCCCACCTGTTCACGGCCTACGTCTTGGCACTCGCCGGGCTGACACCTAGCAAGGAGGTGAGGTAACCATGGCCGCGAGCATCCAGCCCCAGGACATCATCACGCCAACGTCCATCACGCTTGTGCGTAAGGACCCCTTGCAAGATTTGCCCGCGTCCGTGGGCGGTCGAGAGAGGCTCCGCGGTTTCGTTGAGGCGGTCTCTCTGGTGGCGAGCCCCAAGACCGACAAAGACAAGTTCCGCCCTGACGTTACGATGCGCCAGAGGCATGCCATGCAAACCACGTTTACGCGGCTGCCCGTGCAGCGTGGGGCGAACGTGACCGACCACAGCTACGAGCGCCCGCCGGTCCTGCAGTTCACGGGTTTCATCACGGAGACACCGTTTATCGACATCACGTCGGCGCTCTCGCTCGCTGGCCGCCTGCCGGGGACTAGCCGCGTGCAGTCGCAACTGCGCGTGCTCGAAGGATTCTACAATCTCCGGGAGCCCCTATTCGTTTCGACATCCGTCCGACCCTACGACAACATGGCGATCTCGACGTTCGTCGTAGACAAGAACCCAGACACCGGAGCGGCCGTACAGGTCACGCTCACTCTACAGCAGATCACAACCGTCGACACCCTGCAAATCGAACCTATCCCGGACACTCTTTTCGACCAGCTCGGCTATTCGGGCATTGAAGTCGCGACCTCGACGGCGAGCTAATGGCCACGCATATCATACCAACGCCCCCCGTCGGCCGCTTCCGGTGGATGCTCCGCCGCGAGTTCGAAGGCCGGTTCTATCGCTTGCTCTTCCGCTGGAACCGGCGCGCCGGCTTCTGGTTCGTAGACTTCGGCACGGACCGAAACACCGCGCTCGTTCGCAGCGCGAAGATGAATCTACGCAGCGACATCCTCGCACCCTACAAGTACCGCGACGTCCCACAGGGCATCCTAAGCGTAGTCGACAGCTCGGGCGATAATGTCGAGCCCACGCTGGCGGACTTCGGCACGCGTGTCGTGCTAGAGTACACCGACGCCGTGGTCACGGACCCAACCATCCCAGACCCCGACGAGATACTCCCGGATTGATGGGCAGCAAGCGCCAATATCAGCGACACCTCAAGTTGGTGTATGGAAATCCGGAGCTCAACACGAGCTCGGAAGGTCCGTCGCGTGCGTTCACGATCGACACCTACGCCGGTCGGGGGCTGCGCGTGACTTTCAAGGCGAGCCGGAACAATCGTGGTGAGCCGGACCGCTGCACAATCGAGATCTACAATCTCCCAGAGACGCTACGCAACAGCCTCAAGCTCGACCTAGAGGCGCAGCGACTCGCGCGTGCGGAGGCCCAGAAAGCCTTCGCGGAAACTCCGGACGGCATCGTCGAAGTGTCGGACGAGCGGCGAGCTAGAAACCTGCGCGAAATCTCCGACGCGTTCCGGGTCAATCTCTTTGTCGGCTACGGTCCGGACGCTACCGACCTCACCCTACTATTCCGCGGCGATTTGCTTGACGTGCAACCCAACGTTCGACGCGGCGGCGTGGAGACTATCACGCGGATCAAGCTGGGTGACACGCTGCTAGCACTGCGCGACGGGTACATGCGGCAAAGCTTCGGGGCTGGGGCGAACCTCGCAGGCGTTATCGAAGGCGCAGCGAGAGCCGCAGCGCTCGACGTTGACGCGGGTTCGAAAGTACTGATTTCGCAAATCCTCCCCAACGCAGTCACGACCAAAGTGGCAAACGGCTGGGTCGCTGCCGGTCGTGTGGGCGACACGATCACAGAGCTGATAGACCAGTTTGGGCTACAATGGTGGGTGCGCGAGGGCACAATATACTTCGCCGCGCAAGGTGCCACGCTTGACGATTTCGCTCTACAGTTCACCGAGGGTGTCGACATCCTAGACTATGCCGAGACCGGTGTTTATGACGACATACGTGCTCGGGTACTCCTAAATCCTGACGTCGTTCCGGGGCGAGGCGTACGACTGCGGATGCGCAATACCGCCGCTGGGCGCAGCGCTTCTACCTTCGCAACCGCCTTCGAGGACTTCGGCTACCGAATCGACCAAGCCGACTACCAGGGAGACACCCACGGCCCGGCATGGTGGGCGGACTTCCTAGGCGCAGGCGCAGATTCCCGAATCCTGGCGCCGTCTGGCGAGTTCACTCACAGCGACTTCACCACAGACGACGTGATCGCTGAGCTAGAGAGAGAGCGCGCATGACCTCGCAAGCTCTACAGACGGCACTGATACCCCCGCGCAAAGGTCGGAGGCTCGTGCACGCGCTACAAGCCGCGGTGCGCAAGACCAAGCTAGAGCTCAACGTCGCGTACCCCTGCGAGGTCACGGCCTTCGACCCCACGACACAGTTGGTCAACGTCGTCGTGGACTTCTCGCACGTACTGTCGAGCGATGACGTCGAGCAACCGCTAGAACCGGAGACGCTGGAGAATATTCTTGTGAGCTTCGAGGGCCAGGCCCGGCCGAGTGGGGGGTATCTCACATTCCCGATCGCCGCTGGCGATAAGGGCTACGTCACCGTGTTCGACCGCTCCGTCGACCGGTGGATCGACACGGGCATCGGTGGCGACCCGCAGCTCCGGCACACACACAGCCGCATCGACGGCGTGTTCAAGCCCCTGCGCGACTTGACGCGCTCGATACCTTCCTTCGACGAGGCTGCGGCGGTGCTCGAACACAGCTGTATCAAGCTTGGCATGGGCGCCACCGAGGCGGCTGTTCTGGGTGATATCATGAAAGCTTGGGCCGATAGCTTCGTGACCTGGGCGTCTACCCACACGCACACCTACAGCCCTGGCCCCAGCCCACCAGCACCAACAACGCCGCCGCTGAGCTCTCCCCCGTCGACGACGAGCTTCCTCTCCTCAAAGGTGAAAATAGATGTCTGACTTGCGCCTGACTAAGGACGGCCCATCGGGATTCCTCGACATCTCCATTGTCGACAATGACCTCCAGCTCGTCGATGGTGACGACGAGCTTCGGCAGCGCGTTGAGTTCAAGCTGGAGTTTTTTCAGGGTGACTACGCTCCGGACATCAGTTTCGGCATCCCCTATTATGGCCGCGTGTTTGGCCGTGGTGTGAACATCTCCGACTTGTACGGCATCTTCGCCCACGCTATCGAGAGCGAGGACGGAATATCCTACGTCGAAGACCTCGACATCTCGCTGGATTCTGTGGCGCGCGTGCTGCTAGTCTCAGGCTCGGCACGCGCCACGTCTGGCACCACGATACCACTCAGCTTCACCTCCGGAGGTCTCCCATAATGCCACTCGAACAAACAGCGGACGGCCTACAAATCCAGCCGGTCGAAGAGATTATATCAGAGACACAAACGGCATTCCGCGACCCGGCTACGGGGTTCGGCGCTGGCGTGAGAGTTGAACCTAACACGGGGTTCGGGCAATTCATTGCCACGGAGTCCGAACGCGAGGCACTGCTACAACAAAACCTTCAACGTATACAGTCGAAGTTCGACCCCGCGACAGCCGAGGGGACAGACCTTGACGTGATTTGCGGGTACACGGCGACCATCCGTAGGGGCGAGACGCAATCCGCATCGGGCTCCGGGTACCTCACAGGCACACCCGGCACGGTCATACCCGAGGGCAACCGGGTCCAGAACGTTGAGACCGGCGACATATGGACCATCGCCGGCGGTGCTCCGGGCTACACGATTCCTGGGGGCGGTGGTATAGCTTGCTCTTTGCTAGCCCAAGAGACGGGGCCCATCACATTTCTCACGGCGACCACGTGGACGATCGTCGACACCGTGTCAGGCTGGGCGACGTTCGCTACGACCGCGGACATCGACCCAGAAGACACCGGCGACAATATCGAGACCGACGCGGAGCTTCGGCAGCGGCGCATCGACGAGCTCTTCGCCGGTGGTAATGATTTGAGTGGTATCAAGGCAAACGTTTCGAAGGTCGTGGACGAAGTCGCAGTCTACGAGAATCTCGACCCCGTCAACGTATCCCCCGACGGCATCCCGGGCGGTGCGCTGGAGACGGTTGTCGAAGGCGGTGAGGACACAGCGGTCGCTCAGGCCATCCTAGACCGCAAGCCCCCTGGCGCCGAGGCCTACGGTCAATCGGTCTACAAAATACTATCCGACCAAGACGGCAATCCCATAAGCATAGGGTTCACGCGTGTGGCGGATGTTAATATCTGGATCAGTATCATCGTCAACGTTGGCGCAGCTGAGACACCGCTACCCGACAACGTCTACACGCTGATCGCACAGGCCGCGCTAGACCACGGCAACGCCAACGCGAGGATAGGTCAGGACTCGATCCCGGAGACGTTCAATGGCGCGCTGTTTGAAGTGGTGAAGAATCAAGAAACGGGTGTCTATGGCGCGGAGTCCTTCGACATCGAGGTAGGGCTCACCGCATCAACGGCCAACGCTCCCATACCTATCGACATTAGAAGCCGCGCGGACTATGACAGCGCACGGATAGCGGTGGCCATACCCTAATGGAATATGGCGACGAATACGGCGAGCTCATTGGTGACGCTGTCACGGACATCGAGACCCATGTCGAAGATGGGCTGGACCGGTTAGCCTACGCGCTAGGCAATGCAGAGAACTTCCGGAAGATGCTCACCATCTTTCTGGAGCGCACGCAAAGCCTTGAACATGTGATGCGTGGTGTCTCGCCGACGCTGCTATTCGATATCACTACAGCCTACGGCGTGCAGCTCGACCAGATTGGCAATCTCTTGGGCTTTCCCCGGGAAGGTTGGGACGATGTCACATACCGCGTCTACCTCAAGACTCAAGCCCTTATCATCCTTCCGGATAGACGGACGCAAGGGAAGCTCATAGACGTCATCCGCTCACTGTTCGGCGGTGCGCCAGGGGCGATCGGGTACTCAGAGTACCGGTCAAAGGGCTATGTCCTAGGTGTCACAGGGTTCACCATTGACCAGGTGTACTTCTGGAACCAGCGTTTCTATGAGCGCTGTCGGCCAGCAACGTACAACGCGCACACGATCTGGCATCCGGAGGACGCGTTCGGCTACACCGACGCAACCTACGTGGTCACCGAAGAGTACGAGGGGTACTCCGACGCAACCGATACAGTTCTCGACATTGGCGGACCCTACAGCGCAATCGTATAGGTGACTCATGGCAACCAAACCGACCATCACATTTGTCAACCGGATTCGTGCGCAGGATTCTGTCTACACTAGCGGGCCCGCGCTTCTCGTCGGTACGGCAACGAAGATTGCTCCGCCGGGGTTCACCGCTCCAGCGGTGGGCGCTCAACTGCAGGAGGGCTTTAAAGCAAACCAGAAACCGCCGGCTCAGTGGCAGAACTTCTCCGATAATCGTATCGATGTATGGGGCTACTGGCAAGAGCAAGGCAGCTCCGCGGCGCTGCTCGTCCCACATGTCAAGGAGGCGGACAGCGTGGGGACCACGGCGTTTGCGGGCGTTGTTGCCGGGGCAACTGCGGGCGACCAAGAGCCCATCACGGTCACACCCAACACGGGCGCGAATAACACAGGACTCTTCGTCCAAAGCGGCAGCGCTAAGCCTGGAGCAATCTTCGAGTCCACCGACGACCAAGAGGCCGCACTGGTGGTCCAGGGCAACGGCACACTCTCAGGCGGAGGAGTGGGCGATCCTGGGCTACTCCACATCAACATGGTTGACGGCGACTCGCCTGGCCTCAACGCAAAGTCATCCGCCGTCAGCCTTGCCCCGCTGGCGCTGTTCAAAATGAACGGCACGGCGCCTTGTGTAGAGATCGTCGGCGGAGCGTCCATCGGGGCCAGTGATGCCGGAACGTCATTAGTGGTCCGCGGAGGCGCGGATGCGGGCGGCTTTACGGGTGCCGAAGCGTTAGACGTTTGGAACTACAGCGCCTCCCCAGCGACGCACACCGTCAGCATTCGAAACAACATTACCAGCGTGGCAAATGGTGTGCACCTTGACGTTGTCGCGGACGGGGCGCAGACGGGTCTGCAAGTCTATCAGGATGGCGGCGAGGCTCCAGCGGCAAGGCTGCGCTCGGCAGACGATGGCGGGACAAATAGCTCGGCACCGCTGGAGCTGGTGCCCCAGTCTTTTGCACTCGTTGGCAGCGGCCTCAACGTTGGCTCCATCTGGGTGCAGACCGGCTCCTACGACTTGGGCACACAGTATTGCCCGCGGTTCTACGGTCAAGGCTCACACTTTATCCAATGGTCACGGAGCCCACACTGCGGGCTGGATGTCGACGACTACGGCACGACCGACGGCGCCGTGAATGATCTATGGTTCGACATCATATCATCGGTTGAGTTCCCCAACGAACTCATACCCATCCTGGCTGGCAAAGTGGTAATGAGTCTAGACTTTTCTATGCATCGGACCAGCAATGTTTCGGACATCGTCGCCAACGGTGGTGGGGAAATACGTGTCGTGGACGTCACTAACGGCGGGAACGTCCTGTTCTCAGATCTCATAGACCTCGCGCCGCTAAACAATGGCACCGACGAGAACAGGCTCAAGACCTACTATAGCAAGACATTTGAGCCCACACTGGGCTTGGGTGCGCGTGAGTTCCAGATCCAGGCACGTCGCCAGGACGCTGGGGCCGTTGGCAGCATATCGGTCACCGATATGCGATTCCGCATCAGACCAAGACCCTAGGCCAGCGGCGTCGCGTCGGCCCAGTTGCGGCCCATCTTGATATCGACGCGCATCTCGGTGGAGCACCAGCCGTCAAACTGTTCCGCCATGATGTGCGCAGCAGCCCGAGCGATCTCCTCCGCTTGCGCCGTCGGGGCATAGCCTAGTACGGAGTCGTGCACGGACAGGCATTGCCGGAGCTCGGGCACAAGCCGGTGTATCTCCGGCATCGCTCGCCGCATAGCGCAAGCAATGCCGCCTTGTATGACGTTGTTTCCAGCGGAGTGCAGTTTGGCGCGTGGCGAGTTGAAGTGCCGAGCTCGGCCGGTCCAGGTCCGGACATACCCACGGGCCCTCGCTATGCGCGTGCACTGGGACATGAAGCTTTGCACCCCACCGAAAAGCTGGTGATAGCCCTGCAAGTACGCCTCGGACTCTCGGCGGGAGTATCCATAGTTCGCCGCGAACGCGTCAGCACCGATACCGTACTGCGCCGAAAAGTTGAGCGCCTTCGCCACAGGCCGCGGTACTCCCTGTTCTGCCGCCACGACGTCGTGCATCGACAGCCCCTTCGCTAGAATCTCCAGGAGCTTGGGGTCGCGGGAGTAGTGCGCCATAAGCACGATCTCCGCCTGGGCGAGGTCGAGCTCGATAAGCGACATACCCTCGGGCGCTGCGAAGAGTCGCTTCACCCCGTAGTACGGGCTCTCGGTGTCAGCTGCGGCCCTCGGGATACCTTGCAGCGCTATCGTCTGACACGAGAGTCTACCGGCTACTGTGCCGGTTACGCGGAGGTTTGGGTGCACTCGCCCGTCGGGGTCTAGGTGCATAGCAATTGGCCGATAGTACGTGCCGTCGACTTTCTGCCAAGCGCGATAGTCGAGCACCATCTGGGCTCTCGGGTCACTATCGGCGAGCGCTTCGAGTGTCTCGCGCTTCGTGTTGGTACTGCCAAGCCAGGCCTTGAGTTGCTTGGGTGAGCGCGGGTTCAGTTTGTAACCCGCCAGCGCTTGGATCTCGCCCTCCAGCTGCTTCTCCTTGCGCGCCGCGTAGTCTCCGGACGTCGCCAGCCGGTGCCTGTCGATGTGGCACCCGCCGATTTCGACCTCGGCGATGGTACGCTGGAAGTCCTCGACCTCCACAGCGATGCCGGACAGCTCCCAAGACTCAAGGTGCGAGGCCTGAAAGTCCCGGAGCTCGCGTGTGGTGATGAGGTCTTGGGTCCCGTACTCCAGCGTCTCCGCTCCCGAGAGGCGCCAGAGATTACTTTTTGCCGTGCTGCGAGCACCGCCGAACCGGCCTTGCAACATATCGACCAGCCGCTCTTCCGCCTCGCCCGCTTGGGGGTCCACGTATTTCGACGCGATGTCCTCCATCTTGAACGAGTCCTCATTCTCGTTGAGCACGTGCGCGCGGAGCATGGCGTCTTCGAAGCGGTCGGGCAGAGCCATGCCCTCCTTGCGCATCATCTTGACGTCGAAGCCATAGTGGTAGCCGACTTGCACCCTATCCTTGCGCAGGATGTCGCTGCACATGTCACGAATCAAGGGCTCCGGAAGGTTCCGCCCCTCGGCATGCCGGAATGGGAGGTAGAACGCCCTCTCACCAGAGAGCAACCCAGTCCCGACCATCCTGTTCTTGATAAAGTCTAGCCCGTTGGTCTCCGTGTCCATGACAAGGTCGTCGTCGCGCTCGTTGATATAGCGCTTCGCTTCGGCGTACTTCTCTGGCGTGTCGATGAGCTCTTGGGTAGGCATGGCGGATATGTTCGTGGTGCTCCGAACGGGAGTCGAACCCGTACTCAAGTAGCGACCTTGAGAGCCATTTCCGGAGCAAAGCGCGGGCACTTCCCCCACGCGTGTACGTTAGAACGGAATGTCGTCGCTAGGTGCGGTGGCCGAACCGCCCGGTCCGGGACCGCCTTCGAGGGGCTTGACCTTATCTACTTGAGGGTTGGCCCGCCCATTGTATTCGACCATGGAAATCTCAAGAACCGCCCGTCGCCCCATGGCTTCCGCTACGCTGAACTCGAGTGGTTTTTTCTTATTCCCGTCCTTCGGTGGCGCCCATAGACCCAAGGCCTCTACCACTTCACGCAACTTGAACATGGCCTTCGGTGTCAGGGCAGTGAACGTTCGTACCTCGCGCCCCTCGTACTCTCCGCGGTCAATGGCGAAAGTCCACACCCACATATCGTTGCCCGCTTTGCTCGTAGCTTCTTCGATTTCAATGACGCGTGCGACGTGGTCGCCGTCGGCGATATAGAATTGACTCTTCGTCGGTTCCGCGTCGTTGACAAGTGCTTCGTCACTCTCCTCGGGCAACTTAAAGACCTTATCATCGTCCGCGCCAGGGTTGCCGAATGGTGTGTCTGTGCTCATGCTTTGTTTCCTTGGGTCGCTAGTAGCGTGTCGTAGATTGCGGGCAGCTGCGGATTCTCCACAGTCAGCCCCAGCGCGTCGGCAAACTCGCGCCCTCTAGTCTTCGCCAGGAAGATGCCGTGTTTCTGTGTCAACAGGTAGTGTTTGCCGTCGTCGTTCCGGCTCATCGCCCACACATGGTCAAAATAGCCCATGATATGGGCGCCGAGCCGTTTGGTGAAGTCCGGATATGCCTCGGTGGGTCTAGGGTTTGGGTTCGTGGGTGTGGGCGACGGCCCACGCTCGCGGACTAGCGCAGTCACTAGGACATTCATCGGCAGGTCACGCAGCTGCCGAAACGTCCGCGCAAGAATTCGCGTCACGGCCCCGTAGTCCTCTAGATAGACGTCGTCTATCGTCCGCTTCTTACCCCCGCTGGTCTTCACTTTGGCGGCGACAACTTCCTCAAGCACCACTGTGAGCAGCTCGGTGCCCGAGTCCACGACGAGTGTGCCGACGCTGGCGTACGCCTTGTCCTTGTTCGCCAGCGCCCAGAAAAGTTTCTGAACTTCGTCGGCGCTCGTGATTTTGTTGGTGACCCGCGCCGCTGTGTTCGACACGGACAGCATGCCGCCTTCGATATTCATCACCAGCGTCTCTCCCATTGCAGGGTGAGAGTGCCCGCTACAGGCTAGCGTGGTCTTGCCGCTACCTGGGGGGCCGTAGATCAGCGCCTTGACATGGAGTGGAAGGTCCCTAGCCGCGGTGATGTTAAGCGCCATCAGGTGTCACGATGTCCGTTGGAGGCGCTAGCCGGACCCGCAGATAGTCGCAGCTGATTGTAAAGAACCTGCCGCCGTGCTGCACGAGCGCCGAGTGATGGCCTGGGCTCGAGCCCCGCTGAACCGGAGGTATGAAGTTGGTATGCATGAGCTGGACCACCTGGCCTTGCAGGCTATCCAGGTGCCCGCCAAGGTGGGCGGTAGGTATGTCGATGACTAACTGTGTTTGTTGTTCGTGATTCGCACTCATTACTTCTTGTCCTTGTTGGTGTAGTGCAGCTCTCGCACGTGCTCCGCGTCATGTCCGCGGAGCTCGGCGAGGCAAAGGTCTTGATAATTGCACGTCCGGCACTGCATCACGTGCAGTCGTCGCGGGGCGACGGCGTAGTGGGTATCGAGCATCAGGCCAAACGCGCCGATGGCGTGGCCCGTAGCGTTCAGTTCGCGCCGGATGTTCTCTAGCTCCTCGGGCGCCCGGTAGATAGTGGTGAGCACGTCGAAGGGCTTGAGTTTGTCGCGGACATCTAGGTAGTCGTTGGGGTCCAGGTTGTGCGCAAGAAGAGCCGTGCGATAGGTGGCCCAGTCCGTCGTGATCTGCTTGCGCGACATCTTGACCGGCGCTTTCGCCCGAGCCTTGAGTAGCTCGGGCACTTCCGGGCATTTCGCACGAATCTGCAAGTGTGCTGCGCCGTGGATTTCGACTCCCATCTGCCGGAGTGCCACGATGTAGCTAGGGAGCTGGTAGTCGTAGTCGAGCGATTCAGCTCCCTGGATGTTCTTGCGCGTCTTGAAGTCAACGAGCCAGACATGCCCGGTCTCAAGGTCCCGCGCTACCCAGTCGATGTGACCATGGTAGTTCGGGGTGGTGAGGCTGGCGGAGCCCGTGTCCATGACCACCCGTGCCTGACAACCGAATTGTGGCGGCCCTCCGTCGATGCCTGGTAGGGCCAGGGTCGCCCAGCGGCCCTCGCCGATGCCCAGAAACTCAAGCGCCCGGACGGCGATGAGCTGCGATTCTGCGGCGAGCTCGGCCGCTTCCTCCAGTACATGCGGGCCTGCCAGCTCGGCGTAGGACTGCACAACCTCGCTGGCGAGCCACTCCTTACCAAGCTCCGCAATCTTGTCCGCTGCTGCCAGCTGGCACTCGACTGGCCCGGCCCCGTCGCGCTCCGCCTCGATGCCCGCGCACATTCCCCGGTCCACGAGCGTGCCCCGTCGCAGCTGTGGGGCGTCTATGCGCGGCACGATGCCCTCGACATAGGAGTAGTAGTAGGCCTTGCGGCAGGCCAGGAAGCTCGCGCAACGCGAGTAGGACAACATTTGCCGGGCTGTGTCAGGCCCCTTTGTTTCGTTCATGAACTTTATCTATGCGGCTTCGGCCACGGCTGTCAAGGCTTATATTGACAGCCTAGCGGCGTCGACGGTCGTCGCGTAGCGCTCGCCTTTTTGCACAATATGGGCCCCCCGCTCCAGCTCCGCTAAGGCTCCGAGTGCCGATGGCATGCCAATTGCAACGGCTTCGAGAATCTCCGGAATCGTCGTGGGGCCCATCTCCACGTGTGAGAGTATGGCCTTAGCTGTCTTGGAGAGCCGCGGCGTGTATTGCTTGCGCGCGTATGGGTTGCCCCCACCGTCGTCGCCACCGTCTAGTAGGTTCTTGGCCTCCTCAGGTGTAAGCTCCGACACTGTGGGAGCGTATCGCCAGTCGGGGCCTGTGTTTATGTCGTAGTTTATTTTGACGGCTCCGAGCGGCCCGTCGGATTTCGTGTGGCGCTCCACTACCACCCACTCGGCATTTTCGTCGGGTCGATGGACTTGCAGGCCGGTTTCCAGGAAGCCGTTGAGGAACTGTGAGCCCCACGCGCGCTGACGTGAGCGCGACGTGGTGCCAGACTTGTTTGTATGGTGGGCGAGCACGAAGCTCGTTTTGTACTCCGTGCGCCAGCGCTTGAGCGCCATCATCTTTTGCACAGACTCGCTCATGTAGCTCTCGGCGTTGGCGGCGGAATACAGCGGGTCAATGAAGCAAGCCACGGGCCTGATAGTTTCGATTTGCTTGCGGAAGGCCTCCATTACGTCGGCATCATCAAACTTTAGTCGCGCCGCCTCATGAAAAAATATCGGGATGTCGTTCGGCAGCTCCACGACTATCGTGCCGTCTTTGTATAGCTTCGGCTTAGCGATGCCCGCCTTGACGAAGTGCATCGTACTGATACGGTCGACGATGTCTCCCGGGGCATCTTCCTGCTGCACCATGATGACCGGCCCAGTACGCCCGGGCTCGTTGCCCAGGAACGGGAATCCGCCGGCTAGGCTGACGGCCAGGTCAAACTCGATCCAGGTCTTGAACGACCCCGGAGCGGCGACCATCATGGCGATAGTCTCATCGGGTAGCCACTTATCGAACAGCCACCGCGTTTCCCATGCGGCGTGTTCCTTCATGTAGGCGCCGTAGGGCTTGAGCCCGAAGCCCTGGGGCTTCGCCGGCTCCGAGCCAGTGGGCTGCGGTTGCGCCTGGAGAGGGTTGCGGTCCCTAGCCGTGCGACAGACGGACTCAACTGTGGTTGTGAGCTCGCGGACATCTAGTGGTGCTGATAGCTTAGCATTCCAGGCCAGTAGTGTGGCGAGTACGATGTCCACGGACAGCCCTTTGCCCGCGAAGAACCCCGTTAACCTCGCAGCAGTGTCGTTGCGGGCACCCTCTACCACGTTGCCAGCGAGGGCATCGGCTATCCAATTGGCTCCGGACTCCCGCTTCTCGGGCACCGTGGCCCGTGTGGCGCTGTGGGTGAGGAGCCATGCCGGTGCGCTCGATGGTTTCTCCTTGACTGCCCAGTCGTAGCGCGTGCCGGACTTGTGCTTGGTAGGCGGTAACATCACGATACCCCCCTCGCCGCGCACGTCCGTGGGACCGTGCGGCGACATGATGTCCGCGCCCGAGGCTACGGCCGTCACAGGTTGGCTGTAGAACAGATGGTAGCCGTCTGGCGTCTTGGCCATGAGTGCCGTGGGTGGGTGCCCACTAAGGCTGCCACCCTTGCGACCATCGATGTCCACGACGACGACGCTAGATGTCCGGCCGGTGATTAGTGCGATACCGGCATCGGGCCAGCGTGCCCACCATGAGCGCACCTCTGCTTCTGTCGGGTGCCTAGTTTGGTATTCGAGCCAGTTGACCCTCGGGTGCTTAGCTTTCGGCGCGCACGGAAGTACGCTCCAGCCCTTCGCCAGGTACGCGAGAGCATGGGCCAACATGTCTGGCATTATTCGTCACCCTGCTCCTTATCGAGCGCCCCGACTTCACCGTCGGCGTAGACGTTATTAAATAGTGCGTGACTCTCCACGCGGTAGAGCAGAGCGAACTTTTTTATCGTGTCCTCGGTCAAGCGTCGCTGTCCTTTTTCCAGACGACATATGAGTGCCTCGCTAATACCTAGAAATTGAGCTACGTCGGACTGCCGCCAATCTTGCGCCTCACGTAGAGCTAACAGTCTGTTCGGTGGCGCTTCGTTCTTGGTTACCCGTCTACGTCTTGCTTTCTTACTCATTGATATAGCCCGCCAATTCTCGCATTTTGTTCACGAGCTCGCGCCCGCTGGTGATTTCGTTTGTGACACGATTGACAGTCATGTCAATTCTGTTTTGTTTATCGCGCACGTTGCGCGAGATAATTTCGTCTAGCGGGTGATTCGCTAGCATGTCATATATGACGACTGACTGCGCCGTCTGCCCGATGCGCGCGATTCGGTCCTCCGCCTGGACATTGTTCGCCGGCACCCAGTCGCGTTGCACCATCAACATGTGCGCCGCTCGGGTTAGCGTGATGCCCGTCCCGCCCGCAACGGTCTGGATACCTATCACGGGCTCGTCGCCGGCCTGAAAAGCCTCGACCGCCGCCTGACGCTTCTCGGGTGGCACGTCGCCCATGATGACAGCGAAGCCGCGCTTGCGTAGCTCCTGGAGCGGCGCAGTGTTGCACGAGCAGATCACCAATGGGGCACCCTGCTCGCGGAAGCGCTCAACAACCTCTAGCATCTGAGGAATCTTCGCCTCAGCGAGCGCCGCCCGAGCGTCGGAGAAGCCCGAAAATTGCTCAAACTTGAGTAACTCAAGACCACCCTTGTCCACGGCGCGGAAGATCCTCTGGTGCTCCTTGGTGGTCTTGGGCAGCGAGACTTTGCTATCGCGAAGGTCTACATGGATCTCGGCATAGGTCTTGCTGGGCAGCTCCGGGAGCACATCCGCTCGCGCTCGTCGGATAGCCACGCGCCCGAGCGACCGCACGATTGCGTCAGGGTAGGGTGCTTTCGCCGGCCAGTCTATCCGGCCAGTGATCTGGTCAAAGTGTACCCCGAAAGCGACGTCGAAGTATTTTGCCGTGGGCCACGCCCGCGAAAACAGTCCGAACGCTTGCAGCACTCCGCGCAGGTCTGGGGGTCGGTTCGTCATCGGTGTTCCCGTCAGGGCCCACACCCGCGCACACCGCTTCGCGATGGCGGCTAGGGCCTGTGTGCGCTTGGCTGTGGTGGTTTTGTAGTAGTGCGCCTCGTCGACCACCAGGGTGATTGTTTCGCCGCCCAGCTGGGCGATGGCCCGCGTCATGCCCTCTGGACTGCAGATCACGCCCTCACCCTTGTCCGGATTGGTGATGCCCGACGTCTTGAGCGCAGTTCGCCATGTGATGTCGGGGCGCCACGTCTCGCCCTCCTTGAGCCATGTGAGCCGCATGCTGGCGGGACATACCACCAGCACAGCCGCCGAGCTGGGCAGTGCCGCCAAGACCTGGACTGTCTTGCCCAGGCCCATCTCGTCCGCGAGCAACGCTCGTGGGTGTGTGGTGAGGTACTCCGCGCCGTCTTGCTGGTAGGGGTAGAGAGGGTGCGGCAGTTTGGCGCAGCGGCGGGTGAGATGGCCTAGCCGCCGCTCTAGTGATTGCGCGGCAGCGACTAGGGCTGCACCGATCTCCGGGTCGGGGGTCACCGAGGTTTCAAATGCGTGCAGCGCGGCCACGAGATCCGGGAGGTCCCGAAAGCTAAATATGTAGGGCTTGATTGAGCTCGCACGCTCGCCACCGTGGGCGATGCACAAGTGTTTGAATGCGAGGGCCTCGCACTTCGAGGCGCCGGAAATTGTCGCGCCGAATTGCTCAGCATCGATATGTCTTAGCCAGACCCGCAGCCCTGGAGGCAGCACGGGCTCAGGCAATTTTCGCACGGAGTATTTCACTGCGACTCACTCTCCATCCAGTCGTCCGACCCCGACCACGACCGCGACCACAACCTCGACCCTATGAGCATCATGTGCTGGTTCATTCCGCCTCACTCTCTAGCCAGTCGCCCGACCACGACCCCGACCACGACCCCGACCCCGAGGACATCGACCACGGCCACGACCCCGACCACGACCCCGACCCCGAGGACCTCGACCACGGCCACGACCGCGGCCCCGACCCCGACCACGAGGACCTCGACCACGGCCACGACCGCGGCCCCGACCCCGACCACGACCACGA
>Ga0255048_10000181_pt1 | contig 45765 bp, 41 predicted proteins | sample JV7_2_2_MG_FD_183619 | JGI IMG/M metagenome (GOLD analysis project Ga0255048, IMG submission 183619) | Seawater microbial communities from Jervis Inlet, British Columbia, Canada - JV7_2_2 | ecosystem: Environmental > Aquatic > Marine > Inlet | place: Canada: British Columbia | collected 2016-10-06 | reverse complement strand
GAAATGGCCGGGGTTTACCTGCCCTTGCACCCGATGGAACATCAGTACTTTGCTACCGACGATATACCCGAGGTCTACCAGCACGACAAGGAGTTGCCCCATGTAATGGATCCGGAAGGCGAGAGTTATCTGCGCCAGGAAGGCAAGGGGCTGGTAATAGGGTTTTACGAGCAGGATTGTGTACCCTGGGCGGTCGATGGTACTCGTTGGGACTTCGGCCACGAACTGTTAAGCGAGAACCTGGATCGAATTGGCGATTCGATGGAAGTGGCGTTTAATCGATATCCAGTTCTGGCGCAAGCGGGGATTAAAACCATCATCAACGGGCCTTTCACCTTTGCTCCCGATGGCAATCCGCTGGTAGGGCCAGTACCGGGGCTGCGAAATTACTGGTCGGCCTGCGCGGTAATGGCCGGTTTCAGCCAGGGCGGAGGCGTTGGCCTCACGCTCGCCGAGTGGATGATAGACGGAGAACCCTCACGCGACGTATTCGCCATGGATGTTGCCCGCTTTGGTGATTATTGCACTAAATCCTATACGCGTTTGAAGGTACGCGAAAATTACCAGAAACGCTTCGCTGTATCCTACCCGAACGAAGAACTGCCGGCGGCGCGTCCGCTCGATAGCACGCCCGCCTACGGCATCTGGCAGCAGCAAAACGCGGTATTCGGTTCGTCTTACGGAATGGAGCATGTCAATTATTTCGCACCTGCCGGTGAACATCCCTACGAGATCCCATCGTTTCGACGCTCAAATGCCTTCGACACGGTAGCAAAGGAATGTCACGCAGTGCGTAGTGCAGTAGGCATCAATGAGGTCCACAACTTCGGCAAATACGAATTTAGCGGGCCGGGTGCACACGATTATCTTGATACCATCATGGCAGGCAGAATTCCAGTAACGGGCCGGCTCAGCCTGAATCCGATGTTAAGCCCTAAAGGTAAAATTACAGGGGACTTTACCGTCGCACAAATCCGACCCGATGTATTCCAGGTCACTGGTTCGTTTGGTGCACAGGCCTACCACATGCGTTGGTTCGAGCAGCATTTACCGGCACAGGGTGTGCGCATCGAGAATGTCTCGAAATCGCGGATCGGTTTTCAAATAGCGGGTCCAAAATCACGCGAACTGCTGCAGAGAGTTACCCGTGCTGATATTTCGAACCAGGCGTTTCCTTTTCTATCGGTGCGTGAAATCGATGTCGGCCAATGTAGCGCGATCGTACAACGCGTTAGCTATACCGGTGATCGGGGTTACGAGATTTATGTGCCGGCCCATCATCAGATTGCTCTGTACCAGGTTCTTAGTGAAGCGGGTAGAGACCTTGGACTAAGGCCCTTCGGTATGCGGGCGATGATGAGCCTGCGCCTGGACAAATCTTTCGGTTCCTGGATGCGTGAATTCAAGCCCGATTACACGCCAATGGAAACCGGGCTCGACCGTTTTATTGATTATAAGAAACGCACCAGCTTTATTGGCAAACAGGCGGCTAAGGCTGAACGTAAAATAGGCGTCGAACGCAAATTGTGCACTTTTGTGGTTGAGGCCAAGGACGCTGATGTCGATGCCTATGAGCCGATCTGGTACGAGGGTGAAGTTGTTGGTTTCGTCACTTCGGGTGGATACTCGCATTTTGCTCAAAAAAGCATCGCCTACGGATTTTTGCTGGTTGATCTAGCCAGTGAAGGCAGACCCGTAGAAATTGAAATACTGGGCGAAATGATTCCGGCAAAACTATATAAGGAGCCCTTATTTGATCCACAGAATGAGTATTTGCGAAGCTAGTAGTACCGGGGGTTAATCACGGTTCAGGCGCGAATATTTCGAACGCCAGTAAACCTCGGAACCGGAATCCTGATGTGCTACGGATCGCGCAACAATAAATAACAGATCCGACAATCGGTTAATATATTGTGCGGTGAACGGGTTCAATTCTTCGGTTTCTTTCAGCGACAGCAGCGACCGTTCAACACGTCGGCAAACAGTCCTGGCCAGGTGCAAAAAAGCCACCGATTGCGACCCTCCGGGTAATATAAATTCTTTTAGCGGTGGCAGCGACTGGTTGAATTCTTCGGCGCTGGATTCTATCGAATCGAGGTGTAATTTCTGGATTAACGATTTGCCTGGCTGGCATAACTCGGCGCCAATATCGAACAGATCGTGCTGTACCGCGAATAATGCCTGTTGCGCTGGTGACTCTTCGAGGAAACTCAGTGCGACACCGAGGGTCGCATTGAGTTCGTCAACCTCGCCGAGGCAATGCACGCGGATATCATTCTTGGCGCGCCTACTTCCATCAGCCAGCCCGGTCGTGCCTTTGTCACCGGTACGGGTGATGATTGCGGAAAGTCTGTTACCCATGTGTTTTTCCTCGAACGAGTCAAAAATTCAATCTAACCTGTTTTGGGCTCGACTGTCGATCATTTACCTTGCAGTATCAATCTTTACATTAAATGAATTTTAAATACAATTCATCCCTGTACTCATTGAATGAGTACTAGCTTATCAGGTGCATGCGTAGAGCGTGATAATCGGGAAACCCGTGAAAATCGGGTGCTGCCCCCGCAACGGTAACTAAAGTTGCAATGCACATTCCACTGCGAATATTTCGTGGGAAGGGTGTTTTGCTTATTCTTTGTTAGCCCGGAGACCGGCCTGGTAGTTTATCAACAGACCAGAATGGCGGGCGGCCATTCTCACAGTCTCCGGTGCCTGTCAGGCGCTATCTGTGCGTGTCTCATGTCTTGAGAGACTGCAATGAAAATTCAACTCCCGTTACTACTAGCATTACTCACCATTACGCCTGGAATCAGCTCGGCTGCTCTGGGGCCTATTATCGTTACACCAGCAATAGTCGAGCAGCAAAGACAGGAATCAGCAACTCCAGTCACAATCATCGATGAAAAAATGATAGCCCAGTCGGGTGCCAATAACCTGGCAGAATTATTACGCGGGCAGGCAGGTGTACATATTAGCGATCTGTTCGGAGATGGTAGTCAGGCGACTGTTGATTTAAGAGGTTTTGGTCCATCGGCCTCGAGCAATACGTTGATATTGGTCGATGGGCGCAGGCTGAATAACTCGGCCGACCAGGCGGCACCGGATTTAAGCACCATAAACCTTGAAGACATCCAGCAAATCGAAATATTACAGGGCAGCGGTGGTGTACTTTATGGCAACCAGGCTGTCGGCGGTGTGATCAATATTATCACCAGGAAAATCAAGCAGGATAAAGTGACGGCTGGTTTAAAGTTGGGTAGTTATGATTCATCCAGAATAGACGCTTCGGTAAACAAACTCGTCGGCAACACACAACTCGCGGTTACAGCGTTTACCAGTTCATCTGATAATTATCGGGATCATAATGAGACAGAAATAAAGCATGTGTCGTTTCGCGCGAATCACGATTATCAAAGTTTCGCCGGCTATCTTGAGCTGGCAAAGAACGACGATCACATCCTGACACCAGGCGCGTTATTGCAGTCCGAACTGGATGTTAGTAGAACGCAGTCATTGCCCATTTATTCGAATGATTTTTTTGATACCCAGACCGATAGCTTTCGAATCGGTATGGACAAAGAAATTGATGACAGACAATCGTTGAATATTGATTTTTCCAGACGAATCAACGACCGCGAATTTATTCAAACTATTCGCCCGGCCCTTGTGCTTGTCCCGCCCCCCCCTGTGCCTTTCTTGTCAACCCAGGACCGAGACACACAAACCCTGTCCGGGAAATACATTATAAAACCGGAGAAATATACTGGATCGTCATTTATCCTCGGATTCAACATTGAGGAGACCGATTATGAACTGCTTTCTTTATTTGGTCCCCAGGAAATGGATCAAACGATTAATGATATTTATCTATTGAGTAACTGGAATATCTCTAATCGGAGTGTGGTCACGGCAGGACTAAGATACAGCGATCAACAGGCTGAAATATTTGATGGTACTACTACTGCAATCTCTGATTCTGTTTCTGTCATTAGCCTAGGTTTTACTCAACGAGTAGGTGACTGGAAATTATCTGCCCGTGCCGACCAGAATTTTCGTTATCCCACCGTTGAAGAACATACCAATGTACCGTTTGGAGATCCCCTGGGTTTAAAAACACAGGAGGGTGTTTCTTTAGAGTTCGGAGCTGAAATATTCACTAATAATGATCGCTACCGTGCGACCTTGTATTCCATAGAACTGGATAATGAAATTGCGTTTGATTCCAGTGGGTTTACAAATCTAAACCTCGATTCAACCAGCAGACAAGGATTGATATTGGAGGCTTCCAATCATTGGTCGGATAAAATTTCAACTAACCTGAGTTTCACCCTGCTGGATGCAGAAATTACGGATGGGGCCTTTGAGGGCAGTACATTACCCCTGGTGCCTGAAAAAACGCTTCGCCTGGATAGTATCTATCATTTTAGTCAAAAAACACGCGTCAACCTTGAGATTATTGCTGTCGATGAGCAGGTATTCGGCGGTGATTTTTCAAACCAACTGGGCAAATTGGATGGTTATACAGTCGTGAATGCCAACCTGTCTTATAGCGTGAATAGATGGGACCTGGCATTTAGAATCAACAATCTACTCGACGAAGAATATACTGAAATCGGCAGTCAATTTACTGATTTTTCGATCCCTGATATTTTCGAGTCTTTCTTTCCGTCACCGGAGAGAAATTTCTGGATTTCGGCGAAATACACATTCTAAGCGGTTGGCATTAAACAAAACGCTGCTCGATTAAAAAATTGTGAAAGCGTTTTTCGAGCCAAAATTCGGGCCATAATCGGCCGCCGATAAATCCGACGTGACCACCGCGCTTGGATAACTCCAGCGTGACAGCGTTGGAAAGCTCGTTTTCAGCGGGTAACACTCCGGCACTCATGAACGGATCGTCGCGCGATTGAATGATCAACGTGGGTTTATCAATTCCACGTAGAAACTGCTTCGAACTGCATTTCTGGTAATAGTCCTCGGCGCTATCGAATCCGTGAATCGGTGCGGTGAAGGCATCGTCAAACAGGCGGAAGTTGTGCATTTTACGAGGGTCAGGGAATATTCGATCATGCCTGTCTATCAGCTCACGCTTGAGATGTATTTTTTTGATCAGGCGACCCAGCAGTGTGCGTTGATATATTCTGGCAAATCCGAGGTCCATGGTATCTGCGCAAATATCGAGTCGCATCGGAACCGATACGGCGATGGCACAGCGAATCGCCGCATCGGTTTTTGCCTCACCCATATACTTCAGTGTTACGTTACCACCGAGTGAATAACCGAGTAGCGCAATATCGCTGATACCGCTGGATTTGAGATGCTCGATCACGAACCGCAAATCGCCGGTTTCGCCCGAATGATAGCCACGCAGTAGGCGATTCGGTTCGCCGCCGCAACCCCGAAAGTGCATCAATATGGCGGCAATTTTATGTCGATTACAATAGTTCAGGATCCGCTTTGCGTAGGCCGAACGAATCGATCCTTCAAGTCCGTGCAGAATCAATAGGGTTTGCGGGGCGCGGGTCTCGCTCCACAGCAAGTCGAGAAAATCGCCGTCTTCGAGTTCCAGGCGTTGCGCGGTTACCGTCGGAAAAGGTGGATGAACGATATTCGACAAAATTGTTTGCAGATGGGGGTTACTCAGATAGAAAAGAGGTTTAAATGTGCTTTTCTGGATTCTATTTGATTCTACAGATTGTATTTTCTGGGATTTTTGGCTAGCCTGCATGCACTTTTTTCTTAGACCTCATTCATGTCCAACTCCGATTTGCTCCAGATCGATAATCTTGCCTGTATTCGCGACGACCGGGTACTATTCGAGCATCTTAATTTATCGCTTGCAGCCGGGCAAATGTTGCTGGTGGAAGGAGGCAATGGTAGCGGCAAAACCAGCCTGTTGCGTATATTAACCGGCTTGAAACTGGCGGACGAGGGTGAGGTACTGTGGCAGGGTAAGGCCATCGATCAGCTGGCAGCCGACTATACCGAGCAGGTCAGCTATGTCGGTCACCATGACGGTGTCAAGCGTGAGTTGAGCTGCCTGGAAAATCTGCGCCTGGTGCAGGCGATGGGCAAACCCTCGGGTGTCGAGCTTGACGAGGCTCTCGACCGGGTCAGCCTTTATCGCTATGGCGATACGTTGGTGAGCAATCTCTCGGCCGGACAAAAGCGTAGGCTTGCTTTGTCACGATTGATCGTGACTGAATCACTGGTGTGGATTCTGGACGAACCGTTTACCTCGCTAGACAAAAAAAGCATGGCGGGTTTCGAGCTGATGTTCGAGCAGCATTTAGCCGAGCAGGGAATTATCGTGATGACCTCGCATCATGATATTGGCATGGTAAACGCCGATATACAGCGACTGGATTTGTCGCAATGAATCGGTTGTCGTTAAGCCAGGCGTTTATTTACCTGTTGCGTCGGGATTTAACTTTGGCGTTTCGCAATCGCGCCGAATTTGCCAATCCACTGTTATTTTTCATAATGGTCATCACATTGTTTCCACTGGCGATTGGCGCGGTGCCGGAACTGCTCGCGCGCATTGCGCCGGGCATTATCTGGGTCGCCGCTCTACTCGCTGCGATGCTATCGCTGGAAAGTATTTTCCGTTCCGATTTTGATGACGGCTCCCTCGATCAATTATTGATGAGTGCGCATCCAATGCCGTTACTGGTATTGGCCAAGGTCTGTGCTCACTGGCTTGTCACCGGCTTTCCCTTATTGATAATTTCCCCCATTCTGGCCGAAATGCTCGGCATGCCGCAGCAGGCGCAGGGTGTATTATTTTTGACGATTTTGATCGCTACTCCGATACTTAGCCTGGTGGGTTCGATCGGTGTGGCACTGACCGTGGGGCTGCCAAAAGGTGGTATAATTCTGTCGATCCTGGTACTGCCTTTATACGTGCCTGTATTGATCTTCGCTGCGAGCGCGATCGAAGCTGCGGCGGGTGGTCTTGACGTTTCAGCGCAAATCTATATGTTATTGGCTTTTTTGTTTCTGGCCCTTTCCCTTTCGCCAGTCGCGGCGGCCGCGGCGCTTAAAATCAGTATGAGTTAGTCATATGTTTTTGTGGTTTCATAAATTAGGTTCGCCACCGCATTTCTACCGAATTGCGGGCAACTGGCTGCCCTGGCTGGGTACAATATTTTTACTATTACTGGTTGCTGGTCTTTATGGTGGGCCGATCCTCGCGCCGCCGGATTACCAGCAGGGTGAGAGTTATCGCATTATATTTATCCATGTACCTTCGGCCTGGATGTCCCTGTTTATTTACATCGTGATGGCTGGCTGTGGTGTAGTCATTCTGGTGTGGCGCATGAAAATTGCTGAAATAGTACTGATCAGCAGTGCTCCCATAGGCGCGAGCTTTACTTTTCTGGCACTCGCGACCGGATCACTGTGGGGAAAACCAATGTGGGGAATCTGGTGGGTTTGGGATGCGCGCCTGACTTCGGAATTGATATTGTTATTTTTATACCTCGGCGTGATTGGTCTGCATGGTGCAATTGAAGACAAGCGCGTCGCAACGCGTGCGGTTGCTATCCTGGCCATTGTGGGGATGGTGAATATTCCGATAATTCATTATTCTGTTGAATGGTGGAATTCCCTGCATCAGGGTCCAACGGTAACCAAATTCGATAAACCATCGATTCACTGGAGCATGTTAATTCCGTTGTTGCTAATGGCCCTCGCATTTCAGGTGTATTACCTGCTGGCATTGTTTCAAAGTTGCCGAACCGAGCTATTGCAGCGCGAACGAAATAGTAGATGGGTAGAGGAACTTATTGCAAAATGAGCGTGTCAGAATTTTTCAATATGGGTGGATATGCTATTTATGTCTGGCCTTCGTATGTCCTCGCGGCGATTGTTTTATGGTTGAACTGGTATCTGCCCAGACGAGCGCACAGGCAGCTGTTAGGACAGTTGAAACGACGTAACCAGGGTAAAAGCGAATAGCATGAAACCGGCACGTAAGAAAAGATTGGCACTCATAGTGTTAATGGTCATCGGCATTGCAATTGGTGTAGGTTTCGCACTCAAATCGCTCGATGAAAACATCATGTTTTTCTTCACCCCGAGCGAAGTTGCACAGGGCAAGGCTCCGCGGGATCGGCTGTTTCGCATCGGTGGCATGGTTGTCAACGGCAGCGTGAGTCGACCGGGAAACGGGCTGACGGTTCAATTCGACCTGACCGACAATAATAGTAATCTTACCGTACGCTATACCGGCATCCTGCCCGACCTATTTCGTGAAGGTCAGGGCATTATCGCCAATGGTCAACTGGGGGAAGACGGTGCATTTGTTGCCCAACAGGTACTCGCCAAACACGACGAGAATTACATGCCGCCTGAAATAGCCGAGGCGATGAAAAAAACCAGCGAGAATAATTAATCAATGATCCCTGAAATCGGTCATTTTGCCCTCATTATCGCCCTGTGCATCGCTATCGCACAGTCGGTAATGCCACTTGCAGGTGCCACCCTCGGCATACAGCGCTGGGTGGCGATTGCAAAGCCCGCGGCGCTGGGGCAGTTTTTATTTGTCGCTATCGCCTATGCCTGTTTGACCTGGGCATTTTTAAATCACGATTTTTCGGTGCTCTACGTGGCGAAAAATTCTAATACCCAGTTGCCGCTAATATACCTGGTTTCAGGCGTGTGGGGCTCACACGAAGGGTCATTGCTGTTGTGGTCGCTGATTTTATCGATCTGGAGTGCGGCAGTGGCGCTATTCAGTGCGAATGTGCCGAATGTGATGCGTGCTCGTGTATTGGGTGTCATGGGCCTTGTGAGTATCGGGTTTCTGTTGTTTATCCTGCTGACATCGAATCCATTTGATCGATTATTCCCTGCCATTGCCGAAGGCAGTGACCTGAATCCACTGTTGCAGGATATCGGGCTCGCGATCCATCCACCGATGCTGTATATCGGCTACGTCGGTTTTTCGGTAGCGTTTGCATTTTCGATTGCGGCACTGTTATCCGGGTCGGTGGACTCGGCCTGGGCGCGTTGGTCACGTCCCTGGACAAATGTGGCCTGGTTATTTTTAACCCTCGGCATCGCACTCGGTAGCTGGTGGGCTTATTACGAGTTGGGCTGGGGTGGCTGGTGGTTCTGGGATCCGGTCGAAAATGCATCGTTCATGCCCTGGTTGGTCGGCACCGCGTTGATGCATTCGCTTGCAATAACCGAAAAACGCGGCACCTTCAAGGCATGGACAGCTTTGCTGGCAATTTTTGCTTTTTCATTGAGCCTGCTCGGTACTTTCCTGGTCCGATCCGGGGTTCTGACCTCGGTGCATGCGTTTGCCAGCGATCCTGAACGCGGCTTGTTCATTCTTGCCTTCCTGTTTCTGGTTATTGGCGGCTCTTTAATACTTTATTCGTGGCGCGCACCGATGTTAAAAAATGCCGCGCAGACTCAATTACTCTCGCGTGAAATGGCCTTGTTGTTAAACAATATCTTTTTGACGGTGGCAGCGGCGGCGATATTGCTCGGTACCCTGTATCCCATTGCCATCGATGCGATGGGCGGGAAAATTTCGGTAGGACCCCCCTATTTTAACCTGGTGTTTTTAAGCCTGACTGCGCCGCTCGGAATTCTGATCGGTGTCGGTATGTTAATTCGGTGGAAAAGCGATAACCCTCAACGTCTTTATGCCAGGTTAGGCCTGCCTGCCATCGTTACGCTGGTTATCTCGGTTGTATTCAGTCTGGGATTACCCGAATGGCTGTGGTTGGGGTTTGTCGGCTTGCTCATGTCGCTATGGATTGTCAGTAGTGCAGTAGTGGCCTTGCGAGAACGCTTCAGGAATCGGTCATTTTTGTCCACCTTGCGTGCAACACCGGCGGGTTTTTACGGTATGATTTTGGGCCATATCGGCATTGCGGTATTCGTCGTCGGCATTACCCTGACCAGTTTGTATAACCAGGAAAAGGACTTGCGCATGGCACCGGGCGATGTTTACTCGGTTGCCGGATACCAGTTTGTATTCAACGGCGTGCGCGATTTCGAAGTGGACAACTATATCGCAACCCGCGGCAGCTTCAGCGTAACCTCGGACGATGGCAGTTTCCAGGTTGAGTTGCTGCCGGAGAAGCGCATATACCCGGTGCGGCAGTCATCGATGACCGAGGCTGCGATAGATGCCGGGCTGACGCGGGATTTATTTATCGCCCTGGGCGAACCCCTGGATGACAACGGAAGCTGGGCGATTCGCATTTATTACAAGCCTTTTATCCGATGGATCTGGCTGGGTGCAATTATCATGGCGTTGGGCGGGGTATTCGCCGCCTCGGACCGCCGTTATCGCCAGAAGTCGAAAACTGTAGTGTTAAAAACCGATGCTGCCAGAGAGGTATCGACCTGATGCGCTATCGGATACCTCTCGCAGTATTCATCATTATGGTAGTTTTGCTGGGCTATGGCTTGAGTCTCGATCCCAAAAAAGTACCTTCGCCCCTGATCGGAAAGCCCGCACCCGAATTTTCGCTCGCCCGGCTGGGTAATCCGCAGCAACGTTTTGCACAGGAAGATTTGTTGGGCCAGGTGTGGGTACTCAATGTCTGGGCTTCCTGGTGTGTTTCCTGTCGAGCTGAACACGAATTCATTACGCGCCTGTCGGAACAGAACCTGGTTGCTGTGATCGGCCTGAATTACAAGGATGATCCAGTCGAGGCGAGGCAATGGCTAGAACAGTTTGGAAACCCCTATACAATCAGCGTAATGGATCGCGATGGCAGGGTCGGCATCGACTGGGGTGTTTATGGCGTACCTGAAACCTTTATTATCGGTAAGGATGGTTTGATCAAATACAAGCATATAGGACCGGTGACGCAGGAGTCGCTGAATAACGAAGTCATTCCTGTACTGCACAAATTGATCGGTTAAATCTGTGCGTGGTCTCATATTCTGTTTGATCTTCCTCGCGGGGTCTGCGCATGCGGTAATCGAGGCATATGAGTTCAAGTCTGCACAAATGGAGGCCAGCTACCTCAAGTTGATCGATGAATTGCGCTGCCTGGTGTGCCAAAACCAGAACCTCTCTGGATCCAATGCCGATCTTGCCAGGGACTTACGACGACAAACCTACGAAATGTTGATGCAGGGCAATTCACCCGATCAGGTAGTACAATTTATGGTTGATCGCTATGGTGATTTCGTGCTGTATCGACCCCGGCTAAAGAGCAGTACCCTGTTATTGTGGCTTGGCCCATTCGTGTTGTTGGTGCTGGTATTGGCATTTGTGATTCGACGTATGTACCGGATGCAAAAATTAGTGCCGCCGAATGCCGATGCACTGCAGCGCGCCCGGCAATTGCTGTCGGATAGCCAGGAATAATTATGATCTTCTGGATTGCGGCGATAGGCCTGTTACTACTGGCCCTGCTCATATTGGTGATACCCCTGTTAAAAGCCCAGGTTGCCGATCAGGCTGATGACCGGCAACAGCAGAATATTGATATCGCCCGAGATAAAAAAACCACGCTCGATTTTCAACTGGCGCGGGGCGAGCTGAGTCAGGAGGAGTATGACAATACACTGCTTGATCTAGAGACCGCGTTGGCGCTGGACCTGGAAAACACTGAGTCTTCCGATCTACAGCAGCAGGGCAAGTGGGCCGTATGGCTATTGGCAGGGGCAGTTCCGATATTGAGCATCGGGCTTTATTTTCAGCTTGGCGAGTATGGTGTTATCAAGAATCCGGCGCTGGCAGAGGTACCCGCAGATAAACAGTCCCAAACTCAGCTATCCAACCTCAGCATTGAGGAAGTAGAGGACTTAATCAGGCAGCGTCTACGAAAAAACCCGGAGGATGCCGAAGGCTGGTTTGTACTCGGTAAAACCTATATGGCGCAACAGAAATTCGACAAGGCGATCACTGCATACCAACGCACCTACGATCTCGTCGGCGAAGAGCCCGGTGTCATGTTTTCACTGGCCGATGCACTGGCGATGCAAAAAGAAGGTGTCATGCAAGGCGAGCCGGAGCAACTGGTGAAACGTGGCCTGGAAATCTCACCGCAGGATCCAACCGGATTATGGCTTGCCGGCATGGCAGCCGAGCAACGCCAGGACTACAAGAGTGCACATGCAGCCTGGACGCAACTATTACCGCTGATTCAGAACGATCCTGCATCGAAGGACGAAATTCGTGATTTGATTCGAGCACTTGAACAGCGCGATCCGCAATTAAGCGCGTCGGTCGCTGTCGGCAGGGTTCTGAACCTGTCTGTTAGCCTGTCAGATAGCATACGGCAGCTCGTGGCACCTGGAGATTCGGTGTTTGTTTACGCCAAGGCCATGGACGGACCGCCAATGCCACTTGCGGTAAAACGCCTGTCGGTGAGCGATTTGCCGGCCCAGGTCAGTCTCAGTAATGATGATGCGATGATCCCGAATATGAACCTGTCAAGCTTTGCGCAGGTAATCGTCGGCGCACGTGTTTCCAAAAGTGGTAATCCGGTCGCTCAACCAGGAGACCTGTTTGTCGAGCACGGGGGAATCGATAGCAGCAATTTCCCAACAAAAATTGATTTATCGATTGATCAGGTCAAGTAAAACCAGGCAATCAGGGTTCAGAACCTGGGCGTTAGCCCGCATTTCTCACCAGGATGACGGACTCTCGCTTGCTCTTTGAATCCACAAGGAATTTTCTTCAGTCGGAAATACGCACTGTTATTCCGCTCCTTCAGAAAATCCCTTGTGAATCCAAAGCCCTGCGCGATTATCCCGCCCCCTGGTGAGAAATATGGGCTATCCTGTTTCCAAATGAGGTGGATTGATTGATAGGTTGGAAGATATTTTAAGCTATGATATTGAATTCGAAAAAAACAGTGGCAGGGTAACGATGGACTCGACCGATAATAACGGATGACTTTTCAGGGCCTGGTACTGACCGGATTTCTGCGCCTGGTCAGCGTCTTACCACTACGCCTGATCGTGGCTACGGGGACTGCACTTGGTAGCCTGCTTTATCGCATCCCCAATCGTAATTCGCGCCTTGCCAGGCGTAATATTGAAATGTGTTTTCCAGAACTGGAACCCGATCGCCGAGAATTACTGGCGCGCGACAGTATGCGATCGATGGTACAGACTTTTCTTGAATTCAGCTGGTTCTGGTATCGGAAACCTGAGCGCTTGTTTGGTTTGATTCGGAATATACATGGCCTCGAACTATTCGAACAAGCCTGTGCTGCAGGCCGGGGTGTGTTGCTGGCCGCACCCCACCTCGGCTGCTGGGAGTTGATGGGTCAGTACCTGCCGTCGCAGATTGAAACCGTCATCATGTACAAGAGACCCGATGATCCGGGTGTAGAGCAGGTGATTGTACGCGGTCGTCAGCGAACCGGCGTGAAACTGATTCCAGCCGATGGCAAAGGTGTGCGCCAGATGTTTCAGGCAATCCGTAATGGACAACTGGTTGGCATCCTGCCCGATCAACAGGCGAAAGCGGGTCAGGGTCAGTTTGCGCCTTTCTTCGGCATCGAGGCTTTAACCATGGTGCTGCTGTCCAAACTGGCGCAAAAGACCGATTGCACCGTGTTGTTTGCCTGGACCGAGCGGCTGCCGGGAGGTGCCGGTTACGACTTCCATTTCAGCGCTGCACCGGAGCTGGTTTCGGACCCAGATCTACGAATTTCCGTTACCGCACTCAACCAGGGTGTTGAGCAGTGCGTGCGCCAATGCCCCGCCCAATACCAGTGGGGCTACAAACGTTTTGGCATCCGACCAGAAGGCGAGCCGCCACTGTATTGACTAACTCCCCAGTAACGAGCCGAAATTGTATTGACTAGCTCCCTTTAAGCCCCGGCCAATTCTTGTCGGCACTCTTGATATGCCCGTTCTTGTCTTTGGACCAGCGTTTTCTAACAGATTTGGAATAATTTAAGTACAACTTGTCGTTGTGTATGGTCCAGGCGTTCGGATCTGTCGGGGCGATATAACCACTGCTGGCAGCATAGGCGCAGTAGCCGCCGTACTGGGGTGTATATTTTTCAGGATTGTCGGCAAATGTTTTGAGATTGGCCTTGTTTGCAAACTGCCAGGTTGTCCCCATCCATTGATGGGTATTGCTGGATTTACCTTTTAACGGTCTGTCGTCAGTAAAGTAGGCAACAGGATCGTAGCCTCTGATAGCGACACCACTCTGGTTGAAAACAGGGTCTACCGACCATGCCTGGGTATTAAACAAAAGTATGAAGGTGCCGAGCAGTAACAAAATACCGTGTCTGTATAAATTCATTTTCAGATGTCGACTCCAGTTGAATTGTCGTTGTTAGAACGGATAATAAATTGTTAGTTCAGTGATCCACGCCCGGTTATCTATAATATGATGTACGCTTGTTAGCAATTTATTGTTATATCACCGGGGAGTTATTGATGCATCACGTTTTTTGGCTGAAAACCGGAAAGCTAGCCGGAAGAACCGGGCCAAACAAAAATCCATGGGTGCCAGGCGATTTTGCCAAAGCAGGATTTTCGGCGATTATTTCGGTCAATAATGGCGACCTGTGCCATCTGGATGAAATAGAAAAATCAGGTCTGGCATACGCCTGCATTCCCCTGTCCGGAAATGCTCCCCCAAGACCGGGAGACCGGGAAATTTGCCTGACAAGTTTACCCAGGGCACTGGAATTTGTTAAGAAACATCTAGCCACCGGGAAAGTGTTAATCCATTGCCGTTCGGGTAAAGATCGTACCGGCCTGTTAATGGCTTATTACATGCTCAGAGAACATGCGATGACAGCTGATCAGGCAATGGAGCAGGTATGGAGGGTCAGGTCCTTTGCTTTTACTGCCGAGGGATGGCGTGATTTTTGCCGATCAATACTGGATGAGTGTTATGCCTTATAGTCGCTCGGATGACAATTAAAATGAAACAAAATGTAGCACCAGCCTCAATTTCGATAAAAATTATTACGCTGTTAATACTGTTGATGACAGCGGGAATGTTCATCGGGGCTTATTACGAGCCCAGGCTGGTCTGGGCCGGGATTGTGTTAGTCGTAATGGTCGTGCTTTGTTACCTGTCTGCCCCGGTTGCCTATGCGATAGAAGGGAACCAATTACTGGTTATTACACGCATTGGCAAAAAAATATTTGGCCCGGTAACAGGATGCTCGTTTGTTTATGAAGATAAACCTTCGTTCGGAATTCGCTTGTGGGGCAACGGTGGGCTTTTTGCGGGTACGGGTATATTCTGGAATAAGAAATATGGAATATTCAGGGCCTATGTGACAACCGGTAGCAAAGCACATTTGGTCCTGGTAGATACTCCCGCCACCAGGGTAGTCATAACGCCCGAAAACCCGGATCAGTTTATCGCACATGTGAGCTAAGCCAGCTACCCGAATCCCCGCGCTTGTTTCTCCTGTTTTTTCGGTTCGTCGATGTTTAATCGAAGCCGGCTTTTATGTCTTCATATTTCGCCGTAATCGCGTAGACGTTCTGATAGCCCATCTGTTGCAGGGTCAGGGCTGCGAGTGTAGCGCGACCACCACCGCCGCAGTGGGTTAGTATGATGGTGTCAGGATTGGGGAATTGACCAGGGACCTTCATTTCGATTAGTCCGCGCGAAATATTGATCGAATCGTTGAGCTTGGATTTGGCCGCGCTATCGGATTCACGAACATCGATAATGACAGCATAACCTGACTCCTCGTATAAGCGTTTAGCGGATGCGACATCCAGGCAATTGATTTCTGTCTGCGCCTGGTTGATCAGCTCACCGGCGGTTTTTATCATGATTAATTCTCCGAATTGTTGAATCAGTGAGTGAGTGAAATATCAAGCCCCTATAATAAAGCATTTGAATTATCCAGTGACTATTAAAATTGAGGGGTTAAACCCGGACAATACATAAACTGCCGTGATGATTGCGCCAGGCTTTGATTTTACAGAAAATTATCCGATTGAGCGCCGGACTTATTGATCCGGTCGATTGAGGATAAATTTCTGTAAAATCAAAGAACAAGCAAGGGCACGTGCATGTTTATGAATTGTTCGGGTTAACACTGGAAAAAACGAAAAACTCGGTGTATGTTGCCCGCTTTTGTATAGAATACCGGAATGAACGGAAAGGTCTTCGTTAAAACGCATGGTTGCCAGATGAACGAGTACGACTCGGCAAAAATGCTCGATGTGCTCGCACAAAACTGCGGGCTTGGTGTTACTGAAACTGAGGAAGATGCCGAGATCCTGCTGTTAAATACCTGTTCAATCAGGGAAAAAGCCCAGGAAAAAGTATTCTCACAGCTCGGCCGCTGGAAAAAACTCAAACTCAAAAATCCGAATCTGGTGATCGGTGTGGGCGGTTGTGTGGCGAGCCAGGAAGGCGATGCGATTCGAGCCCGGGCACCCTTTGTCGATATCGTATTCGGCCCGCAAACTCTGCATCGATTGCCGCAGTTGCTTGCGCAATCGAAAAACTCTGCACGACCGGTGGTCGATGTCAGTTTTCCCGAAATTGAAAAATTCGATCATTTGCCGGAACCGAAATCAGATGGTGTGAAGGCTTTCGTTTCTATCATGGAAGGTTGCAGCAAATACTGCACTTTTTGCGTGGTACCTTACACCCGCGGTGAAGAAATTAGTCGGCCACTAGACGATGTCATCGCCGAAGTGGTGTCTCTTGCCGGGCAGGGTGTTCGAGAGGTCAATTTGCTCGGACAGAATGTTAATGCCTATCGTGGACTGATGGACGATGGGGAAACAGCCGACCTGGCGCTGTTGATCCATTATGTCGCGACCATCGACGGCATAGATCGAATCCGCTATACGACCTCACATCCGGTTGAATTTTCGAACAGTTTAATCGAGGCTTATGCAACGGTCCCGGAACTGGTTAGTCACCTGCATTTACCCATTCAAAGCGGCTCTGATCGTATTCTGATGATGATGAAGCGCGGACATACCGCGCTTGAATACAAACACAAAATTCGCAAGTTACGCGAGGTTCGGCCTGATATCAGTCTCTCTTCTGATTTTATCATCGGTTTTCCAGGTGAAACCGATGATGATTTTGAGGCTACCATGAAACTCATAGACGATGTTGGCTTCGATACTTCGTTTAGTTTCATTTATAGCCAACGGCCCGGTACACCAGCGGCGTTTATTGTGGACAGTGTCAGCAGGGACACGAAAAAAGCCAGGTTGAAGGAATTGCAGGAGAAAATCCTTGGGCAGGCCCGTTTAGTGTCTCAAACAATGGTCGGCACGACGCAAACCATTTTAGTCGAAGGGCAATCCAGGAAGAGTGACCAGGAGTTATCTGGAAGAACCGAGAATAACCGCGTGGTAAACTTTAAGGCTTCCGATGAGTTGATCGGCCAGTTTGTCGATGTGGATATTATCCGGGCTATGAATAATTCATTGAAAGGGGTGTTATCACCGATTAACCAGAGGAGGAGTTCCGTAGCGTGAGGGTAACGAGATAATCAAATCTATTGATCTTTCGAATATGGCGCCGTCACAGATTGCTAATTTTTGCGGTGCGTTGAATCAGAATATCAAACAGCTTGAAAACAGGTTAAACCTGTCCCTGTCGGTAAAGGGCGACAAATTGGCAATCAATTCCGGCCAAAACCTACCCGGTCGATCCGTTACCACGATCGAACGTTTACTCGAAATGAGTAAAGACGATGCATTGTCAGCTAGCGAAATAGACGAAGTCTTGCATCACTCGGAGCGTGGTGATGCGGAAAAATTTGAACGCTATGCAATCAAGCTTAAAAAGAAATTTATCAAACCTAAAACTGATCTCCAGTGTGACTATCTGCAAAGTATCGCGAAAAAAATTATCAATTTCAGTATTGGCCCAGCTGGCACCGGTAAAACCTATCTGGCCGTGGCGATGGCGGTGCAGGCGCTCGAAAATGAAGACGTTAGTCGCTTGATATTGACGCGCCCTGCGGTTGAGGCGGGTGAAAAACTAGGTTTTCTACCCGGCGATCTGTCACAAAAAGTCGATCCCTATTTGCGCCCCGTTTATGATGCATTGTATGAAATGCTCGGATTCGACAAGGTTGAAAAACTGATATCACGACACGTTATCGAAGTTGCACCGCTGGCTTACATGCGTGGCCGGACATTGAATAATGCATTTGTGATCCTCGATGAAGCCCAGAATACCACGCCTGCGCAGATGAAGATGTTTTTAACCAGGATTGGCTTCGGTTCCAGGGCGGTTGTTACCGGTGATATTACCCAGACAGATTTACCCGATAGCCGAGACTCCGGACTACGCCATAGCCTGAAAATACTGGCCAAAATTGAAGCGATCGGCATTACCCATTTCAATTCAGAAGATGTTGTTCGACATCCGCTGGTACAGAATATCGTCGAAGCCTACAATCGCTTCGAAGCAAAAAAATAATCCGTTTTTGCCGACTGATGACGGTTATCCATGCGCGCAAAAATTGACCTGCAAAACGATGAATGTTTGACCGGTCTGCCGGTTCTGCAAAAATTCGAAACCTGGGTTAACGAGTCGCTTAGGCAGAATTTTGATAATCTCGAGCAAATTATCCGCCTGGTTGGCAGAGCCGAGAGCAGAAGGCTTAATCTGCGCTATCGCGCAATTGATGCGCCTACTAATGTTCTGTCGTTTGCTGCCGAGAACGACTACCTGGACTACGAATGTCTGGGTGACCTGGTAATCTGTGCGCCGATTGTCGAACAGGAAGCGCAACAACAGGGTAAATTGCCAGAGGCGCACTGGGCCCATATGGTGGTTCATGGTATGTTGCATTTGCAGGGTTATGACCACCAGGGCGATAGCAAGGCCGATGAAATGGAAGCGCTGGAGACTAAAATTCTATCTACCCTGGGCTATACTAATCCGTATAATGTCTGATACTTTCATTGGCACCGGGAGCAACAATGGCTGTCGCTGATAACGGCGGGTCGACGCAGGGTTGGCTGGAGCGAGTACTAGGTGCATTTGCCAGCGGACCCCAAAATCAGAAGCAGTTACTGGATCTGTTAAAAAACCTGCAGTCAGATGAGTTGATTGGTGCTGACGAACTGTTTATGATCGAAGGCGTACTGCAGGTTTCAGACATGCAGGTTCGCGACATCATGATCCCCCGGGGACAGATGGTTGTCCTCGAACATTCCATTTCCTTCACCGAAATAATTGAAATAATCACCGAATCGGGGCATTCGCGATTTCCGGTAATCGATGAAGATAAAGACGATGTGGTCGGCATTCTGTTGGCCAAGGACCTGCTGCAGCTGTCGATAGATAATACTGAACAATTCGAATTTAATGAGTACATACGTCCTGCTTCATTTGTTCCTGAAAGTAAACGCCTGAACGTGCTGCTCAAGGAGTTTCGCCAGAACCGTAGCCATATTGCATTGATAGTGGACGAATACGGTGGTGTTTCCGGTCTGGTAACCATAGAAGACGTACTTGAGCAAATTGTCGGCAAGATCGATGACGAACATGATGACGGTGACGAAATTGATATCCAGCACCATGGCGATAATCGTTATAGTGTCCGCGCATTGACGCCACTAGAGGATTTTAATGATTTTTTTAAAACCGACTTTATTAATGACGAAATCGAAACCATCGGGGGCTATCTTCTCGGCCATATTGGTCATTTGCCAGAGCGCGGAGAGATGCTGGCTTTAGAAAACCTGACTTTTAAAGTACTCAGTGCAGACAGCCGCCACGTCCATTTATACCAGGTCATTGATGACAACAAGCAAGATCCAGCTGCTCAATAATCTACCCTATACCCTCGTTCTGATTCTGGCTGCGTTACTTGGAGCGCTGATGCCGGTAGCCTTCGCGCCTCTCTCCATCTGGCCGCTTGGCATATTGCTACCCGCATTGCTGATCTTACTGGCAGATTCGCAGGGCTCCATACGTCGAGTGTTCACGATTGGCTGGATGTTTGGTCTCGGATATTTCGGATTCGGCGTATACTGGCTTTACAACAGCCTGCACGACTTTGGTAATGCGTCACCGCCAATGGCTGCTGCGCTAACGGCTTTGATGATAGTCTGCATCTCTCTGTTCCCCGCTATGATCCTGGGCAGCTGGAAAACTGCGCAGCGTTTTCTGGGCCAATCGAGCATATGGTTATTGCCACTGCTTTGGTTTGCGTTTGAGTGGTTTAAGGGATGGTTCCTGACCGGATTTCCCTGGCTAAGTCTGGGATATTCGCAGATCGGCTCACCGTTGAGTGGAATCGCACCTCTGGTTGGCGTTTATGGAATAAGCGCGCTATGTGTGCTGCTGGCAGTTGCCCTGATTCGAGTCATTAAAAATCGGCAGTACCGTTATATAGCGCTAATTGTATTGATTCCAGGTCTGGGGATATCGATACAGAATATTGACTGGACCGAGCCGCAAACAACCCCACTAAAAATAACGATAGTGCAGGGAAATATTCCCCAGGAAATAAAATGGCAATACGATCAGCGCCAGAATATCTTTGATATTTACTGGCGTGAAACCAACCAGAACTGGGACAGTGATTTAATCGTCTGGCCTGAAACCGCGATCCCGGGGCAGTCAGAAGGCATCCAGCAATCGATATTGCTTCCGATGGCGATAGCCGCCACTCAGCAGGACAGTGCCATTTTGACCGGCGTTGTGGTGAGTGAGTCGGAAAAGAATAAATTCTACAATAGCATGTTGTTGCTGGGCAGTAGCCAGGGGGCCTACCACAAGCGCCACCTGGTGATGTTTGGCGAATACTACCCGTTACGCTGGTTGCTCGACTTCATGCGTAGTTATATCAATATACCCTATTCAGACCTGACCTCGGGAGCCTGGGACCAACCCCTGATGTCGGTCAAAGAAACCCGGCTCGGGGTATCGATTTGTTACGAGAATGTATTCAGTCGAGATATCCTGAGTGCCCTGCCCGAAGCCAATCTGCTCGTGAATGCCAGCAATGATGCCTGGTTCGGCGATTCGTTGGCGCCGCATCAACATTTGCAGATAGCGCAAATGCGAGCACTCGAGAGCGGCCGACCCATGGTGCGTTCGACTAATACCGGTATCAGCGCCTTTATTGATTATCGCGGGCGCATCATCGAATCTGTCGGGCAGTTCAGGGCCCAGTCCATCACTCGCGAAATGATGGGTCGCACCGGCGTGACGCCTTTTTATTATTTTGCCAAACTGCAGGGCATACTGGCGGCGCTGATTCTTGCTGCCCTGTTGATTTTTGTATTCAAGTTTCGATCATTAGCTGGCACTACCACGTCCTGAATTAGTGTAATCCGTTCAGGTTTAGAAAAATCTATTCCTTGGCTGGCTCCTTGTGTATCCTTCCATCATTTTTCAGGTACAGCAATAATAACCAATGGATCCACTTTACGACCCGCAAAAACTCGAAGCCCTGGCTCAACAGTTCTGGGCAAAATCGGGCAGCTTTGAAGTCAACGAGGACCCGGACCGGGAGCGTTATTACTGCCTGTCGATGTTCCCCTATCCGAGTGGCAACCTGCATATGGGGCATGTGCGTAACTACACCATAGGCGACGTCATTTCGCGCTTCCAGCGCATGCTTGGCAAGAATGTACTGCAACCGATGGGCTGGGATGCGTTTGGTATGCCGGCCGAAAATGCTGCGATTAAAAACAACGTACCACCAGCAAAGTGGACTTACGAAAATATCGACTATATGCGCGACCAGCTTAAATCGCTCGGTTTTGCTTACGACTGGAAACGTGAACTGGCGACCTGTAAACCAGAATACTATCGCTGGGAGCAGTGGTTTTTTACGCGCCTGATGGAGCAGGGAATCGCCTACAAAAAAACTGCCCCGGTCAACTGGTGTCCGCTTGATCAAACTGTGCTTGCCAATGAGCAGGTTATCGAAGGCTGTTGCTGGCGTTGTGATACGCCGGTCGAGCGCCGCGAAATCGCGCAGTGGTTTTTGAAGATTACCGATTACGCCGAGCAATTGCTCGCCGATCTTGATACCGTCGAATGGCCCGAACAGGTGAAAACCATGCAGCGCAACTGGATCGGGCGATCCGAAGGGATGGAGGTCGAATTCGAGGTGCCCGGTCACGAGTCCCTGATGATTTATACCACGCGGCCGGATACCCTGTTCGGCGCTACCTTTATGGCGATTGCAGCCGAACACCCGCTGGCGCTTTCAGCTGCGCAGGACAACCCTGAAATCGGTGCATTTATCGAGGATTGTAAAAAGACCAATACCGCCGAGGCGGCGCTGGAAAAGATGGAAAAGCTCGGTATTGCACTGGGCATCGATGCGATCAATCCGGTCAACGGAGAGGCGATTCCGGTATGGATCGCCAATTTTGTACTGATGGGTTACGGCACAGGTGCGATCATGTCGGTACCGGCACACGACCAGCGTGACTGGGAGTTTGCGCGTAAATACGGTATCGAAATTCGTCTGGTAGTGACGCCGGCGGATGGATCGGGTGTCGATCTGGAATCCGGTTCTTATGTCACCAAGGAAGGAGTCAGTTGCAATTCGGGCGAGCTCGACGGGCTCGATTTCGAATCTGCCTTTAACAGGATCGCCGATTCAATCGAAGCGCTGGGTAAAGGCGCACGGCAGACCAATTATCGCTTGCGCGACTGGGGCGTATCGCGCCAGCGTTACTGGGGTGCACCGATTCCGGTGATCAACTGTAGCGATTGCGGCACCGTCGCAGTACCGCCTGAGGACTTGCCGGTGATATTACCCGAGGATATCGAGTTCACCGGCATTGGATCGCCGATTAAAACGATGGATTCGTTTATCAACACCAGCTGTCCCGCCTGCGGCAAAGCGGCCGAGCGTGAGACCGATACCTTTGATACTTTCATGGAGTCATCCTGGTATTACGGTCGCTTTTGCTGCACCGATCTGGATACGGCGATGCTCGATTCACGTGCCGACTACTGGTTGCCGGTCGATCATTACATCGGCGGTATCGAACACGCGATATTGCACCTGCTTTATGCACGTTTTTACCACAAGCTGTTACGTGACGAGGGATTGATGCAGTCGGATGAGCCATTTAAAAGCCTGTTGACCCAGGGCATGGTGCTCAAGGACGGTAGTAAAATGTCCAAATCGAAGGGTAATACGGTGGATCCGCAGATGCTAATCGATCGCTTCGGTGCGGATACCGTGCGTTTGTTCATCATGTTTGCCTCGCCACCGGAACAGTCACTGGACTGGTCTGATGCCGGTGTCGAGGGCGCACACCGATTTCTAAAACGTTTATGGAAAGCGATTTATGATCACACCACAACGGCTGCGGGTGATGAACCGGGCATCGATCCAGCTTCAGAAACACTGAACGAGAGTCAGAAGGCGATGCGCCTGAAACTCCACCAGACGATAAAAAAGGTGAGTGACGACTATGGCCGTCGGCTCACCTTTAATACCGCTATAGCGGCAAATATGGAGTTGCTCAACTGGGTCGGCAAATTCGACGATAAATCGCCGACCGGGCATTCAATTCGACAGGAGACTTATGAAAGCATGGTATTGATGTTAGCGCCTGTCATCCCGCACCTTTGTCATCAGCTCTGGCAGGATCTGGGAAGAGATAGTGTGATCATCGATCATCCGTGGCCGCGGGTCGATGAAGCCGCACTAGTCAGAGAGTCCATCGAAATGGTAATCCAGGTGAATGGCAAGCTACGTGGTAAAATGCAGGTTAGTGTCGGGACCGATAAACAGGGTTGCGAGACGATGGCATTGGACAATGAGAAGGTGCGGCATTTTATTGGTGGCCAGCCAGTCAAGAAAATCATCGTGGTACCCGATAAACTGGTCAATATCGTAATATGAAACCGTTTCGAGTGCAGTTTGGTAGGATATTGACCTGGCAACTTTTTAACCTGTTAGATTAAATAATGTCTCTACTGCGCTCAATAGTGATTATTCTCCTCGTAGCCAGTCTCACGGCCTGTGGCTTTCATCTGCGTGGAAGCACGAGTCTGCCGCCGCCACTAATTTCGATGCAGTTACTTGCCGAAGATCTGGATAGGCGACAAAAGACTGAACTTGAACGGCAATTGATACAGGCCGGGGCTAGCTTAAAAGATGTCCAGGTTGGAGTCGCTGTCCATCTTACAGTTGCGATCAAGGTTCTACCTGATCGCAGTGTGGTTAATACGGCAGGGCAGGGTAAATCTATCATTCGGATTTTCCGACAGCTTAGCTATAGTTTGAGCGCGGCCACGGGTGAACTGCTGGTGGATCAAACGACTATCATGCGTCAACTTGACATTTCACTCGATAGTAATGAATTGGCCGGGATTGAATACGAGAAGGAAAGTGCCGGGGTATTGCTCGATCGGGAATTAATTGGAGAACTGATACTTCAACTCAGCCATTTTCAGATATAAGCCCGAATTTTTTTACGCCTTACCGACAACAGTTTATAATCTGGGTTTTTTAACTGGCTAATAGCTACAGCAGGGATGAACGGTTTTTCACAAGCGGAAAAATGAAAAAGCCAGGATATGATAACGAGGCCAATGGAATTCTATGTCTAATCTGATTGAACCTGCTCCACCCGTGCGACGACCCAACCCACTGGTCTGGATAAGCCTGATCGCTATCGGGTTGATCATGTTTATTTTTCTGTCTTCGGAACGGGGTGGGCGGCTGCAGTCTATCGAGGAAATCACACAGCTAGAGACCGGCGGGGAAATTGAGCGTAGTTTATTGATTCCCCCGGGAATGCGAGCTCGACAGTATATTGCAGAAATACGCGAGGGGAATCAGCCTTATCCGCTTGAAGCTGTGTATGACAGGGGTTCAGGTTATCAGAATGAGGGAAGCCTGGCTGACGCTCATTTGTTGTATTTCTTTAGCGCCAGGGAAGGTTACCTGCCGGCAATGATGAAGTTGGGTGAGCTGGCAGACCCTGAATTGTTTCGTAGCGAAGACAGCCTGCTCGATCGAGCGGATGTAATCCAGGCGTACAAATGGTATCAAAAGGCTGCAACCCTGGGGCATGAACCTGCGGTAGATCGGATAACAAACCTGCGAAGCTGGGCGAGCGCGGAATCGAAAGTCGGCAATCCCGATGCACGCCAGTTACTGCTAAATTTCGAATAGTAAAAAGAGTCATTGAACGCATTGAAAACTGCTTTGGAATCATTAATTCGAACCCTGAGTATCGGCCTGGTCGTAGTTTTTAGCGTTGGTCTTCAGGCAGCCACCGACAGACCGCTGGTGATGGAGGGTAAAAAAACCCTGTATCAACGGGTACTCAGCACTCCTGATGCGCGGATCTATGAATCGCCGGACCAGGTTGGCGAATCGAGCGAGATGACACCCTTTAGTGTTTTATACGTCTACGAGAAACGTGATGAATGGATCAAGGTTGGTCACGGCAGTTTCGGCAATACTGCAGGTTGGATGCAGAGTCAGGAAACCATAATCTGGAACCAGGCGCTGACCGTATCGTTCCGGGACCCACAGGATATCCAGCGGGTTATGATGTTTAACAGTAAGCAGTCGATTCAGAAACTGGTTGGCGATTACGATACGGAGACCTATCAGCGTTTATACCAGGCGGTGGTTAACGATGAGGCGAGCGAAGACTCTCCGGTGATCGCAATCCAGCCCGCGGCACATGTTGATATTCGCGAGAATTTCTACCTGGTCCCAATCAAACAGTATGAGGATGTATACCTCGGCAATGAGCAGGCGAGATTGTTGCAAATTGCGAGTGTGCCGTTGGAAGAGAACCTCGACAGTGATTCCGGCCTGGAACAGTCCGGTGCCAATGCGCGCAGCTATCGTAGTGGTATTCATTTCGTCATTGATTCGACCGTCTCGATGGGTCCTTATATTAAACGTACACGCGAAGCAGTGGCGAAAGTCTACTCTGCTATCGAGAATCAGGGGCTCACCAACCAGGTGAGTTTCGGCCTGACTGCATACCGCGATAATCTCGACCAGGTGCCTGAACTCGATTATTTGACGCAGCGCTACGTCAGCCTTGAGCAGGGCACAGACGTCGAACAGTTTTTCAATCATGTCAATGAACTTAGCGCCTCCACCGTGTCGAGTCGGGATTTTCGTGAAGATGCCTACGCCGGTATTAAATCAGCCCTGGAGGATTCGACCTGGTCAAATTTTGACGCCCGCTATATAGTCCTGATCACCGATGCCGGGCCACGCGATAGCCACGATTCGCTTGGCGCAACCGGGCTGAATGCACAGGCTTTACGCCAACTGGCTTATGACCAGGGTGTGTCGATCTGGGTTTTGCACCTGCGCACACCTTCGGCTGCTGCCGATCACCAGAAAGCCGAAGAGTTGTATAAACAGTTGTCTTATTATCCGGGTATCGGGGATTTCTATTACGGCGTGAGTCTTGGGCAGGTAGACGAGTTCGGTAACGTGCTGGAGATACTGGCGAATCAGATAACGCAACAGGTATTGGCGACTACCAATGGTGTGCCCCCGATTCCACTGGCGCAAAACAAAGACAGCAAGACGCAATTAAACAATTTACAGGACCGCGTTGCCAAGCTCGGTAATGCGCTGCGTATGCGTTACATCCAGAAAGAATCGGGCGAGCCCCTGCCCAGGGTATTTGATGCCTGGATGCTTGACCGTGATTTTTTAAATCCTGAGCGATCTGTAGTCGATGTTCGCGTGTTACTGACTCGCGATCAGCTCAGCGATCTGAAAAATGTGATGCAACAGGTGCTGGAACTGGCCGAAGAAGGGGTGTTGAGCCCGCAAAACTTCATCGACGACCTGAAAAGCCTGGCGGCAACGGTAAGCCGTGATCCATCGTCGGTGGCAGGTAGCACTTCGGGTTCAGGCACCAATTTGGCTGAGATGGGATATATGCGCGAGTATATTGAAGACCTGCCCTACACTGGTGAGGTGATGAATTTGACCATCGAGAGCTGGGAAGAGTGGTCGGCCAAGGTCCAGATCGAATTTATGAACCGCCTGGAAAGCAAGATCAATTACTATCAGACATTACACGATCATACCGACCTCTGGGTTACTCCGGGTGGCGGCTCGATTTCAGGTAACTCGGTATTTCCAGTCGCTCTCGATCTGTTGCCCTGAGGGTGAGAAATGAGCGCTACCGTTTATTCGCTCAAAAATGTCGTCAAACAACGAATTATTGAAAATGCGGGATTCAGGCTTTGTATACCCAGCCTCGAAATACAGGCCGGGGAAAACATTGCTATAGTCGGGCATAGTGGTTGCGGCAAGAGCACGCTGCTGGACATGCTGGCTTTGATTTTGTGCCCTGATACGACCGATCAGTTTGAAATTAGTCCTGTCGATGCCAGGTCGGACAATATCGATATTCTGTGGCAACAAAAAAATCAGGACCGATTGGCACAAGTTCGCCGGCAACATATCGGTTATGTGCTGCAATCTGGCGGCCTGTTGCCTTACCTAACGGTACGCGAAAATATAGAGCTACCCCGCAAGTTGCTCCAATTGGCAGACGATGACTCGATCAGTTCCATATCACGCGTACTCGGCATCCACCGTCAGCTCGACAAGCTTCCGGGCCTGTTATCCGCTGGCGAAAGGCAACGCGCGGCTTTTGCCCGGGCGCTGTCGCATCGACCATCGATTTTACTCGCGGACGAACCTACGGCTGCACTGGATCCGATTACCGCGCGTAAAATTATGGCGGTGGTGATGGAGCTGATAAAAGGGTTGAAGATTACGCTGATTACTGCCAGTCATGACTGGGCCCATGTCTATAAAATGGAGTTACGTATCCTGGATCAGGAGGCTGGTCCTATTGAGCAGGGTCGTATTTATCAATCCACATTTCGAGACTAAATTGATCTCCTTGCCCCAGATGATGGACTCCAGCTGAAATGAGTCAGGTTGGCAATATATTACGATTGAGTTTTCGCGACTATACCCACGAATGGCGTATGTCGGGTTGTTTTGTATTGGCGCTCGCGGCGGTACTGGCGCCGATGATGATATTGTTCGGATTGAAATTCGGCATCGTCAGTTCGATGATTTATGAGCTGGTGGAAAATCCGGTCAACCGCGAAATCAGACCGATAGGCAGCGGTCGGTATGATCCACAATGGATTGATAGATACGGGGATCGTGACGACGTCGAGTTCATCATTCCTAAAACTCGTACCCTCGCGGCCAGCATTCAGCTTAAAAGTGATCAATCAAAAAGAATTTTGTCGACCGAACTGATGGCGACGGCAGAGCATGACCCGCTGCTCGCGAATTTGGCGAGTACCCCGCAAAATTTGTTTGAGATCATTCTGAGCCGGGGGGCTGCGAGGAAATTGAACCTGTCCAGGGGGGATCAGGTTGACGCAAGCCTGGCGCGTCAATTTAAAGGTAAACGCGAACGCGTGCATCTCAATCTGGAGGTGATCAATATTGCCGATGCGTTACTAACCAGCCGTAGTGTCGCATTTGTCCATCTCGATTTACTACTCGCTACCGAGTATTTTAAAGATGGCAGATCGGTACCAGAACTGGGCTGGAGTGGCGATGCAGTCGATGGGAAATCACGCAGTTATCCCTCGTTTCGCTTGTATGCACGCTCAATTTATGATGTCGAAAACCTGGTAAAGAGCCTCGAAGGACAGGGGGTACGGGTTAAGGCAAACGCAGCAGAAATCGCGACCGTACAATCGATTGAGCGTAATCTCTCGATAATATTCTGGATCGTTGCCTGCGTAGGCGCTACCGGATTTGCTTTTTCACTGGGAGCGAGTCTGTGGGGCAATGTTGATCGTAAGAAAAGGGATCTCAGTATATTGCGCCTGTTGGGGTTTAGCAGTAGAAGAATAGTGCTGTTTCCGGTCATGCAGTCACTCTATACCGCGACACTCGGTTGGTTGCTGGCTGTTCTGGTCTATCTCTCATTCGAGCAGATAATCAATCGGTTCCTGGCGCCGCGTTTGAAACTCGACCAAACTCTTTGTTACCTGATTTCAGATCACTTTTTCTGGGCTTTCGGGCTCACCATAGTCACGGCTATCTTCGCGGCAATTATCGGGGGTATCCGGGCCGCGGAGATTGAGCCGTCGGATGGGCTGCGGGATATTTAAACGGCCTCGCATTCAATAAAATTATCTGGCAAAAATTACTTTTCCCCAGTAGATTGACTGAAACTCGACAGACACCCGGAGCAGAATGCAATCTTTCAGCTTTGATCAAAACTCAGCCTCGTTTTACCTGCTTAGCAGTGACGAACCCCTGTTGCTGCGAGACTGGCTGGATAGTGCGCGCGAAGCACTGAAACAGTCGGGATTCGAGGATATTCAAAGTCACACCACCGAATCTGGTTTCGACTGGGACGATCTACTCCAGGAGAGCGGCGCCCCCTCTTTGTTCGCAGATAAAAAATGCCGCATTATTCGCATAACCAATGGAAAACCCGGACAGCAGGGTAGTAAAATTATTAAGGCTTTATGCGATAGCGCCCCGGACGATACGATATTTATTTTTGTGATTCCAAAAATGGATCGCTCGACCCAGAACTCCAGTTGGGTTAAGCACCTGAAACTGGTAGGCAAGATTGTCGAGTTGAAACCGGTATATCTCGATCAACTGGCGCCGTGGATCGTCCAGAGAGCCAGACAAAAATCTCTTTCAATCGATCTTGAATCGGCGTCGTTTCTTGCCGAGCGTACCGAGGGCAATTTACTGGCGGCCGACCAGGAACTTGAAAAACTGTCGATTCGATTTTCTGGCGACAGGCAACCTGCTTTTGGTGCAATACAGGAGTCGGTGGCACAAAGTTCACGCTACAATCATTTCGCGCTGGTAGACGCCTGTTTGGCTGGTAATACCGCCAGAGCATTGAAAATACTGAATAGCCTGATTGCTGAAGGTTATGTTACTGCGCAGTTACTCTGGGCTTTGCAATCAACCTTGCAGCAAATGACGAATCTGAAACAGGCACAACTAAACGGTCGGATCAGCCAACAACTGTGGCAAAGCCTGAGGATATGGAGTTCGAAACAGCGATTGTTCGAAAGCGCTCTGGCAAGATTAGGACTTGAACAGATTGAGCGTTTATTACAAAGCTGTGCTACATTAGACCGAATCGGCAAGGGCCAGGAGGATGCTCAATTCTTGCAATCAGACTGGCTACAGATGAAGTCCCTGGTAAGCCAGTTTTGTGGTGTCAGGCTGGCAGAACCGTAGATACAGGATTAGTCAATGAGCGTTGCGGTAAATAATGTAGTTACTTCCAGTAGTACTGATATTAAGCAGTATATGACGCAGTTGGGTCAGCATGCTCGTGCGGCTGCCGAATGTCTTGCGCAAACAGATCCCGAGCTAAAAAACGACGCTTTGCTGAAAATAGCCGATGCTATCAATCAAAAGCGCGACCTGATTAAAACCGAGAATCAGAAAGACATGCGGGATGGCGAGTCAAATGGACTCGATGCGGCATTTCTCGATCGGCTATTATTATCCGATACGCGAATTGATGCGATGATTGAAGGATTGCGACAGATAGTTTCGCTGCCCGATCCAATTGGTGAAATTAGCGAAATGGAATATCGTCCGTCCGGGATTCAGGTAGGAAAAATGCGTGTTCCACTGGGTGTGATCGGTATCATTTATGAGTCTCGACCCAATGTCACTATCGATGCCGCAGCACTTTGCCTGAAATCCGGTAATGCCAGTATATTGCGCGGCGGTAAGGAGGCAATCAACTCAAATCAGGCCATTTACCAGTGCATCGAGCAGGGTCTTCAACAGGCGGGATTGCCCCAGACCTGCGTGCAGGTAATCAGTACCATAGACCGCAGTGCGGTTGGCATGATGTTGAATATGCGCGACTCAATCGATGTGATCATTCCGCGCGGCGGCAAATCTTTGATCGAACGCGTGTCGGCCGAGGCGAGTATCCCGGTTATCAAACATCTGGACGGTTTGTGCCATGTATATATCGACGACGGTGCCGACCTGTCAAAGGCCTTCAACATAGCAATCAATGCGAAAACCCGCCGTTACGGAGTCTGTAACGCGATGGAGACGCTGCTGGTGGCTGAATCAGCCGCTGCCGATCTTCTGCCCGACCTGATTAGTGCGCTGATTGACAAAGAGGTCGAGCTCAGGGGTTGTGCCCGTACCCGCCAGTTTAACCCTGCTGCGATCGCGGCTGCCAGTGACGAAGACTGGGAAACCGAGTACCTGGCGCCAGTCCTGTCGATCAAGGTAGTAGACAACCTGGAGCAGGCCATTACGCATATCAATCATCATGGTTCGCATCATACCGATGCTATCGTCACCGAAGACTATACCCGTGCGCGGCATTTTTTGCGGCGAGTGGATTCGAGTTCAGTCCTGGTTAACGCGTCCACCGCATTTGCCGACGGCTTCGAATATGGGCTTGGTGCTGAAATTGGCGTCAGTACCGACAAATTGCATGCGCGCGGACCGGTGGGCCTGAAGGGATTGACTTCACAAAAGTATATTGTCTTCGGAGATGGGCATATCCGGCATTGAACAGCATAGGCATTCTAGGTGGTACCTTTGACCCGATTCACCTGGGCCATATGCGGGTTGCTGAGCAGGTACAATTACACCTCTCGCTCGATGAAGTGCATTTTCTGCCCTGTGCAATACCAGTTCATCGCGATATTCCACGAACCAGTGATACCAACAGAATCCGCATGATTGAGCTGGCAATTGCCAGCAACGGTCGCTTCAGGCTCAATACCCTGGAACTGGATCGGGGTGGCAAGTCTTATACGATCGAAACTCTGCGTGCGCTAAGCCTGGCGAATCAATCCGATACCCTAAACCTGATTTTGGGAGCGGACGCGTTCAATCAATTTCCAGGCTGGAGATCGCCCGAAGAAATATTGCGGCTGGCCAATCTGGTAGTTTGCCAAAGACCGGGAGTCGAACTGGGTAAATCGATTTATGCCAGTCACTGGGTAGATTCAGCTCAATTATTAAAGGACCAGGCGAGAGGCTGTATCCTGCCACTGGAAATTGACGAGAATCACTGTTCTTCGACCCTGGTCCGGCAACTCCTGTTAGAAAAAAATCGCCCCGCCAGGTGTTTACCAGCGGCCGTGTTTCAATATATTGCGAGTAATCATCTGTATGAACAAATCCCGTAAATCTATGCCGACACCGTTGCAACCCGAGGCTATTAAGAAATTCGCACTGCTGGCGCTCGATGATTTAAAGGCAGAGAATGTTGTCGTCATCGATGTTCGCGACTATGCCAGCTTTACCGATTTCATGATATTTGCCAGCGGCAAGTCCACTCGGCACGTCAAGTCGATTGCCAGTGAAGTGATCGAAGCGGCAAAATCGACCAACCTGCTTCCGCTCGGTATAGAAGGAGAGGATGTCGGTGAATGGATATTGGTTGATCTCGGTGATGTTATCGTCCACATCATGTTGCCGGATACACGCCAGTTTTACGAACTAGAAAAGTTATGGGGCGAGGAATTGGCCGATCTGGGGGCGAAGCTCCAGTAATGAAGGACCAGTCAGATTGAGATTCAAATAATAGCAGTTGGTCAAAAATTACCGGCCTGGGCCGAAACTGCCTGTGCAGATTATCTCAAGCGCATGCCTCGCGAGCTGTGCATTAACGTGACCAGTATTGTGTTGGCGCAGCGCAAGGGCGGTGGATCGCTAGAACAGCTCAAACAACAGGAGGCCGTGCAGATTATAAAAAAGATACCTCGTGGTAGTTTCAGCATATCGCTCGATGAACGAGGTAAACATTGGTCGAGTAACGACTGGTCCCGGCAACTCGAGTTCTGGATGCGTGAACATCCGCGTGTCAATTTGATTATCGGCGGCCCCGACGGTCTCGCTGACGAGTGCCGCGAAGCCTGCCAGCAGGCCGTAGCACTGGGTGCAATGACCATGCCGCACGCATTGGTACGGGTAGTACTTATCGAGCAACTATATCGAGCCTGGACCCTGCTTAACGGCCACCCCTATCATCGTGATTAGCCTGGGCAAATCATCCGCTTAACGGATAGTTCCGTATTCAGGTGCAATTCAGCATTTAAGGCTATCATTGGATGATGAATGACTCGGCTTCAATTTCACCCCAGCAGTACCTGGCGCGGATACTATTCATACTATTGATGGTAAACTTGCGTCAGTTGGCAGCGGAAAAAAATGAAATATATTGCGCCAGCGAAGCGTCGCCAGTCAAGGCAGGCATTAATGCGATAGCGGGCAAAGTAGTGCAAATATCATGACAATCAGTGAAGAAATCCTCGTTAATATCACTCCCCAGGAGACCCGTGTTGCGATTGTCGAGAATGGTGCGTTGCAGGAAGTTTGTATTGAAAGGCAGGGCAGTCGCGGCATCGTCGGCAATATTTATAAAGGTCAGGTCAATCGTGTGCTACCTGGCATGGAGGCTGCTTTTGTCGATATCGGTCTTGAAAAAGCGGGGTTCCTGCATGTCTCGGATATCGATACGGAAGATACAATCGCGGATGCCGATCTAAACACGCAGCGTCCGGTAATTAGAGAGTTACTACGCGAGGGCGAGACCCTGTTAGTGCAGGTGGTAAAAGATCCGATCGGTACCAAGGGTGCCCGGCTGACAACCAGCATATCGGTACCGTCGCGTTACCTGGTTTACCTGCCTAATTCAACCATGATTGGAATTTCGGTTAAAATAGAGGATGAAGACGAGCGCGAAAGATTACGTAGTTCGCTCGCCGAACGCCTGATCGAAAATCATAAGGGCGGCTGTATTGTTCGCACTGCGGCGGAGGGCGTAGATGAAGAAGAGCTGCACCGTGATATCGATTTTTTGTGCATGTTGTGGGGTTCTCTGGTCGAATTTGCACAAGACATGAAACCGGGCAACATGGTTCACGAGGATTTGCCGCTCTCGATACGAACGCTGCGAGATATGGTGGGTAAGGAAACCAGCCTGGTCAAGGTTGATTCGAGGGGAACCTATCAAAAAATGGCTAAGTTTGCACAGCGGTATATACCTGATCTGCCGGCGCAATTAGAGCATTACTCGGGCGAACGACCACTGTTTGACCTGCATAACATCGACGATGAGATTCAACGCGCTTTAGCACGGCAGGTGAGCCTGAAATCGGGTGGTTATTTGATTATTGATCAAACCGAGGCGATGACTACTATCGATATCAATACCGGTGCTTTCGTCGGCCATCAAAATCTGGAAGAGACCATCTTCAAGACCAATATGGAAGCATCGCTCGCAATAGCGCGGCAACTGCGGCTGCGGAATCTGGGCGGAATTATTATTATTGATTACATCGACATGGAGCGCGAGGAGCACAAACGGCAGGTATTGAAGGCACTGGAAAAATACCTCGACAAGGACCATGCCAAAACCCAGGTTTGCGAGGTATCACCGTTAGGCCTGGTTGAAATGACCCGAAAACGGACGCGCGAAAGTCTCGAACACGTGTTATGCGAAACCTGTCTCACCTGCCATGGACGCGGATCACACAAAACAACCGAAACAGTTTGTTGTGAAATATTTCGAGAAATACTAAGTGAAGCACGAATATACGACGAGGCACAGCTTTTACTCGTGATGGCGAATCAGGATGTGATCGATCGTTTACTCGATGAAGAGGCGGCAAGCCTCGCCGAGCTGGAAACCTTTATTGAAATCCCGGTCAAACTACAGGTGGAAGCCCACTATTCTCAAGAATCTTATGATGTAGTGCCTGTTTAGCCGATACCGCTGTTTAATTACCAGATGAAAAAACTAAGTCGACTGATCACCAGACTGTTGTCATTGACAATCATTGTACTGGCGTTGGCTGTCGTAGGAATGCGTTTTGGTCTCTCTAATATTGAGCTGTTCAAATCCGACATCGAAAACTGGTTGGCAAAGGATGTTATCAGCGGCATCAGGTTTGCCGGTATTAAGGGTGGTTGGAACCATCTCAACCCAATTTTGAGCTTACATGGTGTTTCAATAATACTGCCTAATCGTAAGCAGACAACCGCTATTAAAAATATGTCGGTAGAGCTTGATCTGTGGAATAGCCTGCGCATCGGGTCGCCGGTAATACGCGAAGTTTCAGGCACGGTGAGCAAGTTGAGCTTGACTAAAGATAGCCGGCATCAGTGGTGGCTTAATGAAATCAGCCTGGGTAGTGCCAACCGCGAAAAAGCAGAAGCCAATATCGAGCAGCTAATCGCGCAGATCCCTTATTATCTTCACCTGGACCTGCATCAACTGATCGTAATTGATCAGTCCAGCAGTGAAGAATACCAGATCGATAATGTCCAGATCGACGCACAGCTACGCGATGGTTCTTACTATCTACAACTGGATGCCGAGTTACCGGGTGTGCTTGGTAACAAGCTCAGTTTTAAATCAATTATCGGTCAGGAAAATAGCGTCGCTTATTTAAAATTCGATCGTCTCGAACTTATTCGTCTGGCGTCATTATTCGACCTGAATATGGGTGGCATACAGCAGGCTGAGCTCGGGGGTGAGGTCTGGTTAAACTTTCTCGATAATCAGGTAATGATATTCAATGGAAAACTATCCGCTAAGCAGGGGTTGTATCGCTTCCCGACAGGGGGAGGGCTGTTAGCGTTCAGTCTCGACAGCCAAATCAGCATTTACCAGAACGAAGGTCGGTGGAATATCAGTAACCAGATCGATGCCCTGTCGGTCAATCATGTTCCATTGCAGGGATTCGGGACAGAAATTAGAGTGGTCACAGAAGCCGGGCAGCTTACTTTAGTCAAGGGTTGGCTAGAGGGGTTCGAATTATTTAATCTGAGAGTGCTCGACGAGCAAATAATACCGGCAAAGCTTGCGAAGGCCCTGAAAGGCAGTGATATACGTGGGCAACTTAATAACGCCTGGTTCAGTTTCGAACCTGGCGATATGAGCAGTCTTCAATTCATGACCCAGGCGACCAATATAAGTAGCGAGCCAGTGAACGGAATCCCGGGTATTAAAAGCGTCGATGGGAGCCTTGTGTTCGGTAATCAAAATGCAGGCCTGGATATGGAAAGCACCCTGATGTCGCTAGACTTTAACGATCTATTCCGTGCGCCACTGGAAATTGAACGTTTTAAAATAAAAGCCGATATTAGTATGCATGACGATGTTGTGCTGGTTTCCGCACCGGTATTCGAAGCAGCCAATAGTGATATCAATGTTACTGGGCGATTTTGGTTAAAAGCCGACCGGGCCGAAAGGCCGTTTCTATATCTACGCGCGAATCTGGAAGACGGGGATGGAAGCAGCACCTCAAAATATTTGCCGGTTAAAATTATGCCGCAGAAAGTCGTGAACTGGGTAGACCGGAGCATCAAATCCGTTGATGTATCAGACGGTAGCCTGTTGTTTCATGGTCGACTCGAACATATCCAGTCGCTTGAAAAAAACAGGTCGGGGCAAATGATGGTCGAGTTTGGCGTCGACAATACCCGGGTTAGATTTGACCCGGACTGGGAATTGGCAAGTAACGGAAAAGGTCGTGTACTGTTTCACAATATCGGTGTACAAATAGATCTTGAAAGCGTCAGCTATGGATCGATCGACAATGCCAGCACGACGATTTCGATCCTTGATTTTAAGCATACCCGGGTCGATGTTAACCTCGTTACCAGAACCCCCACGAACACCGCTTTACAAACCTGGATTGGAACGCCAGTCGGACGAAAATACACGCCGTTGGTGAAAAAACTTCGTAACGCGGGTGGCGCCGTGATCGCAAGGCTAGCCATGTCACTACCGGTAGGCGTGGACAAGTCGAGCCAGCGGGTCGAGGTTAAATTGCAGTTTGACAAGGCTGCATTTAAGGCGCCGGACTGGGGTCTTGAATTCTCGCAGATAGATGGTGATTTACTGGTCACCGGGCAAGATATGGCCGCTAAGGGAATAAAGGCGCTGTTCTACACTAGCCCGGTGGACATAGATGTAAGTACCGATCAGGAAAGTGATCAAACTCTGCTCAACGCCAGTGGCCTTATCGATTCGCAACAGTTACTCAATCTTTTACCCGATTATCTGACACGGGGATTTGCTGGAAGCAGTGAATGGGATATCAAGGTTGGTATTGCCAATGGACAACGAAATAAAACGGCGCCAACGATCCAGATTAATGCTAAAAGCGATCTTCAGGATACCCGGGTATTCTTCCCCGAACCCTTTAGTAAAGCGGAAAATTTGAGCCGACAAACGACAGCTAATGTTTCGATATTTGAGGGTGAATCAATCGATTTTGAGGTGGACTACGGATTAGATGTTAGGGTGCGGGGCCAACTCAAGCCGAACGATAATAATGCCTACGGGTTATCGGTGCTCGGGCTCGGATTTTCTACTTCGCTGAGACCGTTATCATCGGCAGGCGTAAAAATATATGGAGAGCTGGGAAATTTTCCACTCGATCAATGGATTGACTATTATCAAACCCGAATTGCATCCGACACTACCGATGCAGGCGAAGCGATGCGCCTGGTAGACACTGTTGATCTGAATATTAAAACAACCCTGTTTCGTGATCGAGTATTTACCGACACCAACCTGATCATAATCCGAACATCCAGCGGGTTTATCGGCACGATAGATTCTTCGCTGATGAAAGGAAACTTTACTTTACCGTTCCGGCATTCGCTGCAAAACCCCATTCTTGCTGATCTTGAATATCTGAATATTCAATCGTCAGATTCTGAGTCTGAACAAACTGGTATGTTGCCACAAGACTTCTTCAATCTGAAATTAACCAGCAATATGATGTCCTACGATCAACTCCGGTTCAGTGATTTTCGTCTTGAGACAGGAGTTAAGGGCAATCAACTGACTATCGATACGCTGGCCTTTCGGCACAATAATATTTCCCTGGCGGCAAAAGCCAACTGGTATTATCTGCCCGTAGTAAAAAAGCATCGCTCAGAATTAAGCCTGTCCATTACCGGTGGTCAGCTAGGTCAAACATTGGCAGCACTTGACCTTGGGGACACTATGCGAGATGGAAACATCAACCTGAATGGTCAGATCCGCTGGTCAGGAGAACTATTGAACCTGGACTGGGACAGTTTAATGGGTGAGGGCAGGTTTGAAATTAACAAGGGTGTGCTCAAAAATGTTGATCCAGGTTCAGGCAGGCTGGTCGGTTTGCTCAGTCTAAACGCCTTGCCTAAACGATTGTCGCTCGATTTTGAAGACGTACTGCTCGAAGGTTTGAATTTTGATAAAATTTCGGGTAGCTATAAAATTGAAGGCGAAAATCTGTATACTGATAATACCAAGATGGATGGAGCCTCGGCCAGAATCAGAATATCAGGTAGAACCGGATTACGCGATCGCGACTACGATCAGACGATGCTGGTAATTCCCAAAATCAGACATACCCTACCGGTAATAGGGGGCCTGGCGGCGGGAAGCACGGTTGGCTGGGGATTATTGTTAATTCAGAGCCTGTTCAAAAACGCGATCGATAAAAGTGTTGAGGTTGAATATAAAGTGACAGGCCCATGGGCGGATCCGCAGTTAGAACTGGTGAAGAAAGTCATCATAAAACAGGAGAGGGTACCTAATGACAGGTAGATTAATTTTGCTGTTGTTACTCGTTTCGCTTAGCCTGCCGTTGGCGGCGAATAGCCTGCGTATATTTACCCTGAGTGCAGATGAGTGGGCCAGGCCGCGCACCGGTTCGGTTATTCCGGAATTTGATGCGCTCCGGGCTGCAATCAGTTATTGGGATAAAGGCACCAACTACGCAGTGTTAATCCGTTATCCGGGCGAAGACAGCGGTGAAATCTGGGCCTCGGAGTTACGAGACTGGTTTATTTCTCTCGGCATTCCTTCGGACTACCTATTACTGGTATCGGGCAGCCGGGATGCTGAAGAAGTCACCATTATTGTTGGTAACCGTACAGAACTAAAACCTTAGGATTCATCACTATGTCCTCAACACTGGAAAATGTATCCAGCCAGATATTGCAACCAACGGGCCTGGATATTGGATGCCTCGATCAATTTCTGGATGGCCTGCATGGCAATCAAATTGATGCCGGAGATCTCTATTTCCAGACCAGCCAGCAGGAATCCTGGGTGATGGATGATGGCATTATTCGCGAGGGCTCATTCAATATCGAAAAGGGTGTTGGTGTGCGCGCTATGTCGGGTGAAAAAACCGGTTTTTCCTATTGCGACGACCTGCAGTCGAACGCTATTACCCAGGCGGTAAAAAATGCACGTGCCATAGCAAAGCAGGGGCAGAGCGGGAATTCGCAGGTTGCCGTCAATACACAGACATTTAAGTCCCTGTATACCAGTATGAATCCGGTCGACGGACACAGTGCCGATCAAAAGGTCGAACTATTGAAGCAACTGGATGCTTATACCCGTTCACTGGATGAGCGTATCGAGCAGGTGATTATCTCGTTGTCGGGTGGTATCGATCATATTTTAGTTGCGGCCACGGATAATACCCTGGCGAGCGATATCAGACCATTGGTGAGGCTTAACATTACGGTGCTGATGCATGCGAATGGTCGCCGTGAACAGGCTTCGGTAGGCGGCGGCGGACGCCATTCCTACAATTCATTTTTCGATACCGATGCGCCCTACGAATATGCTCGTGATGCGGTACGCCTGGCGACCGTTAACCTGGAATCAGTTGCAACTCCGGCCGGCAGTATGCCGGTAGTACTGGGGCCCGGCTGGCCAGGTGTATTACTGCACGAAGCGGTAGGGCATGGCCTCGAAGGTGACTTTAATCGCAAGGGCACATCGGCATTCAGTAATCGCATGGGCGAGCTGGTCGCGTCACCACTGTGTACCGTGGTCGACGATGGTACGCTGGCTGATCGCCGCGGATCGCTCAGTATCGATGACGAAGGTGTGCCGGCGCAGTGCACCACTCTGATTGAAGATGGTGTGCTGAAGGGCTATATGCAGGATAAAATGAATGCCCGGCTGATGGGCGTCGAGTCGACCTCGAATGGTCGACGCGAATCTTTCGCACACCTGCCAATGCCGCGTATGACGAACACCTATATGCTGGCGGGAGTGAGCGAGCCCGGGGACATCCTGGCTTCAGTCGACAAGGGTCTATACGCAGTTAATTTCGGGGGTGGCCAGGTTGATATAACATCAGGCCGATTCGTGTTTTCTCTCTCGGAAGCCTATTTGATCGAAAAGGGCCGCATCGGCGCACCGGTCAAGGGCGCGACCCTGATAGGCTCGGGCCCGGATATCATGGCTAAAATCTCACTGGTCGGCAACGACCTGGCGCTCGATCAGGGGGTTGGAGTTTGTGGCAAGGAAGGCCAGTCCGTACCGGTTGGAGTCGGCCAGCCGACCCTGAAGATCGATGAGATTACTGTCGGTGGCACCGACGGATAGTTATTTATTCTGTTTTCGCACACCTACTTAAAAATAACTACGGAGTACTGAAAACCTTTGTGTGTGAAACCCGGCTAGATTAATAAATTTTTTAAAAATGTAATATTGAAACAGATCAATTTACCGAAACACCGGTGATCTCCATTCCCTTCTCACCACCTTGCAAGGTCAGTTGACCGAGAAATTCTCCTGCTAGCTGGGTACTGTGCAAGCGCCACAATATAGTCACACCATTATCGCGCTGAATCGAATCAATCATCTTGAAATCTGGCGCGATACTGCTTAACAGCGGGAAATCAGCGCAGCTTTGCCTGAAGTGCTGTTCCGACAGCTTTGCCAGCAAATCATTGGAGAATCCACGCGAAAAACGGGCGTAATTTTGCTCACTCGCGGCCTCGACGATATTTTTCCATATTGGTAGGGCTACTGACTTGAGTTGCTCATTTTTTAATTCGAATATTTTTGCCATTATTGATTACTGCTTAAATTAAGTCAGGATTCAACGGCTGTTTCGCCCGAATCGGCGCTCAACCAGATTCTTACATCTTCGTAAATCGATAACATCGCGGGTATTACGAGCAGGATCAGCAGCGTCGCAAAGGCGAGCCCGAAGGCAATTGATACAGCCATTGGAATCAGGAATTGAGCCTGGCGTGAGGTTTCAAACAATAGAGGTGTTAGCCCGGCGATGGTTGTCATCGAGGTCAATAAAACCGCTCGTAGACGTTGACAGGCGGCCTCTTCGAGTGCCTCGTAAACCGACATACCTGAATCTTGGATTTGCTTGTAAAAAATAACCAGGATGATCGAATCATTGACGACGATGCCCGACAGACCGAAAACACCGAACAGCGATAGTATCGTCATGTTCATATCCATGATCCAGTGGCCGAGAATTGCGCCGGTCATACCCAGTGGAATGGTCAACATCACCAGTATCGGCCAACCGTAGGAAGAAAATACCCAGGATAACACCAGGTACATCAGTATCAGTGCGATCAGTGCACCGGTTTTCATGTCGGAAAAGGTATCACGTTGGCTTGCTGATCGACCCTCGATGCTGTAATTAATGCCATAACGGCTCGCTAGTGAAGGCAGGATCGAGAGCTGAAGGTCATTAACGATTTCGGCAGTGTTGTTAATGGTCGGATTGACATCGGCAGTCACGTCAACCGAGAGGTTGCCGTTGAAATGGCGAAGCGTTTCGAAGCCCTGGTTGGACGACCAGATAGCGACACTTTCAAGCGGCACGAATTCGCCACCCGGTAGTTTTATCGGTAGTTGATACAGGCTGGTGAGACTGCGTTGTTCATCATCGGGTAGTTGCAGGCGCACCTCGATTTCATCGGCACCCTGTTGAAATCGTTGTAATACGATGCCGTCGTATGCGGCGCGCAACTGCCGACCAATATCGTTGATCGATAAGCCCAGTGCGTCTCCTGCCGGGCTCAGTGAATAGATCAATTGCTCACGACCATAGGGTAAATCGTCGTCGATGGCACTTACACCGGGAATTCCAGAAAGCGCCTCGGCCAGGTTGAGCGCCGCATTTTTTAATTGATGAGCTGAGAAACCGGTCAGGCGAATATTCAAATCACGCCTCGAAGGGCCTGTCCTGCGCGAAGATATCTTGAAACTATCGATCCCCGCGGGCAGCCCGATGCGCGCACGCCAGTTCTTGATAAAGTCACGATTTTCAGTTTTACGTTTATCGGAGCCGAGTAATTCGACGTAGATCGAACCGTTGCGCTGGCCCGTTATAGATCGCCCGCGCCCGGAGCTGGAGGCGTGCATGGTGTAATAGGTGGATACAATTTTCTCATCGTAATCTGAGATGGTGTTGTGTAGTTCGCTCTCTACCTGCTGCAAAAAGCCATCGACTACCTGTTCCGAGGTGCCGGCGACAAAGCGCACGTTAGCGTACAGCGTGGTCGACTCGGGTGAGGGGAAAAACTGCCAACCGGTTTTTCCACCAACCACCAGGCCGACCGCGAACAACAGGAATCCAATCGCAGTCGCAATCGTGGTCCAGCGAAATTCGATCGCGTGATGAACCATGGGCCTGAATAGACGATCGCGAAAAGCCTCAAAACGATTATTGAGGAAAACCCGTGCTCGTGAGGGTGGTTTCCTGTGCTCGTTGACGAAGGCATGCCGCAGGTGTCCGGGTAAAATCAGAAACCCCTCGACCAGTGAGGCGATTATCACGCAGACGATTACTATCGGAATCGCGATCATGATATTACCCATGTGACCACCGATCAGCATCAACGGCAGGAAGGCGGCGATCGTGGTGAGAGACGAAGCCATGACCGGGGCAAGCATCCGCCGTGCACCTCCCTCGGAGGCTTTCAGTGGATCTTCACCCATATCATAGTGCGCCTGCGCATCCTCGCCGACCACAATCGCATCGTCGACAATGATGCCGAGTGCCATAATCAATGCGAACAGGCTAATCATATTGATACTGCCGCCGACCAGGTACAAGACCGCGAGTGTGGCCATAAATGAAACCGGGATTCCGACCGCGACCCAGAAAGCCACGCGTGTCGATAAAAACAGGTACAGAATCAGCAAAACCAGGACGAGACCACCGGCACCATTCTTGAGTAGCAGCAGAATTCGGTCCCGGATTAATTCCCAGCGCTGGTTGAATACCTGTACCTTGATAGTCGGCGGTAGCGTGGGCCTTGTCTGGACCAGCCATTTTTGTAAAATTTCGGCCGACTCGAACGAGTCACCGGACTCGTTGCGGCGCAGTACCATTACCACCGCGTTGCGATCGCCGACAGTAATAGTTGGAGTGCCGGATTTGGTCTTGCGCTCGATGGTGGCAATATCGCCGAGATTGATGCGTTTGTCCTGTTCGCTGATCACGCTCAAGCCGGCAAATTGCAGGGGTGATCGGCGCTGGTTCTTGCTGCGAATTTCCCGCGTACCATCATCCTCACCCATTAATCCAGCGGGCAGGTCCTGGCTCGCGTTGTCGATGCGTTGGGCGAGGTCGTCGAGCCCCAGGCCCAGGCTTCGCATCTGTTCCGCAGCTACCGAAATTTGAATCGTATCCTGTGGCAAGCCCCTGATTTCAACCTTGTCTATGCCACGTGCCAGCAATTCCCGTTCGAACTGGCGGGCGATTATACGCAGTTCCTGTAATCTCTCAGGGCCGGTAATTAATATCCGGGCTACCGATTCATAGCGAATACCCTGGGTGACTGTTACTTTTTCCACTTCCTCGGGCATATTGGTGAAGTCGTCTACCTGTTTTTTAACATTGTCGAGGGCCAGCACCATATCGGTACCTTCATGAAACTCCAGTGTAATACCGGATAATCCAGGTGCGGAAGAGGAGCTCATTTCCTTGAGCTGATCGACGCTGCGTAAACGCTGTTCCAGTGGTATGGTGATACCCGATTCGATGTCTTCAGCGCTGGCGCCACTCCAGCTTGCCGATACCGAGATCCTGTCGAGATCGAAATTAGGGAAAAACAGAATGTTGAGTTTTTTAAGAGCGATAGCACCGGCGAGCAGCATCATCACCATCAGCAGGTTGGCAGCCACGCGGTGATTCGCGAACAGGCCAATGATGTCATTTCGATGCGTCATCAGCCTCGCTCCGGACCTTGAGACCACTCACGGCGTTTGGTAGGTGGGTGATGACGATTTCATCGGTGCTGTTAATTTTAGTGCTTTTAACCAGCAGTAATGCAGTGCCCTGTTCATCGCTATATTGACCGACCGACTCAACATCAACACCTTGCAACCGATTATCGCGCAGCAGGTAGAGCCTCGAATTGCCATAGATTGCCTGGTAAGGAACCGCTATCACGTTATTTTCGACCGGTAAGTTAAAATCAAGAGGTAACAGGGCGCCGAGACGTAGCCTGGTGCTGGACTCGCCTGCCCGGAAGTAGGCGTCGACACCCGAGGGTTCGGCCTTACCGGCGAGGCGGACTAGTTCGAGTTGTAGAATCGTGTCGGGCAGGGTAATGCTGGCAACCTGGGTTGTGCCATTGGACATGGCCCGTTGCACACCTGCAATATATCGTGCCGGGATGTGCGCGCGTATTTCGAGACTATTCACCGGGTAGAGGGATACCAGTATCTGGCCGGTGCCAACTCGGTCGCCGACCGAAACAGGTGTCGAACTGACGACTGCCTGAAAAGGCGCGAATACTTCGCTGCGTTCGATCATCAAGCGCGCTTCTTTGAGTTTTGCCAGGTTATGTTTTAGCCTGGCTTCGAGTTTACCGAGTTGTACCGGAAAACTTTCAACTTCATACTCTCGAGATATTACTGACAACTGCTGGCGCCCCTGCGCACTGCTGGCCAGGTTGAGAATGGTATCGGCACTCAGTTTTTGTTGTTTTAGTTTGAGCAGCCGCTCGACCTCGTCATTGGCTAACTGCAATAGCTGGCGTTCAGTTTTGAGTGCATTCAGGTTTGACCGGTGGCGAATCTTCAATTCGCTGATCTGGTTTTCGATATCCGCTAAATCTGTCTCGGCCAGCACCAGCGTGGATTCAAAATCCCGGCGGTCCATTTTTACCAGTAACTGGCCCAGCCCCACCTGGGTTCCACTTTGCACCAGTACCTCGCTGACGATGCCCGCTCCGGGGGCGGCAGCCTGTAACAGTTCCGGGGATTCAACACGACCGTAAAGCCCGAGGCCGGGTGATAGATTCTGTTTCGTCGCTGGAATAACTTCGACCAGCCAGACCTTTTCCTTGAGCTGCGGCTTTTTCCTTTCCGGTTTGCTGGCCTTCAGGTGTTGAAACACACCGACCGCAATCGCAATAATAACGACTGGAAGAATTAATTTTATGGCTGGGTGGAGACTCATGGTTGGCTATTGTTACACATTCGGAACTACAAACTAATGTTGTAATGATTTATCGATTAAGCGTCAAGCGCCTGATACAGATAGATGGGTAGTATTCGTGTTAGTTCCTGTTAGCTGTTAATGGCAGCGAGTTTTAAATGGTCGTATCGGCGGCGACCGATCCAGGTTACAGGTCAGATAAACTGTCTGTTCGGGTATTGGTAGCAATATGCAGGGTTGATAATTTTTTATTGTATGCGATCAGGCCGAGGTTTCGAAACGGCTCATCGCGACATTTTTCGTTGTCGACCTGGGGTCGAATATCTGTCCGTTCATCGCCAGGTAAACACCGGGGCTGAGTAACTGCACCGCGTTGGTGGCTGCTCCAATATTGTAGGCTGAATCGCTGTATCGCATGCGCGCGGGCTGCATCGCACCGGTTATGACTATGGTCTTATTTTCAATCTCAAGCAGACACAACGCGGTTTTGACCATAGAATCGGTACCATGGGTTATGACGATTCGGTCGCAGGGGTCCTGCTGCACTTTTAAGCGGATGATTTCGCGGTCCGCGTCATTCATATGGTGGCTGTCCTTCTTCAGAATCGACTCTACCTCGAAATCAAATGTCACGTTGG
>Ga0255048_10000174_pt1 | contig 46356 bp, 49 predicted proteins | sample JV7_2_2_MG_FD_183619 | JGI IMG/M metagenome (GOLD analysis project Ga0255048, IMG submission 183619) | Seawater microbial communities from Jervis Inlet, British Columbia, Canada - JV7_2_2 | ecosystem: Environmental > Aquatic > Marine > Inlet | place: Canada: British Columbia | collected 2016-10-06 | reverse complement strand
GGCCAGTGCCTCTTCGAGCACAGGAACAAGGGAACGATCGAGCTCGTACGCGACCACGGTGGCGCCGGTGTCGGCGAGCGCCACCGTCAACGCCCCCGTCCCGGCTCCCACCTCGACGACCCGGTCGGTCGGCCCGACGCGTGCCGTACGCACGATCCTGGCGACGATGTTGGCGTCCGCGAGGAAGTTCTGTCCGTACCGCTTCCTCGGCGAAAGACCGTGCCTGGCGAGGAGGTCGGTCACGTCTCGGCGGGTTTGCCTGCTCACTGGGGCGCTCCAAAGATCCGGGTGGCCACCGCTGCAGTCGACGCAGCCACCGCCGCGAGATCCGTCCCCCACACGTCGGCGAGCGCGGCCCCCGTCAGCGGCAAGAGGGCAGGTTCGTTCCGGTCTGCTCGGTGCGGCTCCGGTGTGAGATACGGCGTGTCGGTTTCGAGCATCGTGCGTTCCGGCGGAGCGTGAACGGCGGCCAGCCGCAGCGTCTCTCCAGTGGGATACGTGAGCGGCCCGGCGAACGAGAACGTCACCCCGAGGGCAGCGAACCGCTTGGTCCAGCGCGCCCCTCCGGTCCAGCAGTGGAGCACCGCGCGCTCTCCGAAGGCGGCTGCCTCCAACAGGTCGTGAACATCGGCGAAGGCGTCCCGGCAGTGGACGATGATCGGTTTGTCGAGTGTGGCCGCCAACTCGAGCTGCGCGCGAAACGCGACGATCTGGGCGTCCCGCGGCGCCAGGTTCCGATAGAAGTCGAGCCCGCACTCCCCGACCGCAGCGGCCTCTGCCGCAAGATCGGCGAGGTCGTCGGCTTCGGTGCTCCACCGGTTGGCTTCGTGGGGGTGGAGGCCGGCGCTCCAGCGCACCGTCTCAGGAAATGCGGCGGCCAGCGCACGCGCCTGCTTGCTCGAGGCGATGTCCACGCCAGGACACATGACCCAGCGGACGCCGCGCACGGCGGCACGTTCGAGCACCGCGCTGGGATCGTCTGGATGCAGGTACAGGTGGCAGTGGCTGTCCACCCACGAGGTGTCAGTCATCGTCCTCGGACAGCTCCACCTTGGCGTAGAGCGGACCCAGAGCGCCCAGCGTGGTCCCCGCCGCGACGTCACGCAGCGACCAGGACACCGGACCCTCGTGGCCCATCGCGCCGAGCACCACGGGCGCGGTGAATGGCAGGTACGGGTACAAGGCCACCGCGATGGAGCAGATGGCGTTGAGGCCCACCCACAGCGTGGTCCCGGTGCGTGTCATATCCGTCTTGGCGGTCTTCCACGGTTCGCGCTCGTTGAGGTACACGTTGACCGCCTGGGCTGCCGCCATGGCGCGTTGCAGGCCGGCGCGCAGTTTGGCGGCCTCGATGAGCTCGCCAACCTCGGCCAGGGTTTCGCTGCGGGAGTCGAGGATCGCCCGGTCCACGTCGTCGAGGTCCCCGGGCTCGGGCACCTCGCCGGCGAAGTAGCGATCGGTCATCGCCACGACGCGATTGACTAGGTTTCCCCACGTCGCCACCAGCTCGTCGTTGATCCGCCTTGCCATCTCGTCGTCGTACAGATCGGTGTCGTTGCTCTCGGGAAAGTTGATCGCGATGGCATAGCGCAGCGCGTCCGGTTCGAAGTGGTCGAGATACCATTCCAGGGCGCGGCCAACTCCCATCGACTTCGACGCCTTGTGCCCTCCGAAGGTCACATACTGGTTCGCCGGGACGTTCGTCGGCAGGTTGAGCCCGCCGTGCCCCATCAGCAGCGCCGGCCAGTACACAGCGTGGAACGGGATGTTGTCCTTGCCGACGAAGTAGTAGGTCTCAGCGTCCGGGTTCTCCCACCAGTCGCGCCAGGCCTCAGGGGTTCCCTGCAGGGCAGCCCATTCCTGGGGTGCCGAGAAGTAGCCCATCACAGCCTCCCACCACACGTAGATCGACTTCCCGGGGCCGAGGTCCTCCACCGGAAGCGCGATCCCCCAATCCAGGTCTCTGGTGAACGCACGATCGTGGAGGCCGTCCTCGACCATGCCGATGGCGAAGTTGACCACGTGCGGCCGCCAGCCGTGCCGACCTTTCAGCCAGTCGAGCATCGGCTCGGAAAACGCACTCAACTTCCAGTAGTAGTGCTCGGTTTCCCGCAGCACTGGGACGACTCCGGATTGCTTGCTCTTCGGATCGATCAGGTCGGTCGGATCCAGCGTTCGTCCGCAGTTGTCGCATTGATCACCTCGTGCATGCACGTAGCCGCAGTGTGGGCAGGTGCCCTCGATGTAGCGATCGGGGAGGAATCTGCCGACCTCCTCGTCGTAGAACTGCTCGACGACCTTGCGATACAGGTAGCCGTTCTCGAGCAGACGCATGAAGAAGTTCTGGGCGACGAGATGATGCGTCGGGGTATCTGTCGTGGTGAACAGATCGAAGGCGATCCCCAGCCGTTCCCAGTACTCCAGGAATAGTGGGTGGTAATGGTCGATGACCTCTTGCGGTGTGATGCCTTCGGCATCCGCCTTGACGGTGATGGGGGTGCCGTGCGTGTCAGACCCCGACACCATCAGCACGTCATTGCCGACCGCTCGATGGTACCGGGCGAAGATGTCAGGAGGCAGGTACGCCCCGGCGATGTGACCGAGGTGGAGCGAGCCGGTGGCGTAGGGCCACGCCACGGCAACCAGGATCTTGCGGGATTCACGGGACGTCACGGTGCGGCGATGGTACCGGCCCCCATCGCCTCCGGAGCGAAGGGAAGCGGCCCGTGGAGCCGGGGGTATGCTGCGCGCAGGGTCACTGCCACGTGGCCACCGCTTGGAGGTTCACTAGTGGACACCGTCATGGTTCGCAAGATCGACGACCTCGGGCGCATCGTCGTTCCTGCCGAAACGAGACGCCTCTTCAACATCCGCGAGGGCGATGAGCTCGCCATCGGCGTCGAGAACGACGCCATCGTGCTGCGCAAGCTGGAGGCGAGCTGTGTCTTCTGCGATGCCACCGAAGGGGTCACCGCGTTCCGCGGCCGCGGCCTGTGTCCCACGTGCCGAGCGGAGATCACCGACCCCTGATCAGTGGTCGGTGGCGCGCAGTGCTGCTTCGTAGAGGTGGCGCCTGCTGACGCCGAGCGTTGCGGCAACCGACCGCACCGCAGCCGACAGACGTACGCCGTCTGCGCGTTCCGCGGCGACCGCGGCGAGCGCCGTCTCCATGCTGGGAGCCTCGATCCGGGCACCGGCGATGACGATGGTGAACTCGCCCCTGGCATCTTCAGCCCAACGCAGCGCGGCGGCACCGAGGAGGCCGCTCCACAACTCCTCGTGGACCTTCGTGAGTTCCCGGCCCACGGTGACCAGGCGATCCGCTCCCAGGACGGCGGCGAGGTCTGCGAGGTCTTCGTGCACCCGACGGGTGGCGGAGAACAGGACGATCGTGCGCCGCTCGGTGGCGAGCGCGGCCAGCCGGTCGGAGCGCTCCGTCCCGGAACGGGGGAGAAAGCCATCGAAGACGAAGCGGTCGCCGCCGAGCCCGGACCCGGCGAGCGCCGTTGTCACTGCGCTCGGACCGGGGACGACGGTCACCGTGGCCCCGGCCTCTCGAGCAGCTCGTACTGCGGCCACCCCCGGGTCAGCGATCCCCGGAGTACCGGCGTCGCTGACGAGCGCAACGGTGGCGCCATCGGCCAACCGCTCCCGCAGCTCAGTGGCGCGATCCTGCTCGTTCCCGACGAAGAAGGAACGCAGCGGACGATCGATGTTGAGATGCTGGAGGAGCCGGCTCGTCCTCCTGGTGTCCTCGGCGTACACGACGTCGGCCGCAGTGAGCGCCTCGGCGACACGCGGTGATGCATCGTCGAGGTTGCCGATCGGGGTTGCGCAGACGATCAGGATTCCGGCCACACCGCGCAGGATGGCAGAACGACGATCCGATCGCCGACGTCAGGGACCGGGAGCGGAGTGGGGATCTCCAGTGCCCACGTCGCCCCGGGACAGCGCACGGCCCGCCACGGCGCCAGGAGGCGTCCCGCCATGACCCTTCCCGTTGCGTCGAGGAATGCGACGGCGAGGGGCGCCCGGAGGAAGGCGCCGTGCACCGCAGCCGACCGCAGCAGCACGGCCGTCGCTGCCGGCACGCCGTGGATGCCGACCAGGCGGCCCAGGAACGAGCCGGCAACCGCCAGAGGGCCACCCGGAGGGTACGACCGACGCGCTGGTACGCTTCCCGGCGTTATGGCGAAGGCAAAGCGACGCAAACTCCGCGCCCGCCGCAAGAAGGCGAACCACGGCCGCCGCCCCAACGCGGGCCGCGGCTGAGCGCGCCCGCCGTCCCTGTTCTTGCGTAGGAATCCGGCGTAATGCGCCGTGTCGTTACGCAAGAACGGATTCGACCTGCTGGACGACCAGCCACGGCTGAGTGACCAGGTCGTCCCACGTGTATCGCAACATCTGCCAACCCAGGAGTTCGACGCGGTTCTGCACCGATCGGTCCCGTTGAAACCGCTCACGGTCAATGTGGTAGACGTAGCCGTCCAGCTCGATCAACAGGCGATCCTCCGGGTATGCGAAGTCGGCCCGGCAGATGAAGAACCCTGACGGGCCGATCACCTCGTATTGGGGGATCGGCTGGCACAGACCCGCCTGTGCGATGAGGCGGCGAAACATATCCTCGAGCGGGCTCTCTGTTACCCCTTTCCACTGTCTTCGCTGTTCGATGAGAGGTCGAATCACTCCAACGCCGCGCCGCCCACGACGCCCGACACGGGCAACGAAACGGTCGATCTCGCTGAGCGACGTACGGCCTTCGCGAAGGGCCGTGTCCAGGCAATGCTCGACGAGCCAACGGGGGGCAGAGGCTCCCAGATCAACGACAGAACGCGGCGCCGACGTGCACGGCACGCCCTGGACAACCTCGATGTCCGCAGGACTGAGATCGAGGGACTCGTGGACGACGAATCCTCGGTGCTCGCGACGCCAACGACGAACGACGACTTCGACCGCGGGGCCGCGGCGCTCGGTGAGCGCATGCAGCACGCATGCCGTCTGGTGGGAGGCTGCCGCTCGGCGACCGACGGACAGAACTGCGGCGGTGACATCCCGGAGCCACGTGGGTGGAGTGCCGCTGACCTGATAGACCCTGCGTTCGAGCCTCCGGTACGTCCCCCGCTCGCAACGGCGTCGCAGTTGTTCGGTTGTCAATCCGGCCGCGTGGGCTTGCCATGATCCGAAGACGCCATGCTGCGCGGCGGCGATCTCCGCGAGTCGTTCCGAGGCCGAGCTCTGCACGGGTCCAACCGTGCCAGATCAATGCCGCCGAGTCACCACCCTCTCCGTTCTTGCGTAGGAACGCGGCGATATACGCCGTCTCGTTACGCAAGAACGGTGGCCTGGGGTGGCTACAGGCCGAGTTGGGTGCGGATGTCGGCACCGGCCACAGGATTGGTGGCAGCGACGACGAAGACTTCATCGTCCACGCGGTCCAAGAACAGGTAGATCGCACCCGAGTCGTAGAGGAGTCCGCCCCCGGATTCCACCGCAGGGCCGGCATTCATCGGTCCCCTGGCGTGGGCGATGAAGGCATCGGCGACCTCTTCGGCGTCCTGTTCGGTGTCACCCTTGTAGTGCATCACGAACGCCACGTCCTCACCTGCGGCGAACACCCGGTACGTGTCGTTCCCCCAACCGGACGCCGTCTGCGTGTTCATCCCCGGGGCCAGCGTCTCCAGGAACAGCAGGCGCAAACCCCACTCCCCCCAGCTGCCCTCGTCGTGGACATCCCACCCCATGAGCTGCACCGTCAGCGGCGTCAGATCGACCGGTTGTTCGTTCCTGGCGTATTTCGCCGGAGTCAGGATCTGCTCCGTCGTGTCCGGCGGCTGTTGGTACGAGCGGTCGACGCCAGCGATGCCGCCCTGGGCAACGATGTCAGACACGAACGTCAGTCCCTGGTCGTACGGGAACGTCAGGTCGGCCTGCAGCCATGGGGGCGACGAATCCAGCACGCTCGTGTCGATCGTGAACACCTCGGTGACCGCCTCCAATGCCTCGATCGGTGACAGGCCCTCTAGATACACCAATTGGAAGTACGTCGCGTCGCCCTCGATGAGGGCCGTCAACGCCGAAGCATCATCTCCCGTGCCAGTGTCGTAGCGCCGCTCGGACTCCGTGTTGAAGTCGAAGTGCTGATCGGTGAGCGAGTGCACCAGCTCGTGGAGGACCGTGATTCGCTGCAGCGCCGTGAACCCGTCGCTGGCCGCGGGAACCACCAGTTCTTTGGTATCGCCGTCGTAGAACCCGGCAACCTGCTCCGTGTAGAGGTCGATCAGCAGCGAGTACAGATCCTCGCCTTCGTCGAGCATTCCGAGCAGGGCGAACATACGCGAATCAATCGCCAATTCCTCCTCGTCGAGATCCTCGGCAATGATCTCGGTGACCCGGGCGGCAAACTCCTCTCCATCGAGGATGGCGATGGCCGGCGGTTCCAGGAACGGCAATCCGCGGATCTCTTCTGCCTCTGCCACCAGTTCCGTCATTTCGACGGTCACCGCGGCAACTGCGTCCGCGGACAGGCTGTCCGAGGCGGTGATGGGCAGAGACACCGGCGGAGCCGGAGGGGTCGTGGTGGTCTCCGCAGTGGTGGGCGGCGCAGACGTGCCAGGGGCAGTCTTCGTCGTCGTCGTATCACCGGTACCGCCGGTGCATGCTGCGGCCACGAGCGCGATCGCGACGAGCACCAGAAGCAGAGTTCGAGGGAAACGATCCACGACGGGCAGAGTACCGGCGCGCCTGTATAGCCGAGGTAAAGCCTCAGGAGGCGATCACGTCGTTCTTACCGATCACGACAATCCCCGATTCCGTGACGTGAAACCGCTCTCGGTCCGCGACGGCGTCGACGCCGATCTGGCACCCCTCGGGCACGCGCACGTTCTTGTCGATGATCGCCCTGCGCACAACCGCATTCCTGGCGACTTCTACGCCTGGGAACAGAATCGAGTCCTCGATCCTGGCGAACGAGTGCAGCCTCACCTCAGAGGACAGGATCGATCGATGTGCCGTCGCCCCTGACACGATGACCCCAGCACCGACGATCGATTCAATCGCCGCCCCGGTCCTCCCGGCCACGTCGAAGACGAACTTGGCGGGCGGCAGCGACGGGCGGTGAGTGAAGATCGGCCACTGCTCGTTGTAGTAGGAGAACACTGGATCCACCGCGATGGTGTCCATCGAGGCCTGGTAGTAGGCGTCGATGGTCCCGACGTCTCTCCAGTAGCCGCGCTCACGCTCATCCTGACCAGGAACGACGTTGTCTGCGAAGTCGTACACGTGGGCAACGCCGTCGCTGACCAGTTCCGGGATCAGATCACCACCGATGTCGTGGCGGGACTCCTCTTCGGCATCGCGCGACACGATCTCGCGCAACACGTCTGCGGCAAACGCGTAGTTGCCCATGGAGACGAACGCCTCTGCCGGATTGTCCGGGGTCGGCCGAGGGTCGGTCGGCTTCTCCTCGAAGCCGATGATCCGGCCGTCGGCAGCGGCCTCGATCACGCCGAAGGCGTGCGCCTGTTCGAGGGGAACCCGGATCCCGGCCACGGTGACGCCGGCCCCGCGGGCAACGTGGTGCTGCACCATCTGGTGAGGATCCATCCGGTAGATGTGGTCGGCGCCGAACACGAGGACGTGATCGGGATCCTCGTCTTCGAGAATGTTGAAGTTCTGGTAGATGGCGTCCGCCGAACCGGAGAACCAGTGAGGCCCCCGGCGCATCTGCGCAGGAACCGGCGCGACGTAGCTACCCAGGAGCGGCGACATGTGCCATGTCAGCGCCAGATGGCGATCGAGACTGTGGCTCTTGTACTGGGTGAGCACCGCGATCCGGCGATATCCGGCGTTGACCAGATTCGACAAGGCAAAGTCGATCAGCCGGTACACCCCACCGAACGGAACCGCCGGCTTCGCCCGATCCCTGGTGAGCGGATACAGACGTTTCCCCTCACCGCCGGCCAGGACCAGCGCGATGACCTTCTCACCCATGCTCACCCATGCGGTCAACCTAGCCGGTGCCGTCTCGGGCCGGTCCCGGCCCAAAACCCTGCCAACCCGAGGCTCGTCAGGAAGACGGCGAGGACCACCTCCTGGCCCCACTCTCCGGAGCTACGGGCCGACAGCCGCCACCTGGGGGACGAGTCGGTAGCGGAACGTCACACAGCCACTCTCCTCGTCTGCGCAGTAGTAGGAATCGAACTGGACGAGCGCATCGCGACTCCCACCAGTGCGCACGATGTAGGTGTTCGGCTTGGCCGTCACGATGTGGGTGATGAACGAGTACGAGTACCACCGACCGGCTGCCGGGTTCTCCGGCTCATCGTCGTCGTCTCCACCGAGCACGTCGACCTCGAAGGCAACCGATGGAGGCGCGCTGGCCAACTCGAGGGAGATCTCACCGAGGTCGAAAGTGCCCCCGGATCCCTCAGGGTTGGTCACTCCGGAGTTCGTGAGGAGTTTGGTGCGGCGGAACGCCACATCCCAACCCGTCGATGCGAACCCACCATCCACCACTCGGCCCTGCTCGAAGTCGAACAGGATCCAATCCTCGAGGCTCGTGGCATCGAGCGTATAGCGGGTCCACTCGTCGGTCACGACGGCGCCCTCGTCGGGATCCATCGGAGCGAATCCGAGCGGCTTTGGCTGGAGCGCACCCCAGGCGAACAGGCCGACCACGGCGAGCACGAGCACGAGCGGTACGCCGATCAGCCACGTCCGCTTGTAGCGCCACCACCGGCCTGAACGCGATTGCTGCTGTGTCACACCGGACCTTGCTCGCCTCGAGGCGACGGTCTCAGGAACCCCGCCGACCGACCAGGGCACAAAGACCACCAATCAGGGCTGGCAGCCTCCTCTTCGTCAGCCCGTACGGGCAATGACGTAGGCCTCGTCGTTGAACCAGACACCGCTGGAACTCTGGAGCACACGCTGCGTCGGCTCCACATAGGTGCCGGACGCCAGCGCTGCAGCGAGCCGGGCCTCCTCGATCTGGGCGACGTAGGCGGCAGCGTTCCACGCGGCGAGAGTCAGGCCGGTGCGGATGTGCTCAGAGACCTTCGAAGGCATGGCGTGCAGGTCGTAGCGGAAGATCGCCTCCTGGTCACTGGCAATGGGATAGACGAGGTCGGCATCTGCAGGATCGTCGAGCTGCCGTTTCGCCTCGGCGAGCAATTCGGCGCGTCCCACCTGAAAGGGGTCTTCGTCAGGCCAGATCCCCTGGATGATCTCCAGCCCCGGATCGTTCCCATGCGAGTGCACGACGACCATTCTCCCTCCGGGCGCAAGTGCCCGTGCCAGGGGAACGAGCACGATCTCGACCTTGCGTCCGACCGTCGTGCGGGCTCGGTAGGGCTGAGCAGCAACGATGAGGTCGTACCTCCCCTCGGTCGCGCCGGGTCGAGGCATCAGCGGGTTGAGCAGGAACTGGCGGTCCTTCCGATAGAGGACCACGGCGGACGGTCGCGCGTAGAGCGGATTCCCCGTTCGGGGACTCGCGGTCACCTCCCAGTCGTGAGCCAGGTCGGCATACAGGCCGTTGATCTGACGCCCGAAGTCGTCCGTCGTCGACCCTTCCAGGGCGACCTCACGCCAGACGAGGTCCGATGCGCTTCTTCCCGTCAGCGGAGCCAGCCCCGGAGCTTCCCGGTAATCCATGTTGGTCACGACAACCACCATCTCGGGATGTTCGTAGAACCGGTCAGGCAGCCTCCCCAGGGCGAGCCGCACATCTTCGATGCTGATCTCCTTGCCCACGACCAGCCAAGGGATGTGCGGGAAGGCTCTGTGCATGCGCCGCATGAGCTGGCTCAGCACCGAGGCGTCCCCCATTCCGGCGTCGAAGATGCGCAGCGCCCGCTCCCCGGGACGAACCCGGACCAGCTCCTCGGCGGCGGTCGGCGACCACCTGCTTCTCGTTGGTAGCGGTGGTGAACAGCAGATACGCCGCCCTGTTGTCGAAGAACCGCCCAACGGGGTCGGGGGCGTCGGTCCCAGTCGCTCGATCTGCTGCCATCGGTCACCTCATCGACGGAACCCTCGAGTCGAGCGTAGTGACGGAAATCTGGCGTCTCACGACACCGGACGGTCTCGAGAGACAGGAGAGGACGCCGCAGACGTGCGCAACGTCGGACCCAGCCCTTGCTGGTACTCGGGCTAGCTCTCCCATCGCACCCGGTAGAGCGCGACCTTCTCCGAGAAGCCCTTGAGCTCCGCCTCACCGCAGGACTCGAACGGAAAGGTCTTGCCGATGCAAAGTTCCCGTACCACCCCGGCAACCATGATCTCGTCGCTGCTCGCTTGAGCGCAGATCCGGGCTGCAAGATTGACCACCGAGCCGAAGAGGTCTTCGCTCCAGGAAATGGGTTCGCCCGCGCTCATGCCGATGCTGATGTGGAGGGGATCGCCGGGATGGGCATGGCGATGGGCGGCGAATGCCTTCTGCAGGTTTTGGGCGCAGGTCACGGCGGCGGACACGTCGGAGAACGAGGCGAGTACGCCGTCTCCGGTGTGTTTGACGTCCCGACCGTTGTGCCGGTCGATCTGCTCCCCGGCCAACTGATCATGAATCTTCAGCAGCCGGTGCATCTCGGCGTCACCGAGCTCTTCCCCCAGTGCAGTGGACCCCACGATGTCGGTGAACATGAGGGTGCGAAAGGCCGGAAGTTGTTCGCCGGCCGAGCCTATCGCCGCACCGAGATCGTCTTCGCTGCCCCCGCCCAGAAACGCCGCAATCATCTCGCCTTCCACGTTGATGATCTCGTCTGCGACCAACCCGAGAGCTTTGCGATGAACGGCATCGCAGGCCTCCTTGTCTGGGGCCTCCACGAGGCAACATACGGTGCCGCGTTTCTCATCGAACCAATACTTGAGGTATGTGGTCCCATAGGCCTCCTGGGCCTCGAGGTCGGCGATGTGTCCCTCGCGGATGCTGGCCGGAGTGGCACCCTTCAGGTTGCGATGGATATCCAGAAAGAGCGGCATGGGTACCCCCAGTTGCGAGGACGGGATGATCGCTGCGATGCAACCGAAGGTCAACCGACACGAGGATCCGGGACTCAGTGCGATCGGCGCCCGCGGTGGTCGCCTCCCTGATCCCTGTCGGCAGGCAAACTCTGCGAGCGCGAAGTCAGCGGCTGCTACCCGCGCTGCGGCTTCTCGCCATCCCTGAGCCGCCAGAACCGGGCCAGAACGACCCAGGGGCGTGTTCGAACCAGTGGAGGTGACGGGATTTGAACCCGTGACCCCTACGTTGCGAACGTAGTGCTCTGCCGAACTGAGCTACACCCCCGAAGCGGCCAGGAGTGTACCGGCGTCACTGCTGTTCCAGCTGGGAGCGCAGGCGCTCCTGGACGATCGTGGAGGTCAGGTCTGCCCTGCTGCGCTCGATGAGGGCCCGGGCGACATCGGTGGTGCGGCGCAGTCCGTGGGTCATCCCATCCGGGTAGTCGAGCGATGTCAGCAGGTCGTGGATCAGCTCCATGTCGGCGAAGGTCGCTTCGGCGGCGGCGAGCTGCCCGGTGCGGAGCTGATCGAGCAACCGGCGGCGCTGCTCGCCGACCGCCTCGCCGAGGCCTTTCAGATACGGGATCGAGTGCAGCCCGAGATCATCAGGCAACGGCAGGGCCCGCCCCGCCAGCAACGCCGCCGTGATCTCGGCCTCGGCGTACTCCTTCACGGCGTCGTAGAAGAAGCCGGCGTGGTAGATGTCCTGATGGTCTGCCAGCGGCGGTTCTGCCTCGGCGATGAGGGTGCGGACGTCAGCGAGCAGCCGATCGGCCTGCGCGGTCTCGTTGCGGTGCAGGGCACGGATGGCGTTCGCCGAGGAGCGAATGATCTGCCGGCAGTTCTTCAACGCCAGCTCCCTGGCCTCGTACTTGGCGTCGAGGTCGCCGCGAACTGCGGACTCCAGAGCCGAGAGGTCGAGCGGGTCGGTCAACTCGTCAGCCGGCGATGACGCGGACGGTGAGGGTCTCTTCGAGCGGCTCCGGTTGCGGCTCTTCGACCACCGGCAGGTGGACGACAGACGTCGCTGCGGCAGATCGTTGGGCAATCATCAGCAGCATCGTGATGTAGACGCCGACCGCCACGTCGATGGCGATCGTTACTCCGAGCCAGATGACCGAACCCGTGACCACCGCCAGAACCAACGTGGCCGCAGCAGCGCCCGCGAGCGCCAGCAGGGTGCGCTTGCGGCGGGCGCGGGCATGCCGCTGCACGTAGCCGGGACCGATCGGACTCGACGTCGACACGGAAGCGAGGAGTTGCTTGGAGCGCGCATAATCCCGAGTGGCCGCACGCGGCGTTTGCCGCCGGTGATCGAAGAACGAGGGCAGCAGAAATGCTGCCCAGACTCCGGCCAACAGGATGAAGACGATGATCTCCATCTGTGTCTATCTCTCCTCCGCCTTGCCGGCAGCGTACGGACGCCGCGCGCCGGTCCCAAGCATTTCAGCCGGAAGCGTCAATGATGGAATCCTCAATGATGGTCTGATTTCTCGGCAACTAACAACTCTATGGCGTGCCCGAGCGCCGGTCCGATGACATCGAGGCTCTCTTCGACACCGCGAACCGAGCCTGGCAGGTTGACGATCAGCGTCCGCCCGGCGATCCCGGCGACTCCCCGCGACAGCATGCCGTGCGGATTCACCCCGAAGGTCGCCGCCCGCATCGCCTCGGCGAGACCCGGCGCCTCCCGGTCGATGACCCGCCTGGTGGCCTCCGGCGTCAGGTCCCGAGGCGCGACACCGGTGCCCCCCGTCGTGACGACCAGGTTCGCCAGGCCCGCAAGCTCCGTGATCGCCCGAGCGACGGCATCGATGCCGTCGGGAGTGATTCTGTTCACGACCACCGAGAGCCCCAACGCCTCGAGACTGGCTGCGGCGGCCGGACCTGAGCGGTCCTCGTACTCGCCGGCACTCGCCCGATCTGACACGGTGAGCACGGCGGCGGTCCAGTCACTCACGGCGCCACTCTCCCGACTTGCCGCCACTCTTCGCCAGCAACCGCACCGGACCGATCTCGGCGGCACGGTCGACTCCCTTGACCATGTCGTACAGCGCGATCGCTCCGACCGCGGCGCCGGTCATCGCCTCCATCTCCACTCCGGTCTTGGCGGTGACGGCCGTGGTCACCTCGATCCGAACGCCGTCCTCGGTGGGCTCGATCGCGACGTCGATGGCATCGAGGGCGATGGGATGGCACAACGGCACCAGATCCGGCGTCCGCTTGGCCCCCTGGATCGCCGCGATCCGCACGACCGAGAGGGCATCTCCCTTGGGAAGCGATCCGTCGAAGAGGCGCTGCCTCGTCTCGCGGCCCATGCGCACCCACGCCTCGGCAATCGCCCGCCGCGCGGTGGGTTCCTTGTCCCCAACGTCGACCATCCGGGGACGGCCCTCCTCATCGAGATGGGTCAGCTCGCTCATCCCAGCGCCTCCTCACGGGTCCGCGACTCCGGCCACGAGAACATCTCAGCGATCACCTGGTCTCCCTCCGCGACGGCCGCTCCTGGCGCGAGCACGGCAAGACCGTCTGACCGACTGAGCGCCGCCAGCATGTTCGATCCCTGACCCCCGGCCAGGCGAGCGACCAGGTTGCCAGCGCCATCGGGTCGCACCGCTATGCGAACAAACGTCAGCCGGTGGGCATCCCCGGCGAACGGTTCACCGGCAATGGCGGTCACGTGGGGGCGGAACACGGCTGAGGCACCCATCATCGTGAGCACGGCGGGGCGGACGAACTGCTCGAACGACACGAAGACCGAAACCGGGTTTCCTGGGAGGCCGAAGAACGGCGTGCCCGCCAGGTGGCCGAAGGCGAAGGGCTTGCCCGGCTTCATCGCCACCTTCCAGAAGTCGACCGACCCGAGGTCTCTCAGCACGTGCTTCACGAAATCGTATTCACCCATCGACACGCCGCCGCTCGACACAACGATGTCGCCGCAATCGGCGGCCTCGGCGAACGCTTCCCGCAGGTCATGGGCATCGTCACCGACGATGCCCATGTCGACGACGGTGCATCCGGCGTCGGCGAGCACGCTGGCAAGCATGGGGCGGTTCGTGTCTCGGATCGCTCCGGGAGCCAGCCGCTCGGTGTCTGGAGGGACGACCTCGTCGCCGGTCGACACAATGGCGGCAACCGGCCGCCTGGCAACGCGCGGGGCAATGCCCAGTGAGGCCAGCACGCCGAGGTGGATGGCGGTCAGGCGCACACCGGCAGGGAAGACGAGGTCGCCAGCGGCCAGATCGCCCCCGGCGGGACGGACATTCGCCCCGCGGGGGCGTCCGGCCTTCAGGACCACTGTTCCCGACCCTGGCTCCGAGTCTTCGACGGGAACCACCGTGTCGGCACCCTCCGGCATGGGTGCCCCGGTCATGATCTTGATCGCGGTGCCGGCGACGACCGTGCGCCTGGGGACACTGCCGGCGGGAACGTCCTCGAGCACGTGGAGAGAGATCGGCGGATCGGCCACGTCTGCAGCGAGCACGGCGTACCCGTCCATCCCCGAATTGGGAAACGGCGGGACATCGTGACGGGCGGTCACCGGCTCGGCGAGCGCCAGTCCCGCAGCTTCGCCGACGGCAACCGTCTCCGCAGGGAGCATCCCAACGGCATCGAGCACGTCCGCCTGGGCGAGGGGCAGTGGCTTCATCCGGAGTTCACCGACCGCTCGGATCCTGCGAACAGTCGCCTGATGTTGGGACCGTGGCGGATGATCACCAGCGCAGCAGTCGCCGCAGACCAGGCGAGCGAGGCGCCCCGGGTTCCGACGAGGGCGAAGCCGGGCACGTAGAGCGCCATGGCGACCAGGGAAGCGACCGATGCCGTCTTCCGCACGAGGACGATGACGATCCACACGACCACAAGCACCACCCCCACCACGGGCTCCAGGAACACGGCGGCTCCAAGGGCCGTGGCGACCCCGCGGCCGCCGTGGAAACGGTGCCACACCGGGAAGATGTGGCCGGCAACGGCGGCGAATCCGGTTACGAAGCCAAAGCCGGGATCGACCACGATGGCCCCGAGGCCTGCGGCGATCACGCCTTTGGCGGCGTCGCCGATAAGCACCGCTGCTCCGGCCTTCTTGCCTAGCGTGCGGAGCACATTCGAGGCCCCGGGGTTGCCGCTGCCCTCGCGGTAGATGTCGACTCCCATCAACCGGGGCACGATCACGCCAAAGTCAATGGAGCCGAGGAGGTACGAGAGGGCAAGCGTCAGCACTTGCTGCACACGCCGAGTCTAGGTTGGGGAAGAATCCGTTCCGCAGCCGCCGCCGCCGTGGCACGATGGAGAGGTCGGCCCAGAGTTCCCTCCCCGCGGATCTGAACGCAAGTCCCCCACCATTTCCCCCTGCTTGCGGGAGGTGAAGCGGGGAGGGACATCCGCTTCAAGCCCCTTCCCCTGTCCTGGATCTCGACGTACGTTGCTCCCGTGTTCTGGCTGCACCGCCCTCCGTACCTGCGCTGGCTCGTTGCGGCGATGATCGTGGTCGCTGCCGTCGTGTGGGACCTCGACACGACCCGCACCGAACCGCACCCGTTCGCCGCCAGGCCCCTCGAACGCGGTGTTCTGCTCACGGAGGGCGACGTGACGTGGCGTAATGTTCCGGTGGGCCTGCTCGCCCAGCCCGACCTGTCCGCCGCCGTTCCCGCCGTCGACGTCTCGGCCGGCGAGCCCATTGTGCCTTCCCTGCTCGGGAGCCACGATCCCGTTCCCGCCGACTGGTGGGCCGTTGCCGTACCGCTCCCGTCTGGAGTGCCCGTTGGGGCGCGGGTGCGCCTCGTGGTGACGACCGGCACGGTCGACGGGATCGTGGTTACTGTTGCCCCAGACGAGATCGGCTCCTTCGCCACAGACGGTCTCGTTGCCGTGTCCCCCGATCACGCAGACGCCGTCGCTCGAGCCGTCGCCGAAGGAGACGCCACGGTCCTGGTGGCGCCGTGAGCGGACTCCGCTGGCCTGCAGGGAAACCGTAGGCTGCCCCCTCATGCCGGACGCCATCCTGTGGGGCCTGATCCAGGGCCTGACCGAGTTTCTCCCGATCAGCTCCAGCGGGCACCTCGTCTTGATCCCTGCCCTCCTGGGGCGCGACGGACCCGACCTCGCCACATCCGCGATGCTCCACCTGGGGACGCTCGCAGCCGTCGTGGCGTACTACCGGGCCGACCTGCGCACCATGGCTCGTTGGGACCGCCCAGGCCGCAAACTGGTGACGCTGATCGTGCTGGGCACGATTCCTGCCGCGGTCCTCGGCTTCCTCTTCAGAGACCAGCTCGACACGATCAACGAGACGCCGCGCCTCGTTGCCGTCTTCCTGATCATCACCGGCGTCGTGCTGCTCGCCACCACGCTCCTCCGCATCGGCGATCGCCGTACGTCGGACCTCGGGGTCGTCGACGCCGGGGTCATCGGCGTCGCCCAGGCATCTGCCTTGATCCCGGGGATCTCCCGCTCGGGCATGACCATCTCGGCAGGGCTCGGACGGGGCATGGAGAGCATCGAGGCCGCCCGGTTCGCCTTCCTGCTCGGAATCCCGGCCATTGCCGGCGGAGGCGCCCTCTCGATGCTCGAACTGTTCTCCGACGGCGGGGGGAGCATCCCGGCAGCGACCTGGGTCGGCGTGGCCGTGGCCGCGCTCGCGGGGTATGCCGCGATCGCCATCCTCATCAGGATCCTGGCGCGGGTCGGTCTCGCCCCGTTCGGGATCTACTGCGTCGCCTTCGGCATCCTCGCCCTGGTTGCGCTCTGACCGTCAGAAGCCGTACACGGAGCTCATGCGCAGTTGTTCGGCGATGTGGACGTTGACCAGGGCGGGCAGCCCGCTGCCCTGCGCCCGCTCCAGGGCAGGTTGCAGCTCTGCGGGATCATCGACGAACTCGCCGTAACCACCGAGCGCCTCCACCATCGCGTCGTAGGGACGCACGCCGATATCGGCACCGACCATGCGCTCGGGATACATCATGCGGTGGATCACCTTGATGTTGTTCCATGCGCCGTCGTTGCCGATCACGGCCACCACCGGTGTTCCGTGACGGACCAGCGTGTCGAACTCCATGCCGTTGAAGCCGAACGAGCCGTCGCCGTAGACGATGCCGATTCGAGCATCCGGCTCCACGGCGTGGGCGGCGATGGCAAACGGAGCTCCCACCCCAAGGCAGCCGAACGGCCCAGGGTCGAGCAAGCCGCCGGGCCGCGAGGTGCGCAGCCACTTGGCCGTCGTCGACACGATGTCACCCCCATCGGCGGCAACGATCGCGTCCTCGCCGAAGAACTCGGCGACCTCCTTGGCGAACCGTTCGGGATGCACGGGCGATTCATCCGAGGCCGCCATCTCCTCTGCCATCTCGACGCGTTGGCGCTCCGCGGCAAACACCTCTTCGGTCCAGTCACGCTCGTCCACGGAGCCGAACGTCCCCGCGGTCTTCGCAAGCTGCGCGACCACCGTTCCCGGGTCGGCGACGACGCCGACTGCGGCACTGCGATTCCACCCGACCCGGCTCGGTTCGGCGTCGATCTGGATCACCTTGGCGTCGACCGGGACCTTTGCCCCGTATCCGGTACGGAAATCCCAATCCACGCCGAGCGAGAGGACGACGTCTGCGGAACCAAGGGCGTGTGACCGAGCACGGTTGCCGAGGTAGCGGTGACCCCAGGGCAGTGACCCGCGAGCGAGGCTGTTCAGGTACACCGGGGCCTTCATCGCACCAGCCAGCTCGGCGAACGCCCCGAGGAAGCCTTCCTGGTGCGTCCACCGCAGGCCTGTTCCACCGAAGATCACCGGGCGCTCCGCAGTGGCGAGCACCGAGGCGATCTCACCGAGCGTGTCTTCGTCGACCCCGGAAGGGACATCCGCCCGATACCCCTCGGGCCACGCGATCGCATCCTCCTCGACCATGTCGGTCTGCACGTCGACCGGAATGTCGAGGAACACCGGCCCCCCTCGTCCCGAGAACGCGTACCGGGCAGCCATGGCGACGTACTCGGGAAGCCGGACGGTGGAGTGCGCCGTTTCGGCCCACTTGGTGATGGAGTGGAACAGGCGAGGATGGTCCATCTCTTGCAACCCTCCGCGCAGGTTCTCTGATGTGAAGTGCCTGCCGCCGATGAGCAGCATCGGCGTGTTGGCGAACCAGGCGTTGGCAACGCCGGTCAGGGCATCGGTCACTCCGGGTCCGGCGGTCACGACGGCCACGCCGAGGCGGCCGGTGAGACGGGCGTAGGCGTCGGCAGCGTGGGCTGCCGCCTGCTCGTGACGGACGTCGACCACCGCAATGCCCTCCTGTACACAGCCGTCGATGATCGGCAGGATGTGGCCGCCGGTGAGCATGAAGACGGCGTCGACCCCCTCGCGCCTCAGGGCCCGAGCCACCACCTGTCCGCCGTGGATCTTCGTCATCTCCGCCCTCTCGGTGCTCTAGGTTGCCGTTTCATGGAACTCACCGACCGCGCCGCACGGCGCCTCCGCATCTCCACGGTCGGCTGGCTGACGACGGTCAGCCCGGCAGGCCGGCCCCAATCGTCGCCAGTCTGGTTCTTCTGGAACGGCAAGGACGAGCTACTCGTCTACAGCCTCGACGACACGGCACGGGTCCGCAATCTCGCGGCCAACCCCAACGTGGCATTCAATCTCGATGGAGACGCCCACGGCGGCGACATCGTCACGCTCGAAGGGACGGCAGCGATCGACCGGGAGCACGAGCCTGCGGACGCCAACTCCGTGTACCTGGACAAGTATCGGGGCTACCTGAGTGCCTACGGCTGGACGGCCGAATGGTTCGCCGGTCGGTACTCCGTCCCGATCGTGATCACGGTGCAGCGCATCAGGACGCAGTAGCCGATTCCGGCATAACCTCGCGCTCCCCGGCGTTGGATTTCGACATGGCTCTCTTCAGCAAACGCACGAAGGCCCGCAAGCTCAACCACCTGTCCGAGATCGAGGAGCTCACCGCTACCGGCAAACCGGTGCTCCTCGACTTCTATCAGGCCGGGTGCGCCCCCTGTCAGGTCATGGACGGCATCATGAACGAGCTCGCGAACGAATACGGCGAGAGTGCCCACGTCGTCAAAGTGGACATCCACAGGGTCCCGGGAGCGATCGAGACGTTCAAGATCCGCTCCACACCGACGATCGTCCTCCTCGGCAAGAGCACGAAGCGTCCGTCGAAGAAGAAGCGCCAGCGTGGCGAGGGAGCGGGCAACCGGCCGGTGAGCCAGCGGCTGCGCGTCGCCGGTCTCGTCAAGAAGGACCAGCTCAGACGGAGCCTCGAGTCGAGCGGAGCGGTTCCGCCTGCAACTCAGCCGTAGTCGTAGAAACCCTTCCCGGTCTTCCTCCCCAGGAGCCCTGCCTCGACCATCCGCCGCAACAGCGGCGGGGCCGCGTACCTCGGGTCGCCGTACTCCTCCATGAAGGCCGCGGAGACGGCCAGCATCGTGTCGTTGCCGATGAGATCGGACAGCGTCAGCGGACCCATCGGATACCCCGCGCCGTTGACCATGGCGGCGTCGATGTCCTCCCGGGTGGCAAAGCCCTCCTCGTACATGCGGATCGCCTCGAAGATGTACGGACAGAGCAGCTTGTTGACGATGAAGCCGGCCCGATCCTTGGCGCGCACCACCGTCTTGCCGAGCTGGTCTGAGGCGAACGCCGCAGCTCGGTCGACGACGTCAGGCCTGCTCACCACGGTGCTGACGACCTCGACGAGCGGCATGATCGGTGCCGGGTTGAAGAAGTGCATGCCGACGACGGACTCTGGCCGCTGCGTCGCCGCGGCGATTCTCGTCACCGGGAGTGAAGACGTGTTGGTGGCGAGCACGGCGCCTTGCGGAACGATGGCGTCGAGATCGGAGAAGATGTCCTGCTTCAAGGCCTCGCTCTCGACCACGGCCTCGATTACGAGCTCCCGGTCGCCGAGGGCTGTGCGGTCGGTCTCGATGGCGAGCAACCCGAGCGCTTCGTCGCGAGCCGGTTCGTTGAGCTTGCCACGGTCGACGGCCTTTCCGAGCGAACGCTCGATGCCGGCAAGGGAACGCTCGGCTGCAGCCGAATCGATCTCGACGACCACAGTGTCGATGCCTGCTTTGATGCAGACCTCGGCGATGCCCCCACCCATCTGCCCTCCACCGACGACGCCGACTCTGGCAATGGTCACGCTGCTCCTCTCGCTGGTTCACCGATCGTAGATCGTGCCCGTCACCAGTCTGGCGCCGGCCGCGGTCGGGTCAGACGTGACCAGGGGGGAGCCCGATCTCGGAGAACGCTCTGCGACGGTCTTCGACGATTTCGTGGCAGATCTGCTCGAGCGAGTCCATGAGCCAGAGATAGGCGCCCTTCCCGGGCCGGAAGTCGGCCTCGGCGAGGCCCTGGATGCGCCCCTGGTCCTGGAGCTGCTTCACCTTGGAGTGGTTGTTCACCGGGGCGAGCTGATAGACACCGAGCGTCTTGCCGCCTGCGCTGTTCAGGATGGAGAAGCAGGGCACATCGGACGGACCATCAGCGATGTAGATCATGTTCCGCATCGGAACCCGGCGCTGCGCCTCGGACATCCGCGAGTTCACATCGAGCGACGGGTTCTTGTTGACGCCCTTGTTCACCTCGAACAGGGCCTTCGTCTTGGACGTGTTGTCGATGGCGTAGCCGACGTGACCGACCGGGGCCTGTGCGGGAACGGGGAGCTGGTCGAGGTAGCCGGGAAGGGCAGGCGACTCGATGAACGTATTGGCCCAGATCCCGTCCACGTGCGGAGCAATCGACGACCCTTCGATCATCGGACGCAGGCCCGTGGAGACGACGTAGTGCTCCACCGAGATGTCTTCTTTGGCGAACTCCGCGTTCGACGCCACGTGCTGCCGGGTCTCTTCGAAGAACTCGGGGATGCCGGGCGTGGGGTGGAGCTTCCCTCCGAGCTGTTTCAGCTTCTCGTTGGTGAGGTCGGAGAACATCCCTTCGCGCACGTAGGTGAGCAGATGGCCCAGATACGCCGTGTCCCGCTGGATGAGGACGCCCTGGCGCTTGTAGTGGTCGACGAGCCCGTCGACCTCTCCCCAGAACACCGCGGGATCGACGCCGTACTCCTCGAAGATGGGGTCCTGCATATTCCCGGGGATGAGCGTGCGGTCGAAGTCCCAGAGCAGGGCGACCACGGTCTGCGTGTGCAGTGGGGGCGGCATCCCGGAGAGGTTACGTCACGGCGGGGTTCGCCGGAGCACTCACGGGATCTCGCGACCGCCAAACTCCAGCCCGGCACCGTCCTGCCACCAGCCCTGGAGGGTGCACGGCGTGCCCCGCAGTGCCGCATGGGTCTCCCCCAGCCGAACGAGGGGCGCGAGGACCGTCAGCTGCCAGCCCCGCTCCTGGAGGTCCCACGCAACCGGGCCGAGCACGGCCGGGTCGACCCCCTCGTCGACTGGCACCTCCACGGTGCGCGTTCCAGGAACTACGACCGAACGCAAGACGCCGGCCGCAATCGGCACTGCGATGAATTCGGCCAGCGCCATCTCCGCCGTGGGCTCGCGCTGTGCGGCGAACGCGGCAGTCGTCGCCTCGACGACCCGATCGACCTCGGTGAGCGTCTCGATTACGGCAACGGCCATGACTCCACCCGTGTTGTGACTTACACGAGTGTAATTCGTTGCCGACGCTCCGCCAATGGCTTCGACCAACCTACGGGACGGTCAGCATGTAGTCGCCCTGTTCCTCGTCCCACTCGTAGTCGACGTACCCGCGAGCGGCCGCGGCCTTGACGAACTGGAGGAAGCTCGAATACCCGAGGCGCTTCTCGGAGAACTTGGCCTGGCGCTTGCGGATCTCGTTCTTCAGCCCGCTCAGCGGCGCCCCCCGGTCTGCGCTCGCCAGGGACCCAACGGCTTCCTGGAGGACCGCGAATGAAGGATTCTCGCTGGTGCCGGCCACGGGGAACGAAACGAGCGGGTCTCCTGCCTGGCCCTCTTCGTGCAGTTCGATGACCTTGCGCTCTTCGAGCTGGCGAAGCAGCTCGCCAAAGGCGCGAAAGCCGTAGTCGGCCTCGTTGAACGTCGGATCCTTGCGGATCAGGGCGCGTTTCAGGTTCGACGACCGCACCTGGCTGCCTGCCGAGCGCTGGAGACCGGAGAGCGTACCGGTGACGAGCGCATCGAGCGGTTCGGCCTCCCGCGGCGCTTCCGGCTCCTCGTCGCTGCGTTTCTTGCGCTTGGGGGTAGGTAGATCGAGGCCGTCGAGGTTCTCGTAGAACAGGAACTCATCGCATGCCGGGGGCAGCAGCTTCGACGTCGAAGCCCGCAACCCAACTCCAATCACCCGCTTATCGAGCTCGCGCAGCTTGTTGACCAGCGGCGTGAAGTCGGAGTCTCCTGTGCAGATGACGAACGTGGTGACGTAGTCGCGCTCGAACGCCAGTTCCACGGCATCGACGGCCATCTTGATGTCGGCGGCGTTCTTGCGCACCGCACCGCGGCGTTGCGGGATCTCGATCAACTCGATGTGGTTATCGGTCAGCATCTGCCGGTCGACGCCGAACGACGTCCAGTCGGCGTACGCCCTGCGGACCACCACACGGCCCCTCTCGGCGAGGGCGTCTGCGATGGGCTTGAAGTCGAACGTGATGCCCAGATCGTCCTTGGCACCGATCGCCAGGTTCTCGTAGTCGACGAACAGACCGATGCGCTCTTCTTCCATGGGCAGACCCTACGCACTCTGTGGTACGGCCGCGTCTTCCCGCCACTCGTCGAGCGTGCCTGCGATCCACTCGTGGCACTCCTTGAGCAGTTCGCCCGCCGTGGCGTCTCCGCGGTCGAGGAACGGGCCGAAGCGCACGCGCACGACGGATCCAAACGGAATCGGCAGGAGTTTCTTGCTTGCAACCCGCCACGACCCGTCAATCGCCGTCGGGATGATCGGCAGGTTGGGGGCGGCGTCGAACAGCGTCTGGGTACCGAGTCGCCGGAACCGGCCGAGGGCCCCATCGCGTGACCGGGTGCCTTCGGGAAACATCACGACGGCGACTCCGCGCTCCTCGGCCTCGCTGCCGAGACGGGTGATTGCCTCGATCGCTTGGTCGCGATCATCGCGATCGATGACGGCGTTGCCGCCCCTGGTCAAGTTGAGCGACACAGAGGGAATCCATCTGCCCAGCTCGCGCTTGGCGACGTACTTGGGGAAGTTGCGGGTGAGCAGACCCCCGAAGATGGGGATGTCGAGCAGGCTCTGGTGATTGCTGACGAGGACGTAGCCCTTGCCGGGCTCCAGCGCTTCTGCTCCCTCGACGACGTACCGGGTGCCGGCGATGGCGAACACCCCGAGGAGCGACCGCTGGAGCGCGGCCATCGACCACTCGAACGGCCGCCGCCCGAACAGCAGGCACACCCGGCCGACGATCTCGAAGATCACCAGCACGATGCCGATCCCGAGCAGTGTCGGTACGGTGAACAACCAGTCGCGTAACGTCCTCACTCGCAGGAGCATACGCCGAGCCCGATGCGCACCGGCATAGGGCGCTCGCGGACGCCCACCGCTCGCCTGATCTATGCGAGGTAGTCGATCAGCAGACGGCTGACCTCGTCTGGCTGCTCTTGTTGGGTCCAATGACCGCACTGCGTAATCGTCTCGACGCGCAGATCGGGGATCCACCGCTCCATGCCCACGGCGAGCGCCTGTGGCAGGATCGGATCAGCGTCTGCCGCCACCATCATGACCGGAATCGTGACCGGTGCGTTGGCGTGGGATGCGGCGAAATCGGCGTTGCGCTCGAGGTTGCGGTAGAAGTTCAGTGGCCCGGCAATGCCGTGCGCTACGAAGGCCTCGACGTACACCGAGAATTCCTCATCGGTCTGGAAGCCAGGGTTGGCGGCAACCGCCCCATAGAACCCGCGCAGCCATCGAGCGGGGTCTGCGGCAAACGCGGCCTCGGCCCTCCCCGGCTCCTGAAACGACAGCACATAGCCGAACCGGTCCGCGGCGTGATCGCGGATGTACTCGAGGCTGGGGAATCCGTTGTACCACCCGCGGTACGGGACGTTGAGGCTGACGAGGCGAGTGATGCGGTCCGGGTGGAGCACGGCAGCCGTCCAGGCAACGATGCTTCCCCAGTCGTGGCCGACCAGGGCGAATCGGTCGATTCGCAAGGCATCGGCAAGGCCGATGAGATCACCGACCAGCACTTCCAGTCGGTAGGCATCGACGGGCTCCGGGTGTGAAGAGGCGCCATAGCCGCGTTGGTCGTAGGCCAGTGCCCGGAAGCCGGAAGCCGCCAGCGCCGGGATCTGGTGGCGCCACGAGTAGGCCAGCTCGGGAAAGCCGTGGACCAGGATCACCGGAGCGCCGGCCCCATCCTCGGTCACCGAGAGCGCGACCCCTCCGACATCGACCGTCAGCTGCGACATGTGGTCCTCCACATCAGCATTGTCGGGATTTCGACAACGATCCGACGACAGTAGGCGTACCGAGGTTGGCTTCCCCCGATGGCACGAGCATCGAAGGCGAAACAGCGCGAGCGCAGACAAGCCGAGCTCGAGGCGCGCCGCCAGGTCGACGCCCGCAAGCGCACCATTCGCAATGTCTCCATCGCCGGCGGCATCGGGCTCCTGATCGTGGCCCTCCTCGTGGTCATGTGGCCGGAGCCGCAGACGGGGAATGTCAGCGCAGAAGCCTGGGATCTCCCCGAGCTCGATGGCGAGGGCCGAGTTGCCCTCGCCGATTTCGCCGGCAAGCCCACCGTGGCGGCCTTCTTCGCCTCGTGGTGCGAGGTATGCGAGGAGGAGATCCCGCAGTACGTCGCGGTGTGGGAGGAAGTCGGCGACGAGGTCAACTTCATCGGGATCAACACCCAGGACAACGGCCGTGGCCTGGGTGATGCGGAGAAGTGGGGCATTGCCGGCACGTGGCCCCTCGCCAGGGACATCGGGGGCACCAACGGATCGGGTCTCTCCAGCGGGACCTTCGGCATGATCGGCTCGCCGATGACCGTCTTCTACGACGAGTTCGGTGCCGTCCTCCACGTCCAGCGTGGCGGGCTCAGCGGGGGGCAGCTGATCTCCGCAATCGAGCAGCTCTACGGCGTGTCCACCTGACGCTCGGCGATCCAGACCGACCACGTGAGATCGGTCGAATCCTTCTCGAACTCGGCCAGCCACTCGCGGGCCAGGGCGCGCCGATCGGCCCACGGGTCGCCCTCGTTTCCCACGGCATAGGCGTTCGCTCCACGAATCGTGCCTGCGCAGTACCCCTCCCAAGCATCCCCAGACGGCGTCACTTCCGCGAGCGGCGTGAGCCCGACGTCGGCGAGAACCGCCAGCTGATCGGTGCGCGTGAGCACCGACCCGGTGAGGGCCCCGGGGTCGCCGTCTTCGGCGAGGCGCAGGTCACCGATGGCTACCCGGCCCCGCGGCTCGACCCGGCGGTGCAAGGCGGAAGCGGTGCCGCGGAACCCGTGCCAAATCCACGACGCTCCGAGCGACGTGGCGACGGTGAACGGACCAGAAGGGGCCGCGAACCCTTCTCCGAGGATCCAGGTGATGGACCCACGGAGCTCTGCGGTCGCCCCTCGCAGAGCACAGCGGCGGATCTGCCACGGCGACAGATCGACACCTGTGCCGGTGATCTCCCATCCTCCGGCGAGACGGAGGAGCAGCTCGCCGTGGCCGCAGGCGATGTCGATGGCCGTCGCCCCGTCACGCGGGGCGAGTGCGGCGATCACTTCGTCGAGCTCATCGCTGGACATCGGGTTCATGATGTCCATCTGGTGGTGCAGCGGTTCGAATGGTTGGAAGCGCTCCCAGAGCGCGGCGACATCGGTGTCGGGAAGCGTGACGACCGCGGACGGCAGCTCAGGCACATCCAGCATCCAGGCAACCTACCAGCGGGCGGTCATCCGCCGACGAGGCTCACGAACTCGAACTTCTTCTTGGCACCCGTGTGTTCTGTGATCGTGACCAGGAACGTTTCGTTGTATGGCGCGGAGGGGAAGAAGACCTGAGCCTCCCAATTCCCTTCGGCGTCGGCGACGGCCGAGCCCGAGCCATACGGTGACGACACGGCGACCGTTGTTCCCGGCTTGGCTGTGCCGTAGTAGACGTCGTATGGCGGATCCAGCTCACAGGATCCGTACGTTGCAGAGGCGGAGAACGTGAACTCGGGTGGGGGTGGCGGCTCTTCCTTGCCGCCGTCCTTGGGCTCCTCAACGTCGAGCCAGACAGCGACCGATGCCGTCGAGGTGTTGCCTGCGGCGTCCGTGGCGGCGAAGGAGGCCCCATTCTTCCCGGAAAAGATGACGAGGTCGATCGACCACGTGCCGTCTGCTGCCACCGTGACCGGGAATCTGCCGCTGGCGATCACGGTTGCCCCCGGCTCGGTGCGCCCGGCGAATGTCACCAGGCTGGTGGTGAAGTGACTGTCGGGTGCCGGACTGATGATCTGGAGCAACGGTGCCTCGAGGTCGGCCGCGACGGTGGTCGTGGTCGGTGCTTCGGCGGCCGGCGGAGGAGCGACCTGTGGCGCCGTGGTAGGAACGGGATCACGACTGGGGCCCTGTTCCTCGACGATGGTGGTCGGGGTGACCGTGGTGACTGTGGTCGTCACCTGCGGCACGGTGGTGTCGGCCACGTCGCCATCAGTTGGTGCGGTGACCAGGGCGATGAGAGCAATCAGCACCACGGCCCCGATACCGGCCGTTGCCCACTGCATCCCTTGCCAGATGGTGTGGCGGCGCACGAGGACGGGCATCGCTGTGGCCGGGCGGTAGTCGGCCACGCTCTGATGGACGGCCTCAGCGGCGGAGCGGGCGCGCTCGTCGAGCATCGTCATGCGTCGTCCTCCACGTCCATCCGCTCGGCGAGGCGCTTGCGGCCCTTGTGGAGGTGCACCCTCACCGTGCTCTCCGAGCATTCGAGGATGGCTGCGATGTCGGCCACGGAGCGGTCCTCGAGGTAGTGCAGTGCCACGGCCTGGGCCTGGCGCTTGGGGAGTCCCCTGACCTGCCTCCAGAAGTGGTCGGCCTCTGCCGGGAGGCGGTCGATCAGCGGCTCAGGCCTCCCGAAGCGAGCAATTGCCCGCGCTTCACGCACCTTGCGGCGGAAAGCGGACACGGACATGTTTGCCACCACGCGGCGAACCCAGGCCTCGGGCTTGTCGTAGCGGGAGATCTTGTCCCAGTTCTTGTGGGCAGCGACGAAGGCATCTTGTGCCAGGTCTTCGGCGAGCACCCGGCTCCCGGACAGGGCGTATGCCAGACCGATCACGGACCGCAGCTCCCGTTCGTAGAACGTCTCGAAGCTGATCACGGCACGCACGGGAGGAGGCACCGAGCGTGTCGGCGTCCCACCGTCGGTTCCCCGACGGGCTTGGTGTCCTGGCCGTGCCGTCATTCTGCTCCACTGCGTCACTCGTCGCGAGGCCGTGCGAGGTTTACTCGTTCTTATCGGCAGCAGACGGAGCGCACAAAAGGAGGCCGCCCCGTGGCAAGGGGGGACTCCACGGGGCGGCCTCAGAGGACGATCGGGGCGGGTGGGAACCGGCGTACCGATCGTCCTCATCCTCCGAACCGGGTCGGCTGGGAGGAAGGAGGGAGGGAGAGAGGCGCCGGCCCGATCAGGGGGAGATTGATTGTGAAAGACATCACAAAGACGCTCCGCGCTCGTCGCTTGGTTCCGCTCGGCGGTTAAGAAGCAGGTGAGAACGAGAGGGCTCGATGAGCCGCCCGGAACGGTAGGGGTGGTCTCCCGATAGCGGCACGCAAGGACGTTGTGCTCTGGTCTCGAGATTCCGACTGACGAAGGCTTGGTGCTGGACATGTCTCTCCCGCGAGGTCCAGGCCAAAGGCAACGGATGCAACCGGAAGACGCCGATCGGTTCTCTGCGATGTACCGGGCAAACGAACGCTCGGTCCTGGCGTACTTCCTGAGGCGAACCGATGCTGCGTCAGCCCGCGATGGTGCCGCCGAGACCTTCTTGGTGGCGTGGCGTCGCTGGGACGAAGTCCCCGAGGACGATGCCACGCTGCGTTGGCTCTACGGAGTCGCCCGCAAAGTACTCGCCAACCAGCTGCGCAGCCGGCGCCGCCAGCTGGCGTTGCGCCACAGGCTCTCCCACGTCGGCCGGTCAGACACCCCGTCGCCGGAGACGGTCGTGGTGCGCAGGGCAGACGACGCAGCGACGCTCGAAGCAGTGGCACGCCTCAGGCCAGAAGATCAGGAAGTGCTGCGGCTGGCGGTCTGGGAGGAGTTGCCTCCTCGAGACATCGCCGTGCTGTTCAACACGAGTGCGCATGCCATCTCGCAGCGGCTGTACCGCATCACGAAGCAGCTCGGACGGGACCTGCAACGCCCCGTCCCGCATCGGGCCGCACCGGCGGTCTCGCAGCCACGGGACGCCTCGCAACCACAGGAGGGAGGTGACCGGCCGTGACAACCCACGACGACGTGCTCGACCGTTTCCGCAGCGCCGACCCGGTGCCGGAGGCCGGAGCGATCACGACGTCGCAGCTGGCCGACGTTGCCTCCCTGGTCGAGGCCGGGAGGACCGGACGCCACGAACCTGCGGCGCAATCGGGCCGAGCTGCCATCGGGGCGAATCGACGGCAGTGGTGGACGCGCCCGGTCGTCGTATTTGCGACGTTCGCCGCGCTGGTCCTGATCCTGCTCGGCGGGGTCGCCTGGCTGGCACGAACCGGAGGCGCACCGGTGGTCGACGAGCCGATGCCGACGACGACGGTAGTGGCGCCTCCGGCGGAAGACGGCCTCGTCATCATCGAGGTGCCGGAGCTGCGCGGAGCCGTAGGGAAGGAACTCGCCGGGGTGCTCATGGGCTACGACCCGGAGTCGCCGGAGCAGTACAAGTGGCACGCGCTCGGCGGCTTCGCCGTCACCGTCGACAGCGATCCCTTCTCGGAGTCGATCGTCCTCGGTGAGGTCGCCGAGGAGTGGGGCGAGGACGGCCTGTGGCCGTGGGCCTCAGGCGAGGCCAAGGTCCCGGCGGGCACGTATCAGCTCCAGGTCTGGCTCGGCACCGACTACTGCTGCTACTCGCGATTCGTGCCCGCAGGCACGTCGGGTCTCGTCGGTTGCCAGACGTGGGTCACGACGACCGGCCGAGCCGAGGTCATCGAGGTGACGGACATCGAAGACGGCGCCTGCGATCCGGCGTCTCCGACCGCAGACGCCAAACCCATCATCATCTCGATCGACGACTGGGCCGGCGTCGCGGGCTACCGACTCCTGGCGGGCGTCTTCGCCGAACCCCGGGGCGACCTGGTCGGCGGGGCGTTCTGGACGATCGTCGATGGCGACCCGTTCTCGATCACGGACGTCGTCCACCCGCCGTTGTTGCCCAACCCGCGCACCGACGCCGGGTCGTGGGGTGCCGAGGACTACGCGTGGGACGAGACCGCGCTGTTCGAACCCGGCCGGTACCGCATCGTGTTCTGGGCGAATCCCGGCGAGCTGGCCCCGTACGGGAGCCACCTCCCGGGAGGTCCCATCGAGCGCACCTGCGAGGTCGATTTCGATTTCGAGGCGGACGAGTTCGGTGCGCCCATGATCTCCATCTCCGACATCCCCGTCGGCTCCGGGGAGTGCCCGCCGCCGGGCTGACCAGAACGGGGCAAGACCGCCCACCGGTCCTACCATCGCGCCCGGCCCTCGTAGCTCAGGGGATAGAGCACCGGTTTCCTAAACCGGGTGTCGGAGGTTCGAATCCTCCCGAGGGCGCCGTGGGAAAGGCCTGCCACAGGCTGGAATCCCCTGTGGCGGTTGGGGTGTCGGCGATTCCCGTACGCGCGGTCGTTTCGCAGCAAGCAGTCCTTGGCTGACCGGGTCAGGGCGATCGGCCTCCGTCAGGGTGCCCGTGGGTTGGCAGTGCCGGCGTGTCGAGTTTCGCCGGTGGGGGTGGTGGTGTAGGTGTGGCCGAGGAGGCTGGTCCAGCGGTGCCCGGTCGGGGTCGCGGCGAGCCGCCAACCGCCGTGCTTGAGGCGATGGTCGTGGCGGCAGAGGGGGGCCAGGTTGTCGACGGTGGTGGAGCCGCCGTCGACATACGGCGTGCGATGGTCGACGTCACACTCCACCGCGGGCATACGACACCCGGGAAAGACGCAGGTGGCGTTGCGGGTCGCAACGATCCGCTGTTGCAACGCCGTGGGGCGCCGCCGGGTCACGCCTACGCTCACCGGCCGGCCGGTCCCGTCGGTGACCGTGTACTGCCACCGGGAACCGTCCTGGTCGGCGGCGACCTGGCGGGCGATGTCGGCAACGACCGGCCCGTACCCGGCCAGTTCACCCGGAGCGTCGGCCAACTCGGCCAGGGTCATCAGATCGACCGCAATGTCGACCGTGCCGCCCTTCCCCGCCGCGTCACGGCCCTGGAGGAGATCCAGGAAGACGTCGGCACGCAGCTGGTCGATCGTGCGGTCCTCTCCCGGGCCGGACAGCGACCTGGCCAGCCGATTGATGCGCCGCATGCCGGCGGACACCGCATGGGGCGGCAGATCCATGCCCATGAGGTTTGCGGGACCGTCCGGCGTGGGTTCGACTACCACCCGCCGCTCCGTTACGGCATCGTCGTAGCGGTGTCGGGCCTCGTCGGGATCGGCCTGGAGACAGAGGCGACGGAGCCGGGCGGCGAGCTGGCCGGTCGTCAACCCGGCGGCGTCATCCGCCACTCGGTCGACAACCCGGCGCGCGCCATCGGCCGACAGATGCCCGGTGCCCCCGGCGATCACCCGAGCACGCCGCACATCTATCTCCCCGGTGGCGAGCAGCTGCCACACCCGAGGGAGACGCTCGTACAGGTCGATCGCCAGCGCGAGTTCGTGGTCGGCGGCGCGACGGGTGAGACGCAGGGCGGCCCGGACCTCCGCGGAGGTCGACTCGGCGGCTGCGAGGGGATGCTCATCCACCGCATCGATCGCCTCAGCCACCGCCGCCATGGCCTCGTAGGCCTTCGCCGCGTGGTGCGATACCAGGCGCTGGTGGGCCTGCAAGACCACGACGCGGTCGTGTCCTGACAGCGCCTGCACGTCGATCGCCGACAGCCAGGCCGCCAGCACCGGACCCGGCGCCATCGAGGCAAGCGCGGCCGGGATCGGGTCCTCGCCACCGTCACCGGCGTCCCAGGCAGCATCAGCGAAGACCAGTTTGTCGAGGTCGAAGTCATCCGGGCGGGCCGCCGCCCACTCCTGCGGATTCCTTAGTGCTTCGTTGGCCACCACATCGAACATGTGTTCGATGGTATCAGTCACCCCCGACACAAACGACCCCACCGCCCCCAAGCCGCCCCCAACAGACGGTCGTCCCCCCGGATTCGCCTCCCTGCCCGGACGGGTAACTTCGGGCGGGTATGAGCCAGCCAGAAGCCGATCCGCGACCCGCCCTCCCCGAACGTGCCCGCGTGGTCATCGTCGGCGGCGGCGTGATCGGCTGCAGCGTGGCGTATCACCTCGCCCACATGGGCGAGACAGACGTCGTCGTACTCGAGCGCGCCCGGCTCGCCTCCGGCACGACCTGGCACGCCGCAGGACTCGTGGTGACGTTCGGCTCCATGTCCGAGACGTCGACGCACATGCGCACCTACACCCGCGACCTCTACAGCAGGCTCGAGGCCGAAACCGGATTGGCCACCGGGTTCACGCCCGTCGGGTTCGTCGAGCTGGCCACCGAACCCGACCGCCTCGAGGAGTACCGCCGGGTAGCGGCGTTCAACCGGTTCTGCGGCGTCGACGTCCACGAGATCTCTCCACAGGAGGTCGCCGAGCTGTTCCCCCTCGCCAAGACGGACGATGTCCTCGCCGGCTTCCACGTCGCCGAGGATGGGAGAGCGAACCCCGTCGACGTCACCATGTCGCTTGCGGCAGGGGCGCGCGCCCGCGGCGTGACGATCCTCGAAGAGGTTGCGGTCACCGGGATCGCCGTGGAGCGCGGAGCGGTGGCGGGTGTCGACACGACGCTGGGCACCATCGAAGCTGAGTTCGTGGTCAACTGCGCAGGCATGTGGGCCCGCCAGCTCGGGGCCCGATCGGGCGTCAACATCCCGTTGCAGGCGGCCGAGCACTACTACCTCATCACCGAGCAGATCGAGGGAATCTCCAACACCTGGCCGGTGATCGAGGACCCGGTGTCCTTCGGCTACTACCGGGAAGAGGTGGGCGGACTGATGATCGGCCTCTTCGAACCGGAGGCGGCGCCCTGGAGGGTGGAGGGGATCCCTGAGGACTTCACCTTCGGCGAGATACCGCCCGACTGGGACCGGATGGCGCCCTACATCGAGCGGGCGATGGAGCGGGTGCCCATCGCACAAGAGACCGGGATTCGCAAGCTCTTCTGTGGACCGGAGAGCTTCACCCCCGACCTCCAGCCGATCGTGGGCGAGGCCCCGGAGATCAGGAACTACTTCGTCGCCGCCGGGATGAACTCCATCGGCATCCTCACGGCAGGCGGGCTCGGCCGGGTGCTGGCCCACTGGATCATCACCGGCAGACCAGATGTCGACGTGACCGGCTTCAACATCGACCGGCTCCGGTCCTACCAGGCGGATCCGGAGTACCTGCGCGCCCGAACCGTCGAGTCTCTGGGCATGGTCTACCAGGCCCACTACCCAACACGGACGCCACAGACCGCTCGCGGGTCGAAGCTGTCTCCCGTTCACCACCGGCTCGAGGCACGGGGTGCGTACTTCCGAGAGGTGAGTGGCTGGGAAGGGGCCGACTGGTACGCCCCAGACGGTGTGGAGCCGATGGTCGAGCGGCTCTCGTGGGGACGGGAGAACTGGTTCCCGTACTGGCAGGCGGAGCACGTTGCAGGGCGGGAAGGCGTGATCCTGATGGACATGTCGTTCATGTCCGAATTCACGGTCGAAGGCCGCGACGCCGGGCAGCTGCTCGAGTCGATCTCGGCGAACCGGGTCGACGGGCCGCCGGGCGTCGTCACCTACACCCAGTGGCTCAACGACGCGGGCACGATCGAGGCGGACCTGACCGTCACCAAGCTCACCGAGGAGCGCTTCTGGGTCGTGGCCACCGATACCGCACATCGCCATGTCTCCGCCTGGATGCAGCGGCACACGACAGACGAGATGCAGGTCTCCGTCGCCGACGTGACCGCAGACCATGCACAGATCAACATCCAGGGACCGCTCTCGCGGCAACTGCTGCAATCGGTCACGCCTGCCGACCTCTCCAACGAGAACTTCCCGTTCCGGACAGCGAGGGAGATCGCGATCGATTCGGTTTCGGTTCTGTGCCTTCGCATCACGTACGTGGGTGAGCTCGGCTACGAGCTCTCCATCCCAGCCCGGCATGCCGTCGATGTGTACGACCGGCTGGTCGAAGCGGGCGAGGCGTGGGGCCTCCGTCACGCCGGGTTGAAGGCCCTGGCGAGCCTGCGCATGGAGAAGGGCTACCGCGACTATGGCCACGACATCGACAACACAGATGGAGTGGTCGCCGCCGGTCTGGGCTTCGCCGTGGATCTCGACAAGCCCGGAGGGTTCATCGGGAGGGAGGCGGTGGCCAGAGAGCTCAACGCCAAGCCCCTCGACAGACGGCTGGTTCAGGTGCTGGTTGGTGATCCCGATCCGCTGCTGTTCCACGGTGAGGTAGTGCACCGCAACGGAACCCCTGTGGGGTACATCCGCTCCGCGTCCTATGGGTTCACGTTGGGAGGAGCCGTCGGGTTGGCGATGATCGAGGCCGGAGAGCCTGTGACCGGCGGGTATCTCCGCGAGGGGACCTGGGAGGTCGAGATTGCCGACCGGAGGTACCCGGCCATGGTCTCGGTCCGCCCGCTGTACGACCCGACTGCGCAGCGTGTGAGGATGTGAGTCAGAACGAGCCGACGATGAGATCGGTCATCAGTCGCGCCCCGGCCGGTGGTGCGTCCCGGTTCTCTGTCGAGTATGCGACAGTGCATCCTGGGCACCCCTGTCCCGAGACTTGGATCTGACTGATGCAGCAGGCGCAGGGATATCGATGGGTCGTGGCCTTCGTGGCGCTGGCGCTCGTCGCGGCGGCATGTGGAGGCGGATCTGACACGACGCCGCTCTCCCTCGAGGGCTATGTCGAGGCCATGCAGGCGGTCGAGGTGCGCTTCGCAGCCGATACCCCGAATCCTGCGGAGGAGACTGCCGACCGAGACGGGTACCCCATCGGGGGTGACCTCGTCGCCGCCAACGACCTGTACATGGAGTTCGAAGCCCGACTCGACGGCTGGCGGGCCGTCACTCCGCCGGAGAGCCTGAAACCGCTTCACGAAGAGCTGGTTGGCGCCCTCGATGCCGTGCAAGCGGCCGTGGGCAAGTACCTCGGCGACGAGGCGATCAGCAACACAGACTTCGACTTCGCCTCCATCGGTTCCAAGGTGTCCCCCCTCCTCACCGCGGCGGGTGCGGCGTGTCGCGAGCTACGCACCGCAGCCCGCGACGCAGGAGCCGATTTGGAATTCACTGGCGACTGCGAGTTCTGAGATCGGCCGAATCGGTGGCACCCACCGATGGCGTATCCTGCACCGTCTCTCCCCAGAATCGAGCGCGCATGGACAATGACAATGTCGAGCAGCTTCCCATGACCGACGACGTCAGGGCCGAGGTCGTCAACATCGAGCAAGGCGGCGCCGGGAGCATCGAGGCCCAGGAGGTCACGATCACCCAGGGTGGCGCCCAGATCATCACCGCCGAGACCATCCACGTCGAACAGGGCGGGGCCGCGGTGATGAACGCCGAGCATGCGTCCACCGTGCAGTCCGGGATGGGCATCCTGGTGTCGGAGGAGGCGACGCTGCAGGAGAGCAGCGCAGGCGCCGCCATTGCCACGTCGCTCACCGCACGCGATTCCCGGATCGGCGTGCTGCTCGCCGGCACCATCGACGGAGAGCCAGACGTCAAGATCGACGCCCGTCTCGCGGCGATCATCGGCGCCAGCTTCGCCGTGACCCTCTTCGTCCTCAGGAAGCTCTTCAAGAGCCAGTGAGCGACTGGTACCAGCGGGCCGTCTTCTACGAGGTACCGGTCTATGCGTTCTCCGACTCCGACGGCGACGGCAGCGGAGACTTTTCGGGCCTCACGGAGCGGCTCGACTACGTGGAGTGGCTCGGGGTCGATTGCATCTGGGTGCTGCCGTTCTACCCGTCGCCGCGACGGGATGGCGGCTACGACGTATCCGATTTCACGGCCGTCGATCCGAGGTACGGCACCATGGACGACGTACGCGCCTTCCTGGATGCCGCCCACGACCGAGGCCTGCGGGTCATCACCGACATGATCGTCAACCACACCTCGGACCAGCACCCCTGGTTCCAGGAAGCCCGCATTCCCGGTTCGGAGACGGCACACCGCTACGTGTGGTCTGACACCACCGAGCGGTACGCCGACGCCAGGGTGATCTTCATCGACACCCACGACTCCAACTGGGCCTGGGACGACGTCGCCGGCCGCTACTACTGGCATCGCTTCTTCGATCATCAGCCCGATCTCAACTACGACGACCCTTGGGTGCGTGCGGAGATGCGCAACGTGGTCCGCTTCTGGCTCGATCTCGGGTTCGACGGTCTGCGCCTCGACGCCGTCCCCTACCTGTATGAGCGAGAGGGAACGAACGGGGAGAACCTGCCAGAGACCCACGAGTATCTGAAGTCCCTGCGGGCCCTCGTCGACGAGGAGTACCCGAACCGGATGCTGCTCGCAGAGGCCAACCAGCGGCCGGAGGATGTCGTCGCCTACTTCGGCGATGGGGACGAACTCCACATGGCCTACCACTTCCCCCTCATGCCGCGCCTCTTCATGGCTGTGGCGCAGGGCAACGCGTCAGCGGTCATCGACATCCTGGAACGCACCCCGCCGATCCCGCCGGGCGCCCAGTGGGGGATCTTCCTGCGCAATCACGACGAGCTGACGCTGGAGATGGTCAGCGAAGACGAGCGGGCCTTCATGTACGAGGCCTATGCCCCAGACCCGCGGATGCGCAAGAACCTCGGCATTCGGCGCCGCCTCGCTCCCCTCCTCGGTGACGACCGGGCGACCATCGAACTCCTCTACGGCCTGCTGCTGTCATTGCCGGGGAGCCCGTTCTTGTACTACGGAGACGAGATCGGGATGGGAGCCGAGTACCTGTTGCAGGATCGCGACGGCGTGCGCACCCCGATGCAGTGGAAAGCGGGCCCGGCAGCAGGGTTCTCCACTGCGGATCCCGGCGACCTCTACCTGTCGCTCGTGTCGGACCCGGCGCACGCCCCCGCGGCCGTCAACGTCGCGGCGCAGCGTGCCGACGCCGGTTCCCTGCTCCATCGGGTCCGGTCGCTGTTGCTGCGCAGGCGCGAGCTCCCGGCTCTCGGAACCGGCACCTACCGCAACGTGCCGTGTGACCACCCCGCTGCGCTGGCCTTCCTCACGGGGCGTGATGAAGATGCAGTTCTGGTCGTCGCCAATTTCTCGACCGAACCGATCGACGTCCGGCCGGAAGTGGTGTCCCGCACCTACCGGGATGCCGCGGGATCGGACGCCGTCTGGCGCGGAGACGGCCCGCTGCAGCTCCCCAGGCGCGGCTTCGTCTGGTTGGTCCCTGCATAGCTAGCCTCGCCCGCCATGGAGTGGTGGCAGAGCGGCGTCGTGTACCAGATCTATCCGCGCAGCTTTGCCGATGCCGACGGCGACGGAATCGGCGACCTCGCAGGCATCCTCTCCCGGGTGGAGTACCTGGCGGACACGCTGGGCATCGATGCTGTGTGGCTGTCGCCGTTCTACCCGTCTCCGCAGGCCGACTTCGGGTACGACGTCGCCGACTACACCGACGTCGACCCGGTCTACGGCACCCTCGCCGACTTCGCCGCCCTGGTTGCGGCATGTCACGATCGGGGTATCCGCGTCATCGTCGACTTCGTGCCCAACCACTCGTCCGACCGGCATGGCTGGTTCCTGCAGTCGCGCTCGGCGCGCGACGACCCGAAGCGGGACTGGTACACGTGGCGCGACCCGGCACCGGACGGTGGCCCTCCCAACAACTGGATATCGGTGTTCGGCGGCCCGGCGTGGGAACTCGACGAAGCAACGGGGCAGTACTACCTCCATTCGTTCCTCAAAGAGCAACCGGACCTGAACTGGCGAAACACCGAGGTGCGCGCCGCCATGCACGACGTTCTGCGCTTCTGGCTCGACCGGGGCGTCGATGGCTTCCGGATCGACGTGGCGCACCGTATCGCCAAAGACCCGGAGCTGCGCTCCAACCCACTCGCAGATGCCGCCACCTCCGGACCGGGCAAGGACCACGGCGAATATGACACGCTCGAGCACCTTCACGACGCCGGCCATCCCGACGTTCACGAGTACTTCCGAGAGATCCGGGCCGTCCTCGACGAGTACGACGACCGCTACTCGATCGGTGAGATCCACGAGTACGACTGGCAGCGGTGGGCCTCCTACATCGGAGAAGGCGACGAGCTCCACCAGGTGTTCGACTTCAGCCTGTTGTTCGCACCGTGGGAGGCTGCCGAGATCCGTGCTCGCATCGCAGGCCAAGAAGACGCCCTGCCGCCCGGGGGATGGCCCAACCACGTGTTGGGGAACCACGACGAGCCGCGCATCGCCCGTCGCCTCGGTTCCGACCATGCCCGCCTCGCCGCCCTCGTGCTCCTCACAACCCGGGGCACGCCGACCCTGTACTACGGGGACGAGCTCGGCATGACCCAGCCCGACCTACCGGTGGACCGCCAGCTCGATCCATGGGCACAGACGAGCGACGTCGCCGGGCGCGACGGTTGCCGGACACCCATGCAGTGGGAACCGGCGGTCCATGCCGGGTTCAGCCCGCCGGAAGCGGTTCGGACCTGGCTGCCGGTCGACGGGGCTCCCGGCACGGACGTGGCCTCCCAGCTCGCTGATCCCGACTCGATGCTCAACTTCTACCGCAGGTGCCTGACCTTCCGCCGCGCATCGGCCGCCCTGCGCGGTGGCGACTACCGGCCGCGAAATGACGTTCCCGCCGGGGTGCTCGCCTTCACGCGCTCCCGCGACGGGGAGACGGTGACCGTCGTGCTCAATCTCGGGGACGAACCGGCAACCGCTACGGCACGAGGAACCGTGGTTCTGGCGACGGACCGGGCACGCGAGGGTGAGCGGACCAATGGCACCGCCGTTCTGGCGCCGGCTGAGGGAATCGTCTTCGGCTAGACGAGCCGCGGCAACGTCCGCCCGGGATCTGCGAAGAACCGCGACCGGGCAACCGCCTCGACGGCCCCCAGAGTCTTCGCCCGCACCAGCGCGACATCATCGACATGCGGGCCAAAGGCCACCACCCGCACGCCGGCGCCGGTCAGATCGCGGATCGCGGAGTCCGCTTCGGCGTGCTCCAGATCGACCCAGGCAACGGCCGGCGGGTGGTCGAGCGCGTCCGCGACCGCCGCCGGATTGCGCAGCATCTGCAGGTCGAAGCCGGCAGTGTCCGCCACCGACTCCAGACGGGTCCTGTCCATGAGATTCATGGAGACGAGGCCGACTCGGGGCCGTGCCGACGGGCCGTCCGGGCCCGCAGCCGGTACGACACCTGCGACCGACCGCGCCTTGGCAACACCCCAATCGACGTGAGCGCGCCAGGCGCCCTCGCCCAGATCTCGCGAGCTTGCAGGAGCGAGAGCAAACACGTCACCGGGAACCAAGGAGCGCTGCTCCTCGTCACGCTCGACCGGCTCGGCTCCAGCCGCCACGAGCGCGGCCGTTACCGGCGCAGTGGCTTCCCGAACAAGCTGGAGCGGGCTACGGATCTGGTCCTGTTCGGGGAGCGCCAGCAGAGCGTCCAGATCGCGCTCGAGCATCGCGGTGGCGTCCACCACCGCACCGTCGACCTCGGGGAACGCGAGAGCGACGACCCGAGCCTTCAGGTATCCGGGGAATGCGTCGATGAACGCCTCGTGCAGGAGGCGGGCCTCCGGGGTCATCGCCTGAGGTTACGCGATGCAGGGATCACTGTGGTCGGCCACCTACCATCGCGACGTACTCGATCGGGGGACCCATGCGCAAACTATTCCTGCTCATCGCTGCAGTGGTCGTCGTCGTCACGGCATGCCGCGCCGAAGTGAACCTCTCGATCGACGTGGCCGACGACGGCTCCACGGTGGCCACCGTCGAGATCGGCGCAGACGAGGAGTTCCAGGAGCTGCTCGGATCGGGCGGCGGTGATCCCACCGACCTGCTGGACGACGGGTTCGACCTCGAGAACGGCGAGGCATACACGAGAACGGAAGGCGACATGACCTTCTGGGGTGCCCGGGCAACGTTTGACAGCTTCGAAGAGCTCAGCACGACGTTCGCAGACCCGAACGACCCCGACAGCGCCTTCAGCGCTTTCAGCTTCACGGCAGACGACTCAGGCGCCACCCTGGAAGCAACCCTGTCTGCCCCAGAAGACGAGCTGGCCACGGACGACATTCCGTTCGACCCGAGTCAGATCACCGCGGACATCTTCAGCGTCAACTTCATCTTCGGAATGCCGGGGACGGTCGTCGAGCACAACGCCGATCGGGTGCTCGAGGATGGTCGCCTGCTCTGGGAGATTCCCCTGACCGGCGGCGAAAAACAGGTGTTCGCCAGGTCGGAGACGGGATCCAGCTCGCTCTGGTGGCTGTGGATCATCCTCATCGTCGTCCTGGTCGCCGGCGTGGTTGCCGCCATCGTTGCCGTGGTGGTGACCCGCAACCAGTCGAAGCAGGCCATCGCCGCAGCACAGACGACGGAGCCTGCAGCAGCCAGCGCTCCAGAGCCGCCAGCATCCGCCGCACCAGAGCCGCCGGGCGACGCCGCTGGCGAGCCCGGAACCGAGACCGAAGGGGACGCACCGCCAGCCGCCGAGCCTGACGATATGCCCGACCTAGCCGGCGAAGACCTCGACGGTGACGAGCCCGTAGGGACCTGACACGACGCCGACGCCAACCCGGCGATACCGACTCTCGAGCATCTGCGCCTTGTGGATCACGGATCCGACGAGCGCCTCGTGGGCGCCGTCGGCCGTCGCGGCCAAGGCCACCGTTTCGCCCTCGACCGACGACAGGATGCCGACATTCGCCAGGTGCTCGTCGACAGGTCCCGGTCCCGTCGTGAGATCACCGGACCGGTAGGCGGCGGAGGCTCTCGTCACCGCGAGGACCGCCAGCTCGTCCGACCAAGCCAGCGGATCGAGCCCCTCACTGACTCGCTCGCGATTCAGCGAGGCGTACACGGCACGCGCCGCATCTCCGCTCGGGTGCAGTTGGCCCTGCGGCGGGGGCAAGGCGACGACGCCGGAGCTCGCCACGGTCCGCTCCCCCACCAGGCGCCGCAGGGAGATCACGCTCTGCATCACCCGGTCACCTGCCATGGCCTCGACGCCGCGCTGCATCGGACCCTGAGGATCCGTCAGGGTGGTGGCGATCGTCGATTGCTCCAAACGCTCCGTCATGGCCACAGGGGTCGGGAACACCGACACGAGGGTCAGTGCCAGGGTGACGACGACGAGGGCATACAACGCACCGAGACCGGCACCGGCCAACCGGTTGAGCGTCGTCAGGGCAGGGAGCCGGCGCATGGTGCGATGGATGAGGCCGGAGACGAAGGCGGCTCCGATCGAGATGGCGAGAAACGCCACCACACCCCCGACGAGCCTGGCTGCTTCTTGGGGAATTCCCGCCATGGCCGCGATCACGCCGCCGACCGTTCCCATGAACCGGAACGCGACAACGGCTCCCAGCAGCAAGGTGAGCACATCGAGCGCCTCACGAACGAACCCCTTCACCCAGCCGCGCATGATCAACGCGACGAACAACGCGCCCAGAAGGAAATCGATCATCTCAGCGGCGGGGCGAGTGCCGCATCTCGTCTGTGCGTTCAGCCATGGCCATCTCCTACCGGTTCTTCTTCTCGCGGTACTCGTGCCTCCGTGACCTCGATCTCCTCGGTCACCATCCCGCTGGCGGCGAACCGCAGCTGATCGGCGTCGTCTTTCGCCTTCCGGCCGAGACGCCTCCGCTTCTTCGGTTCGTGGGTCTCGATGAGTTGGTCGCTGGCTTCCTCCCAGGTCTCACCGAGGATCCGGGTCCGCCACCAGTGGCCGAGGAGGATCTTGACGGTTGCTGCCAAGGGCACGGCAATGACCACCCCCCAGATGCCCGCGATCGCGCCTCCAAACACCAGCACGATCAGGATGACGGCAGGATGCAGCCGAACGGTCGCCCGCAGAACAGTCGGGCTGACGAAGTTGTTGTCGATCTGCTGGACGATCACCGCGACGATCGCGGCGAGGATGGCCGTGCGCACGTCTGCGGTTGCCAGGGCAACGATCACTCCCAGAATGCCCCCCACCCACGGGCCGAGGAACGGGACGATGTTCAACAGCCCTCCGATGATCCCAATGAGCAGCCAGAACTCGAGCCCGATGATCCGATACCCGACCGAGAGCATCAGACCGACGACGACCGCAACCAGAAGCTGGCCCCGCAGGAAGCCGCCGACTGCGGTGTTCACCTGGCGGCCAACGTGGGCGGCCTCGGCGCGGGATCGCTCGGGGAGGGCACGAAGCACCCGCTCCTTGACCTGAGGGAGATCGATGAGGAGGTAGAACGCCAGCACGGGGCCGAGCAGGAAGATGAGGACGAACTCGAAGATCCCTGCCGTGACCGCCTGCAGCCGGTCGAGGGCGATGCCCACGATCTGGTCCTGATTGGCCGGATCGCTGACGTAGGCCACCAGGTCGTCGTACGTCCACACGCTGACGTTCTCGAATCCGATGTTGGCGGCGACCTCCTCCATCTGACGAGCGCTGCGGTTGTAGAGGTCGGGGAACTCCCCGGCGAACGCGGATGCCTGCTCGGCGATCGAAGGAACGACCAGGAACCCGATGAGCACCAGCAAGCCGATGATGACGACGTACCCGATCGTCGCCCCCAACAGCCGGTGCAGTCCACGCCGATTGAGCCGGGCGACCAGCGGATTGAGCACGTAGATGAGCACGACGGCAAGGAGCAGCGGAGCCAGGATGATGCGGCCCTCGATGATCAGCCACCCGGTGACGAAGATGAGGAGCAGCAGACCGATCGTGGCCCACGAGAAGATCCCGACCTTGCGGACCATGGGCAGGAAGCTGCCGTCGTTCATCGCGGCGAGTGTATCGGTGCGGCCCACTTGCGCCGGGACGTGGCCTGCAGAAGAGCCATCGGCTCAGGCGTGGTCGCCAGCGCGCGCGGCGATCTGCTCGCGGCGCACCTGGCGTACCTTGCGCAGGCGCTGCACGGTGAGCGGAGCGTGTTCCCGGGCGGCGGCGCTGTCCATGAGACGGCGCAGCGCCTGGTAGTAGCGAGTGGCGCTGATGCCGAGGTACTCCCGGATGGCCTGGTCCTTCGGCCCCGGGTAGAGCCACCAGGAGCCCTCGAAATCGAGGATGGTCACGTCCCGTTCGCTCAGGTGCTCGCTGCTTGCCATGCTGGCGCGCAGCGTATCGACGGGGTGTGACAGAACCCGGGATTTCGCGATCTCGCTCAGGATCGGCTCCCGAAGGCCGATGACCGCGACATGACCGTCGGCCCCACAACGTCGACCTGCCCCGCCTGCGCTGGAGCAGCTCGCGGTGCCTTCGCCAAGGACGGCCACCGCTATCTGACGTGTGGCTCCTGTGCGTCCGCGTGGCTGGACCGGCGTCCAGATGACGTGGCGGACCTGTACGACCGTGGGTACTTCTCCGGTGGCGGCCACGGCGGCTACGCCGACTACGCCGCGGACGCCGACCTCCACCGCCGCAACGCCGGGCACCGCCTCGACCTGGCCGAACCCCGCTCTGCCGGTCTCGTCGTCGACGTGGGGTGTGCCTATGGCTACGGGCTCGACGCCGCTGCCGAGCGCGGCCATCCGACGCTCGGCGTCGAGGTATCCGCGCACGCACGGGCCGTCGCAGACGAGCGAGGCCACAGGGTCGTCCCGACGCTGGGCGAAGTTCCCGGCCGATCGGCAGCGCTGGTCTGCTTCACCCAGGTGCTCGAGCACATGCCCGATCCCCTCGCCGAATTGACCGACGCCAGGCGGATCCTCGAGGAGGAAGGCACCGTGCTCATCGAAACCTGGGATCGTGCCAGCGCATTGGCCAGGATCCTCGGCCCGCGGTGGCACCAGGTCACTCCGCCCACGGTGCTCCACCTGTGGACGCGCACCGGCATCACCCGGCTGATGGTCCGGGCCGGGTTCTCAGGCGTGGGCGTTCGCCGGTGGTCGAAACAGGTGAGCGTCGGCTGGGCCGGTGGGATCGCCGCCGAGAAGTCGGCGCTGGGGCGGGCACTCCACAAGGCGACGACGACCGCCCGGCTCGACCGGATCACCCTCCCCTACGGGCCAGGCGACCTGATCCTGGTCACCGCGAAACGGCCGTGACGGTCGGAGCCGGGTGCGGGATTCGAACCCGCTACCTACGCATTACAAGTGCGTCGCTCTGCCAACTGAGCTAACCCGGCGTACGTCCAGCGTACCCGCGGTCACACGAGGTGCCGCACCCTGGCGATCTCGTACACGGCAAGGGCCGTAGCCACCGAGGCATTGAGGCTTTCGGTGGGGCCGACCATGGGCAGCTTGGCCAGCACGTCGCAGCGCTCGGCGACCAAGCGGGTGAGCCCGCTCCCCTCCCCACCGACAACGACGGCTACCGGCTCGGTGAGCAGGTCGAGGCCGAACAGGCTCTGCTCTGCCTGTCCGGAAAGCCCGACGAGCCACACCCCATCGGAGCGCAGCCGCTCCAGCGCCTTGGCGATCGACGACACCTCGACCACCGCAACATGCTCCAGGGCACCGGCCGCCGCCTTGAACGCCGTCGCCCCGATCGGTGCCGCCCTCCTCGTGGAAGTGACGATGGCGGGCACCCCTGCAGCCAGACAGCTACGCGCCGCTGCCCCAACATTGCGGGGATCCTCGAGGTGATCGAGGACGAGCAGTGCCGCAGGACTGGCACGGCCTTCCGCTTCGGCCAGGCTCAGAGCCGGAATCGGCACGGCATCGGCGACCACGCCCTGCGGGGCCGTGGTCTCCGCGAGGGGGCGAACGTCGGCGACCACATCGACCACGGCCCCCCAAGCCGCGGCTGCGGCTGTGAGTTCCTCGTAGCCGGCGCCGTCCATGCGGCCGGATTCGACGTGCAACGTGCTGACCCGTCCCGCAGCAACGGCTGCGACGACGGCATGGAAGCCCTCGACCCTATGCCCGATGCCAGCGGACGCCATCAGGCGAATCCTCGATGATCACGCCGATCCCGGCGAGGGCGTCGCGGATGGCATCCGCGGTCGTCCAATCGTGTTCCGTCCGAGCCCTGTTTCGCATGTCGAGGACGGCATCGATCGACGGCTCAGGAGCGCTGAACCGGACAGCGAGCGCCGCCACGTCCTCATCCAAGTCGGACAAGTCGTCCACCTGCTCGGCAAGGCCGAACACCGCGATGAGTTCGTCGTATGCGGCGACGAAGGCGCCGGCGTCTTCCCCCGCGTCGAGCCGCCGGTTGCCAGCACGCACGACGTCGAAGAGCACGGCCAGCCCACCCGCCACGTCGAAGTCGTCGTCCATGGCCGAGCGGAATCGGGTGAGGGCATCGGAGTCAGGAGGGTCCGCGACCGGCCCCGCAGTCCGGCGGCGGAACGTCCACAACCGACCGAGGGAGGCCTCGGCATCGGCCAGCGCTTCTTCCGAGAATTCCAGCGGCTTGCGGTAGTGGGTGCGCAGGTAGAAGAGCCGGACGGCCTGCGGATTCCAGCGGTTGAGCGCCTCGAGGAGATCCACCACGTGCCCGGTCGACTTCGCCATCTTCTCGCCGCTCAGGTTGACCATGCCGTTGTGCAGCCAATAGCGGGCGAAGCGCTCGCCATTCGCGGCCTCGGCCTGGGCGATCTCGTTCTCGTGGTGGGGGAAGATGAGATCCTGTCCACCGGCATGGATGTCGAAGTCGGCTCCCAGGTACTTGCGGGCCATCGCCGAGCATTCGATGTGCCACCCGGGCCTGCCCCGTCCCCACGGCGCTTCCCATGAGGGCTCTCCCGGCTTCGCCGCCTTCCACATGGCGAAGTCGAGGGGGTCGCGCTTGTTCGCTCCCGGCTCGACACGAGACCCCGCAACCAGATCATCGAGATCGTGCCCGGACAGCCGGCCGTACGGCTCGTACGAGCGCACGGCGAAGTAGACGTCCCCCTCGACGGTGTAGGCGTGGCCGGACTCGATCAGGGCCGTGATCATCTCGATCATCTCGGGAACGTGGTCGGTTGCGCGGGGTTCAATCGTCGGCGGCGCGACGCCGAGGCCGCGGTACGCCCTGGTGAACGCGTCATAGGCCCGTGCCGCGACTTCGGACGTCGCGATGCCTTCTTCCGCCGCGGCATCGATGATCTTGTCCTCGACGTCTGTCACGTTCTGGACGAACGTCACCGTGAGACCACACCACTCCAGGTAGCGACGCACGACGTCAAAGGCCACGGCGGCCCTCCCGTGTCCGAGATGCGGGGCCGCCTGGACCGTCGGGCCGCACACGTACATGCCAACGGCACCTGCCGTGCGCGGAGTGAAGTCAACGAGATCACGCTGCAGCGTGGAGAAGACCTTCATCGGGCGAGGATGGTAACGACGGGGCGAGCAGGACCCGCAGGCGTATCGTGTCGCCCATGGCAACACCCCTCGGTCCCGGCCCCCTCGTCTACGCCCACCGCGGTGATCGGGCGCATGCCGCCGACAACACCCTCGAGGCCTTCGAGCTGGCGGTCGCCAACGGTGCAGACGGCATCGAGCTCGACGTCCAATACACGAGGGACTGGCACCTGGTGGTCTTCCACGACGAACACCACCCCAGGGCCGGGATCATTGGCGAGTTGACGGCCGCCGAACTGCGCACCGCGGATGCCACGGTTCCCACGTTCGCCGAAGCGCTCGGCACGATCGGGAACCGGTGCTTCATCAACGTCGAGATCAAGAACAGCGCCTGGGCGCCGTCGTTCGACCGCAGAAGGAACCTCGCCAGGCTCGTCCCAGCAGCGATCGAGGAAGCGGGAGTCGGCGATCAGGTCGTCGTCTCCTCGTTCGACGCCGTCATGGTCGCGATGGTGCGCACAGAGGCTCCTGAGCTGCTCACGGCACAGCTGCTGCTCGAGCCCGATCCGCACGCGTCTGTCGGATGGGCGGCCGATGCCGGACACGATGCCGTGAACATACCTCGGACGTGGCTTGCCGAGGATCCCACGCAGAGCGTCGCTGCAGTCCACAGGCTCGGCCTGGCGGTTGGCGTCTGGACCGTCAACGATGTCCACGAGATCGCGGCGTTCGCCGCAGCAGGCGCAGACGTTCTGATCACCGACGATCCGGGAGCGGCACGCGCCGTCCTCAGCGGTTGATCACGGCGACCGCTGCGGCGCCGATGCCCT
>Ga0255048_10000173_pt1 | contig 46460 bp, 70 predicted proteins | sample JV7_2_2_MG_FD_183619 | JGI IMG/M metagenome (GOLD analysis project Ga0255048, IMG submission 183619) | Seawater microbial communities from Jervis Inlet, British Columbia, Canada - JV7_2_2 | ecosystem: Environmental > Aquatic > Marine > Inlet | place: Canada: British Columbia | collected 2016-10-06 | reverse complement strand
GCACTAGAGAAAGTAGAGTGGAAAATTGCTAAATGATTGGGTACTCGTGCTCCAGGACCATTACATGGAGGAGCTGGGTTACGTTGACCACTTCTGTGCAGGACTTGAGGCCTCATTCGGTGGAGCAACATATAGCGGGCGGGCCTACGGAAACGGATACGGATACGGAAACGGATACGGAAACGGAAACGGAAACGGATACGGATACGGAAACGGAAACGGATACGGAACCGGATACGGAAACGGATACGGAATCGGATACGGATACGGATACGGAATCGGAAACGGAATCGGAAACGGAAACGGAAACGGAAACGGAAACGGAATAGGTTGGATATGTCTTTAATGCGTTTTCACGATGAGTTCTGGAATACCTCACTAGAGGTACTATCAGATATGGAGCAGAAGGGAATTCTAATCGATAAAAGTTATCTAGCCCTCAAGGCCGACGCCGCAGAGATCGAGGTCCTCTCTCTGGAGCAACGCTTAGCTCACTGGTCCCACGACTACGACCGCATGACCGAGTGCACGTTGAACTGGAACAGCCCGGTACAGGTAGCAGCGTTTCTATACGATTTCAAGAACTTCCCGATACCTAAAGTAATCGGTACGCTCAGTGCAACAAAACGTAACCGTAAAAAAGAGCGCAGTACGTCCGAAGCAGCCATCGATTGGTTAAGTAAGAATACCAGCTGTAAAGAGCAACTCCGGGTACTACTAGAAATGAAAAAAACCAGCAAGCTTGTGCAGTTTATGCATAAGTTGCCGGCTATGTGTGGTACGGATGGGCGTCTGAGGTGCAGTATCGGCCCATCAACCGATACAGGTAGATTGAATTGTAGTAAGCCGAACCTTCAACAGATACCTGTAAGGAACGATAAGTTCGGGATTAGGAAAGGATTCGTTGCGCGGGATGGCTGTTCCCTCATCGTAGCAGATTATTCCCAACTGGAGATGTACGTACTAGCGCATTTCCTGTTGCACTTTGTTAACGATGACTCGCTGGCGAACGACCTACTCAGTGGGGACGTACACACGAACACAGCGTTCAGGTTATGGGGCGATGAACTTCGAGCACTAGGTGCAACGCCTGATACGATTAAGAACCGAGAAGAAACAAAGCGCTTTCGTTCTAACGCAAAAACTGTAAACTATGCTATCCCGTACGGCAAGACCGCCGTAGGACTAGGTGCACAGATCACTGATGTGAACGGTAGGCCCATCGGTAAGGCCGCAGCACAGGATATTTTAGACGAATATTTTGAAGCATACACAGGTATGGGCGAGCTGTTCGATGGCTGGAAGAACGAAGCAAGACGTACTGGGTATGTCCACACGTTACTGGGCCGAACACGACCTATACCGGAAGCGGCATCCGAGAACCAATGGGAACGCTGGTCCGGAGAACGCAAAGCCGTGAACACATGGGTACAGGGTTCAGCAGCTGATATCGTTACCGCTGCTATGATGAGGTGTGTAGGTGTAGGACCTACATCAGAGGGAATTAGCCCGGTGCGCGCAGACCTACTTTTACAAGTACACGATGAGTTAATTTTCGAGGTAGAAACCGAGCATGCTGATGGGGTATGCGGTATAATCAAGACAAGAATGGAAAATCCTTTCCGTGCACCGCTGAAAATACAACTAGTAGTCGACGCACAAATTGGAAACAGTTGGGGAGAGTGTAAATGAAAATGGAAACAATGATACCAAAAACAACCGAGATAAACGATGCTATCACAGAGTATGAGCTGGGACTAGCTAAGCGTAGTGAACGTATCGCTTGGTGGAGCGGGTTCACCGTGAGTGGTGTGCTTATTTTTACTGTTGCTACTATACTGAGCGTGGTACTATGAACGGGGTGATTTATACAGTTGGGCTGCTCTTTCTTGTTGCAACCATAGTTACGGGATACACCTTACCTGTTGCATCTAGCGTAGAAGCTGTCTCACCTTTTCTTTCTGGGGTTGCGTGTACGTGCTTTATTACCTCGCAGTGGAGGAGCAAGTAATGGCACGGGCCGGATATAAAATGAGCCAGGGTACGTGGAAGCTTCCCGATACAGCAGAGGTATCAAGGGTGTGCGACAAGTGCAGTTGTAAACTACAAGAATACCTAGGGTTCAATGCTTCTACCCCCGAGTGGTATTGTGAATGCTGTGCTTCTGGGGCAAGTTGTAGTAGTTTATCCTACGATCAGAAGTACACGCTGTACAAAGAACTAGAGAACCACCGCATACTCCGCGGTAAGCCCTACTCCCATTGGGAAGACCTGGTAGTCGGCGCACTACATAATGGCTGGATTAATATGGGCGAGTACAACGAACTATGGAGCAAACTTGATGAGCTGGTTGCGTTACAGGCCAAACCTAAGACATACAAGATAACAAGGAGCACTACCTATGGAACAGTGAAGGTTGGAGCAGTTCACCCAGCAGCTAAGTACAAACTAGACTGGTTGAAGAAGAACTACGATCCGGCTGTGCATAGAATTCTTTCCGTTGCTGAGTACGACCAGCTTCGACAAGACATACTAGCTAGCCCACACGTGGATGATTTTGCGATTGGTAACGCTCACAAAGGTATGCGTATCCGTTTCCCTAGCTACCCTGGGGCCAATCAAAGTACACCAGGCCAAACTCCCTAAGCAAGTCCGGCCAGCTGGGCCATAACCGAGCGACTGCATACACCGGTGTAGCTGGTTCTAGTTCCAGTTGTTCTAGCATGTACCTGGCTACCAGACTACCCAACCCCTTCCGTCTGTGTTCTTCATCGACGAAGCATCCGACCACCGGGTACCAGTCATCGGAGAATGTACAACAGCTCCAGGCGATTATATCCTGATCATTACGCAGAATTGCAGCGTAACATTTGCCCTGCTGAAACGTCCAACGCCACATAGTTCCTTCTTCATATCCATAAGAAAGTTCCCGCAACCTATCAGACCAGGAGGCGGGAACTTGCTTCATTTGCATGAAGGTTAGATTATACATTCTATTATGCTTGTATTTTTAGTGGTGTAATATTCAAGTTTATTTGTAGATTAATCGTAGTGCTTTTATGTCTATTAGCTCTAGCCTTGCCACACGGGAAGCAATGCTCGGGTGCATGATAGAGATCTCGTTCTCTTTGTCGTGCTTCAGTCCTACCAGATGGCCCAGCTCGTGCATGATAATGTCGGCCCGGTCATGGTCTTCGTTCCCGTTATATACCAGGATGAAACCGTGATGCCGTCCGTCGATGTTGGCGTGCTTGGCTCGTGCTGCTGCGCTTGGATGGTCGCCCATAGTTAGCGCGATGATATCTGGTAACAGGCTATCTGGATCATAAGTAAACAGCGGGAAGTCGAGTGCTTCATTAAAGGCATCAATAGCATCGATGGTTTCCAGCGCTAGGCTAGGCTCCGCGTTCACTATGATAGGCGTGTGGTCCCACCGACCACGTGATACATTTTTACAGTCGACTGGTTCGGTTTCATGTACATCCCAGGTAGTCCGGTCCGCCTCCGGTACGCACCAGTAGAGGAACTCGTCCGAGTAATCTATGAACTTGGGCTTCGGTGCAGCAATATGGCAACTAAAGGTTGCAACTAGAACTAAAAGTAGCAGCTTCATCTCTTCTTCTTACCTATGATCTGTCCTTTCTTTACACGCTGTCCATCATAGACCAGCGGTGCTTGAACGGGATAACTTCTTCCGTTAATGATTACTACCTGGTACCGAACGGAAACGGTACCGGGTTGCTTTGCACGTACAAGTTTTCTAAAGATCATGTTGGACCTATGAACATAGTATAGGTTACATTAACGCGACCGTTTGCCCCGTTGCTTAGCCTGGCCTGTACAATGATATCTGTTTTCTCAGGGAACACGAGTGGTGCTCGGTAGTTAGTTTCAACGTAGGTGTTTATGCCCTCGAAGCTTTTAACCACGCGCCTAGACGTGAACGGTGCGGTCACAGTATCGCCGCCCTGCCTTTGGAACACTGTAACGTCTGCTCTCTTATTGCTCTCGCAGCCTACCTGGAGAGTATCTAGGAACGCCTGCTTTCCTGCTGGTATCGAGTAACGCCCCAGCTGTGTTTGCCCGTAGTCCCATGCGACTGTATCGGCGCTTGTTTCCAGTATCAGTGCTTGTGTTGCACCTGCCCCAGAGATACGTATTGTTATATCTCCGTCGGAACCTGTACCGTATGTACCGGTCGTTGTTACGAACGCTCGGTTCACACGTAAGAACAGAGCTGTTGTTGGGACCGGTGTGGTACCATCCAGGTCGACTGTTTCTTCTATTTCCACCCAAGAAGCGTCGAGTCCTTGGATTGTAACAGTTCTTGCACCCGAACCCGCTGTGTTCGTATCGTTGGTTGAATCGGAGAGTACTTCCAACGTACTAGCACTAGTAGGAAACGAATACACGCCACCAGCGGACCAGATATCTTCAATTGAAGTACCCAGGTCTGTGTTATGCCCGAACCTCGTGAAGGTGGTCCAGCCTTTGACCTGCCCGAACACGATCATGTCGCGAACGTGCCTGGTAAACTGGCGGCTGTATAACGTGTGTGCCAATTACTCTTTCTGTTTCCTTAGTGATAAAGAAACGAAGTCTAGTACCTTCTTGACCTTTCCAACAACCTCATCGTCTTTGCTGTTCGGTGTAAGCTTTGCAAACAGTGCAGCAGCGATGCTTAGTGCACCCAGTAATTCAAGTACTTCGTCGTAGTGTGATAATAGCCAGCTCATTATTCTCGTCTCCGCATAGTGTTGTGGTTTCCTGGATCCAACCGTCCAGTTCTAGTAAGTAAGTGGTTAGTAGTCGTGCGTGTTCAATCGATATCTCTATCGAGTTCTCCAAAGGCTGGAACGTGATTGCCGGTTTCGTCGGCGGGTCCGTTATCAGACACGGGATAGTCTGGTAGACTGTTCTCGTCTGAAAACAGCCGGGTAAGCATATCAGCAACAGTGCTAGGGCTAGCGTTGGCCAGGAGTTCGTGTTCAAGCGATTTGATATAGGCATTTTTCTTTTTAACGAGTTTTTCTAGCCGGGTTGCTTTGATGTTCAGTATATTAATCTGCGATTGCATGGACTGCTTGACTGCTTCGTGTGTTTGCAGCTCCATCACGAAGTAGATGAACAGGCCTACTAACGCGAGTACGAGTATTCCTTCCAGCACTACAATACCTGGTACAGGAAGTAAGCAAAAATAGGTATCGCCCCAGCTATACCTCCCCACAACGATGCGTGGACCTTAAGTTCTGCTATCTCTTTGATGCACTTATCTACCTTTACTTCTAAACGTTCACAGTGTGCGAGAATTAGGTCATCTTTGTTCACTACGGTATCGCTCCTCCTCCGAGTCCGTCCCAGGACTCAATGGTGGACATGATCCACTCCGCGCCCAAGCCTGAGTACTTGGACATAATGTGCATGTCCAAAAGGGTATCGTCTGATTCGCCAGTCCAGGGCAGCGCCCCGCCTTCGGTGGTAACCCCGTTCTCAATCAGCAGCTGCTTGAATCCCCCTGTTATGTCGTCCGATCCGTCCGTCCAGATCACCCGATGAGTGTACTCAACATCCCTCGTGGGCGATCCTATAATTGGGGATTCGTCCTCGGATACCGTCAGGTTGTCATACAGTTTCGTGCGCAGGTTTCCGTTAGTAGTCGAGAACCCTCGAAGGTTGGTTAGGGTTGACGTGTTCCAAGGGCCCGCATGGAGGTTAGCGTTGCCCATAGCGACACCGATACTCCTGATTTCGCCGACCTTGGCGTTGATGATACTTGGTACGTGGTAGTCCGCGTCAACCGAGGTCTCTGTGCCACCGTCTGTTCTAAGATAGGGAGGGTCACCGTAGTTGCGTCCTAGCTTCTTAACGTTGGTAGCGCCCCAGACATAAACACTCTCCCCGTTTGTGTCTATCTCAATCTTCATTGACATGTTTACGTTGCCAGCCGTGGCCCGGTCATCGAACGGGATCCACTGCCAGTCGCCGGTTGCAGTGAAAACCTTAGAGCCCTCCTCTGCGGCACCGGTCGAATTCCACCAAATGATCCGACCCGTCACACCGACCGTGCTCTCCTTGACCCACACTCCCATGGTCATCCACCAGGTACTTGATGTGGCAAAGGCGTTACTGGTGATAAAGTCGTTGTCAGCTCCTGCCGTAAATAGGCTGGCGTTCTTAAATCCGCTAGGGGATGAGGTTTGATTATCTACTGTTGTACTTGTGCCGGTCTGCGTCCACTGGCTGAATTTCTCGGAATATGTGATACGGTTTGTCAGGATACCGTTGCCGAAGAGGCCTAGCTTCGTGGCTACACTTAGGTTTGCATGATACGCAATAGGCAGCTGACAGGTCGCCAGTGTTGCGCCTCCTGCGAACGAGGCCATCTGAGTAGCACTAACAGGGACTGTGACGGTGGTGGCCCGGTTTGTTACAGACATCAGCCCGGTTGGATCTGTGCCGTGCGTCCACCACCCTGTCTCAGCAAACATGGTAGCAGCCGCAGCCCCTTCAGCCCCTTCAGCGAGGAACACTTGCATTAGCCCCGCCGTAACCCCTGAGTCCGGATCTCCTAGGCGCCACGCTACGGCATTCGTGAGCGACCCCGTGACTGCAGCTGTGGTTGTTGCAGCGTTCCCAGCGTCCACATCGCTATTGACCGTTAACTCGTCCTCGGAGTCGTCATAGAAGAACTCTAGATAGTGAGGGGCTGCATCGCAGTGATCGCCGGCCAGTGAGACCGTTACAGTGTTGCTGCTGGCGTCTTCAATGATCATGTCAATAGTGCCGTCTGTCTGCACCTCTACACGCCAGCCCGCAGCCACTCCGGTACGCTTCTCCGTAAGAACGGCAGCAACTGCAGGAGCCTCGGAGATTGCGAACTCAATACGAAAGTATAAGTCAGTGTCGTCTGAGTCGAAGACACTCACGTTTGACACGGCAGCTCGCGATGTTGCCCCGTCTGTCTCCCACGCTTTGATCGCCGTATAGCTTGAGCCGTCCCAGATGCCCGGCCTCGATTGCCCCTGAAGCCCAGCAGTGAACGTGTCTATGTCTGCAGTTGTCCCTGTTCCCGTATCTGCATAGTTCCCAGAGAGTTCTTGTAGTAGATACTTGTGCGTTGCGTTCACACTGCCGAAGGTTTGCGTAACAGGCGTACTTAGGTCGATGGTAGCTATCTTTGTTATACCAACAGTAGGTGGAGGTGCAGCCAGAAGTCCGCCACCAGGTGTAACTATTCCTCCTCCGCGAGTACGTAACCCGCCCTTTGGGCTTATCCTACTCAAGGTAAGTCCAGATAGGTGTTATGCGAACGGTTACGGTTTGTGCGCTTGTTTCCGTAGCAACCAGCATGTAGTACAGATCTAACGGGCTATGGTTAATCCGTTCCATGTACGCAACCTGCGCTCCTACGACTATATTCGAACCCTCGTTAAGACTACCAACCAGCGTGAACCGGCACCGCCGCGTATCGTTGTCCGAATTTTCTGAACTCTGTACATCCGCAATGGTATGCGTACCGGTACCACTATCGGTAGTAGCGATTCCCCCGCCGGATGCAATCGCAAGTGCTCGCGTGGTATACAGCTCGAACGTATCAGCAGCAGTCTTTTCTACGTAATAATCTGTGGCAAGCGAAAGCCCGCCTGGTAACGTATCGGACGTGGTAAGCCTGAACGGTCCATCTCCTGTGAGCATGCCGTGCGCTACGGCTGTATTGATTGCATCGGATCCAGAACTGGTGAACGTATCATCGGCAATAGTAACCGGTCCTAGGCGTACAGCGTAGATGGAAACAGATTGCAACGTTTCAGCTGCGTCGGCTTCAATATCGATCTCGAAAGCAGGAAACCCAGCGAACCACTGTTCATCTGCGAGCGGGGTTAATGTTAACGGGCTTTGGTTTTGGCCCAGCGCAGTACGCCAGTCCGTTACATCGAGCCAGTTAGCTGTAGTAGCGGCGGCGAGCGCATTAGACTCGGCCGTGATTGACACAGCCAGATGCGGGAACGCTAACGTCCTAGGATCTGTTCCGTGGTGGTGTGGTTGTGGTGCTGTGTTTTTGCTCATTTTGCTTCTACTCGCTGCGACGCTGTTTGCTGATTGTTAAGTGATGATTGCATGCTACCCGGAGTAGAGAATTCTTGTCCTGGTTGTTCGCGTTCTTGTTCGCGCTCTGCATAGTTCTGCTGCATTTTGTTTATGAAGTCGGGTTGCAGCACGACATCAGTAGGAACTTGGAATAGTAGGCCTAGCTGTATTCTTCCTTGGTAGCCTACGTTTTCTTTAATCTCGTCTATGCTGTTCACAATCTCCATCTGGATATCGTGGTATATCTCGGGGTAAAGCTGCCGAACTGTGTCGACGGCCTCCTGTGTTACACGACCATTTTCTAGGTCATCCAACAAGCTCAGGGGATTTTCCGCAGCTGCGGCGATTCGGCTGAACTTATCAATTTCCGTTCTACTGGGAACCCATCGGCCTGGACCAAACGCGTTGTTGTTGTTTGGATCACGGGGCAGGATCCGGTTTATGAACTGGAACCGTTCAAGTGCTTTCCTAGAGAGTTGGTTTGCTAGCCCTGGCTTGAGTACTTTCATCTCCTTCAATGAATTGTGTACTCGTTGTTTCACTAGTTCAGGATTAGAAGCAAGGCGTTCTATCTCTGCAGCTCGTTGCTTAAATTCAGTGGTACGTTTACTAAGCTTTTGTGGACTGCTCTTTGGTTTCTCACCAACGTCCGCATCGAATCTAATTTTTCCGAGTATGGCTGTTGCTGCGGGAACAGTTCCCCTTCTATGTGTGCCAGCCTGCTTGATAAATCCTTTAACGCTTGATTTAATCTTATCCGTCGTGGATTTGACCGCTCCCTGCATCGCTTTGACAACACCACCAGCGCGGCCTCCACCGACGCCAAGAGCTGCGCCAAGTATTCCACCTTTAGTAGCTGTGTCTGCGACTGCGGTTGCTTTTGCTGCATATGTACGTGCTAGGAATTCCTGCGTTGGGTTAAGAGCTTTAACGTTCTTAATACCGGCTTCTTCGAGAAATCGGGCTGTACCGGTTAGCTCACCGGATGGGTCGACTAACTTCCCCGTAAGCAGTCCCTTATGCGGATGCTTCTTTACAAGCTTTGCGAACTCATCCAAGTCTGGGTGCGTTGCCGGGCTGGTTATACTTCCCAAGTCGTCGAGGAAACCGTTGAAAGCAACCGGATCCATGTCCAGCGCTTTCCCGGATTTTAGAGCAGAAGATACGTTATCCGCTGCAGTTGTAACCCGTATATTACCTGCGTGTTGTGCTGCAAATAGCCCTGCTTCGGCTTCGACCTGCGTGGTAGCTTTTCTAACCGTATCGGCTAGGTCATCGGAGAACTTCTGGGTTAACGCTTTTCCCGTATTGAGACGGTTGCTTAGTTTGCCCAGCCCTGTAACTGCTCCAGCTAAAATCCCGCCAGTTGCAGCTCCGAACAAAGCTTCGGAACCCATGGAAGCTATAATCTGTTCAGCCGTAACAGGTTGATCATTGATCGTAGCGTTCGCGTACGCTTGCCCAGCACCGAAGAAAGTTCCATCGAGGGTTCCCTGAGTAATCAGGTTTGCAGCCTTGGATCCGGTTGCTCTACCGACTGCTTGCCCAGCTCGTGTTGCACCGCGTGCTGCTAGTGTAGTAGGGAGGAACGGTATTTTCCCGGGTAGTAGTGCTCCTGCTAGCGTTCCAGTTAGCGAACCGGCTAACGCTGCACCACGATTAGTTCGCTGCCGTGCTGCTACAGACCCGGGGTCGCCTTCTGAGATATTGGCTATGCCCTCTAGGAGTGGATCAGCTAGACCGAACGTAAGAGCAGAAAGCCCCGATTCACCAAACGTTTGTAGCCCGGAATCGCCAAAGCGTTCTTCTAGGAATTCGTCTCCACGGCGTTCACGGATTACGTCCTCGGATACGAAACCCTCTGCGTCGCCACGGGAAATACGATCTAATGCTTCCCCAGCATCAAGCGTGCGTTCACCTGTTTCAGTTGTAACACGCTTTGTACCCACCAACTCCCAGTCGGCGGATAGGAACTCAGGTAGCTGTTCCTCAGATACACGTCTGGATTTGTTACCTTTGGTAACTGTAAAGAACTGATCTGCCATTTATTTTAGCGGCGGTTGGCCTGTGCCTTTGCGTAATGCGCCTCTACTGGTTTCTGGAGTAAGCGGATCTCTCACTTCTTGTGCATCGATTTCGTGCTGGGTGTTGCGTGCATCTTGTCGGTCGTACTCTGCGCCGAACTCTCGAATCATGGCTTTTCTTACGATTGCTTTGTCGTTGTCGGTTAGCTTAGTGCTCTGCCCAGATTGACCGCTGGAATTATTGAGCCTTTTCCGTACTGCTCGTTGTGCACCAATAATTGCGTTAACCTTACTTCTTGTCTTCTTTTTACCCCAGGGCATCGTTCCTGTCTGGAACACGCCACCGCGGTACAGATCAACCAAGGTTCCAGTTAGCTGTGCTTTCTGCTTCGGTGAGATATCTGGGCGTTGCCGAAGATGTCGCATTTCTGATGTATCTTTACCTGTAGCTATTTCCCCTCCGCTCGGTCTTGCTTTCGATGGCAACAAAGCGGTCTTTGCCATAGCGCTGAAAACACTAAGCTGTTTGGTAAGGTCCTTACCTGTCTCGATGTTAGAGGAAACGTTACCCTTAACCTGCTCTGCGGTTTCCGCTGGCTGTGGGTTCTCTTCAGCATCGAGGTCGGAGGTAGGATTGAACTTAGGTGTTTCAATTCGGAAAGAACTTGGAGTAGAAGACTCGGCATTAATTACCGCCCTCATCTGTATCTCGCCCCTGGCCTGGAGATTCGACACTACAGCTACGACCTGGTTCATGTTTGCTTTATTAGTGACCCATGATGCCCACGTACTGGGATCTTGGCCCATTGCGCCTTCAAGCAGTTTCATATCCGGTGCTTGAATTGCCCCAAGCTCCCACTGGTCTTTCATGGCAACCATGAGCTGTGTAAACTCGGCGGCTAGTTTTGCACCATTTGGGCCTGCAAAGCCTCCAAGTACGCGTAGCTTGCCATTGGTGTCGGTCATAGAAAGAAGCTTTAGTATGCGCTGTGTTCCAAGCCGGACCTGCGTGTAGTCACGGTACGACTTTGTCATCCTTTCTGCGCCTGTTATGCTGTTTGCCTGAATACCCCTTATTGACTCACCTGTTTCGGTGTCGGTCATTGGGATATTCGAGAGCAGCTTACGGCGCTTTTCTTTCTCTTTAGGGGAAAGTGTTCTGAAGTCTAGTAGATCATTATCCGCCGAGTCCCAGTAGACCGCCCCACCAAACCGCGAGGGTTCACTCTTCTTAGTTTCAGTATCTTTGTCTTTCTTCTTCTTCATCGCAGATATACGGTTTCTTTCTTTCTGTATATCGAGTGTGCGGCGGGAATTATCTATCTTCTCTACAAGTGTTCCCTGCTTGATGTCGATGTCGGCGAGCATCTTCTCTCGTGCAATCACGGCTTCTGCGCTAAAGATATCTTTGTTTGCGTCTAGTTCCGCTTGGAGCTGATTCTTGATTCCCTCCCATTTTCGTAGATCGATTATTGCTGCTGCTGCTGTGTCGCGCTCTAGCTGAACGGATTCGTCATTAATAACCCCTATTTTTGTTTGCTCTGCAGACAGGTTACTCTTGAAGTCTGCCAGTTGCCTGGAAGTCTCGCGGTCCATATTCTTCTGCAGCGATTCCAGTGCGAAGTTACGCCCACCCTGGCTTGGAGCGAGTAACCCGCCCAGGAACACACCAAGCAAGTTAAGAGCACTTGGGCTAGGGGGAGTAGGCTTAGACTTGACCATGAGATCAATATTCTGCTTTGTTTCCGCCCGATCATTCTGGATACGTAGTTCGTTGTTTTCGCGATCCAGCGCACTCAGTTTGTCATCTTCGACCTGCTGGTTTGCTAGCTGTAGTGCGTTCTCGGATGCTATTTCACGCTTCGTTACTGCTACGCCGCTCTCTTGTGATGTAACTTCTCGTTGTTTTGCGAACCCGCGATTGATTAACTCAAGCGGGTCAGTCATCGGTGCGTCGACTAGTCCTACCGGACCTCCTGCTTCTTCATCGGCTATAGCTGCTTTAGTCTGTGCCTGTTCTGCGCTTTGCTTGGCTAACAGTGCGGTATTTTCCTTCTGCCTTTGTTCCTTCTGTAGCCTCTCTTCCTCGGATAGCTCTTTTTCGTTCGCAGACGTATGGTCCTGTACTACCGGTAGTGCTGCTTGCGCCTGTAGTTCATCCGGAATAACCGGACTACGTGTAGTAGCACCAGGAACGGCATTACCGCCCACATGAGTAAGAAGGATCTCACCAGTAACTGGATCTCTAGTAGTTGTTAGTCCTCCAAAGTTGGGCCCTGCCATCTAGTCCTCACCAAGTGTTCTGCGTATACTATCGAAAAACCCTTCACGCCGGGCTGCGGTCTGGAGGTATGCTTGCTCGCGTATTGCGTTCTTCATTGCTCTACGCTGCTGGCTTTGTCTCCACCGACGATCTGCATCAAGCTCCATCTGCCTGAGTAGCTCCTGCTGGTTCGGCACCGAATCGCGCGGGTTCACTATTTTATCAATGCGTGCTTGTTCCTTTGTATCTCTATTGAGTGCTTCAGCAAGTAGCCCGCCTCCATCAATGGGAGGACCTGCCCGTTCTTCCATCTGCCTGAGCACGTCTGCTTTTCCTTCTTCGCTCATCTGGAGGAAAGGTGTAGGTTTGGCAAACGGTATATCGGCATCGCGGATAGGTTCCAAAGACAGTTCCGTCACATTGGACTTGAGCTTTTTAACACGCGAACCACGAGGTAGCTTGCTCGCCTTACTTAGTGCTAGTTTTTTGCCCATGATTACCCTGTAGGTGCGGATGGCCTAGAGATATCTGCTGTAAGAAGCCCCGCTCCTGCGCTAAAGATACGCTCGCCCGCGGAAGGAACCCCGAGGTCTTGTCCACGTCTAGTAGTCTGTTCACGCTCGAAGCCCATTGAACCCTCAAGTCCGCTTTGTGCGTTGCGTAGCTCTAGTTCGCGAAGTCTTGCGATTTGCTGGTCATTAAGTCCACGTGACCTAAGCTCGTGGTCCGACATCGACGTTTGCCTTTGTAGGTCAAGTCCGCGTGCTCCCTGCAACGTTTGCCCAAGTAGTCCTTGTGCTTGTGAGATCTCGTTAGCGCGAAGTAAAGCTGATTGCCCAGATAAGCTCCCACCGAGTGCACTAGCTTGTTGTGATGCAGCCCTAGCCGATCCGCCCGTTGCGAGTAGCGCCTGCTGTGAGGCTACGTTACGCCCCAGTCCTTCACGCAGTTGCCGCTGTGCCACGGATGGACCTTCGCCTCGTGCTCTGGCTTCGAGCATGCTAACAAGGTTGTTCTGGTTACCGCGGAATTGAGATTGACCTATCCCGGGTGCTTGTCGTCCTGCTGCAAAGTCTGCTTGCTGAAGTAGTTGTTCCCTACGACGATCTGCACCTTGTAACTGAAAATTGCCAAAGTCTAGGTCTGGTGTATTGGTATCGCGCTTGAAGATATCATCCACGAGACCACCAACTCGTCCGAACACGTTACCTGGGGTACTGTGCCCAGCTTCGCGTGCATCATTGAATTGTTGCCCAAGACGCCTTCCGCCTGAATTTCCTAGTGCCATTATGTTGTACTTGCTCCTGTTGCGCTGAACGTAGAATCTACGCTTAGCTCATGTGTGAACTCTTCGGTACCGACCTCTATCTGCATTGCCTGAATGCTTACAGCTCGGCCCGCGTTCCCTGTGTTAACTGTATCGATTACAAACTGTACCGTTTGACATCGTTGTCGTGGTAAATTGAATTTTGCTTGGTAGACTGCAGTACCTGCCCCACCGTATGCACCTGATCCATACGCTCCATCACCGTATAGATCAACCGTGATTCCGTCCGACGGGTCCCACGTTCCTTCATCTTGGGTACCTGGTTCGTGGTCATATCTTACGCCTACCCGTAGGTTGTGCGGATCGAAGTACGTTCCTAGCAGCTTCAGTTGGCGTACGTGCTGTTTACCTTGTGCTCCACGTAATGAAATAGGGGCAGTAACGAAGCGCATTGTGTAGTGCACTCCGTCGTCGGCGTAGGCGGTTGCAGATTGCTTGTAAATTTTACCGTTCGTTCTTGCATACACGAAGGTATCGCCCCACATAACCGAATGATTACCTGCGTGGTTCTTCCAAGTGCTCCAGGCTTTTACTAGGTAGTTGTATACGAGCGTTCGACCCGAGTCGGTTAAAAATACGACGTGGTTTTCGGACGGAATAACTGTGGCAGAGGTAACGGTTTGGCTATTGTAGAGTTCTACGTTTGCCCCAACGTACTGCGTATCGAGGTTGTGGCCGAGTAACCAGAAACCCTTCTTGCTCTTGAAGATAAGTCCGTCCGGTATGCTAGCGATGCTTCGTTGTTCCACGCAGCCGACATCGAGCGAGGCAACTTGAGGTAGATTGAAGAAACCCGCTCCGAGGTTGTTTGGTCCTTCCCCGGATATAGCGTAGCAGCTGTTTGGCTTGAATACAACCGTGTGGAAGTTAAGGCTGTTAATAGCTGTGACGTCTCCATCGTGTTCAGGAATACGCAGCTTGTAGTCGTTCCCGTCGTGGAACTCAAGCTGGTCCCGGCCACGAGAATTCAACTTACTAAACTGTACAACGGATTTGTCCGCTAACCATACGCGGTTTTTGCTCTCGCCAATTACGCTAGAACTAGGTGCGCCTGTGTTATCTCGCTCGCCGCTATTGAGGTAATCCAGTTCGCGCTCAATAAGGCTTGCATCCGCTAGTCCGTCGACAAAGTCCACGGTTGCCGCGGTTGGATCGTTTGCTAAGTACCCGTTCGTACCAGAGCTACTGGGGTCGGCATCGGAAACGCGGAAGAAAGGTTCCCCGCCTACGATGTTCGGGTTTCCCTCTGCCCTGTATACTACAATAGAAACATTAGTTCCCTTATGCGTGTGGTTCAACGTGGGAATACTTATCGTAACTGTATTCGTATCGGCAGATGCGCCTGTTGCTTTGGTTACAACCTTTGCTGTAGTACTGCGTTGCCTTTCGCCACGAGCGTTGGTCCATTCGTAATAGATTCTATAGCTATAGGATGTCGAATCAACTAAGGAACCGCCTGTAGTAGCTGTGGCCGTATCGAAAGTTTCCGGATAAATATGAAAGCCCTGTTCTACGAGCTGGTTTCCATCGTACGCCCAAAGTATGCCGCCTGCGATATATGCGGTACGCCCTACCTGAACAGCACTAGGCCTATGAGCGAAATCGTATACGACCTGCTTCAGCCCGGTTTGTGCGAACGACTCGGCTCCATCATCGGCAGTTTCCTGTGCTAGGTCTAGGTCTAGCTTTTCTCGGAACACCGGAGCCCACGCACCGTCGATTACGCGTGGGAGATGTACGGCTGTAACACCTGCACCCTTGGTAATACAGCACTTGGCGTGTACCTCTGCGTCGATATTGACCAGGAAATACATGCTCTGTAGTGGGCTATCGTAGGCCAGATGGCACCAACCTTCGTTATCTACGAGGAACCCGCTTGATGCAATCGAGCTTTGTTGAATCGTGGTATCAGGGGAAGCAAATCCGGTTCCCAGTGTTTCCAGTTTCTCTGTCTCGAAGCAGTCTACATAATTGAACTGGGCTGTATCGAACGGGGGAGAACCTGTTGCGGCGAACTCGGCCCATACGAAGTGTGTCTTTCCGTCCTCTGCCTGGTCTTCTGTCTGCTCAATAGCGAAGGCCAAATTAATGCAGCTACCTTTTACTGTCGTGAAAGAAGTAAAACCGGAAGCAATAGAGGCAAACCCTGTGTCGTCGGAAGAAGCCGCGTACATATTGGTAGCAGTAGCAGCTACACAAGCGAACTTATTCCAGTCACGGCTTACGGCTAGGCAAACGGGCGTTACTGAGGCGATAACGTCTACGGTGGAATCAGTAGAACCTGCTTCGTCGACTAGGAACCCAGCTACGTTAGCAGCTCCGTCGTTGTTGTAGTAGGCTACAAAGACCTTAGTATTGCTCGGGTCTTCTATGCAATCGAAGATACCGGGCGTAATAGCATCAGACTTGAGTTCTACATCGGAGGTACTGGTCGGGCTGTACGTGGGAATCACGGTACATCGTAAACTTGCTGCGCTGCTCTGGTAATAGATGAGCAGTATTGCGCTTCCTGACTTGGCCAGTTTCGCTCTTGTACTATTGGCTATGCTGTTATTCGCTGTGATAATAGTGCCAGTACTTGCGTCGGTGGCAGTCCATTTTACAGTGCCAGTACCCGAGTCGAGCCAGCAGTGAACTTTCAACCCGCCATATGTAATCACTTGTCCTAACGACTGGTTAACAGACTGGGTATCTAGGATAGATTCGGTTACCTTGACTGCTAATAGTTCCCCCTTGCTGTGAAGGTCGACGTTGTTAGCTAGCTCACTTACGCCGTACAGGTTGTGGTCGGCGCATACGGTAAGCTCCGAATCGCGTGTTACTAGTGCATCGATGTCGGTAAGCGTAGTTGCGGTGTTGATCTTTGTGTAGCCAAGCCTGGTTTCGTACCCTGCTATACCTGAAGCAGGAAAGATTGCATCAGACAGGTCCGCTGCCGCCGGAGGCTTGAGTAGCTTCTCGTTGGTCTTAGTGTCGAGTCCTGCCCCGAGGGGCACCTCAACTGGTCTCCATTGCATCGCCAATATTAAGGCCTATCCCACTGAACCCGGATACTTAGAATACGGTCGCTTGCGTGTGCGGTAGAAAACCGGAACCACATCGAGTTAGATGCTACTGTGTGGTTAATAGCAGTCCACGTTATTGTGTGTGCACCTGCTGTAGTAGATGCGGTGTTATCTTCCTCGACTTCGGTAGCATCACAGGCTGCGTTCGAAATTATGTGACACGCTTTCGAGCCTGTATTACCACCGAAGCAGTACACGTATATGTTAATAATCCGGTCTCCGGTCATCAAGTCCAGCGGGAACGCCACGCCAAGTGAAGTCGCACCGGGCGTAACCTCACCTGTTGAGTAGTGCGATGATGCCGTAGAGTTGCTGCTAACCATACCAGTCGTAGCATTGATTACCTTGGTACGCGTTCCGTGCTTTATTTCTGCCGAACTAGTGAGCGTGATATCCGTTGCTAGGCTGGAGCTGAAAGTAACGTTTCCACTCGTATCAGACTGAAGCAGTGCTGCAGCAGCAGGAACAGCAGCGGGCAGCGTAAACGAGTAATCAGACGACATCGCAGGGACATCAACAGTAAGAGTGTTACCTGAGCCATCTCGTATTTCGGCAGCGCCCATTCGTACGTTTGCGTAGTCATCTGCGCCCGACCCAGAGAGCGCTTTGTAGCGTGTTGCGTCCCAGTCGAAAGTGATACCACCCGTACCATAGTCTCCACCGGAATCGCCCAGACCACCTGCGCCTGCGTTGTTTAGGTTACCTGCGTTGGTAATTGTGATAACATTGTTCGAGTTATCACGAACAGCGAACTCTCCTGCTGTAGTGAAAAAGACCGACATTAGATCAACCGGGTTACTCGACTGCGCTTGGTACACGGTACGCTCTAGTGCGGTTATCCCGTTTCCGCCCATGCTGAGATCTGCGCTGGCATCGATGGCTGTAACAGGTACCTGTGCTTCAACTGCAGTTACGATCTTAGTTATCTGGGTATTGAGGTCTGTACCCCACGTTCCCGTGTTACCTCCCTGCGTGGGTAGCGTAACGTCTATGTCAGATCCAATCGGCATTTAGTATATCCAAAGTTTGATTTTTGTTTTGTTCAATTTAGGTCGTCTGTAAAGCGTAAAGTGAGAGCCGGCTAGTACGTGCGATGACCGCGTTGTGCCTACTCCTACGCTGGTAATGTCTGTGGCTACGTCTTCCCACTTCCCGCCCAACATGAACCTATCTGTGTTAGCAGCACTGGTCCCGTCTGTGAGAACTGAATCAGACTGCATTAGCCTGTTCTGGGCTTTGTCGATGAATAGTTTGGACTTCAATAACTGTTCTGTTGCAGCAGCCGATTGCGGTACGCTAATGATTAGCCCGCCTGTCGAAGCAGAGGTAGCGCTTGCTACGCCCAAGTACTGTGTGTGGCAGTTCGATAATGTACTAGAGAGCGCTCCGTTTATTCTCCACTGTAGAACAGCTGTGTTAGCGCTTCCCAACCAATAGCCCTCGATGCGCAGTTCTGTATCAGAGTTAGAGACGGCAGTACCGAAGTCGAAGTTAGTACCGGTAGTGTCGACATCGATACGCTCCAGGAATTCCCAGATAGCCGTGAGCCGGATTGAAACATACCCATTCCTTACGTATGCAATGCTAGGAACAACCAGTACGCCGCTCTCAAGTAACATTACGCCGCGGACCGGGCCATCGATCTTTACCCGGACGATTCCATTCTTGTCGGCGATTCCACTATACGCCCTGCCTGCAATAAAAGGGTTGTTACCGAGGAAATCATCGGGAAGCTGTTTCCCGGATTCGCTCAATTACTTCCCGCCCCAGCGTATGCTTGCTGGATCGAAGTGGTTACGGAACCGAAGTGTACGTTTCTGCTGTACCTGGCCAGCCGAGTCGATGGAGCGGTTTTCTGCTGCCTCTTCTAGTTCGGCCGTCATTTCGGCCATAGATTCCCGGAGCTGTACAGCGCTTGAACCTTCCTTAACTTTGGCATCGATAGACATGCCGATAACAACGAACTCCTCTAGTCCTGCGATACCTGCTATTAGTACAGCTGAATCGGTTCCATCCGTTGCCAGCTTTTGAGGTACCACGGTGTACCTGTGTCGGCAATTCGATACGGTATCCGGGACAGGGAGAATTCTAATTAGCGGAGTACTAGGAACGGTGTTATTGTACCGGAACGTGTAGGCAAGCGGTATGCCCTGCTCAGTCTGAGTGAACCTGTTCTCTTCGGAACCATTCACGCGTCGTAGTGAAACGTACACACCAGAGGTGGCATCGGATACATAGTCGATACCTACTGTACCGTAGTAATCCGTGGCTACTTCGAAGTCTTGGGTAGAGCCGTCTCCGGTGAAGGTCTGTTCCCGTACGTACCTGCTTGGGTCAATCTTGAGCAGCCGGTTCCACAGTTTGGCAATCCAGACGTTGAGTGAACGGTACCACTCGGCGGAACTAATGAAGTTGGAGTTCTCCATTTTGGAGCGCTCCTTTGCCCGAACGATCAGATTCGCTGCTGTTTCTGTTCTTGCCATAAAAAGTTACCGGGGGAACCTAATTCCCCCGGATTTCTATTTTGCTAGCTCCAACGCAGCCCGGAAGATCTTAGCCTTCTCGGACGGCGTAGTAGCATCCTGGAAATCAGACATAGCCTGTTCCAGTGCATCGGGTGTATCCGGCGTTTCCTCCGGATCTGTTTCTTTTGCTTTGTCGATTGCTTTGTCGATTGCTATACGAAGTAGCGAACCAGGTGACATTATGCCCTATCCGATAGTTCGGACTTATTACAGAGTACAAGTACCCTAATTGTAACGTCATCCAGGTCATCAGAAGAGATGGTACCCGCAGAGTTCAGATAACCGAACACAGGGAGTGCGCCAGTAGAAGGAACATAGTCCCCACACTTGACCCAAACATCTCCGTTGTTCTCGGCTACAACCGGTAGAGCAATCATCACGTTCTTTGGCTTGATCTCTTCATCAAAGGTAATCACGTAATCACCTTCGCCGGTCCGAGACATAGTTACGCCATCAGAGGGAATAAGAGCATCAGGTGTGCCCCCGTTGTTCCCCTCGAACTCTAGCCAGTAGAAATACGAATCACCGGTTAGATTGATGGTAATGCGGGAACCTCCCCGCGGTCTGTGTGATGTTGCCATATTATCGCTCCCAGTATCCGATCTCGAACTCGTAAGACTGTGCCACACTTTGTGAAGCAGCATTAAGCGTAAGGACCAGTGAATCGCCTGGTTGCAATACAGCTGGAGCAACTTGCGTACGGATAACCGCAGCTAGTGTTCCATTCTGTGGTGCACCAGAACCTTGTGCAGGCTCTCCACCGAAGTCGAAGATAAACTGATCTCCAGCTACGGTGATAACAGAGCGAAGTTCGCCGCCACCAAGACGAAGAACATCAGTACTAGCAGCAGGAGCTACAATTGCACCGAAGTAAATCGTTGCGCTACTTGCAGCACCGCCAACTTTGACGTTCTTTTCTGTAATAGCACTTCCACCTGAAGTCCATCGGTCAATTCCATCAAGATGGCAATCCCACCGTAGGTCGGTACCATTAGTACCGGGTACAGTAGTCTGCAACTTGATATAGTCAATCACGATGCTGTTCGTGGCGTGTGTATTAAAGATAGTACACAGCGCTTGGGTCGCCAGGTACCCGTCCGCAGCAGCCAAAGAGGCCACTCCGGTTCCGGGTGTAGGATTAACTGCAACGAAGTACGAGCCTTCATCTGCGAGAGAACACCGTGCTTTGCCAATGGGTTGAACCATGACATCGCCCCGAAGGCTGGTGCGTACATCGTACACCTCGCCCTCCTGAACTCGCGTCGGTAGAGCCTTAGCAGCTTTGCCTTGTATTCTAGTAAAACTAGTAGTACTCATAGTTCAAATCCTCCTAGAATGCCGTTGGTAGGGATGCAACTCCGTTTTTACCGGGAGAAGTACAAGCAAGGTTACCCCAGAGGCGGTAACGGAACTCAACTTGATCCGCATCGGAAACACGAATTCGCTGAAGGCCGTCATCTTCCACGAGGTGCGGAAGTGCTTCCAGGTGATGGAACTTCCATGAGCCCATATCTAGCATGTACATTCGGTTCTCAGGACAAGCCGGATCGCCTAGGACTTCAACGGTACCTGCTACAGTATCGATGCTAATTCCACGGAAACCTGCTTTACCGGTTCCACCTGGATCACGAATTACTTTGGTATCCATTTCCAGAGCAAATTGCTTCACCTGGATGGGTGCCATGTAGCACGTAAGGTTGAACCCACCTGTATAGGTGATGCGAGCTGCTAGTTCCTGTACAAGCTCTTCTCGCGATTTGGAGGTATCATCAATACGATGTCCTGCAAGGCGCTCTGGTTCAACAGAACGATCAATACCGAGGTAAGATTCGCCAGCTGAAGGAGCAGTAAGAGGAATCCACGATTCCAGTCCACGGAAAGAAACACCGAAGTCTCCGTCTGCGAAAAGGTATTCCGTCTCCGATTCGCCAGTAACAATACTTGCGTAGTTGCCTGGAGTGCCGAGAGCGGTCTGTGCAGCTGCGATATGCAGGTAGCCCAGCGTGAAGTTAATCTTAGCGATGTAGAAAGTTCCTGCTAGAACAGAACCAGAAGTTCCATCAGTAGTACCGGCTACACAAGCCATACCGCGTGAGAAGTTGTATACGTCGGACTTGTTGTCAAGAACAAGAACATCGTTTGTACCTTCTACGTCGATAACAGAACCCATCTTTCCGCGTGCTCCACCGTGATTCCTGTAAAGGGAAATAGCGGTATTCTTGCGAAGGGCCAGATGTGTATTGCTAGTAGCTCGTTGCAGTGCCTTAAGCCATGCGCCCATATCGCTACGGGATGCGGCCATTGTCTCGGCATCGACTCGTCCAGTGGAGTAATCGCGTGCACGAGTTAGGTTATACTTAATTGAGCTGGAGGGGAATCGGTCACTCTGCGCATTAGCGAAAAGACGCGAACGTGCGGGGTGATCGTATTCAAGAGCGACGTCCATTTGCGAACCTTCGAAATCGTCGGCTTTCGACATAGTTCCGAGCAACGCATACGTCTGCTTCCAAAGTCGGCCCATCTCCTTAGGAGGTTGGAGCCGCTTCATTACTGAAACGAAGGAACCACCAGAGGTAATTCCGTCAACATTAACTGCCATAATTTATATTCTCTATTTTGCGGCTTTTAGTTCTTTCAGATATGCCAGGGTGTCTTGATATAAAGCATCTTCTCCCTCGGGTTCTGGGCGAACTGTGCCGCCTGAAAGGTCATTTGTAAGTGTGGTTGTTTCTACGGGCTTTTTCGCCGGGGCTTGAACTGCTGGAACGGCAGTAACTTTGCTATAACGAGCAACGGTATCACTGATTTGTTTTTCGATCAGTCTTGCCACTTCGGGAGCACTTGGGTATTTGCCAGAGTCGACATACATATGGTCGGCTAGCTCTGCCATCGCTCGAAGAGTTTCTTGAGAACTGTGCTCAACCTCTGTGGCTAAATAAGGTAGGTCCTGTGGTAGGTCGTTCAGGAACCCGGTGTATTGGTCAAGAATCGTCGTAGACTGCACCTGTAGTGCTTGCTGCTGTTGTTCTTGCTTCCACGCTTCCCATTCGCTACGTAGGGATTCGCTTGCTGCATCCGTTTTGGAAATATTGAGTTGTTGTAGTAGCTCGGGAGGGGCTTCATCTCCGAGGTCTTCGGCGTACATCTTGAGAGCGATGTCTCCGGCGTCTACACCGTACTTCTTTACAAATTCGCCAGGATTAGAGAGCATTTCCTGCACTACTGCTTTCTTAGCGTCTTCGATTTCGGTAGCGTGTTTCTGCTTGTTCGTCTCTAGCGTTGCGCGGTGCTGCCGTTCAAGCCTAGCCTGTTCAGCCAAAAACGGGCTTTTGAGTTCCGTACCTGGTTCCGGCGTTGGAGTTTCCTCGACAACCGCAGCCTGTATTGGCTCAGGCGTTTCTGGGGCCGCTTCGGTACTTGTGGTCTCTTCTGCCGGGGGCGTGGAAAGCTCACTTAAAAGTTCATTGATTACGTTATCTGGGTTATTTGGTGCTTCGGTTTCTTCGGGCATTTTATACGTTTGCTATTTGGCCTGGTAGGTTCTGGATTACATCCGACCCTGCTACTCCTCCTGCGAGGGGTGCTTGTCCACCAGCTAAGGCGGGATCGACTGGTGCGGCAGGAACACCTGCTTGCACGGCTTGTTCGGCTAGGGACTTCGTTTGACTTATGTACGTACGAATATTTTCTAGGATCTCCTCGGGTACGTTGGTGTACTCGGTTTGAAGCCAAAGATAGGTTAGTTGCAGCCTGCGTTGAATCAGATCAATGTTCTGGAACGGCTCAGGCGGTTCATACTCGCCATCCAGGAGTAGCTGTTCTACGCGCGTGGCATCTTTGTAATCAGCTGAGGCGATATCGTTGCTGTGCTCTACGTCCGGGTGTTGGAGCAGATAGCGAATTTCCGCTCTATCCAGCTGGCCAACCTGTGCTAGCTCGGTTACAGCCTGTAGGCGTGCACTCGGTGACATCGAAAGCAAACTGGCTGGTTGTATATCAATCTCGAACCTGTCGCGTTCCAGGTCGACGTCGGACCACTTGATTAGCTCCAAAACGTTCTTGTTCGGGAAACGTGCCGTCGTGTCTACGCCATTCTTGAACAGCTTAGCGGCGATGTTAATGGTCATTTCGCCTAGGTCGGTAAAGAGCTTTTCATAGCGCTGGGATTGGATAACAAACCTGTTGGTCTCGATATCCGAGTATTCGCGTAATGCTACGGCGCTCTCTAGACCAGCTGGTTTCAGGCTTTGAGCGGATAATTGGGAAATACCTGCGAATTCGAAAGCAGAACGTTTGAGCTGTTCCTTGTAGTTGTAGATCTCTGCGTTCAGTGCGGTAGGCGTGAAAAACGTCGGTGGCTTGCCGCGGTACGGTATGATGGCGCCAATCCGGTCATCTAGGTGAACCTTGAGTAGCTTGGACGACATGTCCACGAACACCCGCGGTACGGCGATCATGTCCTGGCACTGCTCGATGAACTTGTTTAGGTTGTTAATCCTGCTTTGGATACCATGGAGGTCGCGAGCTAGACCTAGTCCGTAAAAACCGGAAACCGGTAGTCCGTCCCATCGGAAAAACACGAAAGGGAAGTATGTATCGGTGTAAGTCTCGTCGTGGAGCAAAACCTTGTTCGCAACGATAACGTGTCGCCCTGGTTTCGTATCGGTGGGTAAACGCCAAGCTTCGACTACTACAACCTGAGATTTGGGGATATTTGACCCAGCCCACGAATCGGCACCGGCTGCGAGTTCAATCTCGGTCTCGAACTTGGGAAAGAGCGACATCAGGACATTTTTATCGATGATGCGCCGTTCAAAGAGTTCTTGTGGTTTTCCGTCGATTGCACCGCGTTCGTCGACGAGAATATCGGAAATTAGCTTCCGCTCGAAGAACATTTTCTTTTTGCGGCCAAAAACCTTAACTACGCCGGTTCCGAAGATACATGCATCGCGGAATACGCTTGGGCCGAGTTCCCATGCCTTCTGCGACTTCATTTCCGAATAAAGGAACTTTTCCAGTCGTCGGGCCTTCCGTTGCTCTTTAAAATCGGATCCGTTGGTAAGTATGCGCGGTCGGACCCGGTTCTTTGCTATAATAGAAGCAGCGGTATCGATGACGCTCTTGGTTACGTTCTCGGTAACAAACGTTTCTATATTCTCTTGGGAACTGTCCAGGTTCCAGTCTAGGCCCATTTCTCGCCTATTACTGTATGCTCGTGCGTATTCTTTCCAGCTCTGGCGTAACGAAGCCTGATCGTGCTCTATCTCTTCTGCAGTGGTTAGCACCGCGGGCGCAACCATGTCTTTATCTTTAATCTGGTACCAGACCTTATTTAGTTCTGGTGTTAGGCTGTCAAATATCGGCATTTAGTTTTCGGCAGCGGCTTCGGGCCACTCGACCATAATCTCGTATTCTTCTTCGGGCTGTGTAGCAGGGGGCTTCGCAGAGAACTCAAGTTGAACCTCTTTATCGGAGTACGAGACCACGTGATTAGCTCTGAGTAACTCTAGTAGCTCTTTCAGTTCCATATTCCGTCCAAGTTCGTTAAATCGGTTATATCCAAGTTTGAAGTGTTCTTGCGTGCGCGAGAGCGTTTCAGCATTCCTTCTAGCTCCATCTCATCCCACTGTTCTTGCCACTCGGCAGTTCCAGTCTTAGGTACTACGTACGCAGGTTCCCAGAAGTGGTGGTACGCAAATCGGATCAGGTAAAGGAACGCATCGCAGCAGTGGTTGTCGGTATCTTTGTTTTCCTTCTTGTACGTCTTGTCTTTCCACTGGAGAAGTTTCATTTCTGCAGCAAGATGACCTGTAGGGAGCAGTTTGATCTTTTCCGCCCGCAGGTCCGAGTTAACTATCTCGATATGGTCCAGTTTGTCCTTCTTCAGCGCTGCTTCGAACCCTAGACCGCGTTCCCTCAGTGTTTCCACGATTGTCTTCCCTAAACCGCCCGTATCGGCGATCATGGCATCGAATTCCGGGAATTTCTTCATAACGCGGCGCACTTCCCTTTCGATCGCGTCTACGGTCAGGTGTGGGCTTTTCCAGTCGTGCACTTGGTACATCTTTGGATGAGTATCGGAATAAGCAGCAACTACAATGGCGGTAGAGTCGTTGTAGCCTAAGTCTAAGCCAAGTAAATATTTCCATTCGTGCTTCTCGGTATCGTTCTTACGAGTACCGGGTAATGAGCCGTCGTATAGGTTCAGTTCGGAACTAAACGCGTACACCATAAGGGAATCAGTCGGGCACCATTCGCCCAGCCACTCACGAAGCCAAACCGGGTCCGTATCGGGAATACCTCGGTTCTCTTTCTGCTCAAGGGCATCAACCCAGATATGCGGCATCGCAGTGTTCTGTTTGGTGTGCCATTTGTGGAAGGACCAAATCCATTTCCACTTATTGAGCTTAAATTCTTCTTTCCGGCCCCACTCGCGGGGCTTTTGCTTCCGAGTAGTGCGCTGGATGTCGTCGGTAGGGTCATAGTCGGACGTAGCTTCGAAGAAAGGGCCAGCAAGGATGTTTCCTGGCGTACCAATCATGGCTAGCGTACCTCTCTTGTCCTTAAGGCAGGGATCCAGTGCTTCCTCGATGAGGTATTCCAGTACTTCGGTCTGAAACGACTTACCTTCATCGATTACGCAGAGATCAAAGAACTGTCCACGAAATTTCTCGCATTCTTGGAGCGTTTCGCCTCCCATGAACTCGATTACGCTTCCGTTCGGGAAGGTTGCCGTAATATTCGTCTCGTGGAACCTGAGACCTAGCTCGTACTCGGAGTTGAAGGTCTTCAGCGTGCGCCAGAGGTTCTTTTTGGCTTGTCCACGGGTTAGGCAGACGTATTCGATGATTGAACCGGGCCGGGTTAGGCCAGTTCGGCACATTAGTACTAAACAAGCGTACGACTTACCAGAACGTCTCGGGCAACGGGCCGATTTACGTCTCGATCTATCCAGGATGAACTCGCGTTGTGCACGAAAGCACTTATCAAGCATGCGTTTCGCGGTATCAATGTCGCGGGAACGTCGGTCTGTGCTGGCTGCGTCGGCTAGCCCGGAAACTAGGTGCCTAAGCTTCGCCATTCTTACGCGCTTCGATGCGCTTAGCTAGCTCTGCCTTCCCGGCTTCTGGTGTGAACCGTCGTTTCTGACCTGATGGCGTGTCGTAGGCGGGCTTTGTAGCAAGTCCCTGGTGTTGTGGTACTGATTCCTTACAGACGATAGCGGCGTTTACAGAGGCAGCAGGTATCAGGTGTACTGATACATCGCCAGTGTGGCCTTTGATGTAGGACTCGACCACGAAGAAGTGTGGGCGATCTGAGTCGAAGTACATATCGTGGATCCAGGATGCGTCACGATTGAGCGAGTCTGTGAGGTGAAGTGTTTGAATTCGGCGTGTGCGGTCTAGGATGATTTTATCGAGTAGTATTTTCATTTTAACGGATGATACGCTGATTTGGTTTGCCGCCGCGGGGCAATAGGTACTTACGACCTAGCTTGGTACTGAAAGTGAACTGAAACGGCTTATTCTCGGTGAGGAACGTTAGTAGATCGGATGCGATGCCCTTGTTACGGTACTTGCTTTTTACATACAAGTAGTGAAGAACTGCACTTGAACGGCTAACACAGGCGAACCCGAATATCTGCTCTGGGTGCTCTGGGTGCACTGCTAGTACGACCATGTTATCATCGGACTTGACCAGTCGGTCTAGGATGACCTGGTAGACTGCCCGATACATATCAAACGGGATTACGTCTGCGTGGTTCTTGTAGCTCCCAAGCCAGGACTTGTACACGAGACCTACCTCAGAGGTATCGGATAGGTCGAGTTCCCGGAACTTTACTCCGGTTTCACTCATCGGGAATAAAAAGCACCAGGGCGATGATCTCCACGACCATAAGCGTGAACATGGCATAAAGCGCTAGCTCAGGTTGTGTATGCGCGCTTACAATAATCAGCCCGCCCATTGAGAGCATGAATGGGTTCCAGTACTTGGTCATTCTGGCAGAAGTGATTGGTTTTGCTCGGCGTAAGTATCGCGCATTCCTTCCAGTAGCTTAATCTGGAAGTCCTCAGGTAAACGCGCAAAGAATTCGGTCATGAATAGTTCCATTCTGCCTTCTATACCAAGTTTGGCGTAGTGCTCGGATTCGCGGTCTTCAAGTTTGCGCTGCTCTGCGGCGAGTTCTTTCAACGCCCTTGAGATAGCCCCCAGATCGGTTGTAAGGCGGTTGTTGTAAACAGCTCCTTCCGTCTTCATTTCCCGTTCGAGCCGGATAAGCCTACGCTTCAGTACACGGAGAGTAGTGTTGATTACGCTGGCTGCAGACAGGTCAGAATCGGCATCGATGGTAGCTGGCCAGATGAGTGCGGACTTAACCGGTGTACACAGTTCGCAACCTGAAGAGGATTTAAGCTGATGGCCGCATAAACGGCAACGGGGAGTGTTTTCCATTAAGAAGAAATAGTAATAGTTCCTGTGCTGTGATCTATATCAGTGATCACGGGCGGTTTCCGTCGACGGAGCCAGCGGTACAGCCGGACGTACCAGCGAGGGCGTGCAACATAACTTACTTGCATTCCTACGCGGAAGTTACTTGTATCGGTACTGAATAATATAATAGTTTTGGTGGAAGAGGTAGGATACGAACCTACACTAGGCCGGTTTATTTCCCGGTGTCTCTGCTTGGACTACTCTTCCGGTAGAGAGATCGTATGTAACACGGTCGCCACATACTAGGCACCAGAGCATTGAAAAACCGGTATAGGTTATTCCCTTCGGAGGAACCACGAGTGGTTGGGCCAATTCACATTTGTGCTTATTCATAACTTATTGATCTGTATAAATAATGCGGTTAGCATTATTTATTATACCTCAGATAACTTTAGGTAATCGGTTCTTTACCTCGTACCAAGTACTCGGTTAATTCAGTTCGTTGCAAACCAGAGAAAACAATTTGCTAACCCCGGAGCCAAGTATTCGAAGAATACGACTGCGACGGTAATACTAGGCGGTGCTCAAGAGCGGAAACTGCAACAAACTGAATTAGTCTTATAAGTTAATTATACCATAGTAGCTAAAACTTGTCAAGTACTTTCTTTAACTATTTCATAAATACTGATAATAACTAGGTATCGGTTGGGCGGGAGGGAAAGATCTAATGGTTAATATAGTATCCACTAAACGTACTTAACGGGCAATATATTAGCCAAAAAGGAAAAATAGTATCCACACGTACAGTAAAGAAGTGGATACGAAACCTATTTGGGCTAGCGTATTAGACACCCTGTGCGACCATTTCCAACACAAGAGATCCCGGGGGTACCCGCCCCCTGCAAACATTGCGTAGTCTTTCCCGGATTAATAGAGGAACGCGCAAACATTGCACTTGACATACCCACAAATGTATGCACTACTACATAATAGGGCTGGCAACCGTGCTGTCAAGGGGCAAAACGCGCAAAGATTGCACTTGACATGCTAGAATAGGGGGCCAGAACACCCAGGTAGGCCTAGTCAAGCCTATTCCCGTCTTTCTTAGTGTAATGTTTACACCTATAACCTAGCGCACGTGCACTATATGCGTGTAGTCTGTATAATCTGGACACAAAAATGCACCGGATGATTAGTCCGATGCATAGATTGCGCTGTTATTTACTTATATCTTGTCAAACTGCTCAGTTGTGTACGTTTTATAGTTGACATACCTACTCAGCTGTAATTTAGCTACACGGTCATCAATGGCTACACCACGGAACTGTGTGATCTTATCATCAATAAGGCAGAAGCATGAGATCAGCTCGACGGTTGTATTACTATCAAGCTCGCAAGGTGCGTTTGTCCAATATGTAGTCATTCTTTTATCCCTCCATGTTCATTCAGTCCATCACAAATAGCTTGCAACGGAACGTATCCATACACTGTATCAGTTGGGTTTTCTGGGTCTTCAATCCACTCTGCCCATAGCTTAACCTCTTCACTTGGGAACCCAATTTCCGCTTGATACCATGGACCCGTGTTACTCCTTGGCGATGCATATGCATATTGATTAGCCTGTACCGATACTGTAAAACCGTCCTCACACGTTAATCGTGGAATTGGTCTACCATCTCCCTTGGCTAGTATTGCGTTTAGTTGGTCTGGTGTTGTCATGATATGTACCCCTCAAGCAGTAGCATGTTGATTAGTTTGAACGTGAGCTTTGCATTGCTCCACCCACCATTGCTTTCCTTGATTGTTTCCTCGATGCATAACGCGAGCTGAAAATGCTTTACATCGATTGTTTCCACCTTTCTCCACTCTTTTGTGGGCTCTTCAACTTCGTAAGCTTCCTTACAGTATTCCATTTTCAGTGCTTTCTGTAGCTAACATTAGCCACGTTGTTTGAGTAGCATGCGACGCAAGATCCACACTTGCCATCTCGTTTATAGGCTTGGCACTCTAGGCCGTGGTGTGTGTTGCCCGTGTGAACAGTGCTAGTTGGTAACGTTGTGTAATTGGGTGGACATGAATCGATCATTAGTGCGCTTACTCGTATACATAGGTTTGGCGGTATCGTTCCCTTGAACTGGCGAATCTTGAATAATTCCCGCGTTGGTAACCAAAACTTCGTATTTGATAACAGCTCTGCAATCTGCACAATGCGTGCGAAATGCTCAACGCTTTGGATATCGCCTGAATCATGCCAACGGAAATAATCACCCGAGTAGTGTGCAATCAACGTAACCATCGACTCCACCCAAGCGGGATGCCTGATACCTGCTAGCCGTTTTGCCTGTGCTTTCTTCACACTAGGATATTGATAATTTCCGCTCAATGCATAGCACCCGTTGCATACGCTCCCTGATTCACCCGCTAGCCCCATGCCGATATGGCACGAGGTAGCAGGCAGACCAGTACTACATCCACGCATTTTGCTAGTGCGACTAAGCGAACCGGCATTTTCACGCGCGATTTTGAGTTTCATAACCACGCCTTGAGTATGTTGCTTGCCTTGCTGATTTGTTTGGCACCATTTCCCAACCACTGTGATTGAAGAGAACGGAGCGCCTTATCGCCATCCGAATCTGACCCACGTCCTGTGCTATGACTAATAACCTGGGTTACACCATTGTACAGATCCCAGTACGTACTCTGTGTATTACCGATTCCGCTTTCAAACGCTTCCGTGATTTGCTCGCGAATTCCTTTCTTCTTGACATCGGCGGCGTCTTTCCCGGTGAACGCATCGAGGAATCGATCAAGGTCCGTCTGGTTAACAGTACGCCCAGCAAACGCACGCCAGAGATCCAAATTTTCCTCGAACCGAAATTCGTACGCTTGAATCAGCGTATCAAGCTTGCCCTGTATATCGCCGCAATGCCGTAGCTTCAGCATACTACCTTCCTTCGTTGCAGCTGCTACCGTATTCGCACACACAGCACGTGTTGCTACATCACCACCCTGTATACCCGTTGATCCGTCATGCGACCAATACCACAACAGAAAGTTGGTAACAGGATCTCCAGGTCTTACCTCTGCTGTACAGTTCTCGGTACGTTTGAGCTGTAACCAAGCACGAGAACCGCCAGAAAGCATGCCAGCGGTTTCCACCTCGAAGCCCAGGTCTACGAGCGGACGCAAGCTTTGGATCACTTTGTAGTCCTGTAGTACTGAGTACCGCGATTGCACCATACCGAGTTGCCGACCTGATGAATCGACCACGGCGTAATGCCCTGCCATTGTTGAGAATTCAGGCAAACCACCTATGTTGCAGCTTTCGTAACCAGCGGGTAATAGAGCTACCTCGCGATAGAACCCGCATTCACTCGCGGCTTGTTCCAGCGTGAGACCATTTTCAAAAGCTCGGCCGTGCCTATGCCAGGGAATTCCCGCGCCATCACGTAGCCGGTAAACCATGAGTGCTTCGCCGCGTTCGTTGAATACTAGATCGTGCATAATTCTGTTCCTTATAATGTGAATTGAAAGTACAACCCTATGCGCAACATACGCATAGGGCCAGTGTTGCTATTTGGGTGTGAGTCTCAAGCTATCAGTGCGCCCAGTGCCGAGTCTTTGGCGTCTGATTCGCAATCGCAGTCAGGCATCTCACACTGAGGGCATAGGTCAACGCCCCCGGCGGGACACTGATTGCAGTGTGCCGCTAGCACTTGCCAGGAGTGGATGAGTCTCAGGTCAAGCTTGTGCTTGTCCCTCAGCCCTATGATGATATCTGTGGGCAGGATGGCACGTACCTGCTCCTTGAGTAGATTGATGTCTGCTACGAGTTCTATTGGCATGATTCATCTCCGTAGATCTCTTCAGATGCTTCTGAAAGTGTTAGATCGCAAAAACCGCCCCAAGTTACAAAGCGAAGTAGGGCCATGTATTCCAGTTGGCCTGGGGTGTCTTGGCGTGTCATGTCCGATCCACCCGGAGCGGCTATTCTCAGGCTGTCCATACGATTCTGCGCTGCCTTGATAAGTGTGCTTTTCATTGTGTCCCTTTCTTCATAGCCAACCCTTTATAGTGTGAATTGAAAGTACAACCCAATTGCGCAACATACGCACAGGGCCAGGTCGTAATAGTCGTACTTAGTCGCCATTCTTTTCCGCTTTGCTTTCCTTGCTTGTTTTGACCGGACCGTTCTCGTAATCCACGAGTGTTTCCATGTTCGTGTACGCCTCGGACCAGTCTGGCTCGGAGTCATCTCGTTCTACGATGTCCAGTCGCTTGCGCAGTACATTCTGTGCCCATGTTGGTAGGCTCATGATGCCCTCATTTCTTTCCTGATTGCGTAGTCAATCGCCAATGCTGCAAGCAACCGCTCTGCAGTCATTTCCTTATTGAGCTTTGCCTCGAAATCCGAGGTCGGCTTCACTCCTGGTAGTTTGGTTCGTTTCATGGTGTTCCTTTCTTCTTCTTTGTTCATGTTCGTCTCCTTTGGTTGATTTGTTCAAAACGCAGAACAGACCGTACCCGTCGGATACAGTCTGTACTATGCTCAAAACTGAGATATGAGCGGTCTACGCGGTCTTCTGGTACTACGTGCAGTCGCCACAAAAGCAGCTACAAACACGCCCACCGAGCCTACGCAGACTTGATATCTCCGGGTTGATTGTGCAAAACGCGAGGTCAATCCCCGACGCACACGCGGTCCCATCCCGCGTATTCAGAAACTATTCGAATTTCACCGCTGCCGTCTGTATACAGTATAGATCCGTTTTGTTCGTTTGGGCAACAAAAAACAACATTTATTTTCGAGCACAGAATTACAGTCATGCTATAATTACAGCTACAACGGAATTCGGCCTGTGCGCGCCCCAAACGGTCCGGCTATTTTAATAGCAGCACGTGTAGGCAAAACGCTTAGAACGCAGCTGTGTAAGCCCAGCGAGCAACCGTGAACGAACGTTAACTAGGGCTAACCCAGGTTCTCTACTCGGTATCAAACTTGCTAGTAAACTCATACTGTAATTTTACACTCATACGGTAAATTACACATATACTGTAATTTTACACTCATACGGTAAATTACACATATACGGTAATTTTACACATATACTGGAATTACACATATACTGGAATTACACATATACGGTAATTTTACACATATACTGGAATTTTACAAATACGGTAATTTTACACTCATACGGTAATTTTACACAAATACAGGACCAAATCAAAATCCCCGAAATCTGGGGGAAAGTTCCAAAATATATTTGGGAATTGATTTAACGCAGCGCGTCAGAATAACATTCGTTGCTAAAACTACCACGAAAATGTTCAAATCTGCACCAAATCCTTGCGATTAATCAAAACATAGGGTACCTCGAAACGAAGGGGCAACCTTTTACATATAGGGCAAACTACACTATATACAGGGTAGTCTGTTCGTGCTATACTGGGTGATATGAACGACTGGATATTAATACTTCAGGATTACTACGAAGAAGAACTGGGTACATTCCCTGGTTACTTTGTAGCTGCAGAGATTTCTATGGGTGGGGCAAATAGTTATGGTGACGGATACGGAATCGGAAACGGAGACGGAGACGGAACCGGAGATGGAGATGGAGACGGAACCGGAAACGGAACCGGATACGGAACCGGAACCGGAACCGGATACGGAAACGGAACCGGATACAGATACGGAGACGGATACGGAAACGGAGATGGAGACGGAACCGGATACGGAAACGGAAACGGACGTGGAAAAGGTTTAGGTTGGATTTCAACACAAGGTGTGTTATAATGAAGTATGGAGCAACTTGTTGTTCCTGTACAAGTTTTGACTATTAATAGACTACATCACCGATTGCAGTCCCGTCGGTATATAAACAAGGGAGATGTCGTTAGTGGGGGGCATCTTAATCGCAATCTTCACAACAGTTTGGTTTGTATGAGTAGCATCATTACATTAATTTGCGCGGAAACAACGTGCGCAGGGCTGATCATTAGCGGGCTGATCGGTAAAAAGCAAAACCAAGCGGTGATATAGTAGTTGAGGATTTACTACCTCCTGATTAATATACGACTAGGGAGGTAGTCTAGCATTCTACACAAGAGCGGATATGGAACCTGTATTACAGGTCGGTATTGCCCGCTATGGAAATAAATGATATGGAATCTGATTGGATACTGGTACTCGAAGACTATTACATGGAGGAGCTGGGTTACACTACTCATTTCTGCTCCGGGTACGAAGACTCATTTGGCGGAAACGGAAACGGATACGGATACGGATACGGAGACGGATACGGAACCGGATACGGAATCGGATACGGAAACGGATACGGAACCGGATACGGAAACGGATACGGATACGGATACGGAGACGGATACGGAAACGGAATCGGAACCGGAACCGGATACGGAACCGGATACGGAAACGGAAACGGAAACGGATACGGATACGGATACGGATACGGAACCGGAAAAGGTTTAGGTTGGATATCAGTACAAGGTGTGTTATAATGAAGTATGAGATGTTTTCAAGAATGGCGTAGACCGGGTTCAACTGTTGGTAGTAAACCTGAGGTAGAAGCTAAACCGGAGCAACCAGTGTTCATCGTACCCAACAGTAGAAGCACAGCCAAGATAATCTATGGTGATCCTGGTAAACTAGGTAAGAAAAATTTCCAACGAAGACACATGACCATAGCTAAGAACCTACCGGGTACATGGAACAACGGCAAAGGTAGGCTGTTTGTACATAAGAAGGCGGAAGATGCACTAAGGAAAGCACTGGATCTATGTAAGAAATATGAAGTATTGAATGAAATCAGTCGTTTGGGGTGCTATAACCACAGACATATGAGGCATAATTCAAATCTACCTCTGAGTTATCATGCATTCGGGGTAGCGCTCGACATCAATCCAGAGTACAATATTGCTACAAAGGAAAATGTAATGAACCCTTTTTCATATGTCTGGAAAGAACACTGGCCAGATGGAGTTAGCCTCGACCTCGTTAGTTGCTTTAAGGAAGCTGGTTTTTCATGGGGCGGCGATTGGGAACACTACGTAGATCCGATGCACTTTGAGCTGGTAAAATGAACGACTGGATTCTAGTACTCGAAGACCACTACATGGAAGAACTGGGTTACACTACTCATTTCTGTTCCGGGTACGAAGAATCATTGGGCGGATACGGAAACGGAACCGGAAACGGATACGGAAACGGAAACGGATACGGAACCGGAAACGGATACGGAATCGGAAACGGAAACGGAAGCGGAAGCGTAAGCGGTAACGGAAACGGAAACGGAAACGGATACAGAAACGGAACCGGAACCGGAAACGGATACAGAACCGGAACCGGAACCGGATACGGAACCGGATACGGAAACGGAAGCGGAAACGGAAGCGGAAACGGAAACGGAATCGGATACGGAGCCGGTTGGATTACTCTAGAAGGAACACTTTAATAAAGGAAAGAAAAATGGAAAAAGAATACAAAATTGTAATTGCACAACGCGGCTGGGTACTGGTTGGCGAGTTCGAACGCAAAGGACATCACGTTATCCTGAAAAACGGGGCCACCGTACGTCGATGGGGTACTACGGGCGACGGAAAAGGGCTAGGGTATTTAGCGTACCGCGGTCCCACGGAGGAAACGGAGCTGGAACCGTTCACGTTACCATTCGAAACGCTTGAGCTTACTGTCGTAGGTATGCACACATGTAACCCAGAGATCTGGGCAGGCGTACTGGACAGCTTGAGGTTACCAGAATGATAACGAAAGCATGGAGAAAACACTGACTAACCCGCTACACAGTACGGCTACCTCCGAGTGGTACACACCGCTGGATCTAATTCACCGTGCCCGCTACACAATGGGGCACATTGACCTGGATCCGGCGAGTTGTACCGCAGCTAACGAGCTAGTCAAGGCAGATAACTATTATACGGCTGAAATAAACGGATTGAATCAAACCTGGTACGGTTCCGTATTCCTCAACCCACCTGGTTCGTGTGATTTATCTGTTTGCATGAATAAGAAGAAGTGCTCATGTAAATTGCCCTACCATTTCATGGAAAAACTGCTCGAAGAATACTACGAGGGAGCGGTGGACCGGGCGATATACATAGGTTTCAACCTTTCCCAGCTAAAGTATCTGGAAGATCTCTATTTCGATATAGACGACATACGGGTGGTTATCCCAAGGAAGCGTACTAAATATATCGGGAACGGAAACAGCCCTACACATGACGGGTTCATCATGCTACTAAGTAACGAGCTAACAACACGTACCCGGTTTGATGAGTGCTTTTCCACGCTGGGGCAAACATGGCAAACTGTGTAATATCGGAGTGGGTGCTCGTAATGCAAGATCATTACATGGAGGATCTTGATTATATAACCCACTACTACAGCGGATTAGAGGAAGCCGGATACGGAAACGGAAACGGATACGGATACGGAACCGGAAACGGAAACGGATACGGAATCGGATACGGAAGCGGAAACGGAATCGGAAACGGAAACGGAAACGGAAGCGTAAGCGGTAACGGAAACGGAAACGGAAACGGATACGGAAACGGAGCTGGAGACGGAGCCGGAGACGGAGACGGAGACGGAAACGGAGACGGAAACGGATACGGATACGGATACGGATACGGACACGGAAACGGATACGGATGGATTACTTTAGAGGGATCTATATGAGCAACAGCGCAAGCGGAATGAAAACAGCCCTACTTTGTATGCAAAAGTGGGACTACATATATAACCATAAACGTGAACCCATTGATAGCGGTTCTTTCGAGGCATCGTATGGCCAGGAGTTCCATAAGTTACGAGAGGGAATCCCTACTACCTTCTTCGGCGACAAGTGGACTGCAGTTCTTAACGCACACGATGAAGCCTACGTTAACCGTTGGTCTGAGAAGTACGAAAATTATTGGAACGTAAACTACATCGAACATGAACTGAAGTTCCAGTTTATACTGGCAGATCAGAGCCTATACGACGGCATATATGAATACAACGGCATAGTCGATGCGGTAGTGGAGTTAAACGGAGAGATGTATCTGCTTGAAACAAAAACTACCGGTGCGGACCTAGAGCGGTTCTCGGATCGAATACGGAACCAGCTGCAACCGAAGCTATACCTATTAGCAGCAGCTGAATCAGATATACTCCGGCCCTACGATATACAAGGAATAATCATCGATGCAACCCGCAGACCCGGGTGCAGGCAAAAACGTACTGAAACAGATAAGCAGTATGTAGAGCGCGTAACAGACTGGTATTGGGATAACAAAGAAACCGCGTTCCGGCGTACACTGATTACCGCGACCGATGATGAACTGAGCGATTTGTCCGCAGAAATAATGCTCATCAAAGACATGCAGGACAGAAAACAGTTTGTAAAAAACCGCGATGCGTGTTATGCTTATAATAAGCAGTGTGGGTTTTATGCAGTATGTTTCGAGGGAGCCAGCTTGAGCAATGATGCTCTATACCAGATAAGGAAACGGAGATGACCAGTGAAGAAGACATAGACGAGATAATGGCACTAGCCAAAACAGTGGCTAAGCCCATTGTGCGGGAAATTTATGCGAAGTACGTGCTAAACGGTCCAGATCATGAGCACAGGTCTATCAAGAGCCAACTGGCATTTCGTGTTGCAGTGATACGTATCGTTGCGACAGTACTACAGAATGCATCTGACAGTTTTATTGATCAGATAATAGAAGGAGAACAGGAATGGAAGAAACAGAACTAGAGAAGAAACAATCGGAAGTACGGAAGCTGGGTACAATCCGTCTGCAAGGAAAGGATTACCTCCAAGTAGCGCACCGGGTACTACTGTTCCGGCTAGAGCACCCGAACGATGCAATACTCACAGAGTTCACCACAGTTGCAGAAACCGTGCTGTGTACCTGTCGAATTGCTCGCGATGGAAACATTGTGTCAACCGCACACAAAAGCGTTCAACCGGGCGGAGAAGGACCAGCGGGTAAGTACCCAATGGAAATGGCTGAAACCGGAGCAATCGGACGAGCACTAAACCTATGCGGCTACGGCACACTAAGCGGTGACCTCGATGAAGGCGATCAAATTGCGGATGCACCGCAGAAGAGTAGGTGGTAATGGGCTATCCAGTATGGGCGGTAATGGATCAGTACGGGAACCTCAGCTATGCGTTTCCCCTAGAAGGTGGAAAGGTCCGCTTTTTTGACAAAGTAGCGTGGACACGGGCCGAGTGGCGGGAATTCAAATCACAAGTAGAAGAACTCTACACAATTGCGGAGAAATAACATGGAATACAAAACAAGAAAATATTACAATCTATCTACGCTCATTGGAGCAAACCGAGGCGAAATGAAAGGGCACAAGGTGTTGAAACTGCGCTTCAACGTATACGACCGCGATGCAAAGGAGCAAGCAAAAAAGTACTTCACTATGTTCCTCTCCCAGGAGAACAACGATAGGAACAGAGAGATTCTACAGCACCTTGGTGTAGAGAAGCCACCAGCGGAGGTAACCCTGGCAGCGGTAGAGAACTTGAATGGTCTAGGTGCGCGTACGGTTGATCTAGTCACCGATACCAACGATGCAGGCTACGAGAACATTAGCTTTATCAATGAACCCCGGTTCGGTATTAAAGTACACGATCTATAAACAACAAGCATAGGTAGAAATACCCAACTGGGTGAAAGGCCCAGTAAGGGTGCCTAATGGATAAAAGAACACGAGCGGGGAAGATAGCAGCGGTTGGTGTAGAAGCGTACCCCGACGATAATAATAATAATAATGGTATTGACATACACAGCCTAATTAGTTCCATCGCAGCCATGATAGACTACGCAACCAAGAAGCCAGTCAAGAAACCGAAGGCGCCGCTACTCTATACGGAACGCGATGTCGTCGAGGCAACAGGGCTTACGCTAACAGCCACGAGATATGGAGGGTTAAACGCTCAGTTAAGTAGAATGAGCCTACTTCCCGACGACCTAGAGCTTTTCACTGTTTGGTTCCGCGATGATATGTACCCCTGGATGGTCTCTAATGCAGTGATACCGACGTTCAGCATGCTAACTAGGAAGTACCCAGAGTGGCTGGAAAAAGCGCGGCTATATGAGGGTACCCCGGATACAACCAAGGAGAATTGGCGATGACTACACCAGACTGGAAAGGTCTTGCAGAGATGAGAAGAAGGAGCACAGTAGCTCAGCGAAAGGCAGAAAAGAGCGCAATAAAGCTGAACGCACTGTTTTCCTTGATTGCGATTCTGGCTATACCGCTTCTCATGGCCTGGTATGGCGACTGGGCATATGACGACTGGACCTGTGCATTCAAGAACTGCCGGGTACTTAAGTGAACGCCGACTGGATACTGGTACTAGAAGACCACTACATGGAAGAACTGGGTTACACTACTCATTTCTGCTCCGGGTACGAAGAATCATTTGGCGGAAACGGAAACGGAAACGGATACGGATACGGATACGGATACGGATACGGATACGGAGACGGATACGGATACGGAACCGGAGACGGAACCGGAACCGGAGACGGATACGGAAGCGGATACGGAAACGGAAACGGAGCCGGAGACGGAAACAGAGGCGGAAACGGATACGGAAACGGATACGGATACGGATACGGATACGGATACGGAGACGGATACGGAACCGGAACCGGTTGGATTACTATAGAAGGTGTGATATGAACGAAGCACTAGATAAAGCCGAAAGTGCGTTGGTAGGAGCAGCAATACGTGATCCAAGGGTGTTCCATGAAGCCGCGTTACTATATTCGCAGTTCTTCAATGCCCGGATGCAACTAGCGTGGAAGTGCATAGGTAAACTAATCAACTCCAATCAAACTGTGGACGAGATCTCGGTATCGGATCAATCAAAGAAAAAACTAAGCCCGCCCGAGCTTTCCGAATGCGTTCTCTCTGTTGGTGTGGTAAATACCCTTTACTGGGCCAACATGGTACGGGACCAGTATGTACAACGCGGCGTAGCGGAACTAAACAGCGAATTCACAAGATGGACCAAATCTGGCCTAACCGGCCCACAGATGTTAGACAAAATCCACAAACAGATAGAAAGGCTAGAAAATGCAAATGAACAATCTCTTCCGACCTTGGCGAAAACGGCGTTATCGGAGTGCGAAAGAATCCGTAACACACCACTTGATGACCTGCGCGGTCTGCCAGCAGGACTCGGCATTAAGCGCGTGGTTCCCGGAGGTATATCACGAGGTAAAGTTACGACGATATTTAGTGAAAGCGGCAACTATAAGACCACTACTAAGAACAACATTGTGCTATCAATTGCGACCGCTGGTTATCGAATTCTGGACTGCAGCTTCGAAGATGCCGACGACCTTACAGCTCACAGATTTATCGCGTCTTGCACAGGGCTTAATTACGGAAGAATCGCAGCGTATGAATTATCGGAAAAAGAACGAGCTAAGCTCCATATCCCAGAAAAAGCAGTTAAAGCGGCGACCAACGTTATCTTGGCTGGAGAGATTATTCCTAACATTGACGAGATAATCCGCACAGCACGTTTGTATAAACACAAAGGCGGACTTGATGCAGTAGTAATCGACTACATCCAATTACTGGAAAGCAATAATCACAGGCACAGTGCAAAGGAAGTACTGGACGAGATCTGTCGTAAGGCGCAGTTAGCAGCAAAGCGAGATAACATGGCCTATATTCTGATTAGCCAGGTTAAGCAGGACGTAGACCAGAGAACGGATCACCGGCCACGGATTACGGATATGCTGGGGAGTAGTGCAATGCGCACCGCAAGTAAGTTATCCATCGGGCTGTTCCGTCCAGCGCTGTACTACAAGGTTCCACAGAAGGGTAGTCCGTACGAAAAGATGTTTGCGAACGATCCAAACGGGGCCTATCTCTATGATGGTATGTTGGAACTACACTTCCTCAAGAATGTTCTAGGCGAACCACAGGTAGTAACGCACTGCTTAGTACATGCTGCAACCGGGCATATGGAACCGTATGACATGAGAGCTTGGTTGTGAACGACTGGATTCTAGTACTCGAAGACTATTACATGGAAGAACTCGGGTACGTCTCTAAGTACTGCTCCGGGTACGAAGAATCATTGGGCGGATACGGATACGGAAACGGATACGGATACGGAAACGGAAACGGATACGGAACCGGATACGGAAACGGAAACGGATACGGAATCGGATACGGAATCGGATACGGAATCGGAAACGGAATCGGAGCCGGAAACGGAAACGGAAACGGATACGGAAACGGAAACGGATACGGAAACGGATACGGAGACGGAACCGGATACGGAAACGGAAACGGAAACGGTTGGATTACTCTAGAGGGGGTTTTGTGATCTGTAAAGGCTGTGATTACGACGATGAACTAGTGGTTACGGAAACGTATACTTTACTACTATCTCGTGCTGCACAGAGCTTGAATACCGTCGGGGTGAATTCTCGAAACAACAGAGCATACCGCGGTTCCAGACGTCGTTGGGAAAGATTACTGGTAAAGTACAGCCATTTAAAGAAAGCAACCGGCCCAAGAAGAATCTATTTCTGCCGGTACTGGGGCAAGGGAAAACGCGCCTACGACTTTGGGAACTTAGTAGGAGGGTTCAAGCCGCTGCTAGACATGATATGTAAATTGGGCTTACTAATCAACGATGCACCTAACAACTGCTCCGAATACTACCGGCAACAACGGGACCTAGATGGAAACGATTACGTAATAGTGGTTATTGAAGAATATGAAGAAAATACCTAAACCTAAGTCAGGTGAGATTACTGCCTCCGAGTGGGAAGACCACCTTGAGTCCGAGTGTGGATTGAGTATAATAGAACCAGAACAGGAGATAGATATGGATTTTTTCGAGATGGACGGGTTACATGAAAACCCCGGCTGGCATGCAGGTATGGCGAACACGTGGGAAGCAGTAAAGAAGCAGTGGTATGATCAAGAACCTTACGACCGTGTGGTGGTTTCCGGTTTAGAACTGGAAGTTAACGCGAAGGAACAGCTCTGGAGCTGGCTGGCAACGTGTAGTATCGAACTAGTGGGCGAGATATTTCAATCCGGCGGTCGTTGGTGCATGAGAGTGCGTGATGTCGAGCAATAACATATATGGCCCAAAGAACATGCTTCCCGACGTAGAGACGGTAGACCTAGAAGAGGTACTTAAAAAGATTAGTGAAGCACCTCATCCAGTGCAAAAACCCGCACACTACAACCAGGGTGACATCGAGTGCATCGATGCTATTGCTTCCTGCTTGGGCGAAAGTACCGTCGGTTATTACCACGGGAACGCATTAAAGTATCTATGGCGACATCGGTACAAAGGGAAACCCCGCGAAGATTTAGAGAAAGCCATATTCTATATAAACAAACTACTGGAGGAATACGATGATCAATAAAATAGCAGTTCCATTTGGAGAATACGTAGTACTAGAACGAGTCTGTACGGAAGCGTCCAATCTGATTGTACCTGATGCACTTCAGTCCGAGGATTACTTCGATCTAGTTGTAGTAGACATAGGTGACGCTGTTACGCTGGAGTTAAAGGTTGGCGATACAATCATCGTGGGAAACGAGCGCGGTTTTCAGACTGAACAGACAGATCACTTCATGATGCACCAGTCGGGCATTTTGGGCAAGTACAGACTAGACTTGGACTCATGAGTTATTCTATACTCGTTATCCCGGATATACAGGCCAAGCCGGGACAGAAGTTACGACATCTGGAACATTTAGCGAAATTTATTCGTAAGATCAAACCCGATTGTATCGTGCAGCTCGGCGACCTCTGGGATTACCCCAGTTTGTCATCGTATGACCGGAAGAAGAAAGCCTCTGAAGGAAAGCGGCTCATAGCCGACCACAATATCGGGTGCAAAGCGGCGAGAATGATTACACCGCGGCATAACTGTAGGTTAATCTTCACCAAGGGAAACCATGAGTACCGAGTAGATCTCTATGAAAACGATTACCCGGAACTTGAAGGTGCGTTACCAAACTGCATGAGCTACATGACTTCTCTTGGGTGGGAAGCGTACGGCTTCTTAGACGTCGTAAAGGTGCGCGGTGTATCATTCTCGCACTTCTTCCCGCGTGCTTCTACGGGTAATGTAACTGCTTCTTCCCAACGTAACGGTGCTAGCACTGCGCTCAACATGCTCAAGGCTAACATGACCAGTTGCGTAGCAGGGCACAAGCAAGGACTAGATAGCGCTTTATTTAACGCACCAGATGGGCGAAAACGCGGGATCATTGCGGGAAGCTTTTACACACACGACGAGAAATATCTGGGACCACAGGGTAACAATTACTGGAGAGGAGTACTCTTACTTAACAACGTCAAAAACGGCGACTTTGATCTCACCGAGGTTTCCCTTGAATACCTTAGAAAGAAGTACGGATGAAAATAACCAAGCTTGAGCTTACACCAGATAATGATTCACTGCGCTATACCAGGGGAATAGATCACCTGTTCCGTACCGCAGAAGCGCAATTGAAAGAACATATGCGTACTTCTAAAACACCTCAAACCTACACACTAGAGATAACATGCAAAGCTTCTTCCTAGATGACGGATTCGTTTTTCCCTTCGCTGGGGTTAAGCCTGATTTCGGCCCAGTTGGCGAAATAACCTACCTACGCACGTATTCCCGTGATGAGCACTGGTTCCAGACCTGCGAACGCGTCGTGAACGGTTGCTACTCGTGGCAAAAGGAACACTGCATACAGAACGGTCGTCCATGGGATGAGCAGCAAGCGCAGCATTCGGCGCAACAGATGTATCGTCTTATGTTCGAGATGAAGTTTCTACCTCCGGGCAGAGGATTACGCAACATGGGATGCGAAGTACTGGAGAAAACCGGAGCAGCAGCGAACAATTGCGGGTTTGTGAGTACGAAAGCTCCCCACTCAACCTTTGCCGAACCATTCTGCTGGGCTATGGACATGCTCATGCTGGGCGTCGGGGTAGGGTTCGATACCCTCGGTGCAGGAGAGGACCTAGGCACACCTTATCTACCCCGTGGGCCGCTTATCTTTGTTATCGACGATTCCCGCGAGGGTTGGGTTGGGGCGTTACGCGTACTACTGAGTAGTTATCGAAGCCACGACTCTGAAGCAGGACGCGGTTTTGTATGGGAGTTTGACTACTCCAGGATACGCGGCCAAGGCGCACCAATCAAAGGGTTCGGCGGGATAGCTTCCGGTCCCGAACCGCTAGAGGAAATGCTGGAAGGGGTACGAGGTATTCTAGATGGAGCAGAGAAGCTCACCTCTACGATGATTAATGATATCATGGCATTGATAGGTCGATGCGTAGTTTCAGGCGGCGTACGACGTAGCGCGGAAATAGCATTCTTCGAATCCACGGATACAGAGGGACACGGCCTGAAAAACAAGTCTCTGTATCCCGAAGAAACAGCAGGGTTCCGTTGGGCCGCGAACCATTCGATCAAATGTGCCCGCGGAGATGATTACGAACAGTTGCTCGAAAACACAGAAGGTATCAGTGAACTGGGAATTTTCTGGCCCGAGAACGCGCAGCAGTACAGCCGGATGAACCACCGCGCCGATAACAGAGATCGACTAGCGCTCGGATGTAATCCCTGTGCAGAACAAACGTTGGAAGATCGGGAGCTATGTTGCCTCGTGGAGATCTTCCCGAGTCGTATTGAAAGCTTTTATGAATTCCAAAAAGTGCTCAAATACGCTTACCTCTATGCCAAGACTGTTACTACCATACCGGTACATGATGAAACTACCCAAGGTATCATTTCACGCAACCGCCGTATCGGGTGTTCCCTTACCGGGATACAAGAAGCGCTGCTGCAGCTTGGTAGCCGAGAGTTCTATCGGTGGTGCAACAAAGGCTACAAATACCTGAGGCATCTCGATGAGAGGTATTCCGAATGGCTGGACATTGCACGGAGTATCAAGATTACATCTGTCAAACCATCTGGAACAGTGTCGAAGTTGCCAGGAGTTTCTTCGGGAATCCACTTCCCCATATCTGACAGTTACTTTCAGGTCATCCGATTCGCTAGTAACAGTCCCTACCTGCAACCGTTGCAACGTGCTGGATATAGATGCGTTGATTTATCCCCAAATGAGCCAAATACGACCGCGGTGTACTTCGGAATAGTGGACCCGACCGGTGTTAGGAACGAATCGCAGGTATCGATGTGGGAACAGGCTGAGCACGCAGCTAAGCTACAGCACTACTGGGCAGATAACCAGGTGAGCATAACTATAAAATATCGCCCCGAAGAGCGTGGGCAAATTCCCCACCTATTACGCGCCTACGAGGACCGGTTGAAAGCGGTAAGCTTCTTCCCACTAAAGGAACACGGGTTCAGTCATGCACCGTGGCAACCAGGTTCTCGCGGGGATGTACAGAAATACCTGGACAGTTTGCTCCCTGTGCGCTATACTGAACTTGAGAACGAGGTCGAAGACAACTTTTGTTCGGGGGAAACATGTACCGTAAGTTAGAAGTAGGCGAGATAATTGAGCAAGGCGACGAGTACTACATACACTATAGCAGTACTTGGCAGAAGTACCGTGTCGATATCGGCCGGGAGTTTCGAGAAAGCCGTATCAAGACAAGAAGGAAAATTATGAAAAAAGAAACAGTTACAATTGAACTACCCAGAGAGACGGTAAAGGAATTTTCCGAGTTTAAGGGGCGTGAGCAAGTGCTTCAAATTCAGGTAGAGCTAATCGAAGCGTGTAAGAAAGCTTTGGTTCCCGATGCTCCTACACTAATCACTATTAAACACCTGAAAGCCGACGGTTACGAAGCACCAGCTGCATGGATCGAATACGTCCTAGAACACGGATGGGAGGTAGGTTGAACACCTACATCTTCGGCAGTAATCCGGCGCGCGACGCAGCGGTTATTGCCGATATGTGCTCTGGGGAAGTTATCGGCCTAGATACCGAGACGGAAGGTATCAATCCGAAAACTACCGCTCCAGCTTCCGGGGCAGGACGTATCGCATGTTGGAGCGTGTCTACCCCTAAGTTCCCGCGGGTATTTCTCTGGGCGGATACGTTACCAGTGTTTACACATTGGATCGAGAACCCCGACTACCCAAAAGTTGGGCACAATATTTATGGATTCGATAAGCACATGTTCCATAACAGCGGGATAAAGTTACGCGGTGTTATCGCTGATACGATGAGGATGTCACGTCTTCTGTACAGCTCTAAAATGCGCTCGCACGGATTGAAGGACCTAGCGCGTAACTGGCTGGACATATCGCAACCGAGCTTTGATAGCCTGTTCCGTCGGCCCAAGCATAAGATTGAATTCATCCAAGAGAAAAAGCGGGGAGTGGAAGTGCAGTTCCGTGAATCGTACAAAAAAGTGGGCGAACATAAGCGTGTTCCCACCACCTATGCATCGGGTATGCGGGGTAAGTTCGGAAAAGCCCTGGATTACATACCGTTGAGCAGCGTACCAACTGATTACCCAGAGCGTTTACAGGCGTTGTATGATTACGCCAGCCTTGATGCACTGTTAACCCGGGAACTGTACTTCAAGTTTCGCGATGCACTAGAGAAAGTAGAGTGGAAAATTGCTAAATGATTGGGTACTCGTGCTCCAGGACCATTACATGGAGGAGCTGGGTTACGTTGACCACTTCTGTGCAGGACTTGAGGCCTCATTCGGTGGAGCA
>Ga0255048_10000172_pt1 | contig 46668 bp, 32 predicted proteins | sample JV7_2_2_MG_FD_183619 | JGI IMG/M metagenome (GOLD analysis project Ga0255048, IMG submission 183619) | Seawater microbial communities from Jervis Inlet, British Columbia, Canada - JV7_2_2 | ecosystem: Environmental > Aquatic > Marine > Inlet | place: Canada: British Columbia | collected 2016-10-06 | reverse complement strand
CGATCAAATTTGCGTGACATAGGATAAAAATGGCATATACAACTCATTCAGATAGTTCGCCTGATAAGAACACTTCTTTTATCAATACTAGCCTGAATAGGCTAGTACAGAATAATCCATATCATCCAGCTGCGCCAAACATACTCTGGCCTACATATTATGATGTCTTTGTCAATAAGACAGATGATCAACAAGTTTCTGTATCTGTCAGCGACGAGAAGCATCTAACCGGCGACATAGATGTATCTAATAATAACGCTTTGTATATGAACCATAAGCCTCGACTAGGAAGCACAGTAGCATCTACTTTTGGTACACTCGATACAGGGCTCACTGATTATAATCATGGGGTAGTGTATTTTAGTGCTCTCCCTGCTAGCGACTTTACCCTGACTTACCTCGCAGATCCCGATAAATACTATGGTGAATATCTGAGTCAGATGCAAGATATATTGCATAAGCTAGAGATATGGGCGGGCGCAGGACCAGGACCGAATGAAGGTGTAAGATCTGCAGAGGTACTAGTCAAGAGTACAAATGATAAGATAGAGAGCAAGCTCCCAAATAGAATACATGTTCAAGGACTAGAAGATAATATCACTTTTGGATCTGTTGGGACAACTTCTAATTATATTACTTTAGGGAATTCAGAAGATGTAGTTAGAATTAATGCAAAAGAGTTCCAGGTATACCGTGGCACATTCGACGATGGAAATACAGACGACCCTATAACCGGTACCATAACAGACCATACTGGCGATACCCTTAATATGATAGGCCTTGTAAACATATCTCCTACTGGCGCTACAAGATCTACTGGGTTCACAACTGACGATGTTGCTTCCGGACTTGTCAGTGGAGCCCATAGGAATGATGGACTTGAAGACGCCTTACGGGTCTATGGCAATACTTATATCGCAGGTAACTTATTCACCTTAGGTGACCATACGGTTGTGAGTGTGAATGAGTCAATCCAAGTAAATACTTTCCAAGAAGATCTCCTCGTAAGGGGTAATACTACTCTTGGTGATGCAACCAACGATCAAGTCTACGTTGGTGGAGACCTTACGGTTAGTGGCAAGATAAATCAAATAGGTTACACCCCTCAAGATAGCGTAGCAGTTAATAGAGATATTACTCTAGGTAACCATGGTGGGACCCTTAAACCTTCGTTGGTAGATGGATTAGACCCGTCATACATAGCTAATAGGCATGAGTATATGCGCCCTGCTGGACCTGACTGGTGTGGTGATACTATCAATATATGTTCTATCGGTCAAACAGCAGAGGACGGGACTTTGGTTGGCGGAGCATCTAGTACGGCTACTGCAAATTCTACCGAAGCTAACTCGGTTACAGATACTGCTATCTCGAGCACTGCTATATTCGATAATATTGCTGGAGGTGGCCTATACTATACAGATAGATTCAATGACGGTACATGGATACTTGCTGTTCAAAGTGGACCAAGTGCAGGAGAAAAGGTTCCTATAGCTGCCTGGAATAGCGCGACTAACACTTGGATCCTTTCAAGAGCCCTTAGTAGCATACCTACAAATGGTATGTCCTATAAGATCTATAACCCATATTTCTGTAATCCTGATTTTGTAAGCATTTCTACTACCTTCAATGTAACTGCCAGTACTACTGATCCAGTAGTAGCCAATATCAGAGGCATAGTCAAATCTAATGTAACTAGTCCTTCTTCTTCTGTTGATCAATCTAATGGCGTTAAATATTTATTCCTATCTAATAGGAATCCTGGATCATCAAGATTTATGGAGACCGATGGAGTATGGTACGGATCAGACTATGGGGTTCCTAGTGATCAAAGTGTCATAGTTGCAGAAGCAGAGTGGACTGGTGGCGGCGGTGGCAGCATGAGTACACTTGTTACCTATAGGCCAGCCGGTAAGTATGACTCTACGTGGAGATGGATTACTGGCACCTCGGTTACTTTAAATCATAACTTAGGTGGAGATTTTAGGGCCCAAGACTATAAGATAACTATCCATTCTGCGGGAACTACCAGCGCTGCTCCTTCGGCAACAATAGTTCCACACGGTATAGCTGGGTCAGGTGATTGGTCCGTATCATCTATAACCAGAAAGACAATAACTGTTGTAACACCCGACACAGACACCTGGGTCCGTATTAAAATAGAGGTTTAGGATGGCACATACCGGAGTACCAGAAGGAGCCCCTTTTGACGGATTCACTCAGCCTTTCGGTGCCATTAATGTTGGTGTCGGTAGCCAAGTCCTACCTAGACCAGAAATTCCAGCGGATTATAACTCAGTAACAAGATCCTATAGCGACTTAACGTATTATTGGCAGAGCTCATTCGCTGATATGATAGAGACTACTACTGGAGTTGTTTATACGGGAATAGGCGGTCTTGAGCTTACGGGGTATGAAGGTGTTCCTATCGAGGCAGAAGTGCCATCTAGTTATATACTTGAGATAACTCCAGATCTCGGCAAAGAAAATTTAGATGATAACTTTGAGCCGTTTATACTAGACCAGCAGGTCAAGTCTAACCCCCTCTTAAAGCAGTTTACTAATCTCGTTGTAGGATCTAACGTTGTATCTGATATAGACTACGAAACGCCGCTAAAGCAAAAGCTTTCACACACTATAGATCTTACAGATATGATTGAACTAGTCAATGCCGAATATCATAAATATCTATGGCGAGTCATACCTGTAGCAGAAAACGGATCTAGAGGATTCCCTTCCCAGGTACAATTCTTTGAACCAAAGACAATCATATTCGATTATACATGGAGCATAGATAGATACGATCAAAAGGTCAATGGTATAACAACTACGATCGCTGGTAGCAAAGCTCCAGATATTTCTAGTATAGAGATAAATGGGTCCACTAGAAATACCACTATACTTAGTTCTACCGCATGGTCTGCGGAAGTACCGGCTCATAATATAAGAGAGAAGGTACTGGTCAGGGCAATAGATAAGAAAGGAACCTATTCTAGATATAAAATAATACATATAGATATAAACACATCCGAACAAAGACACCATCAGTTTTATAATATATTTGATAAGTTTGGTTACTTGCTCGGACTAGAAAGAATACCAAAAGAAGACAATATCAACTACAGGCGTAGGCTTTTTGATGTCTATAAACATAGAGGAGGTACAAACTATCTCCCATTACTCAACTCTGTAATAAGAGAGCTTGATATCACCTTCGACGATGCGGCATTAACTCTGACTCCGCATGCAGACTTTGCCAAGAACTATCCGAATAGCATAGCCAACATAGCTATAGTCTCTGACAAGGTACAAATATTTTGTAATTTGTTCTATGTAAAACACGAGCGACATAAGATAGATCCATTTGATTGGACTATCGAATTAAAAAAGACACCTACCTCGGCTGCTATAAAAATAGAATCGCCTGTGGGTAATGAAATACCGAACAAGAGAAATTGGTACTCTACAAAAAACAAGATACACTTTGAAAATAATTCGCTGTTAGAAAGTCCTATATTCATATCATATTCATATGCAGAGTCTTTATCTAAAAAAGGAAAGACATTTAAAGATGCTGCTGATTTTATAACGAATATGGCAATAGATAGTACGCCTCTGTTCTCTGTAACAACAGGATCTACTGTTGATACTGGATCTCCAGTAGACTATCTGCAGAAGATAGGCAGTGCAGCTGTTTTGGATAGATTATCAACTAATAATGGTGGAGATAATTCCACTGGATTATCCGTTAAGTGGGCTAACTGCAATATAGAATCGCTTCAAGATGAAGGCTTCCATAGTCAGTATGTCAACCAACATAACAATTACTTTGGTACTAAAATAAACACATACGCAGATAAGCTATCTGCTAAGTTCAAGATACAGTGGGGTCTTGCTGTAGCAGATAAAAGCGTATGGCAGACAGATAAAAACGAAGCGATAGGCAAAGTATCTCTTCCAACTAACTATGATTTTATCTACGGATATTGGGCTCAGCAAAACTCTGGATCTGTAACCTCCCTAAGCAATAATCAAGCATACGCATACAACTATTCTAATATTATTGATGGATCAAAGCTCAACTATATCGGAGTAGATCCAGATCAACTCAAAAGCGGCATTGGCGCTAGCACGGACTTACTCGTAACCGTCAGAGAGAAATCTACTCGAGTTATTCCAGTGTTTGCACTGCTCCAAACTACTCAAGTTATTTCCCAGACTACAACCGTAGCCGGCGCCCCAGGTAGCACATCTGATCCACCTCCACTTAGTGCAGGTGGAAATAATGTTGGAATTGTGACAGACTAATGGCTAATTATTTCGTAGGACCTAATCAACTATATGCAGAAGTCCAAGATGCCATTAGTCAGGTAGTACTTGATGCAGGCTCTGTTGAATTCACTGAAGAATATAATATTATTATTTCAGAGGATGGGGTGTATGCTGGATTTTTTATACCAGAAAATATACTCAAACCCACAGCAATCAATAGGTTAATTATAGGTGCAGCTAATAATATGCTTCCAATTATTGATGCATTAAAAACCCAAGGTCTTACTGGGTCTTTTATTAATGGATGCTCTATTGGATCAGGTACCAGCTATGTAACTATCCGGAGGATGTATTTTCGAGGATTCCTAAAAGGTATCTCTACTGGACCTAATTGCCACAATCTAATCATAGAAAAAAATATAGTCCTAAATAGTCAGAATGTAGGTATCTGGATATACCAGTCTGACCAGGCGCAGGTTCTAAATAATATAGTGTTCAACGCAAAGTATGGAATAGTCACTACTCTAGTCAAAGACGTAGCGCTCATACACAATACTGTATTTAACGATCAGCAGGCTTCTACCGATACAGATACCTGTGTTTACATCGGACTTCAAAAAGACCAAGGTCAAGGCATACTTGATTACGGTAAAGCTACACTGCTCAATAATTTATTATTTACTATTGCAGGTAATGTACTGATGATAAATCAGCGTGACCTAACTAACCTGCAGTCAAATTTTAATGATCTGTATTCACTTAGCGGCAACATAGCTAAGATTAGAGAAGAGCTATTGGGTGGTTCAGTCTCAGTTACGCTAATAGAAACACTGATTGACTGGAGAAATGTAACAAGCAATAATGTAGACAGCGATGGCTACTCTATCTCACAAGATCCCGTATTCATAACGCAGAATACTGAGGTAAGCAATTCAACTATAGATCTGAGTATGCTTGCTTCTTCACCCTGTATATCTCTAGGCAAAGAAGTATGTGGAGATCCCAATATCGAGCTAGATGATTATATAGATGACTCTCTTCTTTGTTCAGACATATTAGGAAACTCTCGTGGAGCCGCACCTACTATCGGAGCTAATGAAATAGCTATCGCGGAAGGTTTCTTTGGTACAACTGTGGCAAGTGATCCTGATCTACAAAATGTGGACAATGTAGAATGTGTAATCGGTGGAGTCTTAACTCACATAGACTCTGTTACAGAACAGTATCAATCTTCCGTCAGCTGTTGGATGCCAGAAGTAAAGTCTGGGTTCTTCTTCATAAGAGAGAAACCATACTATCTCTATGCTGACAAGAAAGCATATACCCTGGATGCTATCAGAGAAACCATATTCACTATGCCTAGAGAGATACGCTCTCCCATACTATATGTTTCCGGCAAGCAAGTATTAACTAGTAGTTCATTTGAGATTTTTGGAGATAAATTTGTACTCAAGCATAAAGGCCTAGACATAACATCAGAGGCTGATGTCATAGCGATACATGGCAAAGTTAGGCTCTGGTCTAGTGACCATGAGAAGTTTACGTTACGAGATGTCATGTACAGGTTCAGGATCAGGGATGGTATAAAGAGATATATCTTCCCAGAAGATCCTAAAGATGCTGCACCTATCGTTATCACCGATGATACAATTCGGCTGCTAGATTCTAATAGCCTACTTCCTTATGAGTTTAACACTATGATGTCTTCTGAAGGAGTAAAACTAAATTTCCATCAGGACTCTAATCTTGTGCTTAACCCACAGTTTGAATACGGCAACACGGTATCCGATCTTATAATTGATTACAATATAGATATATCGGATTTTGCATACATAGCTAATCCGTTCTCTACTGTTCAAGACGATCCAGCTTATGCACATCAATCCAATGGCGGGGTCTACTCTACTATGGTTAATGATCCCATTAACTTAAATATAACTGAGCAGTTTGTTGCAAGGACCCTAGGGGCAACCACTTTTATGCATGTTGGAGCAGAAGTTCCATTCGACTATATGCTTAAAACAGACGGAAGAATATCCTCTAGGGCAATGGTGCAGGTCAGTGGATTCAGCGCGTTAAGACCCTTGATGGGTGAGAACATGCTGGTCTTTGATGTTCCAACAGGAAATTACTTAGACCATTATGTTGCTCAAGAAGTAGACCATATAGATCCCGATCAAAACTACTTCTTCTCACTGTATACTGCGGCGCCAAATGAAACAGGCAAGCTTTACTTTGACTTCTTAACATATGATGGAAACGATGTCCTACTCAAGCATAACAGTGGATACTCATATGAGATTTCTTCGGATATGTCACTTGCATCTACATCTCTTGCTTCTCCGTGGCAGAGGCTTGGTATAGGGATAGGAAACTTAGGAGAATCATACCCCGTAGCATCTTATGTAACTACTGTGCCGACAGATACTACTGCATTATCAAAGATAAATACAGGCTTGATATCGATAGATACTAATACAAGAAAAATACAGTTTAGAATATACTCTGAAACTGGCAATCCTATAGGGATAGACTGTCTACAATTTGAAAAGGGAATTGAACCTACTCGGTATAATCGTATACCAGATATGTCCGATATGACCGTAGAGTATGAGTCTACGAATTCTGGTTTCTATGAGGTTAAAGACCTCACACTTTCTCCTCTCAGAAATTCTTCAACAAACGGATTTCTGCAGATTGGTCCAGTCCCGGCATCTGACTTTGATGAAGTAGCACCATATAATTCTACCATACTAACTGATTGGTTCTGGCAGGCAGGAAGGCTTAAGTATCTCCCTTGGGCTAAAACCTCAGGCAAAAATAAATTTTCTAAAACAACTCACTATCATGATTCAGGAGTATATGTAGATAATGACATTACATGGGATCTCGATATACCCGGTCCAGCCAAGATAGATGCTCCTTCGAGCGTACAGTCCTGCATACAAGGTAATGAACCAGAGTTCGCTAGCATACGTATCATGGATGATAAGAATAACCCATATGCGTTTAAGAGAATTTTCATGGAGCTAATAGAATCGAGAGGACTGTATCCAGGCGCGTTACTACACAGAGAGCTAGGCTTCCCGGATAAGTATGGTCAATTAATAGAAGTAGAGTCTGATCCGAATGGAACTGTCAACTTATTTACGGAAGCGCCTAGTATTTCCGACATACAATACAGAGGGAATAAGCCTCTAGCGGTTCAGACAACTACGTTCCCCTCAGGAACTGCTATGGATAAGGCCTTCGGGAAACTGCCTGTAGACTATAAGATTTCTAACATAAATCACGGAAATATAGTTGTTAGAGATCAAAATCTTACAGCATACAACCTAGAGTCCCCAAGCACCTATACCCAAACGATCGTTCCAAGCTTATCCTCTAATGGAATTACAAAATATGATATGGGAGATTATGCAGTTATAGGTAGTATTATATGTATAATGTCCGCTGGCTCAACAGTCAATAGGACGTTAGCGCTAAGCTATCAAGACAAACCTGGACATGGTGAATTCATATACGATGATACAAAAGGTCAAATCCTTATCTCAGGCAATCAGGATGAATCAATAGAAGTTACCTATAATAGAAGGCTAGCTTGGATTACGATTGATCATCCCCATATCATCAATATAGATAAAACGGTGCTTGACCAGATAACTGGAGATATAATAGTCGATTACGATATAGAAGTAAGTTTAAAAATAACAGCTGCTGCACCAGATAGAGTTGCCGGAATACAGGCTAAACATCTATCTATGAAAGTAGTAGCCCATACTCCGTTTAAGAACACAGTAGCGTGGTCATTGGCTTAGTAGCAGGAGAATAGTATGCCAGTAGGCAACTCAACTTATGGAACTACTACTCCTTGTGTCCAGGTGGTTGATGCCTACCTGCAATACTGGACTGATCTACCTGTAGCATGGCAATCTATCGATGGTGTTTCGCACCCTACTACATACGTATATTGGCCGAACATGCCCGAAGGAGCGTCCTCTTCGCCCGCAGATAACCCCGATGGAACTACAGGAACTGGCGACTGGGTATGGTTAAATCCGGCCGACCTTGATAGCTTCCTTGACCATTATCCAGAGGCTAGCCAAGCATTGGGTAGCAGAAATTTACTTATGTTCAAACTATTAATAACTTGTCCCGGAATATGGGATATACAAAATGCTAGCTTCACATATACGCACAATTTGCCGTATCTTCCTGGGTATGGTCAGACAAACATGATGACAATACTGAATCTGTATAACGCGTTTCCTGTAGTTGTGCCCGACAATGATCAAATAGAGCTAGAAGTAGCCTGGGACTACCGCACAGATCAGGTAGGAATGGGCGCATCTGGTCAATCTGGGAGTAGTAGCATCGTACTAGGTGGACTTGATTACTGCATAGCGCCTATAACGATACCATTTATACCAGCTTCAGATGATGATGATGATGATCCTCTTGACACTGCCTCAGGGGGCGGTGGAGATGCTGCAGCAGGCGATGGCGCTGGTACGGAGGCAGACTCCTCCGAGGAGTCTGGAGGGCCTCCAAGCTCCTCTGAAGGCACTGCAAATGAAAGCGGCGATTCCAGCATTCCAGGAGGAGCAGATGGTAGCAGCACTACTCTTCCAGAAGACATGATCCCCAACAGTATTATTCCGGGAGCTCGGCATACCCTAAAAGCCATGATGCACACCCGTGATAAACCTCAAATAGGACATAGCTCAAGAACTAAGGTAGGGCTTAAGCCCAAAAATGGCATTGCCAATCCGAATAGAGTAGACGTTCTATCGTCCAAAAAACCATTAGCTCGAATACCTGAGTACAGGGAAGCAAAAAGAGGAAGTGCTTCCTTGGTTCAAGGACTATTGAATCTACCAGGAATGGTTACCCGCTCACCTATGGAGAACACACCAAATCAGCCTGGGGCAGCAGTTATTTCAAGTCAAATATTTCAGCAGGGATCTTTTAGCGATATTGTTGGATCGAGAACTGAGTATCTCACAACGAAGGTAGAGAGTAGATCTCTAGGCGCGTCACTCACCATAACCGACGGGCGAGCCAACCCTACACGCACGCTGCTCAACGCAAGCGAACTAGCTGGGTCGGGATCTTTAAATATAAATGCATATACGTATAAGACTCCAGGTAAGAATATAAAAGAACTGCTGGCCAAACATGCAGTGAAAGCTCCGTCAAAGATAGACGCTCATGGCAGACTTTTGAAATCAGCTAATGTTAAAGACGGGAATGCTGCATCTGCTCCTACGTCTACCATGGAGCTATTTCTAACCAATAGATCAAGTAGTATTAGATCGGAAGGATCTCAATCTCTTGGATATAGGCGACCTGGAGATAACGCAGGTCCGCTTTATACAAGAAACTTTTCAAGAGCATCCACTGAGCCCCTGGCTCATACTAATGCGAATCAAGACTACGAAGTACCGGTTTCCGGTGATTTTAATATAGCTAGTGATTCTAATATCATATATAATGGTGGCGCAGGGATAGTCTATGGCGTAGGACCGTTCCTCAACTTTGAATCTGAAGAGATCCTTAATGGTATATTCGATATAACTAATAAAAGTGTAGCCCTAAAAGCCTATACGATAGTAAACGATACCTTGGTTGTTGATACTGATCTAGTCACACTAGCCAGCATAGGAGTTGTGAATAGATCTAATCATCGTACTGAACATGGATGTTTAGTCGTACTAGGTATATTGACTTCGGATCAATCATTCAGATGGTTTGCACATAACAAGATAAATATTCCTCCATCAACATACTCATTTATGAATTCTCCTATTCCTCCTGGTATGCCTCCCGGGGCCGCTAGAATCATTGGAATGATATTTAGCTCAAATAATAAATTACTTGTTTCATCCGATGAATCAATAATTATCGCTCCAGACGGATATACCGTAGAAGGATACACCTCACGATCACCATTTATACCGGGTAGCCTAGGGGACATGACGAATAATCCTGTATGGACTTATTCAACAAGGATATATCCAAGGCCACATGAGAACCGTAGGCTGGTCGCTACTTCAGATATAGTGGATCTTGTAGTAAAAATACCACAAATAGCTTCGAATGGAGGACTTGATACCGAGATCACAGTTACAGACGGAGTTGATACTTGGATTTCTTCGAGTAGATTTAACATAGATGGAGTAGAAATATTTCCTGGTTCACATGATTGCCATCTGCAATTTACAACTCAAGCAGGAAGAGATATAGACATACAGATTACAGATGTAGCAGATAAGGTTCATCCTATCTACTCTTACGTCGTGCATGGAACTAATCTAGAGCATCCAACCGATTTAATATTTAGTGGGATAGCCAATAATGACGGATATATAGGAGGTATCATACAGACTCCTATACTAAACGGATCAGTTCTATTATCCAATAACAGGACCAACTCTAATATTATAGTGAGTACTAAGCAGGATGGTATCCTGCTATTTGATACACCTGGTGGATATATTTCCGATGGTGGTGTCATCACTCAAGTTAATCCTGGAGATACTCCATCCCTTGGGTTTGATAGCCTTCCGGGAGATGGAATAACTATACGTGCTCAAGGCCCCGGAGGAGGGTATGACGACATTGTCGTTACGAATATATTAGATTCCGACGATGGAGCATTATTACCTACTGATCCGTATACAATGCCAGAAGAACCGGTGCTTCCGGAGGTCCTTCCTAATCCTAATACTCATGGCGATATCATCTGGCCAGAAGACGACGAGGAGCCGGCGACTATACCGGACATTGGTGGTGGTGCTGGAGGAGGTGGTGGTGCTGGTGGTGGTGCTGGTGGTGGTGCTGGTGGTGGTGCTGGTGGTGGTGCTGGTGGTGGCGGTGGTGGTGCTGGAGTCCCTCCTCCCCCTCCTCCACCTCCTCCCCTTCCTCCAGGTCCACCACCTCCTCCTCCTGATGATGAGCTACCTCCACCTCCGCCACCTCCACCTCCGTTTCCACCACCTCCTCCTATTCCCGGAGATGGGGAATGTATTATATCTGCTACTAGTGAATGGAAAGTTGAGACGGTCCAGATATGTCAGCGACCTTCAAATCCTTGCCTTATAGATATAACTACGAATATATATATGTGTGACGAATCGGGTAATCCGACGACTGCTCCGTCTAACAAACGATACCAGATAGTTTACGATCTGTGCTCGTTCTCCATAGATACTACCAACGGAACCGATGGATCCTGGCATGAACTAGTGCCACTTAAAACCGATACTCAGCATAGTGGAGATGGGAACTTCGCTATTCCCGGGACGTATAGTTATGTGGCTGATATGTGTAATCATTTTTCATCATTCTTCTCTACAGAGTCAATTATGTTCAAAATGGTATTCAGAATAGGTATTATAGATCTAAATGGAAACTTTATACCTGAGTGTACTAGTCTGGAGATTTTAGGTTCATGACAGATTTTTATGTCGGTGCTACAAATATGCCAATCATTCCACTTCCCCTAGATGAATGTTCTGAGGGGTGCATAAATGGATCTGTCTATAACTTTGAAAAGGGATACACCCCACCACCCTTTTCTCTTACAGGATTTGATCAAGGTGATGGTATAAGAGTTACTTTTGAAGAAAGTTTATTCCCAGAAGAATGTACATGCGCTATTGAATGCATAGGCACACCCAGTATTGTCGTTGGTTCTGATACAGATACAGGAGTATTTTGTCCAGCTACCACTAACTATGTTTATGATCTAACTGTTGATACCTCTGTAATAAGTAACGGAGATGTATCTTTGTTCTCATTTACATTTATAGATGCAAATGGAAATACTAGTAGCATAGATGTCAATTCTCTTATATATACAAAGCCTCATCCCATTAGTAAAGTTGTTCTGAAAGAGAATAATTACTACTACGTAGAATTAGGAATACCATTTAGTTCTGTATCTGGGAAAAGCCTGATACCATACATAGACCACTATAAGATTGAAATGTATCAAGAGAATACTGGCAATGTTAGTACTATGTTTGGTTGGGCAAGATTTGGAAGTATCTCTTCTCCCGGGCACATCTTAGATAGGAAGCATGGTGTCGTTACGAGGACTATCAACTCTGGAGTTGAATACGGTTTTAGAGTCGCCTATCGGACTATATACGATGAAGTCTCACAGTATAGTGACTGGACAACAGTGAAAGCACCGGACGATGTTTACTCCTCCTAATACACACCTATCTACTGAAGAGTTTCTGGATACAGAACCTAATGGATTCACACTAAGTGACTCTACTCAGATAGGCGTAGTAGGCAGCGTACTAAGGCTGCTATCTAATGCGTCTAATACAGGATACATGGGGGCCACATGGACTACTCCGACATGGACTGACCAGAACGATATATCTCCTGCTCCAGGTGTACTAGAGAGTCAGTTCAATGTATTTACAAGTAACGGCTATTCTTCTAGTAGATTTGCTGTAGGTGGTGCATTCCTGAGCTTTGAGACTACTGCTACCTCTGAGTATTTCCATATAACAGAAACTTCGTACTTCAATTCTGTGAGTAATACTACTGGATATACAATTGAAACTAGAGTTCAAGTCCCTATAATAGATGCATCGTCTACTAAGCTTGGCCATAGCATGCTGGTCGATGATGGTGCCCAACGAATAGAGTTCTACTTTGTCGACTCAGGTGTAGGAGTTAGAGGCGCTACAGACTTCATACCTGTAGATCTAGAAGCTGCTCCACAAAAACTAAGATTTGGATTCAAACAAGATGACTACTATGTATTGCTACAGGACGGTAGTGCTTTCGCTGGTATCGATAAGTTTACTGGAGCAACAGTATCAAAGAAATTACAGCTAGGTGCATTCGATACTGGCAGCGATACAACTTCTCCAGAAACTATAGGTAAAACATTAGTTGATTATATATATCAATCCGCGTCAGGAATGTATCTTGACGAGGATTCAATTGCTTCAGGCATATACTCTACTGGAGAACAAACCGCCATTACTCCAGAATATGCTCCTAGCCTTGGCCTTACAAAGTATAACGCCATTTATGTAGTTAGTGAAATAGAGACCGGCAACGGACTGACTAAGATAAAGCCACAGTATAAGAGCAGCGTGACCGCCAATTGGACAGACTATGGATCGTATACAACTATCACCAGCGTACCCAACCAAGAGATACTAATCAATGGAATACCTACAGCAGGGGATGGTACAGATAAATTAAGATTCTATATAAGCCAAGCGTCTACAGATGGGACTGCAGAACCTCCGCGAGTCGATCGCATCACGATCAAGTCCTCCTCAGACAAATCTAAAATAATATTAGAGCCTAGTTGGGGTGGAGTAGACGGTGGTAATACAGTAGCTATTCAATTGGATAGTACTAATAACCTAAGATCGGAAAGAATTCCATCCTCTACCACTGTAGGTTTATATCATTTTAATAGTGGATCTGACTTAGCAGATTCCTCTACGAATGATATATCAGGAGTATTTGTCGGTGCAGTCGAATCAGGTATAGCGGGAGTCTTTAATGAACAGATTCAGCTTGGAACTTCTGCAGTGTCGGCCACTAATGCTACATCGTTTTTAAATACGTTTATAGACGTCACGGGGTATGTGGATCCTAACGGAGACACTGGTGTTGGTACAGCCTTTGGATTTATTGGTAGCGGACTAGAGATTATTGCTAACTCTAATGAAACCATAGAATTTTCCGCTGGCACACATTACCTAGATATCGCAGCGGACAATCTTACCGGTACTCCATATAATGCTCAAGTAGTTAAGGCTCATTCTACTGGGCTATCTGATGGCTTTGCAATAACAGACATCACAGGCTCTGATGGAGATAAGCTTCTCAAGTTCCATCTAGATATTTCTTTTGGTGCGATTAAAGTTGTACATGATGATGGCTCACTATCGAATACATCTTATTTCACCAACTTTGATTATAAGGGCGTAAAAGAAGTTGAGCTCTTAATTGAGAATTTCGACAATGATCTTGATAACAAAATATCATGGATGTCTACACAGGATATTGCACCAGACAAAACAGAATTCAGTGTATCTAATATACAATTGCATGACATATCTACTGGTGTATTTAAGATATCGCCAACAATTAGTAGCCACACTCTTGGAACGAATGATTGGACCATAGATTTATATGCCAATCTATTGGCATATAATCTGTCTAACGATGAAACAATATTCCATGTTACTGGCACTCAAGAGATAAAACTATCTCTTAATAATAAAGGATATCCAATATTACTAGCTGGTTCTGTCTCTGCGACAGGTAACTGGCCAGTGCCACTCAATAAAGAAAGCTTGATAAGCATGTCTAGGAGAGGTACCTATTATAGTGCCTCGATTGATGGAGAACTAAATGCACTTACCAGATCTTCGAGTACAAATACTATTCTTGTAAACCAACATAGCAATATATACATAGGCTGTGATGGTGCTCTTGGTAGTCCTGCGCATATGAAAGTAGATGAATTAAGGATAGAGGCTTCCGCTGCCAGTCTATCTAATTATGCACAATCCGCCGGTATAGTAGATCCATTCTTCAGAAATATATACGAAATACCAGCGTATACTGGAGCAGGGACTGCTGGCGACTGGAAGACACAAACACTCCTTCACTTCAATGAAGCAGCTGGTCCTATTGTAGATGATGTGGAGTTCTGGGGCGGAACTAATAATGAAGCAATAATACCTCACGCAAAAAGAAGGATTACCATCAGAGGTGAATCTGGTGTCATAGGGTCAGCTACCCACTTCGCTAGATCGTTCTTAAATAATGGATCAGAGATCTATGGCGGAATGCTTGTCCCATTTTCTACTGGAATGTCTACAGCAACAGAGCAACCCATGTCTGTGTTCTTTAAATTTGGGGGCTATAGAAACCCAAGTCAAAAATCTAGTATAATCAAGTATATTTCGACAGGTGCTTCTATTAAAGGCTATGACATAGGTATTGATACCAGTGGTTACCTATATGTAGACGTGTATAACGGTAATGCTACACCTAACTTATCTTACTCTCATACTTCTGCATATGCAGGAACCAATACATATAGATCTTGTGGTATCGCAATAGATTCTGAGAACAGGAGAGTCAGGACTTGGGTCGCAGGAACTTATGAAGAATTCACTGGCAGTTCGAGCATTGCTAACTATATGAATATCGGATCGGCAGCTAAACCGGGAATAGAGATAGCTGCTAGCTGTGTCGGATCAATAGATGAACTAACTGTGATAGAAGGTCTATTGGATAGCTCTACCTTCTCTGACTGGAGTCAGACAGATACTATCAAATCAGATCCTCCCTTAGACGTATATGTAGGGGGATCCAAATTAAACACAGGAAGAGTACTAGCCACTAGTCCTCGAGTGGCCTACGCTGTCATGCCTGAGGGAACCGCAGGGGATACTCATCTATATGTAGACTTTGGTTCATATAAGATATCCAGCGATAGGCCATATAAGTATACAAATTCATTTGATAGGACCATTATATCTAGTGGAATAGCAGCTGTTGTGTGTGAGACAAAGTCTCCATTCAGGATAGCTCCTACCGTACCTGATGGTAGTGTGAACTTAGCAAAGATAAATACACCTGATCTAGATGCAGATAATAATATATCAATTATAGATCTTTCAGATATGGAGTCGGCTAATATCTCTAACCATCTCCGTGGTAAGTTCTCACTCCAAAATCAATCTGGAGTTGGTGATCAACTATATTATCCTAACCAGATAGATACTAAAGACATAGTAATATCTAATAGATCCGCTGTTGGAAGAGATCTGGAAGCGCCGTACCCCCTATTCTATAAGTACCTAGTGGGCAGAGGTAGGTACTATCTCAACAAATCCGGGATCTTAGTATCAGATCTAGATGTACTAAAGCCTGAGATAAGGATAGTCTCAGAAAATGGTACTGAGCTAGATATAGCCCAGTACCCTTACGACATAGAAGTATCTTCAAAGGACTTCTATAATAATGATCTTCCTCCAGGTAATTTCGCAGTTGTTATATATAGTCACTTTTTATCTTTATCAGGGAAGTCTATCTTTGTAGAATATAATGCATCAGATAGCGCGAATTCATACAAGTTAATACCTGGGAAAAGGGAAATAATTAATCCTCAGCCGATAATACAGAGAAGCACCGATACTGGTCAGGATACATATTCTGCCCAGATCAATTCCAATGGCATTTACGATTTGTACATAAATACAGGATAACATGACCAGATTTTCAGACCCGCACCAAAAGATACCAGTCCACTATGTGGAGAAAAGAGATAAGTCCCGAGGGCTTATTATCTATCACTCTAATTCTGGTACTTTTGGTACAGATTTTAGTATCTCTGGTACTGACACCAGTGTTGTCCTGGAGCAGATGTCTCCGGCCAAAACAATAGAGATAATGTACACTGATAAAAATATAAGAGATTTTCAAAGAGACATCAATGTCTCTAACCTCCCATTTAAAGCAGTAGCTTTGAACGAGGCACTAAATTTAGATACTGGTGAACTGGTGACTAATACCTCTGCTCCCAACTATGAGGGTGGCTACTTTATAGATCTAAAAAGACATGTAGTTAGGTACGAAGAAGAAACTAGAATACGAATAGACGGAGTAAGTGACAGTGATAGAACCGCACCATGGTATCCAAGAATCGATATAGGAACAATCTCTAAATCTCACGGTGGTAAAAACTATATATTCAGTGTACCGGAGTATGAAAACCAACTCTGGCATCCTGTCTATGGCCGCCCGTATAAGCTAGGTGCAGATAAAGGACTATTCTCAGATAGAAAAAAAATAATACTGAGAGATAAACCACTATACTATAGAGATAGTAATATAGATATATCTGTAGATGGCGGTGTACCTTTATATGACATGATAGAAGATGTAGACGAGCAAAACGGCTTCATATATCTTAAAGAAGAGCTACCTCAAAATTCTGAAGTCTTTGTAGAATATACGTATAAAGATATCTCGTATGTATATGATAAGATAAATCTGAACCCGGCCATAGAACAGAACCCAGGCGTAGCTGGCAGATATGTACTTATATACTTGAAACCAACAGAGGTTCATCCAGATGGGATATCTCGAGGTAAGTCTATCTATCATAAGATATCTAACAACCTATTAGACGCGATAGTTTCTTTGCCTGCTGAAAATGAGCCGATACTTATCCTTGGTGGATACCATGTCAGACAGACTAATACCGTAGAAGATACAAATATATTAGATACACGTACCAGAGGTGGTGGAATAAAAGATGCAGAGTACAGTAGCAGCTTGCAAAAGAATAAAAACATGTACTCTGTTACAGATGTAGGGTTTGCTGATGGGGTGCCTTACCCAGGATCATCTGTAATCATCGCAGAGATACCAGAAGAAGTTAAAGATGTGATGACAATAGCTGAGATCAAGCGTCGAATATCCAAACATGTAACTCTAGGTGTTGACACACTGTTGGAGTTTGAATGAAGCTACTACAACAAATATCATCTGTTCTATCTAAGGGTAGACGTTCCGCGCTCAAGTCCCTGATTAACTCAGAGATTAAAGCGGGTATGGTAAGTAACTCCGGTGAAGCCAAGGAGCTATTAGCTACCCTGATCAAAAGGATAGCTAAATCGACTCTTGAACCTATAACTAAGTTCAGAGAAGCAATACCTGGTGAAAGAATTAGCTCAGAAGACTGGAACGACACACAAAAAGAACTGTATGTAGACATGTTTGCACTCTATTCTGAGCTAAATCAGGTAGATAAAATAGCAAGTACGTCATTTGCATCCAACTTAGCAGATTTTACACAGTCTAAAGCATCAATCATTAAGTCCCTGAATGAGATAGAGAAGTACCAATTTTTAAAAGATAATCCCCGGTATCAGGACCTTAAATACATAGATTTTTCTGATGCCAGAAACGCTGCTAAAAGACAACCTAAAGCCATCGTTGATACTGATGTAAGAAAATTAGAACTAGGTGAACGCAGCAGAGCTAGAGTCCAAGACAAGAGAACTGGTGAATCTGAGACTGTAGTAACTATTAAGAATCTTGGTGGTGGAATAACTAATAACTTAGATCAGTCATTTGATACCGACAATATGCTCGATAATGATCCAAGAACATTTTGGGCCCAGCTGGTTCTTACAGATGAAGTTGTTAAACATACTTATCAAACTACCTCTGATGCCGGATTAGGCACAAGCTATACTTCCAATGGCGCGATCGGTGAGATAGAGATTCAGTTCCCAAAAACAAGTAAAGTAAATAACATATCCATTCTCCCATTTGCTCCTTATCCCGTAAGAATAGTAGATCTTGCATATAAGCAAAATCCTTCTGAGAGTACGTACAGAACCGTACCAGGATTTACAGTTAAGGAGCCTACACTAGACTGGTGCGAGATATCGTTTAGACCAATTACTATGTCTAATCTTATTATAGTACTTGAGCAAGAAAACTATGATAAAAACATATACCATTTACCAGCAAACATAGTCCATAATCAAATGCTATGGAGTCAGGTAGCTCAATCAGAATATGACGATTCTATGTTTGATTTTAAATTAGACGATATGAATTATGGAGTTATAAAAGCTGAGCCAGAAAAATTAGCCTTCCTAAATGCAGTCCATATGGTATCTGAAGAGATAAGATACATGCATTTTCAAGATGTAAAACAAAAAGATCAGTATAAAAATATGCAAAATTTTACTGATGCTATGACTAGTATATTGCATAAGATAGCTCTTCCTAAAAGCAAGTCAATTGCATCACTAATGGGATCTGATCAACCGGATAAACCTAATACTCCAGAAACCATAGAAGTAAAGAAGTTTGAATATATATATGGGATACGATCTATAGATATATCATATGTACGATACCAGCCAGTATCATACTATGAATCACCAAAATTCAACTCGAATGCTACTATCACTGAGATCCAACTAGAAGCTACAGAGATTCATCCTGAATTTAATGATGGATACACTAAATTTAATAGAACCTCCATAGAGTACGAACTTGAATTTGCAGACAACACAAGAATTCCTATATTACCAGATAGCGCACCTAGGATTAGCACCGTACAAGGTATTTCTGGGTATAAAGTTAAGGATGAGTACTTAAAAATTCCTAGAGCAGATGAGTATGGTTACACTAGATTTAAACCCCTACAGGGCTCTGCCGTAGTTATTCGAAAAAACGGAATGCGAATCCTACTATCCGAGTATACATTCGACACATCGGGCAGCTTCGGTAAACTCACTATTGTAAACAATTTTGATTCTAATGCTATATATACTATCGACTACTGGGTGTTGCCATCTGCGGTTACAGTCAACGCACTAAAAGTGTTTGACTCAAAAGAGTTTAGTGATGGTGAAACATTCACAGAAACCAATACAAACAATGCGATAAGACTTTCATACTACCCATACACCGAATACGAGATAATAAATAATGCATCGTCTTGGACTAAGCTAGATGGAGAGTCCGATAAATGGATATTCGAGCCTACAAAACCAAACTACATGGCTGGAACAGTCGCTACTACTAACAGCGATACCGCGGTAACTGGATACCTAACAGATTTTACATCTAACATAGACACATCTATCGGAGTAACTAATTATTTCCGCGTCAAAAATGAAACTGAAACATATCAGATAGAATCCATAACAAACGCCACAAGCATGACTCTGGCTAGCAACTATGCGGGATCTACTAATAGCTCTACTGAGTACCAAGCTGGCCAGTCCTACTATGTCGATGGCCGAAGATTCTATTTTCAGGATAATACCTATGAGCCGACACGAGTGTTTGTCAATGACGTCAAAGCATTCAATCTCACGGATTTTGAAAAACTAGAGAACCCCGCATTTGTAGACGATAATGCTGTTGGACTCGAATATCAATATATCCAAGCAGGACCATTCATATATTTTAGTAAGCCAATTAAACAAAGTAATATAAAAGTATTTTATAGGTGGCTTACACAGTACGTAAAGGTCAATATAACTATGAGATGTAACGTGAATATTGTTACAGACATAACCCCTAAAGTAGATAACATCAAAATAAAGATAAAGAATACAAAGCTATGAGATTCAAGAACCCAAACCGCTCTAGGATAACCAAGAATAAGATTGCGGCGCTATTTGACCGTATTGTCAGGAGAAACTCCGAAAGAGATCGTGGGAGTATATTCGATATACTAACAGATCTGTTTATAGAGTTTAAAAGGTTCTTTACTAAAGCTAAATCTCCTAGATTTCAGTTCTCTCCTTTGACTAGAGGAGATGTCGTAGTAGCTGAAAAATACAATGACACCATATTAGATGCGATGGAAGACTTATCTATATGTACCGATGAGACTAATGCTATAAAACCAATTGTAATAGGGTCTTATAACGCCGCCAGACAGATGGGTAAAGAATTAGAGAACCGCAGCGAAGTTGCGCTATCTAAGATAACTGATGTCAGGCTATTCCAAGGTCAGCTTGGTCAAGAGGTACTTGTCGTTGGTGATGATTTTCAAAGTATTAAAAAGGTAGATGGTGCTTTCGCCCTATCCGCACCAAGCGCAGATGTCAGAACAGCAGATGGTCTTGTTACTCTAAATAGAATTGAATCCGTCAATCTAGTTGGTGGTGGAACTAAAGTCACTTGTGAACCTCTCGCTCCTTCAAGTATACTAACAGATAATGGGGGATTCTATGTAAATGAATCAGCTACTGCGCCTACTGCTGCGCCTGCTGCTGGGGCTGTTGTTGGAGGTGCAGTAGGTACTCCAACAACGATTCCCTCAATGACTGGTAATGCCGGACTCGGAGGCGGAGGAGCCTGGTATGGTTCCCAACAAGGAGTAGATCCTGGAGTAGGAACAGTACCTGGAGGAACGTCTGCGCCACAACCCGCGCCGCCTACGATTGGAATAGTCGGGGGTATTCCAAGAACAGATAATGTTAATAGATATTACGAGGGTAATTTCTACAATTTCATGGGTCAAGCTAGACCAGAGGGTGGCCAATGGCATCTTGATGAGAGGCCATTCAGGATATCTGATGAGCAACTAAATTCAACCCAAACAATCAATACAACAAATGAGCCTTTCGACCCCACACAGCAAGATGGTTACATCCCCGGTACTGCTATGCGCGCTCAAGACCTGCTGTTGTTTGATAGAGGTGCCAGCGAGGCAGAGAAAAATGCAGTAAGAAGAAGAATGTTTGATGAGAGCAGTGCATCATTCTGGGAAGCTGAATACGTCAAGAAAATTGAGCAAACTCCAGGTACAGAAGAGTTTTCCTTAGACGAGCTTAGAGATTTAGCTATTCAAACAGATAATGAAGATTTTGAGATACAGATTACGATAGATCTAGGTCAAGTAAAGCCTGTTAGCTGGGTAAGCCTTCAGCCTATCAACTTTGGTGAAACAGCTTGGATGGAAATAACTGATGTGTCTACTGCAGGCACAGAATCTGAGGGGTTCAAAACTATTCCAGGCATGTACAAGCATAGATTCGCTAATGTTTTAACAGATGAAGCCAACGAGGAGCTACAGGCGGATATCGCCGCACAAATACTAGCTCCCGATAGGTATTCTTTCCGTGGTAAAGGCGTATTCAGCTTTCCAATGACATTCTCCAGGTACGTACGACTCAAAATAATACAAAAAGTGCCTGTACCTGCACTTTATCAAAGACTCTCTGTTCAAATGATAAGAGAGATTGACACTACAGTACATGTAAGAAAACGGAAAAAAAAGTGGTACGGGTCTACTAAAGATACGAATACAACAACTAAAAGTAAAACCCTTATATCTAGAGTTGTCAAGCTGAACTATCTTCAGACTATAGCTATATATAGTAATAATAATACAGTAGATGATTTCAGTCCAGAATCAGCCGCAGGTTCTCATTCTGCAGGCGTCTCGGGGTCTAGCACAGGGGGAGCTGGAATAGGGGGATCTCTTCTAGCAAGCGCAGTCGCCGGTGGTGGATCTGCTGCACTTGCTATACCATTCGCAGCTCTTGCTCCTGTCGCCATTCCAGTCGCTATAATCGCCGGGGTTCTTTCTGCTCTATTTGGTTCAAAAACAAGTGTTAAAACAACTACTACACACGATGATAGCGGTTGGAGTATTGCAAAACAATGGCTAGAAGTGAACTATGATAAGGTGAGATATGCTATAGGAGTTAGAGAACTATCTGTGTTTAACTATAAATTTTCTCCGACTTCTGAACTAGTAAGCAAAAGATTTTCTACTCCTAAAGAGATTATAAAAGCTCAACTAGAGGTAGTCGAAGAGATCCCAGCTGAGTTTAGTCCTGAAAGGAGATACATAGAGTACTATATCTCCTTTAATGATGGAGATTGGCACCGCATAAATCCTACAGGACATCCAACTCTGTACTCTAACGAGGGTAATGTAGTCCCAGAGATACTTACTGTGAATTTTGAAACCTCAGGGCCTGGAGGATCTGCTACTATAAAGGCTATTACGACAGAGCTGCCTGCTAAACAGGTCAGGCTAAAAGCTGTGATGAAAAACGATCCGTCGTTAGCTAATCCCGAGTATTACACACCAGTGCTCAAAAAATATCGTGTAAAACTAGTCCCTAAGACCAGTCTATCTAGGGGTTAATCATGTCATTATCTAAAAAACAAATAACTAAGCTAATGGCTGACCTATCATTAATGCAGCTGCAGGATGGCAAGCTGTTAGATACTAGCGCCCTTCAGAATAAGATAGGAGAGATCCTTGGCGATAGCTATGGGCTACCTACATTGAGATATAAGCCTCAAGAAAGAAAACGAGTATTTAATATAGATCATTACAATAGCTTTTTCGAGAGATTCGAGTTTGACATAGATATTGCCTATGATGAAATCACGGATATAGTAGCAAATACGCTAATGAAACTGAATACGTTTGATCTTTCATATAGGGCTCAATCTCAGCAGATGAATGAGATAATTGATTATTTAGATAATTTGTTATTTATTATAGATAACGCGAACGGCAACTTTTTTGGGGTCTTTGATAATTTTCAGTCCACAGCCAAGACAAATCTAAACCTCAGTACAAAAGATATAGTCGATGTCCGTGAAGGATGCCTATCCCTGCCGTATAGCAACCTTGCTGGGTCAAAGATAAAGCTAAATCATTTATATGAGAAAGACTCCTGGCCAGTTATAGTTTCCAGAGATGTGGTTTCATCTAATCATGGACCTGCTGCTGGATTTGGAAATGCATTCTCTGATATCTATTCTCCATGGAGATACGATGTTGTTACCAGTACTCCGGGCCCTATCGCTATACAATTTGATATCCCGCTATCAGCCATTTCTGACAGCGTATTTAGCATCACTAGAGTGCAACTGATACCACACTCCGGTAAGCCCATGCAGGTTCAAATGCAATATACGGTTGATGATATCAACTATATAATATTTCCACAGACACCGGAATCCGTATCGATTGAGCAAGAATCTAAGACATATAATATGGATTTTCCTTCTACTCAAGTAGAAAAAGTTAGATTTATTATAACGAAACAAGAATACGATGAAGAAGACCAAAATGGAAACTTCATCTATATGTTTGGCCTTAAGCACGTAGGCTTCTACTCACTAGGTACCGCTACTGAAGGACAATATATCTCTAAGGTGTTAAAGCCTAAAGGTCTCGCTAGAAATATCAATAGAGTGTCCCTCACTTCGTCAGAAACTATACCTACTGCATGTAGCATAAACTATTATGTCTGTTTGGCTGACTCTTCTAGTAACAAGATAGGCGATTGGCAGCTCGTAGTACCTTCTAATAAATCAAGCGATATACCTGGGAAAAGAACTATAGAATTTAGGAATGGAGCCTATAAGTCAAGAGATATACATTCCCCATCTGGTCTTATTTCCACTGGAACATTCAGGGGAACAGATTTCTATGCACTACCAATAGGCATAGATAGTGGAGATAGTAACATATTCAGTACTGCCCAACTTTTCAGAGGCTACGGTAGATGGAACAGGAACATAAATGAGGATGTGGTACTTAGGCAAGTTAAAAACTCTTATATATCCTTCAATGGAGGAGATTTCCAAAACATATATACTGTATTAAGTGAATCTGCCGCTATAGATTCAGGATACGAGGTGTATCCCGGCGGAGGTATAGGTGACCAGATCAAAACAAAGATGACAGTTACTAATTTAATAGACTATAAGCCTCAATCTATGAGTTTATATCCAGATTTAGACATAAATCCCATAATCGATCCTAGGCCAGATTATGCGATATATAAACTAAACCGATATGGCAGCCAGATGAGTATAGCTGGAGAAGAGTTGACTCTTAGCGGATTTAACGTCAGTACTTTATCCGATTTCCCCTTAGTCTCTCTAACTAATGAACCTATTGTAAGAGAAACTGGAGTACAGTCTAGCGGACCTAACTCTGGGCAGAGTTTGACATATGAACGCGATACAGACTATATCTTGACTACAGATCTTGAAGGATTATTCGATGGTGGAATAAGAATAACCGATAGTGGCAGTAGCATCGATGCTAGCGGCCAGACTGTATCTATCAACTATAATATAGATCCAGATATAACTAGAAGAGTTTCTGGGATAAGAGATAATAATATATATATGAAATCTCTTATGAATATAAGATCAGATGAACAAGTAGAGGCTGTATATAGATTTATACCCAAAGGTAAAAATGCTGTAATTAGACCAACGATAAAGGTTACTAGCAAATTTGGTGCTCCAGATAATGAAAAAATTTATAACCAAGGTCCCGATTATAGCATAAACATTAGCAAAGGCTCTATCACAAGGATCCCTTCTGGCGATATACTGCCTAGTCAAGGAGATTTAGCAGTATACATCGATTTTTACTATAAAGAGACTCCAACCGACCTCCATACCTATTCTGTTTGGGTGTATCAGCCTTCTCTCGAACCAGTAAAGATTGAATATAACACGTTATTGCTAGATTTAGTGGTTGGGGAGAAATTCATAATAAATTCCCCACAGTTCACAACTGATCTATCTAACTCGACTGAGACTCCATTTATACCTAGAGGATGGCACCAAATTATTGTAAAATCTAGGGATCCTGCAGTCTTTTCAACTGCTGCGATTAAGAAAGTGATAGAGCTAAAGGATATATCTGGAGATTATATATTTGTAAGGGGAGGAAAGTACTTCGTTGACCTCCAATCGACACGTGTGGCAATGAGCGAGGTGACTTACGATTTTCTTAAGAATTCAGTGCTTAGGACTAATCATGATCATTTCGCGATAGTAAATGGTAAGATCGTGCTTAATTTTCAGCCTGGATCAACGGCAGAATTGTATAACTACCAAGCGATAATAGATGATAATACAGAACAAGTAACCTTCGCAGAACAGACTTCAGAAGATTTTCTTCTGAAGTATCAATATGAGATACCTGGTCAAGTAGAAGCAAGAAAAATCATGGTTAAAATTACTATGCTAAAAGACAGGGTAGCTGACGGTGGAGTCACGCCTAAGGTCTTTAGGTATAATGCTAGAATAGGCTAAAATGTCAGTACATTTAACAACAGAACGAATGAGAATACCTCAGAACGGTAGAATAAATAGTTCTGATATAAATAAGTTTGTGGACTCTACAATCGCAGACCTGCAAAATACTGTGAACCAGGTAAATGTCAATGAGAGCTCTACTCTTGACGTATTAAACACAGCTATAAGGGAAATTTCTAACTTAAAGAAGAGAGTGGCCCAGCTCGAGGACCAGGAGTCCTTTGACAGAGCCATTAGAGCTGCACAGAACTTACGTATAAAAGCGTTCAAGTCCATGACAGACCTGACTGGTATCACTTTTCCGGGAACCAATCAATCTACAAAACCCAGGATTAATACACTATTTGATCAGGCAACTGTGCCTATAAATGCAGTAGAGAATAAGTTTTATACAAATAGCATAATTTCTGGCAGTATTGTGCCTATATCTCAGTCTATCCAGATAGACGTAACATCTGTTATAGGCCTTGTAGACTATGAATCCGGCTATGTAAAACTATCTCAAGGTAATCCAGAGAATGCATTCAATGGAGACAATCAAAGCTATTGGCAAAGAAAAGTAGAGTTCGATTTAGATAGCGATGTTGAAGAAGTACAGGTAGAACTCACTGTCAGGATACCTGACCAGGCTAACACTGAAGCGAATGCCCTATACATCAGGCCATATCCTGTGTCGCAGGTAGATGTGTTCGACTTGGGTATAAGCGCGGATCTATCTAGTGGTTTTAGTGCGCCAGGAAATTCATATCCCATTTTTCCAACTGAGCTTCTAAAGAATCCGTTAGACAATGCACGCGACTCCAGATTCTTCTTCTCTACCCAATCTGTACAAAGGATAAAGATAAGACTTAGGCAGAGAAATTGGTATGAAGAGAACGGCCGAAAAGTCTTTAGCTATGGCCTACAAGAGCTAGGCCTCCAGCTGTCAGAGTTCGATAAAACATATTCTGCTACAGCTTCTCTCGGTGATAACCATACATTCATAACAAAATTTACTTGTCCTGCCAATAAGAAATTTAAAGGTCTGCATATCTTTGAAACTACTCCTGATTATACTAAAGATATAGATAACATGCGGTTTAAAATTGCAACAAATACAGACGGCACTGAGATAAAGTGGGACTCTAGCATAAACTCTAGCCCACAAAGTCTTGTGCAACCGATAGACTTAGGTGGGGGCAGTTCAGATCTATATGTTATTACTACTCTTAATTACATAGAAACTGCATCTGTCAGCAGTAACTTCTTTGCAGGTACTACCCCTGTGCTTAACTCAATAGGTCTTCAATACAGTGTATCGTAAAAATAGGAGGTAAGGATGCCGTGGGGTCCAGGAACATACTCTAGTAAAAAAACAAAAGCTTCTAGGACAAAAAAAGCTTCTAGCAAAAAGAAGAGTCAACAGAAAAAGAGGAAGAAGAATGGCAAACCCGATTAGATCAATTTTCTCAGCATTGCATATGTTGATAAGAAAGGTGCTAGGTCTTCCTAAAAAGAAGAAGGCAGCTACACCATTAGTAGTGGAATCAAATTTTACACATAAAAAAAAGAAGTGTAGTAAATCAACACTAGAAAAAATTATGCGAAGAAAATGGAAGAAGAAAAAGAAAGATCATGATGAAGATCATGATGATAAGGATTAAAAGTGGCAGATCCATACACTAATCCCGATATAGATAGCCTTCTATCCGCTAAGCAAAAGCAGATAGATCTTAAGGCTGCTAAAGCGGAGCTATTGGCGCTTAGTAAACTACAGGAGACTCGTATACAAGCAAACGAGAATTCTATTGTTGCTGTTAAATCTGACATCACTGATTTAGAGTCGAATAATGCCAGCCTTAACTCAAGGATACTCACACATAACGTTTCAAATATATTTAGCAGTTCAACTAATATAGAAACCGGACAATTCTATCTATTGAGACCTGGAACAGATGTTACTATAGGTGAAGTAAAGGTCATATATTCTGGAGATGGACTCACAGCCAACTTCCTTAATGATACAACAGAGATATTAACGGCCGACCTTACAGGAGCGTCAGGTGCATGGCAGTTAAAGGGCCCTGACACGGGTGCCGCACTTTCTAATACCAGTTCTCTAATACTGGACGTCAAGGCGGCTACCAATGTCACCAAGCTGACTGTGCAGGTTGATTTTGCGGTTGGCTAGATATGCCTATAGTAGAATACTTCTATAATCATGACCCAGGTAACCCCAGTAGTCTATCTGGATTTAAACGGATTCTATCCTCTCTTACCAGTAGAGAGAGTCCGGTAGACTCTACAAAAATTATAAAGTTTGAAGCTATAGGTAATGATCAAGAGAAGAACGTAGCTCTTAGATTATCTGTACAAGAGAATGAATTTTACCCAGAAAGCATATTCCCTCCTAACGGAGGAGCATTTTCTACAGGTGCAGCTCCTGCCAAAGTTTCTATAGTATTTAATAATAAGATAAATCCCGGGTCTATAAAATTAGGGTCTATTAAGTATAATCAGACGGATGTAGCTGCGAATCTACTGTCAGTAGATGAGTATATACTTAATATTGATGTAGGTAGTATTGCTGGATACAATATCGCAGGAGTTAAAACTCTTGAGATTGTATCAGTGTCAGACAGAGCCGGTAATGCTCTGTCTGATCAAGGACTAGGTATACGTGCAATATCCTATACCATAGGTGCGGCATCTTTTCACGATAGAGGAGAAGATCACCCTCCTGTAGTTAAAAGACAAGGATATCTAGGTGTATTAGAGGTCTCTATACCCAGATACGCAAATGTACAGAACAGACTTGCAGCTTATCTAAACTCAGTAGGAGTAAAATACAAAGATGTTATAGCGCAATCGCTGGTTAACATCAATCAGCAAAGTTTAACACTATATATATTGTATTTCGAGAGACCTGTACCCGCATTAGACAACTCATTCCCACAATATGCTGCACTGGTAGACTCTGGAGCCCTGCCTACTACAGTGATGCTTACCTTCACACATCAAGTTGATCTAGCTTGTATGACTGGGCCTGGAAATATAACAGTTAATGGGGGAAATGATGTTGGTGCGAATACTACATTATCGGCTGATGGGCTGAGTTTATTTGTAGATATATCTAGCTATGCCGCCGCTGGGTCTAATACTGTGATAGTAAAACAAGTATTTGATAGATTTTGTAACACTATACCTACTCCACAGATATTTATTGGATATGTTGCTGATACCCTTGGTGATGGTGGAGCCGGTGGTGTTGGTGGTGACGGATTCTCAGGTGCAGCAGGAGATGGCGGCCTTGTAGTAGATGCTAGTACAGATCCGGTCTTATACATGTCCGGTGATGGTTCATTTGTAACTACAACAGGTGATGCCGATGGCATAGGTATTTCTTTTGATGAAACTCAAATAAATCACGGAAATATTATTGGTGGTAATTTTAGTCAGCCGGGTAATATAACTGCTGCGACTAACAAATTTATTTCTGCAATAACGTTTAATACACATGGACACGTAGCTACTGTTAGTCAAGATACTATAGCTCCAGGCAGTATAAGTCATGGTTTATTGAATAGCGCCAGTCTACTGGATGATGATCATCCCCAGTATGCCCCAACTTCAGACTTTAGCAGTGCCGGCATTGTAGTTTCTGATGGGGATGGCACTGTTACTATTAATGCTGCGGATGCAGCTAATATAGGGCAATGGAATACAGCATATGGCTGGGGCAACCATGGAACTCTTGGGTATTTAACTGCTCATCCCGCTGTTACTCCAGCTTCGGGTCAAGATAATGCAGGAAATACCTTTATACAAGATATATCATTCGATGAATTTGGGCATGCTATTGGAATATTTAGCACTGGTGTAGCTGCTGGCAGTATAGACCATGGTGCATTGAATAGCGCCAGTCTACTAGATGATGATCATCCACAGTACTTCAAGTCAGGTGTTTTTGATGCTGCAAGTGATACTAAGATTGTAAAATCTGATGGTGCCGGAAGCGTAACTTTTATTACTGATGGTAGTACAAACTGGGATACTGCATATACACATTCTCAGCTTTCAAATCAAAACCCTCATGGTGTTTCTATTGGAAATATTGTTGCTGGTACTTTTGCTCAGTTAGATGCTGCTGTTACTGATGAAACTCTTGTAAGAACTGGCGATAATATAGATATATTCGTTAACAATGTACCTTACCTAACTGCTCACCCTCCTATTAGTTCTAGCGCAAGTAATACAAATAATAGTAATCCTGATTTTATACAAAATCTTACGTTTGATTCTAATGGGCATGTAATAACTGTAAGTTCTGTTTCTATAACACCTCCTGATATAGGTGCCTTAGACGCGTCTACTATTTTAGGCCCAGGCGTAGTTATTGCTACTGGCGATGATAGTGGAGTGATAACTACAGGAACTGTAAACGACTATGTTTCTGGCTCAGTTATAACTGGTGTAAATATAAGTGGTGTTGTTGCTTCTGATCCTGGTGTTACATCAGAGATAATAATCATTGGACTTGTACCTGATTCTCGAGTTCTTACTGACGTTCCATCACCAGCAGTATTTACAGATACTGTATATACGGCTTTTGATACTGATTTTTCAAACAAATCGACAGCCGACTTATCTGAAGGGGCCAATCTTTATTATACAGATACGAGAGCTAGAGATGCGTTTAGTGCAGGAACAAATATTAGTATTGATGTTGGTGGCGAAATTGCTGTTTCTGCTACATTGGGTAACTTAGCAGCTTTAAATACAGTTGGAACTACTCAGATAGACGACGAGTCTGTTACACTTGCAAAACTCTCATTCGAGGCTGATCTTAGCCCCGGCGACATTATATATATGGATGCAAGTACCGGGGTAACGGGGGAAGAAACTGGTGTTGGTAATACTGGCAAGTATCTACGACAGGGCGAAGATGGCTATCCTTATTGGAACACTGTTGTTAGCGACACCGTATACACCTTGCCACAAGCTGATGGCACTACATTGGGTGGTGTTAAAGATGATGTTGGCAGTGATGTAACAATTACTGCTGGCATTATTACTGTTGACGACGATAGCCATAATCATGTTATCGGCAATATTGATGAACTGCCAAACAGTACCACTAAAGGCAATATACTATATGGAAATGCTTTCTCCCGATATTCTAATTTAGCCATAGGCTCTGCGGGTAACTTTTTAAAAGTTGGTGTAGGTAGTCTACCTTCTTGGACAAATATTGCATTAAGCGATATAGATGTAAGTAGTCTTTCAGATGGAGATCTGCTTGTAGTAAGTGGAGGTGAAATTGATCGGTTGCCTTCCGGCGATGGCGCCAGTAAATATCTACGGCAGAGCACAATAGGTTATCCTTATTGGGCAGGCATTGAAGGAGGTCATCTTCCTGCACCCACAAATGCAGGGGCTTTGCTTCGTTGGAATGGCTCAGAATGGGATGTGCTAGAGCCTCCTAACTCTGTCGACCATGTACTTATAAGTACTGGCGCGGCAGCTACTACACCATACTGGACTGGTATGGTAGAAATGCTTACTGGTAGTTGGCTTAATAGCAGCAGCCTAAGCGACATAGGTGGTGTAGATGATGATCCTGCAGCCGGCGAAGTTTTAGTTTACGACGGTAGTAACTGGACTGGTGCTGCTACTAGTAATTTTAGTGGTGGCGGCGGTAGCTCTACGCTATCTGGATTAACAGATATTCATTTCGATACTAGTGAGGGCGCGCTATTTGGATTACCCCAGCCGTGGGAAGTTCTAGTATATGAAGCAAACCAAACCGACTCAGGTTTTTGGGTTCCGGTAAGTCCCGCTACTATGGCGGGTCGGATACCTTTCGGTTATTTAAGTAACGTCACTGTAGACAATATAAACACTGGTTCTCTTCTAATTAACAGCGGTGCAACGTGGATAGAGCTAGATCCTGCTAATAGCGGATATGTCTTGGAGACAAGAGGAACAGATGCTTTGCCGGCGTGGGTTCCAGCTGGTGGTGTCGGTGATATTGATACTCTTAGTGGCAACTTCACTGGCCACACCGGCGACACGGGCATCCATTTTACCACTAGTCAAATTAATATTCTTGAAAATCAAATAACAGACTTTGGTACTTATGCCACCAATGTCTACGTTGATGACCTAAGTGGCAACTTCACAGGGCACACTGGGGATGCAAGCATTCACTTTACTACAGGTGAGATAGATCACGGAAACATAGCTGGGCTACTTGACAATGACCACCCCCAGTACACATTAACTAGTGATTTTATACCGCATACCAGTAACGCGGACATACACTTCACTGATCTTACTGGATTAGCTGACGTATCTGCTATTTTTCCTTCTGCAGGACAAGTATTAACATTCACAGGTGGAACTTGGAAACCTGCTAATGTGAGTGGTAGCGCCGGCGGCGGTGCTAGTGACTTCATCGGTCTTTCAGATACTCCTAATCCAATCGACGATGGATCAATATATTATGGTACTGGATCAACTTTAACAGGACTAGTTACAGGTACTGACAACGCTGAAAAGTTCCTGCAGCAAGGCTCCGATGGCTATCCGTTATGGGCGGGTTTATCTCTAAATCATATAAATAATGTTACTGAAAATAACACAGACACTGGCTCCATTCTGATTAACAGCGGAGGAGACTGGATAGAATTAGACGCCGCTAATAGTGGATATGTGCTGGAGACTAGAGGAACAGATGCTATGCCAGCGTGGGTTCCAGCCGGTAGTAGCAGTGATGTTGATACTCTTAGTGGCAACTTTACTGGGCACACAGGTAATGCCGATATCCACTTTACTCAAGGCGATATCAATCACACTCTTATAACTAACATAGGTATTAACAGTCATGATGATATAGATAACCATGTCACAGCCATGACAGGGCATACTGGTGACACGGGCATCCACTTTACAACAAGCCAGATCAGTATCACTGAGTCCCAGATAGTTGACCTTGGCACATATGCTACCAACACTTATGTTAACGACCTCAGTGGCAACTTTACAGGTCACACCGGTGATGCGAGCATCCACTTTACCACTGGTGAGATAGATCACGGGAACATACTTGGGCTATCCGACAATGACCACCCACAATATACATTAACCAGTGAGTTTATACCGCACACAGGTGACACAGGCATACACTTCACTACTGGTGAGATAGATATCACTGAGTCCCAGATAGTTGACTTCGGTAGCTATGCCACCGTTGGTGACTTTAATGCTCAGTCTGCAACCATTGTACTCCACACCGGTGATGCAGGTATACACTTCACTAGTATTGCTGGATTAGCGGATGTATCTACTACTCCTGCCGTAGAAGGACAAGTATTAACCTGGACAGCCGATGGTGATTGGGAGGGTTTTTTCGGCGGTGGAGGAAGTTCGGCTCCTGATCAAGATTTTATTCAATATACACAAGACTTTACTCCTTCGATGAGAGGAGTCTTAGGTGTAGTAGATCTTGCTAATACTCCAGAATCAGCGATATTAACAACTACCAGCGAATCAAGTTACCATACTCCAATAATCCAAACCTTTAGAAATATTACTATTAATGATATTAATATATATGTAGGTATTGATGCTACAAATAACGCTTGGGAGTTTTCTCCTAAATTTTCTGTCTATCCGATATCTGTCACTGAAGGAGTATATACTACAGGTGATTCTATATTCAATGGCACCAGTATATCTTATTTAGATGGTAATAACTCTGCTCCTATCCCTGCTATAACTGGAATGTTATCTACTACTACATCTGGCGATAATATGCATTTGATGTTTGTATACGAAGAAAATAGAACACCATTGACAGTTCCTGTAATTCAGGCGCCTTCATTCTTCGGCACCAATGGGATGGTAAACCAACTACAAGCTGAAATCACTTATACAGTTAATTCAATAGCAGGTAGCCCAAGCGCATCGCCAGCGAATTCGCCTCAACCGTATCAAAAAGCTAACATGTCTGATACATTCTTTAATAAAACCATGACAGGTGATCAGACCCTATCAGGCAATCTTATAATTCCAGCTGGCAAAACACTAACAGTTACAAAAACTCCTGGATCAACTCTCGATGCAGCCAATAAAACATATGTAGATACCTTAGGAGATACTAAGGCTGCATTAGTAGATTTTAATGCGCATGCTGCTAGCGGAACAGTACACTTCATTGAAGGCGATATAGACCATACTGCTATACAAAATGTAGGCAGTAATACTCATGCCACGATAGATACCCATATCGCCAGTACAGTTAATCCACATGCCACAGATATAGGTAATCTTGGTGGTGGAACTTTAGCCGAATTAAACACTGCTGTAACTGATGCTACACTAGATAACTCAAGTGCTAGTCGTCCACCAAGTGGATCAGCTGGTGGAGACCTGGGTGGTACCTACCCCAACCCGACAGTTGATGATGGAGCAGATGGAACTGCTATTCATGATAATGTTGCGGCTGAAATATCGTCTCTTACTGAAAAGACAACTCCGGTATCAGCCGACCTCCTTATTATTGAAGACAGTGCAGCACTGCATGCTAAAAAGAAAGTTCAAATAGGAAATCTTCCTGGTGGTGGCGGGTCTTCTGATCTTACTCCTGCAGAAGCATTTGCTTGGTTTATAGGATAATAACATGACTAAAAGAATAGGTATAGATCGGCGGCATGTTCCTGAAAAAGGAATGATGTCGTTGAACCAACATCTCAAAGAGAGAAAACGAGGGAGACTCCATAGTTCTGCTGCTAAATTCACTCCTACAGATATTGCTACGCTGGAGGCTTGGCATAAGGTAGACACACTTAGTCTTAACCATAATGATCCAGTTGCCTCTTGGTCTGATAGTAGCGGGAATGGTCTTACTCTTGCACAGTCTACTACCAGTAAAAAGCCTACATATAAGACAGATCATCAATTGAATGGATATGACGCCTTGTATTTTGACGGAGGAGATGATTTATTCACGGATTCATTCCCCTCTACTAGTAACTATAACTTCTTTATGATAGTAGTCGCGGAGATTATAAACTATTCAGGGAATAAATACTTGATTTCTTTCAATGATTCTTCTGGTCAAACAAATGCACATAAGCATTTAGCAGTAAGAATGTTTGTGGATACAGACGGTAGCGTATCTACTAACAAAATCACTATATATAGGAATGATGGAAGTAATCAACATAATAGATCCATGCAGCTAGGTACAGATTTAGGGCATTCTTATCCTGCAATAATGTGCATGGGAATAGAATATAGATCAGGTAATATAACTGACTTGTATGTATGGTTTAATGGTAGTGGTGGTCATATCGCGTATATCTCTAGAGATGATGTTGATTTAACTACATATACCTTAGGTAGTAAGGGTAATGGATCTAATGGTATATATCAAGATTATATGTATGAAGCTGCAGTATTTAATACAATGATTAGTACATCCGATAGACAAAAAATGGAGGGATATCTATCCGCAAAATATAATATCCCATTACCGAGCAATCATATTTACTTTGCAGGAGCACCATAATGCCTAGTGATTGGATATATAGACACTACCTCGTGATAAATACCTCCGACCATACACTAGCTCAAGAGATAGCTACTGGTGTAACTAACAATCCAGATGATGTATATAGCTTTAACATAGAAATATCTGCAGACGCAGAATATCCTGCTACACACCTGGGCGCTAATACCATGTCTACTCAAGATATGCTCACTGGAATGCAAGCAAGAATGGGGGAGCTAACTACCATATCCTATGCTAGAGTAGATCCTGACACATACGTAGTTCAGGCAAGCAATGTCATTCCAACCGGTCAGGCATGTAGCTTTGCTGAAATGATTGACACGATAGGACTCACAGAAGTAACTGGAGAATTACCCTAATGGCAAATACATATAAGAACGCCTCGTTAGTTGATGTCCCCACTAGCGCAACCACGTTATATACTGCGCCTGCCCTAACTACATCTATAGTTAAGTCCATATACTGCTCTAATACTACTGCGTCAGACACAACTGTGACGGTAGTCGTACGAGAGCAAGGAGGTAACACGGCCTCAATCGTGACTGCAGCTGATTTGCCAGCCAACTCCTCCTTACAGATAATAGACGGCACATTAGTCTTAGAGGCGAGTGATGCCATACAAGTCACAGCAGGCAACGCGACGACTATAGATGTAATAGCTGCCGTTTTAGAGATATCATAGTGTTAGATAAGCTTAAGGGTATACTTAAATCTATACTCGGCTTACTAGTAGACTGGTTCTTTACTAAAAAGAATAGATCTAGCAGCTCAATTAGACAGGTAGGTAACAATGAAGACCTCAGGGAAGAGCTTGATGATAGCATTATCGACGATATTCATGATCGGATTGATAACGGGGTGTAGCGGCACACCGGCTAAACCTGATACGATAGTCAGACATCCGGACTCTGCAATGCTTATACTTAACGCATCAGGTACAGCCAGAGTGGGATTATATGATTCAGAGAAGAATGAGATAGTAGAGTATGGTACTGTAGATATGTCCCAGTTCTCGGGCTGGACAATACATAAGTTTAATTGGGAAGAGTTCATAGAAGATAGAAGATAAAATGCTAAAAGCAGTAATAGTAGAGTGGCTAGATATTATAGGGGATGATGAGTGGCGGACCCAAGAAGAGGCTCAGCTCATCGAACCACAGAGGTTTGTTACCATGGGGTATGTACTCAGGAATGACGACAAGGCTGTTGTGATATGCTCTACGTACTCACACGACGACGATACGGTGGGTAGTGTTACATCTATACCAAAGGGCGCCGTCACTAGAGTAAGATATGTAACTATAGAGCCTATATTAGGAGAGGGTTAGTATTACTCAAGCTCTTTTAATTTATCATAATCGGATTTCAACATACCTAAAACATAAGAATCTAAATATTCTCCATTTTTAAATACAGTCTGTCTTAATACACCCTCATCTTTAAATCCAATATGTCTATAAATTTCAATAGCTTCGTTATTACTATATGCCTCACACCATATCCTATTTAAATTCAATTGTTCAAAGCCATATCTTATTAAAGTTCTTAGGGCGTCAGAACCAAAACCACCTTTTCTGTAGTTTATGTCTCCTATATAAATGCCAAATTCACCTGTTTTTGAAACCCAGTTTATATAATGTAGTCCACAATGCCCTATCAGTTTAGTTTTATTGGTAGAATCTTCTTGAGTTTTTATTTCAAAATTGTAAGATGTTGAACTATTCAGCACCACATCTTCATACCATTTTCTTTGGTTCTCTTTATTAATTTCTCTATGCTCTCTAAAATATTTTCTTAGCTCTGGGTTATTTCTCCATTCTCTGAGTTGCTCTATACTTTGTCTTTCAACTTTAGCTAGTTCTATTTTTTTTCCTACTATCATGTGATTTCCCTTATCAGCTCAAACTTTTCTGCATATTCTAACCCAACTTCACTTCCCCAAACTTTCATTAGGTTTTCTATGTTTTCGTAACTCCTAGAATGTGGAGAGCTTCTCATCTCTTCATCATAGTTTTCTTTAAGACACTCTAATTTTATTTTATAAGTAGATGAAACATCGTAATAAAAATTTCCCCTAAAACTATTTTGCGGATTATAATCAGTAGAAGAAGGAATAGAATAAGAGAGTATTTTTTGCTTATGCCCAAGTTGTGGTCTAAAAGCTACTAAGGTAGCTTCATATACATGTTTATGATCTATATTTAAGCAGCTTGGGTGATGAGTAAATATTATATCAGGGATAAAATCTACATTATTCTCTACATATCTTGCTTTGTCTAATAAAGATATAATATCTAGCCTATTGTCAGGATAACTAGCATACATGTAATCTTTTATGCCTAGCTTTTTACAAACATCATATAATTTTTGGTTTCTATTTGAAAAAGGTATTTTTTCTGGCGGTCTTGAAGATACGCCATCTGTAAAGGTAAGTAATTTTATATAGGCTCCCTCTTGAGCCAATCGCGCAATAGTGGCGCCGCACCCTAGCGTTTCATCGTCTGGATGAGCTGCTAAAACAAGTATATTTTTACTCATCTTTTCCCCTTATAATAACATCACTTATCAAGTGATTACCATCAATTTTACTTCTAGAAAATTCTAACCTAAAATTACCTATATTATAGTAAGAATTTGAATAACCATCTCCGTCCAACATTTGAATAAATTTATGTACATCTATAATATCATTAGTTTTATCTAAAGGTAAAACATTATTTTTATTTCTTAAATACACAACGGTATTCCCAACTTGTTTTGTGGGTTTTATATATTCATTGACACATTTTTTTATTAATTTATATGCTCTATCAGCAATTGATAACCAAATATCAGTTAATGAACCTTGTAATGTTATAGGCAATGAGCAATATATGTCACCAGCATCTAATTCTTTATCCATAACAATTGCGTTAACTTTACTTTCAAGTATACCATCTAAAATCTGATTTTGAATAGGACTGCCACCTCTACCTTCTGGTAAATTTCCTGTATGTATAACTACACATCTATGATTTTTATAAACCTTTTCAGAAACTATTTTAGACCAGTGAAAGAAGAATATCCAATCTGGGTTTTCTGATAAATAATCGATATATGAGTCATCATTAAAGTATGAACAATTATATTCATTTTGAATTAAGTCATTTAATTTATCAGACCATAGATTAGACTTTGATATTAAAAATACCTTACTCATTAATATCGCTCCATTTTAGAATGTGGTCGTCTACTAAATCTTTGTTAAAAGTTTTACCTAAGATGCTGTAGTATTCAATGGCAGGTATAGAGTCGTTTAATAGCGGTCTTTTAGTAGTTATATTATTTTCAGTTACAATATAACCATTACCAACGTTTCCATTTAGAACTACAGATCTTCTGGCCATACTAAAGTCTTGCTCGCTTTTTGTGTACTTTGCCTCTTTTATACCTAACATCGTTTCTACTAATCTAATGTTTTTTACCATACTTTTTAGTTCATTTGGTTCTATTGCAAATGGATGGTCTGGCCCAGGTAGATTTCTATTTACCGTGTAATGTTTTTCAATAACTGTAGCTCCTATTGATACAGCTATTGGAGGAGTGAGTATGCCTTCTGTGTGATCGGATAAGCCTATTCTTACTTTTTCGTGCGGTTTTACACACATCATTTCTTTCATTTGACCTAAATTTATATCTTTAAATGGAGTTGGATATGCATTGTTGCAGTGCAAAAACGTAACTTCAGGTACTTCATTTACTTCTTTTACCCAGCTATAAATTTCTTGCATTGTATCCAAACTTGTTCCTATACCTAAGGAAATTATTAGAGGCAGCTTTGTTGCGGCAACATATTTTACAAATCTTGGGTCTGTAGACTCAAATCCTGCGATTTTAAATCTACTTACTCCCAAAGAGTATAGTTCATCTACTGCTTTTTCGTCAAATGGAGTAGACATAAACTCTATTTCTTTGCTAGAGCAGTAGTCGAGAAGATCTTTCTGCCATTCTCTTGGCAATTCAAGACTTTTGATAAGCTTTGATACATTTTTATATTGGGCAAAATCTGGAGTATTTTTACTATACATAGTATCAGCGCTGTATGTTTGAAATTTAACAGCGTCGGCACCAGCTTCTATGGCTATATCTATCAGCTTAAAGGCTTGCTCTATCTTTCTATCGTGATTAGCGCCGGCCTCTGCTATAATAAATGTATTATTCATAACTCAAAGGTTCTTATCTAGATGAGCCATAGCATATATGGGAGCATTGCTTCCCCTATAATCTTTTATGTATCCATTCGGTTCTTCAAATAGCTTAACATTTTTTTCATTTAATGCCAACCATCCTAATCCTCCGCATCTTGCTGTTTCAGAAAGCCCTGGAGGGTATTCAGTGTATTCATGAAAAACCATATTTTTACAACCGTTATTAGCTATAAGGTCTATAAAGTTATTCTGCACCTCAGAGGTTTTTAAATACATTAAGGTACCCTGCGTATATACTAATGATGTCTCCCAGTTTAGTTCTAGCTTCGAAGTTAACTCTAATTGATTATCCATAAAATCTTCAATAGAATATTCACAATAAGTTAAATTTGTAGTATCACATACCCACCTCATGCCATCATTTTTTTGTAAATCAAATCCTATGCATTTATAGTTATCCTGGAATGGTGTAAAGTCTCGGCCACTAGCACAACCAAATATTACTACAGTATCTATGTATTCAGGTAGCTGAGTTTTAATGTCATCTAGTAGTGGCTCGTAAGATCTCAACCATTTATCAGGTGCACTATAATACTTATCGAAAAAACTAGAAATTTCATAGCATTTATCTCCAGTGATGACACGCATGCTACCTCCTTGCACAGTTTATTTTTTTATTCCTAGATTAATACAATCAATCAAATCTGAAGCTTCGAGTATATCATTCATACAGTATCGTTTATTATTTATATTGTTCAATAAGTACTCCATCTCTTTAATATACATATCATTGTTAGGATCGATATGTGTTATTTCTCCATCGATAATAAAATAACGTTGATATTTTTCACTAAGGTAATCTAAGTGTATATCTACTTTTATACCATTTTTGATATATATATAACCCTTTACTAAATCTTCTGTATCTACCGTAACTTCTCCAACTCTGCTTTGAGTAATATCCATTCTTTCTATTGGCCCCAAAACATAGCTGATATAATCAAACTCATGGATAGCATCAAAAGTAATCCCTCCACCCATGCTTTTATTCGCACTATATAGCTGTAAATGTTTTCCGTCATTATGCCATTTTCTTAGGTCATACCCAAAAAATATTTTTATCTGTTCTGTACCCTTGAACACATTATTTTTGAGTGCATTAATTACTGGATGAAATCTTAAATTACATCCAACCATATTGATTAAATTTTTAGAGTTTACATACGCATAAATCTGATCTAATAAAGGCCGATCTTTTTTAACGTATAGTGGCTTCTCACAAAAAAAATGTATTCCATGCTTAGCTAATAATAAAATATGCTGTAGGTGTAGGTTAGTAGGTGTACAGACTAATCCAAGATCAAACTTCGCTCCAGCCAAAATTTTATCGGCGTTATCTATCTCATCTGTATCAATAGATCTGACAGTTGCTCCTAGGCTTCTTAGATTTCTAGCATGTCTTTTACCAATGGAGCCATATCCTATGATAACGATATTCATATTTGATTTTGGTTTCTATAAATAATCTCAGCTTGTTCAAATTGCCATGGCCAGTCAATGTCTAGGCACTCCTCTTCGTCCATTATAAATAGCATAGGATCCCCTCGCTTTTTGAATGTTCCCATATAGATTTCTTTACTGATATCTTTCATATGGCCAGCATATAGCGAATGTGCTGCCTCGTAGCATGTCTCAACAAATTTAGTTTCTAATGTAGCTAAGTACTTATCTTCACCAAAAAAGCGATTAATCATTACTCCATCGTTATTAAATAGAAATGTTTTTTTCTCAAATACCCCGAATTGCCCACTACAGTCGCTTTCTATAAACTGCTGAATAAATCTATCAATAGTTTCAATTCTAAGTATAGGATTACAGGCATTTATATTTACATAATATTTAAAAGGTAATTTATCATGCCATTCAAATACTTTAGGTAACGTGACTGGCTCTTGAATTGATTCTTCACTTCTAATAAAATAATTTACCTTATATTTTTTAGCTATTTCAATTAATTCATCATCCATAATTGATAGATAGAAATTATCTCTCGGTATAATCTTAGAACCTAGTATTTTCTGTATAGCTATTTCAAATAAACATGAATCTCCAAAGGGTTTAAGCATCTTATTAGGAACTCTAGTAGATTGGGTTCTTGCTTGGATTACAAATAATATGTTCTGTATGTTTTTCATGTTATTTTCTAAAGATATTCGTAGATTTTTTACCTTCTAGTACTCGATCTATATCCTCGATATTATCAGCTACATATTTAAATGCTTTTTCAGAAGCACCAATAGTTTTTTGCATATCTTTTATAGTATGAGAAAACTGGATATAGATCACATTGGAGAATAAGATATTTTGCTTTACCATTTCTTGATAAAACAATGCTTTCATTCCATTAGGATCTTCATAAGATGAATCAAATGTCAGATTATGTCGAGGAGCACTCCCCGCAAAATTAATTTTAAGAGTATGTCTTTGAGCTGCCTCCTTAATACCTTTGTCTAACATATTTCCTAATTCCCAAATATGATCATAGTCATCTTTAGTTTTCAGCTCCTTAATGGTTTCTATAGCAGCAGCAAGAGATAAACATTCTCCCCCAAAAGTCATAGAGAAGAAAGCATGGTTCAATTCCTGCATGTATTCTCTTTTACCAGCTATAGCGCTGAGTGGCATTCCATTAGCTAATGCTTTTCCTAAGCAACATAAATCAGGTACGACGCCATAATATTCTTGAGCGCCTCCCAGGGCCCACCTAAAGCCTGTAACTACCTCATCAAAGATAAGAATCGCTCCATATTTAGTCGAAAGCTCTCTAACGCCCTCTAGAAATCCAGGTTCTGGCGCAGTTAATGCTTGAGGTTCCATTATTATGCCGGCTACATCATTCTGTCGCAATAGGCTTTCTAAATTATCTAAGTTGTTATATTCAAATTCACTAATAATTTCTGACATGCTATCTGGAATACCGTGGGGTCTAATTGTTATACCATGCCAGTCGCCCCAACCATGATATCCACATTTAAGTATATGCTCTTTCCCTGTATATGAACGAGCTATACGAACTGCAGCTAAATTTGCATCAGTCCCATTTTTAGCGAACCTAACTTGTTCAGCACATGGAACATTATCTACTATTAATTGAGCTAATTCTTGCTCAAGTAAAGTAGGTAAAGAAAATATCATGCCGCTCTTCATTTGGTTTTTAACTGCATTATTTGTTCTGCTGTGATTATATCCCAGTATAATTGGTCCTAGCCCACACATAAAATCTAAATATTTATTGTCGTTAATATCCCAGATATACGCACCCTCCGCTCTGGCGGCAAATTTTGGGTAAACTCCATCAACAAATTGATCCGGGCACTTACTCATAGTTTGTGTCCCGCGTGGCATTAACCTAGTAGCATTTTTCCACAGCAGTTCTTCAGCTTGCAATGTTCAATCCTTTCTTAATCAGATTAACTAGTTGCCCAATATTATCATTAATATGTAAGGATGAATTAAGATCTAGCCCTGAATATTTCTCAGCATATGTGTGTTTTTTCCTAGTATTTTGCGGAAGAACACACAGTAATTTACTAGATGGCTGCATTGTAAACATGAGTTCTGTCTTGCATAACATGTCTTCATGAAATTTCTCGCCAGGCCTCATACCAATAATATCATACTCTACTAAATCTGAACCATGCATTATTCCAATAGCCTTAATCACGTCTTCCATTTTGAATGAGTCTATATTAGGAATAAAGACTTCTCCGCCTTGCGAAAGATATAAAGAACTTAAAACTGAATCAACTGCATCATCCAACGTAAATAAGAAACGAGTGCAATCAATTGATGTTACTTTAATCCTTTTGCCTTTTGATAATAAGTCAAGCCAAAGTGGTATGAAAGAACCCCTACTGGCAATTACATTTCCATATCTAACTGAAGAAAATATGGTTGAATCAGAATTATAATCAAAGTTTGCAAACACTCTTTCAGCTATAAATTTAGTCGAGCCATAAACGTTGATTGGTTGGCAAGCTTTATCGGTTGATATCAATATGCATTTTTCTACTCCAGCTCTCAAGGATGCTTTTGCAACATTTTCTGAACCAACTATATTTGTCTTAATGCATTCATCTGGGTACAACTCCATATCATCAATTCTTTTTAATGCTGCTGTATGAATAACATAATCTGGCTTATGAAATAAAAATATAGATTTTAGCTTTTCATAATCTCTTACATCGCCTATAACCTTAGTGACTTCATCTCCAAATAGCAAAGCTTGTTTTCCTTCATCTCTGCTATAAATGATAACATCGCATCTTGATGTTATCAATTTTTTAGCCAAGTGCTTTCCTAGAGACCCTGTTCCTCCAGTTATCAGTATTCTTTTATCTTCTATGATCATGAAAGACTTTCAAACAGAGATTTTTCTCCTATGAATGCAATGTCTATTTTAGTAGCCACCAGATGTTTTTTTATAGTTTCTTCCATAGACTGAAAAGTATGAATGTAGTGACTATAGTCTCTTGTATCATCGGTAGTGAGTCTTTTCATTTCAAAATGTCCAAAACCAACACATGCTATAGATTCTAATTCTTTAAACATATAAAAAATTAGTGGCAACAAATAACAAGAAAACTTATCAGTATTTAAATACTGATGATTAAACATATGAAAATTAGATTTAAAATCTATCTCGGCTTTATCATCTATATATCTGATGACAGGATCTATAAGCACAGCATTTGGAACTATATTGTTCTTATATATAGTGTTAAAAACATCTAGTTCATTTTGTATTCTACATACAGGAGAAGTGAAACCTATACGCTTGAAAATTTCCAAATCATTATCAAAAATATTAGGTATAATTGATGTGACATCATTAAGAAAACTTATATCGGATACCATATATTTTATTGCGAAAATAGTATGAGGGTCTGTATACGTGAAATAATCAGAGGAAATTCCTAAAGCATCTAAGTAAACAATAGAGTCTGAAAAGCTAAATATCTGATATCCCTCTTCTCTTTTCTCTAAAAAGAATTGTTCATCAAAAGCTTTGAGGTCAGAAGAAGTTCCTGTCAAAAGCAGTTTCTTAGCGCCAAGTTCTTTCATTACTATATCTCTAATCTTTCTATGAAGTCTGGAGCAGGATTAGTAGTAGAAATTATTTTTAGAGTTATATCTTTTGAATTTAACCAATTTACAAATGGACCAATTGCATCAGACGTAATTTTTTCTTCATAAGGCAAAGATTGAACTGCATTTAAGTTGTCGGCCACTGCATTGTGATGAATAAACTCCTTTTCTTCATAACTGCTACCTTCTTTGTCATAAAAATGCTGATATGGACCTTTATCTTTAGTCAAGTAATTGTCCCAGCCAATTGTAATAATCTCTGAAACTCCTAAATGTTGGGCTAAATAAAACACAGATTCATACATAATCCCAGGTCCATAAGGCCTAATATTAATAGAGTTTTCATATGTTCCTTTTTCAAATTCCTTTGTCATAGAAACAGAGTTATTGAAATTTGTGTTATCTACAAAAAACTTTATATGACATTGACCTATTTGATGCTGAGTTGCCGCCGACTCTATTGCTATGGGCTTGTTTTCTGAATAATCGTATCTTTTAAAATTTGCACAATTGTAGGCATGGAAATCTACATGCTGTGGGAATAAATCGAATGCTTGCTTTACCGCAATTACAAGATTGTCTTTTAACATTAGTTCAAGTGCTTCTTGGTTATGTTCTGTTATAGTTGGCCCACAAGATACGATATAGCATTTTTCTCCTTTAAAAGAGTCCTTTAATTCTAGCACTCTTTCATAGTGCAAGTTTAAAGACTCAATTTTTTCCCTTAAAGCTTGAGTTCTAGTTTTTATGCCCATTATAAGCTTTCCAAAATATTCCTACATTAGATGGAGACTTAAACCAGAATGCAAATACAGTTTTATCCATAAATACTTTTCTTAGTCCTATTTTTTTGCCTCTAACAAAAATAGAAGCCCAGTCAACATCAAATCCAGAATGTTCCATCGCTCCGATTAAGCCATTTTCGCTAAATACATTGGCTTCATCAAAAAACTTTGGATTAAATACGCAAAACCCATTAAAAGTACAACTCACTTTAACAATTTCAGGTAGATTTTCATAAGGCCTACATGCCCACCAATGATCAAAGTCACTTTCTCTGGTTGCCCATTTATCATAAAGATCTTTTTGTTCAAACAATCGAGGGATATCTCCATGCATACTGTACCCTGAAATAGCATCAGCGTCTCCTGATATTACTTTAGGAATTAGTTTAGCAGCTAAACCTATATCAAATAGGTAGTCGGAATCAATCCACGCGACTGCATTGTAGGAATCAATCCTACCGGACTCTAAGAAAATATCTAAACATTTATTCCTGCACTTAGATAAGCTAATTATCCGAGCACTACTAATTTCAGAGGGGTAAGAAGTACTTTTTTCTTCAGAATTTATCAAAGTTAGCTGAATAGACTTATCTTTATCTATAAAGGCTTTTCGTATTTGCTCTTCTGTGTCGTCGTTGCAGTCATTTATATACCCGTAAAAATCTATATGGCAGGTTTCGTCCCAATTCTTTATAGTTAATATGCATGACTCAATGGTTTCATTTATAGAGATGCCGTTATTTTTTGCTATGAATAACACAGCTATCCTATTTTGCATTTTTATCTATCCAAAGCTCCCAAGTTTTACCCTCATCAATATCTCTAGGGTGTTTACATTTAGATAGATGCAATAGAAGAGTATCATCATCAAAGTTTCTTATAGGCTTATAGGCTGCAGTGGGATTCTGATTGCTGCTTTGAATCTTTTTTCTACTGCCAAACAACATTCCATTGGCCTCAAGGCGATCGCCTCCGGTCTTTGCATTCTCTTCCAGAGTAGATATTGATCTGCCTTTCTCTATGACAGTACCTCTCTGACGTGCTTCTTCTGGATCTTCTGCACATAGATTACCCATCC
>Ga0255048_10000171_pt1 | contig 46673 bp, 39 predicted proteins | sample JV7_2_2_MG_FD_183619 | JGI IMG/M metagenome (GOLD analysis project Ga0255048, IMG submission 183619) | Seawater microbial communities from Jervis Inlet, British Columbia, Canada - JV7_2_2 | ecosystem: Environmental > Aquatic > Marine > Inlet | place: Canada: British Columbia | collected 2016-10-06 | reverse complement strand
CTTCTATCCTTAGCGATCAACAGGTCACTGTTCTGGGGTACGGTAGCCAGGGACGTGCACACGCCCTTAATCTGAAGGACAGTGGTTTTAACGTTGTCGTCGGATTGCGCCGCGATGGTGCCAGCTGGGCGAAAGCAGAAGCGGACGGCCTGGTAGTCAAGGAACCGACAGAGGCAGTTCAGGGCGCTGCGATCGTTGCCTTTCTGACACCGGATATGGTGCAAAAGCAACTTTATGCATCGGTCATCGACGGCATAGCCGACGGTGCTGCCCTGCTGTTCGCACACGGTTTCGCGGTGCATTTCAAACAAATTGAGCCGCGTGCCGATCTCGACGTCGTACTGATCGCGCCAAAAGGTCCGGGCGGCCTCGTACGCCGTCAGTATGAAGAAGGTCACGGGGTCCCCTGCCTGGTCGCCGTGCATCAGGATGTAAGCGCAGACGCACTCAAACTCGCCCTCGCCTACGCAGCGGGAATTGGCGGTGCGCGGGCCGGCGTCATCGCAACCAGTTTTGCCGAGGAGACCGAAACCGACTTGTTCGGTGAGCAAGCGGTGCTTTGCGGTGGTGCAACCGAACTCGTCGTAGCCGGATTCGAAACGCTGGTCGAGGCTGGCTACCAGCCAGAAGTTGCCTATTACGAGGTCATGCACGAGCTCAAGCTGATTGTGGACCTTCTGCACGAGGGTGGATTGCGGAAGATGCACAAGTTCATCAGCGACACCGCAGCCTGGGGCGACATGATCAGCGGACCGCGAGTGGTCGACGAAAGCTCCAAGGCGGCGATGAAAACGATCCTGACCGAAATCCAGGACGGCACCTTTGCAAAGAACTGGATTGCCGAGAATGAAGCTGGCATGCCGGAATTCCAGAAGCGGATGAGTGCAGACCTCGAACACCCGATCGAAAAGGTGGGTGCTGATTTACGTAGCCGGATGGACTGGCTGGAGGAATAATCGCAATGGCCGACCGCATACGTATTTTCGATACCACCCTGCGCGATGGCGAACAGGCGCCCGGATGCAGCATGACGCTGCGTGAGAAGCTACGGGTTGCGAAATCGCTTGCGGAGCTCAATGTCGACATCATCGAGGCTGGTTTCCCGGCCGCCTCCCCAGGCGACTTCGAAGCCGTCAAAGCCATCGCCGACGAGGACTTCGGGCCCGTGATTTGCGGGCTGGCGCGCTGCAACCCGGCCGACATCGAAAAAGTGCACGCCGCCGTCAAAGGCGCTGCACGACATCGGATTCATGTATTTGTCGCGACCAGCGAGATTCATCGCGAGCATAAGCTGCGTATGGCTAAGGAAGAAATTATCAAGAGCGCGGTCGGCGCGATCACGATGGCTCGCGAGCTCTGTGATGATGTGGAATTTTCACCCGAGGATGCGTCCCGCACCGAGCTACCGTACCTTGCTGAGGTGGTTACGGCAGCCATCGAGGCCGGCGCTACGACAGTGAATATCCCGGATACGGTTGGCTATACCGTGCCGGCCGAATTCGACGAATTGTTTCGCTACCTGAAAGCACATGTTGCCGGCATCGACGGCATCACCCTGAGCGTGCATTGCCACGATGACCTTGGCATGGCGGTTGCGAACAGCCTGTCTGCGGTGCGGGCCGGGGCCCGCCAGATCGAATGTACGATCAATGGCATTGGCGAACGCGCAGGCAACTGCAGTCTTGAAGAAGTCGTCATGGCATTGAAAACACGCGCCGAGTTCTTTGCACTGGATACCGGCATCGACTCGACCCGTTTGTATCCGGCGTCGCGGCTGGTGTCGAGCATCACTGGCATGCAGGTCCCCCGGAACAAGGCCATTGTCGGCGAAAACGCGTTTGCACACGAGGCCGGTATTCATCAGCATGGCATGCTGCAGGACAGTTCAACCTACGAAATCATGCGGCCCGAGGATGTGGGTCTCGCCCGGTCCACGCTGGTCCTGGGCAAGCACAGCGGCCGGCACGCATTCCGCGACCGGCTCAGTGAGCTGGGCTTCGACCTGGACGAGTTTGAAACCAATCGGGCCTTCAAGGAATTCAAGAAACTGGCGGACAAGAAGAAAGACGTCTATGACGGCGATATAGAAGCCATCGTAATGAATGTCGATGGCGCATCAGTCGGGCCGTGGACATTGCAGAAGCTCGAGGTCCATACCTGCTCCGAGGAACCCGCGACGGCGACCGTGGTCCTCGTCGGTGAAGACATCGATCCGGTTACGGCGACCGCGCAGGGAGATGGACCGGTCGCAGCGGCATTTACCGCGCTCGAAAAAGCTACAGGCGTGCAGATCACGCTCAAGAAATTTGACTTGCACAGCGCGACCGTCGGCGAGGACGCCCAGGGCGAAGTAGCCATAACGGTTGTACACGAAGATGCGGTATATCGCGGCAATGGTGCCAGCGTCGATATTGTAGAAGCCGGTGCTCGCGCTTGTCTGGAAGTGATCAATCGCATCCTGCGGCAGCGCGAACGCAGCGGCGCAGATTCCGATTCGACGGCGAGTTATTCCGGGGCAACCATATAGTGCCGGCAACGCTTTTCGAGAAAGTATGGAACGACCACGTTGTCATCGCGGAGACGCGCGATACACCGGCGGTTTTGTACATCGACTTGCACCTTATCCATGAGGTAACAACACCGCAGGCCTTCGCTCTGCTGCGCGAACAGAATACTCCAGTTCGTCGCCCTGATCTGACGCTGGCCACGATGGACCACTCCACGCCAACGCTGCCCGGTGCCAGTTTCAAAGATATAGCAGTCGTCGGCGCCAGCGCTGTCAAACAGATTTCGACGATGCAACAGAACTGTGCCGAATTTGGTATCGATCTGCTGGATCACGACAGCGAATACCGCGGCATCGTGCATGTCATCGGCCCGGAACTGGGCGCCACCCAGCCCGGCAAGACGATAGTCTGCGGCGATAGCCACACCAGCACACACGGTGCATTCGGTGCACTGGCCTTCGGCATCGGCACCACGGAAGTCGGCCACGTACTGGCTACCCAATGCCTGCTGCAGCGTAAACCGAAGACACTGGCTATCGATATCAGCGGCCGGCTGCGCAAAGGCGTTTGCTCCAAGGATTTGATTCTCTCCATCATCGGCCAGATCGGTGTCGATGGTGGAACCGGGCACGTTATCGAGTATCGCGGTGACGCAATCTCGGCGTTGGACATGGACGCTCGCATGACAATTTGCAACATGTCGATCGAGGCCGGGGCGCGTGCCGGGATGATTGCGCCAGATGACACGACCATCGAATACCTGCGCGGCCGGCCCAAAGCGCCAACCGGATCTGAATGGGACGAGGCGGTCGTCCGTTGGCGCGAACTGGCGAGCGACGACGGAGCGCAATTCGATCGACGCGTAAACATTGAGGCGAGTGGCTTGCGACCGATGGTCACGTTTGGCACTAATCCGGGCATGGTCGTCGCCATTGACGAACCAGTGCCCGACGGTGCTGGCGATCCAAGTTTCAAGAAGGCGCTCGACTACATGCAGGTCGAGCCCGGCAAACCACTAACAGAAACCGCTGTCGATGTCATTTTCGTTGGCAGCTGCACCAACGCGCGCCTGTCCGATCTCCAGCAGGCAGCGAATATCGTCAAAGGACGGCGGATCGCTGATGGCGTAAGAATGCTGGTCGTGCCCGGTTCGCAGCAAATCAAGAAACAGGCGGAGACCCTGGGTCTCGACAAAGTATTCCAGGAAGCCGGTGCCGAATGGCGCGAATCAGGTTGTTCCATGTGTCTCGGCATGAACGGCGATACAGTCGCCGGCGGCAAACTGAGTGTCAGCACCAGCAACCGCAATTTCGAAGGGCGCCAGGGGGTCGGTGCACGAACGATTCTCGCCAGCCCGATGACGGCCGCCGCATCGGCCATCATCGGCCGCGTGGCGGATCCACGCAATCTGCTGCGGGACAATTGAGATGCAGGCGGTAACTACAATAAGGGGTCGTACAGTGGTATTACCGACGCGTGATATCGATACCGACCAGATCATTCCGGCCCGCTTCCTGACGGCAACGTCTCGGACAGGCTTCGGCGAGCATCTTTTTCACGATCTTCGCTTCCAGGATGATGGCAGCGAGAATCCGGATTTCCCCTTGAACCGCCCTGCCGCAGAAGGATGTCACGTGCTGGTCGCCGGCAATAATTTCGGCTGCGGCTCGTCCCGCGAACATGCAACCTGGGCCTTGCTGGACTACGGCATCAGGGCCGTGATCAGTACTGAAATCGCTGACATATTCCGCAACAACGCTTTGAAGAATGGACTGTTGCCAGTGGTTGTAGACCAGGACACACATGCCTGGCTACTGGAGAACCCGGGTGTAGACGTCGAAATCGATGTTGCCACGGCCACGCTGCGGATCGCGGATGGTCAATCACTGAACTTTGCGATCGATGACTTCGCGCGCTACTGCCTGGTCGAGGGCATCGATCAGCTGGAATTCCTGCAACAACGGATAGATGACATCGAATCATTCGAGGAGAAACGATCCTGGACGCCTTGATTACCTTGTTGCCGGGCGATGGCATCGGCCCTGAAGTCACGCAGGCCGGTCATCGTGTGCTCAAAGAAGTCGCGGCGCGCTTTGAGCATTCATTTACCTTCGATGTGCAATTGATCGGTGGCGCTGCGATCGATGCGGTCGGTACGCCGTTGCCGGACGAGACGATCGCAAGCTGCGAGGGATGTGATGCCGTGCTGCTTGGCGCAGTTGGCGGACCCAGGTGGTCGGACCCCAATGCTGCGATCAGGCCGGAACAAGGACTGCTGGCACTACGGTCCCTGCTCGGCGTGTACGCCAATCTGCGGCCCGTCAAGGTATTGCCAGAACTCGCCAGTGCCTCGCCACTTAAGGCTGAGATACTGGAGGGTGTGGATCTCATGGTGGTTCGCGAACTGACCGGCGGCATCTACTTCGGCGACAAGACTCGCACAAAGGACTCGGCGAGCGATCTATGCACTTATACAAGGGTCGAGGTTGAGCGCATCGTTCGGGTCGCTGCAAAACTGGCTACCGCACGGCGCGGCAAGCTCTGCTCTGTAGACAAGGCGAATGTGCTCGAAACATCACGTTTGTGGCGGGATGTCACCAATCGGCTGGTCGGCGCCGAATTTCCAGACCTCGACCTCGAGACCCTGCTGGTTGACGCGGCGGCGATGCATCTTATCAGCCGCCCTGCCGATTTTGACGTCATCGTTACCGAGAACATGTTTGGCGATATCCTGACCGATGAAGCGTCAATGCTGGCCGGATCCCTGGGCATGCTGCCGTCTGCGTCGATCGGAGACGGTTCGCGGGGCCTTTTTGAGCCAATTCACGGCTCAGCCCCCGATCTTGCCGATCAGGGTACTGCCAATCCCTGCGGAATGCTCGCCAGCACCGCCATGATGCTGAGACACAGCCTGAATCTCGACGAAGAGGCGGCCCTGGTAGAAAGCGCGATTGATCGCGCCATTGCTGCCGGTGCCCGTACCGCTGACCTGGCTCGCGGCGAACAAAAGCCGCTCACAACAGAAGAAATGACCGGGCAAATCATCAAATTCCTCGAATAACAGCGATCAGGCGGTTGATTCGCTTGTATTAATGTATTAGCGTGTTAATACATTAATACAAGAGTACGGTCATGAAACCCAATCGACAGGCAAGCGAAAGTCAGCAGGAAGCGGCCGAAAACGCCCTCAGCCGTGCCGTCATCTCGCTCACAACAGCAGAAGAATGCCGCAATTTCCTGCGCGATCTGTGCACGCCGGCCGAACTGCAGGCGCTGGTCGATCGATGGCAGGTTGTCGAACTGTTGGAAGAAGGCCTTACCTACCGTCGTATCAACGATCTGACCGGCGTGAGCGTAACCACTATCGGGCGTGTGGCCAGGTTCCTGGCCGACGGCTATGGCGGCTATCGAACAGCGATCGACCGTACTGCCGCACGTAACAACCCAACCTCTCATTAAGGAAAACCCATGGAATCCTCTGAGCAGCGCATAAAGATTGCGGTGCAGAAAACCGGCCGCTTGACCGAGCACTCCCAGGACCTGCTGGAGCGCTGCGGTCTGAAGCTGACCAAGAGCAAGGATCGCTTGTTTTGTTACGGCGAAAACATGCCGATAGACCTGTTACTGGTGCGGGACGACGATATCCCCGGACTCGTGAGCGAGGACGTCTGCGATCTCGGCATCGTCGGACTCAACGTCGTCGAGGAAAAGCGCCTGGAACTGCAGGCCGCCGGCCATGAAGCGATGTTCAAGCAGGTATTCGAGCTCGATTTCGGCCACTGCCGGCTCTCATTGGCCGCCCCCGACGGCACCATCTATGATGGAAAAGAATCACTGGAAAATAAAAGAATTGCAACGAGTTATGTACAACTCTTAAAGAAGTTTCTGGAAACTAATTCAATCAATGCTGAAACAGTCTATTTCTCAGGTGCTGTCGAAATCGCGCCGAAGCTGGGCAAAGCGGACTACATTTGCGACCTCGTCTCTACCGGTTCGACCCTCGAGGCGAACGGAATGACAGAGGTTGATGTACTGCTCGAAAGCGAGGCCGTTGTTATCCAGACCCGTGCCACACTTGGCGATGACAAACAGGCATTGGTTAGCCGCCTGCTGCAGCGTCTGGATGGCGTCCTGCAGGTCCGCGAGAGCAAGTACATCATGCTGCACGCTCCGCGATCGGCGCTAGCTGAGATCCGAGAGCTGCTTCCAGGGAGTGAAGCACCAACGGTCATTCCCCTCGAAGGAACGCCGGACAAGGTCGCGATTCATGCCGTCTGCCGTGAAAACGTATTTTGGGAGACGCTCGAAAACTTAAAGGCCGCCGGGGCAAGCTCTTTGCTGGTGCTCCCCGTCGAGAAAATGTTGGCATAGCCATGGGTCTCGATTTCATACGCTGGTCCGATCTCGATGCCGACGAGCGGCAAGCCGCTTTGCGGCGGCCGGCTGTGATAAACGAAGCAGCAAGACATGACGCCGTAATTGGCATCATCGAGCAGGTACGTGGCGGCGGTGATCGTGCGATTCGCGAATTGACGTCGCGCTTTGATGATGTCGAGATCAACGAATTTCGGGTCAGCGATGACGAACTGCGGTCGGCCGAAAGTGAACTGGCGGCGACTTCCATCGCAGCGATCGACCTCGCCATCAACAATGTACGTTGTTTCCACGAGGCGCAATTACCCTCCCCGATATCTGTACAAACGATGCCCGGGGTCCACTGCGAGCGGCTTAGCCACGCGCTTGATTCCGTCGGTTTATATGTCCCGGCCGGAACCGCACCCTTACCCTCTGCCGCGATCATGCTGGCAGTACCGGCAGCCATTGCAGGTTGTCCCGAACGCATCATGTGCACGCCTCCGCGCACCGATGGTCGGGCGGATCCGGCCGTTCTCGTTGCAGCCAGTCGCGCAGGTGTGCGAGACATATTCAAGATCGGTGGCGCCCAGGCGATCGCTGCGCTGGCGTATGGAACCGAATCGGTGCCGAAGGTCTGCAAGATTTTCGGGCCAGGTAATTCGTGGGTAACGCTTGCCAAGAACATTGTCAGTTCGGATGCTGGCGGCGCCGCAATCGATCTGCCGGCAGGACCATCGGAAGTGCTGGTGATCGCAGATGCGGGTGCATCGCCCGAGTTTGTTGCGGCGGACCTGTTGTCGCAGGCCGAACACGGTAGCGATTCGCAGGTGATGTTGCTCACGACCAGCGTCGATGTGGCTGCGCAGGTTACTGCAGAGGCGGCCCGCCAGCTTGCCTTGCTGTCGCGTGCGAGTATTGCGCGAAAGGCGTTGGCGAATTCGCGAATCATTGCCGTTGCGGACATCGACACTGCAATACAAATAAGTAACGCATACGCCCCGGAGCATCTGATCCTGCAAGTTGAGTCGGCGCGGCAGTGGTTGCCCAGGATCAGAAACGCCGGTTCGGTTTTTCTTGGGCCATGGTCGCCGGAATCGGTTGGGGACTACTGCAGCGGCACGAATCACGTGTTACCAACGCATGGATCTGCGCGCTCCTACAGTGGTCTCGGCGTCGACCAGTTCTTGCGCCAGATGACGGTCCAGGAACTTACCGCGGATGGTCTTGCCGGGATCGCGGACTCAGTCGTGGAACTGGCGGAACTCGAAGGCCTGGATGCGCATGCGGCAGCCGTGAAAATAAGGCTTGGAGCAGGTACGTGAGCATCGTGAAGCTTGCGCGGCCCGAAATTCAGGCGTTGCGGCCGTACACGGCGGCGGCACAGGTAAATGACACTATTCGACTGAATGCGAATGAGGCCCCCTGGACGAGTCGTGACGATCACTTTCGCCTACCGCTGAATCGCTATCCTGAGGTTCGGCCGGTTCGCCTTGCCGCGCTGCTTGCCGATCGGTACGGCTGTGCACCTGAAAACCTGATCGTCACGCGCGGCAGCAGCGAAGGCATCGATCTGCTGGTTCGCGTGTTTTGCCGCGCCGGCCAGGATTCGATCCTGACGCCAACTCCGACCTTCAGCATGTATCGGCACTATGCCGAGGTGCAAGGCGCTCGATTGATCGAATGTGAAACATCACGCGACCAGGACTTCGCTATCGACATCGATGCGCTGCTCGCGGCCTGTGATGACACGACACGACTGATCTTCATCTGCTCGCCCAACAATCCAACTGGCAACCTTGTACCGAGCGATGATCTGGTGCGCCTGTTGGAAGTGCGCGGCGACCAATCTGCGGTGGTTGTCGACGAAGCGTACATCGAGTTTGCGGAGCAAGCGTCGCTAGTCGCACTGATGGATCGATTCGAGAACCTCATTGTGCTGCGGACTCTGTCCAAAGCGCTTGCGCACGCGGGCGCACGGTGCGGCAGCGTGCTTGCTGCAAAGCCGGTCATCGAAATGCTGGCAGCCGTGCAGGCGCCCTACGCCCTGGCGACGCCTGTTGTTGAATGCATCGAAACGGCATTGCAAAGCGAGAACCTCGACGAGGCCGATCAATACGCGCAGGACATCGTTGCCGAGCGCAATACGTTACTGCAGGCAATCGCGGATTTTTCATTCGTGCAACGCGTCTGGCCGAGTTCAGCAAACTTCTTTCTGATCCAGGCTGAGGATGTCGAGGCTGTGCTTGATCATTGTTCAGGTCGCGGCATCCTGTTGCGTTACTTTGGCGGCGATCTCGCTAACTGCATTCGCATTACGGTTGGCAGTCCGGAAGAAAATCAGCGCTTGCTGGAGACACTTGCCGAGTTACCGGGGACCTGATGATGACAGAGCGTATCCTTTTCATAGACCGTGACGGCACGCTTATCGAAGAGCCGGCGGATCATCAGGTTGATGAAATTGCCAAAGTGCGGCTCGTTGAGGGAGTCATACCGGCCTTGCTCGAACTTCGTGACAACGGCTACCGCTTCGTCATGGTCAGTAATCAGGACGGCCTCGGCACCGACGCATTTCCCGAGCAACAGTTTCGACAATGCCAGGAGCATGTCCTGGCGCTGTTTGCATCGCAGGGCGTCACCTTCGACGAAATTTTTATCTGCCCACACACTGCGGATGACGGTTGTGAATGCCGCAAACCGCGCGCCGGCTTGCTGACGGCGTACCTGGCAGGAAATAGCATTGACATGGAAGCGTCTGCGGTTATTGGCGATCGCTCTACGGACGCGGAGCTCGCGACGCGCATCGGGGTCAGAAGTTTTCTACTGCTTGCCGGCGACCCGGAGAAAACCTGGAGCAACGTCGTCACCGCGCTTTGTCACTCAGACCGGCAGGCACAGGTGGAGCGACACACAAACGAGACAAAGATCTCAGTCGCAGTCAATCTTGATAGTGAACTGCCGATCGAGATCGCGACTGGCATAGGCTTCTACGACCACATGCTGGAACAAATCGCGAAACACGGTGGCTTCAGCCTGGTTATGCATTGTGACGGAGATCTGGAAATTGACGATCATCACACGGTCGAGGACACCGCAATCTGTCTTGGCGAAGCCCTGCGCAAGGCGCTGGGCGACAAGCTCGGCATTGATCGCTATGGTTTCGTTGTGCCCATGGATGAAAGTGAGGCACATGTATCCATCGATCTGTCGGGGCGCGGCCGATTTGTATTCGAAGGCGACTTCAACAGGGAACTGGTCGGCGAGATGTCGACGGAAATGGTGCAACACTTTTTTCGTTCGCTTTCGGACTCACTTGCGGCTGCCGTACATGTTCGGGTGACAGGGGAAAACGCGCACCACATGGTAGAAGCGTGCTTCAAATCGGTTGGTCGTGCTTTGCGCCTGGCGATTCGAAAAGATGGCAACGTCATGCCATCGACCAAGGGCACGCTGAGCTGACATGGCAGGCACCAGCATCGCGATTATCGACAGCGGCGGCGCGAACATTGCTTCGCTGCAATACGCATTACAACGCCTCGGGCATGACGCTTTACTGACCACCGACGGAGCTGAAATTCAGGCTGCGGGGCGGGTCATTCTCCCCGGTGTCGGCGCGGCCCGAAACGCAATGGACAAGTTACGCGAGCACCGGTTACTCGACGTCATACGGGGGCTGCAGCAGCCTGTACTCGGGATCTGCCTGGGAATGCAGTTGCTGGCGGAGGCGTCGGAGGAAGAAAACGTTGACTGCCTCGGAATCATTCCTGGTGTGGCAAGCAAGCTACCGGGTAGTCCCAATTGCCCCGTGCCGAACATGGGCTGGTGCCCGATTCAAAAGCAGTCCGATCATGGTCTTCTGGATGGACTCGATAGCGGCGATTATTTCTATTTTCTACACAGCTACGCCCTGCCGCTGTCCGCTGCCACGATTGCAAGCGCCAAACACGCGAGCAGATTTGCGGCCATAACGGGCAAGCAGAATTTCGTGGCAGCGCAATTTCATCCCGAACGCTCTTCGTCCGCGGGATCGCGCTTGCTGCGAAATTTCCTGGGGTGGTCCGCATGATTATTATTCCTGCGATCGATCTGCAGGACGGCAAATGTGTGCGCCTGCTACAAGGTGATTTTGAACGGAGGACTGAGTACAGCAGTGATCCGGCGGAGATCGGGCGCCAGTTCTCAGCTCTCGCAGCATCGACACTGCACATTGTCGACCTTGATGGTGCTCGCTACGGCGAACAAAAGAATCGCGACATCGTTAGTGCGATCGCGCAGGAATCGCAACTCGAGATCCAGTTGGGCGGTGGAATTCGGGATCAGGCGATCGTCACGAACTGGTTAGATGCCGGCGTCAGCCGCTGTGTGATCGGCAGTCTCGCGGTGACAGCGCCTGACACAGTCAAAGCCTGGCTTAGCAGATTCGGCAGCGACCGGATCGTGCTCGCTCTGGACGTCAAAATCGACGAGCATAACGAGCCCGTCATTACGACGCATGGCTGGACTCGCGACAGTGAAACGACCTTGTTCGAATGTGTGGACGATTTCATGAGCGCCGGATTGCAGCACGTATTGTGCACTGACGTCAGCCGCGACGGTACGATGGCCGGGCCCAATTTCGAGTTATATCAACGCTTCGTCGAAACCTATTCGAATCTAAAACTGCAGGCGTCCGGAGGTGTCCGTCATATCGAGGACCTTGAGCAACTGCGTCGCATTGGAGTTACCGCAGCGATCAGTGGGCGCGCGTTACTTGATGGCAAGATCAGTGCTGAGGAGATTGCACAATTCCAGCAAGACGCATAATCCCCTGCCTGGACGTCCGCGATGGTGTCGTCGTCAAAGGAGTCCGGTTTCGCGACCACCGGGTCGTCGGCGGCATCATCGAACTGGCGCAACGATACTGTGCGGAGGGCGCTGACGAACTGGTGTTCTATGACATTACTGCCAGCCCCGATGGTCGCACCGTTGATCGCAGCTGGGTTAGCGGGGTTGCCAGAGTTATCGATATCCCGTTCTGTGTCGCAGGCGGGATTCGCAGTGTCGAATCGGCCGAGGAAGTACTCAACAAGGGTGCGGACAAAGTGTCAATCAACTCCCCTGCTCTCGAACGCCCCGAACTCATCACCGAGTTGGCCACTCGTTTCGGTTCGCAGTGCGTAGTGCTCGGCGTAGACAGCCGAGAGACCGATGGCAGTTACAACGTTTATCAATATACTGGCGACCCGGATAAGACCGCCGCCGCCGAACGATCAACCATCGACTGGGTAGTCGAGGCACAGGATCGCGGCGCCGGAGAAATTGTACTGAACTGCATGAATCAGGATGGCGTTCGCAAGGGCTACGACTGCGACCAACTTAAGCTTGTGCGAGCGAGCAGTTCAGTACCGTTGATCGCCTCAGGCGGCGCAGGCAAGCAACAACACTTTGCCGACGTATTTGAGTCTGCCAATGTCGATGGTGCGCTTGCGGCCAGCGTTTTTCACAACGCAGAGATTCACATCGCGGATTTGAAGCAGTTTCTTGCCGCTCAGTCCGTAGACATCAGATTATGAGGATAATCGTATGGCCAGTTCGGACCTGAGTTTCCTGACGACACTTGAGGACATCGTTGTCGAACGACGTTCATCGCGTTCGACGGACAGTTACACCGCGCAACTATTTGCGGCCGGTTCGCAACGGATCGCACAAAAAGTGGGTGAAGAAGCCGTCGAGGTCGCGCTCGCCTCAACCAACGGTGATCGAGGCGAAATAGTCAACGAGGCCGCAGATCTCATTTATCATTTACTCGTCTTGCTCGCCAATCAGGAAATTCAACTGGCTGACGTCGTCGCAACCTTGCAAGCACGCCACCGCAAAAACCCCTAGTGCGCTAGCGTGGCGACTCCTCTGGCTCGGCACGTCGCTCTTCACAGGTAGGCACCGCATCGGTCTTGCGCAAGATTGCCATGTCGGGATCGATGAGAATGTCGGCTTTCGATACGTTATGAAGTGTCGCGCGGTTAGCGGAGAATTCAACGCGCGACATTTCCCCGTTGATACGCACCGGCAATGGCATCGGAAAATCCAGCTCATCAACAACCTGCCATTCGAGCACAACGTTGCCGTCTAGCTCAGTGACGGTCATGACTGGCAGTGGGCCACGTCTTGCGTAAACCTCGAAAAACCAGGCGAGGTCTGTACCCGACTCATCACTGGCGATGTTCATGAAATCGTCGGTGGAGCGGAACCGGGTTTCGATCGGCGCCTTGAGCATGGCAGGTTCAGTTGTGTCGTAAACCAACCGTCGAATCGAACGCCACAGAGAATCTTCACCGATGACGTAACCGAGACTGCGCAATACCCATGATCCCTTGCCATAGATATCGCCGCCCGGGCCATTGCCACCTTCATCGGAGAAATACAACTCACCGAGGGACATGTAGTCGCGTGGCGCTATCGGATTGCACGACTCGATACTCAGAAAGGTCCGGTACGATATCGCTTGATAGGCGGCATCACCCAGACGCTGGCGAGTGAACTCGGGTTGCATGAAAGTTGCGAAGCCTTCGTGCAACCACAGGTCTGACGAGGACTTGTGTGTCATGACATTGCCAAACCATTCATGTGCCAATTCGTGATGCAAAATGTAGTCGAAGCCGTAGGTCATGCGGGCAAAATTGGCGCCGTACGCGACGATGGTCTGATGCTCCATGCCGTAATGCGGTGTTTCGACCAGGGCAAGCTTTTCCTGGCCCCATGGGTACGGCCCGACCATGCGCTCGAAAAACGCAATGTTTAAGGCGAACTCGCGATCGAAAAAGTCCCGCGCTTTCTCTTCGTTTTCCTCCAGGGCCCAGAACTTGACCGGAATCTCGGTGCCATTCGTCGCAGTGTAGGTATCTTCAATCAACACATAAGGACCGATATTGAGCGCGATGCCGTAGGTGTTGGTGGGAACTGACGTACGCCAGTGAAAGGTGCTGCGACCGTCTCCCTCGTCAGATACATCTACGAGCACACCGTTTGAAGCCGCAGTCAGGTCACTCGGTACAGTGAAATATAAATCCATACTCGCGGGCTCGCCGTCGGGGTGGTCCTTGCAGGGCCACCACAGGTCACATCCTTCGCCTTGCAGCGCCGTGGCAATCCAGGGTTTGCCCGAGGCGCTCTTGTCCCAGACAAATCCGCCATCCCAGGGAGCGCGCTCCGCCTCGCGTGGTTGGCCGTGATAAGCGATTGTTACCGTATCAGTTGCGCCGGCCGCAACCTCGTTACGCAATGTGACAACTATTTTGGCCTCGTCTCGCGTATAGACGAGTTCACCTTCGGCATCGCTCACGCCATCAATTGTGTACAGACCGTCGAAGTCGAGCTCCAGGATTGTCATTGGCGACCTTGCACGAAACGTTATTTCGCCCGACCCTGCGATAGCTTTTTCATCGACCAGGATGTCATTGCGCAACGCGTAGTGAGCAATCGAATAGAGGCGCAGGTTGTCCGACATGGCGATATTACTATCCATGGTGATCGGGCTGCGGACAGGCAAAGTCTGAGCACACGCAGCTAACAGCAGAGTGCTTGCCAAAATCCAGATAACTTTGATCATCTATACATCCTTCTTCTGTGCCGTTTGAAAGGCTGGTCGTTGTCGGCAGCGATCCACATATTCAACCAGTACCGGTGCATCGCCCAGCAAGCCAAATAACTGCAGGAAGTGTACGCTCGATCCGAGCATTACATCCGCTGCTGTAAAATGTTCGCCCAGGATCCAGGGGCCCGCACCGATTCCGTCGGATAACGTGGCTACCATGGAGTTGAAATCACCCCAACCGTTGCGGCCGCGATTGGGTTGAATCTTGTTTATCTTCTCGGACATGGTCGGCTCGATAACCGCGGGTGTGTACATCAGCCAATAGAGGAATTTGCCACGCTGCGGATCGTCGATCGCAGGTGCGAGCGTACCCGAGCCGTAGCGGTCGGCAACATACAGGCAGATCGCGGCCGACTCCGACATCTGTACGTTGTCGTCCTTGAGCGCCGGCACTTTTCGCATTGGGCTGGCTGCCCGAAAATCTGCGTCATCCTGGCGACCGGGATCGCGAATATCCACCAACTCGATTTCATAGTCGACGCCGGCTTCTTCCAGCATCCATACAGCACGGGAGGACCGCGTTTGCGGCGCCCAGTAAAGTTTCATTAATACTCTCTCCGAATCCTAAATGACGATCTCGATGGCATCGGCACGGCGATTGTAGTTCGATCGCATGACGTAGCCGTATGCCCCGGTATTCGCAATCAGAATGACATCATTTTCCCTGGACGGAGGCAACAGGCGATCGCTGCCAAGACGATCCCCCGTCTCGCAGATCGGGCCGACCACGGTCACCGTATCTGTGGCGGGCTCATCAGTACGGCTTAAATTGACGATCTCATGATAGGAGCCATACAGCGCTGGCCTGATAAGTGTATTCATGCCGGTGCCAACACCGATGTAGCGCATATCGCCCTTGCCCTTTACCTGCGTTACCCGCGTCAACAGGACCCCGGCGCGTGCAACGAGATAACGGCCTGGTTCAAGCCACAGTTCGTACTGAGGATAGGCCTGGCGAATATCCCCCAGTGCTGTATCAAGCCGCGCCAGATCGAAATTTTTGTCGCCTGGTTTTTCCGGGATACCGAGCCCACCGCCAAGATCGATAGTGCGCACCGATGGGAAGCGCTGTGCAACTTCAGCGAGAGTACCGGCGACAATTCTCCAGCTTTCCGGGTCCTGTACGCCGCTACCACTGTGCGCGTGAATGCCGATGACGGTTGCCCCGACGGAATCGACCAGGCGAATCAATTCGTCCACCTCAAACAGTGGCACACCAAACTTCGAGTGCACACCGGCTGTCTTCACATGTTCGTGGTGACCGCGGCCCTGCCCGGGGTCCAGGCGAATGAAGAGATCGCGATCCTTGAAGAGCTCCGGCCACCTTTCGAGCGGGTACAGATTGTCCAGCGTGACCTGCAATCCTTTTTGCAGGCCCCATGCATACTCCGAACGCGGTGCAAAATTCGGTGTAAACAGGATCCTGTCAAGGTCGAGGTCCGGGATCGCCTCTTCCAACCATTTAACTTCGCCCGGCGACACGCATTCAAAGTCAACTTTGGCCATGGCCAGGGTGCGCAGCAAATCGACATTGTCGTTTGCCTTAACAGCATAAAGAATACGACCGACATTCCTCAGGCGCAAAAGATCATCGGCGGCGTCCTGAACGCTATCACGGTCATAAACATAGGCGTTGAGTTGTTTGCCGGCCAGTTCGAGAAGTTGCTCACGCTTGTTCATCCACCAGGGCGCTACACCTGTAGTGATCAGATCCTCTGTGGTAAACAACTGCTCCCAGCTGCGACCGAATGCAGGGCTACCGCCGGACTTGCGAATGATGGAGGAATGCAGTTTGCCAACCAGTCGCTCTCCCTGACTGCGATCAACGACGAAACTCAGGTTCAGGTCGTTGGCAGCCTGTGACATCAAATGGATCTTTTCTTCCTCGAACACCTCAAGTGCCGGGGCCAGCCGCGGCAGGATCGTACGAATTTTTCGCCCGACCAGGCTGATCGCCGAACAATCCGGAATCACCCGCACCCGGCAAAGCTCACCGAGGTCGCTGACCAATTCGTGAACAAGATCATCAGCTATTGAATCGGAAGTCGTATCGATCGATACAGTGACGTTGGTTTCGGAGGTAGACACCAGGTCCACCGATACACGATGGCTGCTGAATACAGCAAAGACCCGCGCCAGGAAGCCGACTTCATGCCACATACCAACGGTGTCCATTGATATCAGCATCAGACCATTGCGACTGCAGATTCCTTTGACCTGCGGCTCGATTTCCTCGGTAACGGACGACACAACAGTGCCGCTGATATGTGCTGCCGTAGTGCAACGAATATGCAACGGAATATCGCTTCGACGTAACGGCGAGAGGCATCTTGGATGAAGCACGGAACTGCCCGCCGAGGCCAGTTCCTGAGCCTCGTCATAGTGCAATGCGATTAGCAGTCGGGCGGACGGGACTTTGCGTGGATCAGCAGTAAACATTCCCGGAACATCGGTCCAGATTTCAAGCCGGCGCGCCTGCAGCCTGGCGGCGAAATAGGCTGCCGATGTATCGGACCCCCCGCGTCCGAGCAGGACGGTTTCATCGTGTACATTTCGAGCAATGAATCCCTGCGTCAGGATGACACCGTCGCGCTCGGCGAAAGCCGCCTGCATCCGCTCATCGGCAGCGAAATCGCAGGTCGCACTCAGATAATCCTGTGTGCGTTGCTGACCCGGACGGCTGTTGCTGTTCAGGTGCTCGCGCGCGTCTACCCAGTGCACCGGAAGGCCCGTTTGCGCCAGGAACTCGGCACCAATACGCGTCGCCATGATCTCGCCGAGTGCCATGACTCGCACTCGAACGCGTACGCTAACCTCACGAACAAGCCGGATCCCGGCAACCAGCTGCTCAAGTTCATGCAAGGTATCGTTGAGAAGGTCCTTACCATCAAGTTCGAGCGCGGCCGCAAGTTCTTCGTGTTGCGTACGAATGGCGGCCAGTGGCTCGGACGGGTCGCCATCAATGGCGAGTTGCAGGACAGTTTCCAGGCGATTTGATACACCCTTGAGCGCAGAATGCACAACAACGGGTTGCAGACCATCGGCAAGTCGATTTCGTATCAGGCCGGCGATGGTTTGCCAGTTTTCGGCGCTCGAAACACTCGTTCCACCAAACTTCAGGACGACCCAGGGTGATTCAGCGCCAGCGGCACCACCTGCTACGGTCGAATGCGGTTCAAACGGCGCTTCAGCGATCTTGTCATTCATCGTAGTGTCTTCGTTCGGTCAATTTGGCAAAAAAAAACCCGCCAGGGGGTTCCTCGCGGGTTCGATGACAATGTCCGTACTTTATTAACTAGTCGGTACTATTGCCACTCGCACCCACGCACCTCTGGCGCGCCATGTATTTTGTATGTTTTTTCATATCGATCGAGTCGATACGTTGGCACATTACGTGGGTGGCAAAAACTCTCATGCACGGAGTAGAGCGAACCTGCCGCGAAACGTCAAGTATTGAGTTGCAATCGTAACCGCTTATTCGTCCCAGGCGGGTGGAATTGTCACCGCACCTTCCGACGCAGACGATACTTCAGCCCTGTACTTTGCAAGCGCCCCGCCCTGAACTGACGATTTCGGCCGTTGCCAGGCCGCGCGGCGCTCAGCCATTTCCTGCTCGCTGACGTCCACGTTGATTTGCTTTTTCTCGGCGTCGATCAGCAATGCATCCCCGTCCTCAAGCAATGCAATGGGGCCGCCGACAGCCGCTTCCGGCGAGATATGCCCAACCACGAAGCCGTGACTGCCGCCTGAGAAGCGACCGTCCGTTATCAGTGCCACGTCGGAACCGAGACCTTTGCCCATAATAGCTCCGGTCGGGCTCAGCATTTCACGCATGCCCGGCGCGCCTTTTGGCCCTTCGAAACGTATGACAATCACGTCACCGGCCACGATCTTGTTATCGAGAATAGCCTGCAAAGCGGATTCTTCCGACTGGAACACCCGTGCTGGTCCCTCAAATTGGAGCCCTTCCTTGCCCGTTATCTTCGCGACTGCGCCATCTGGGGCGACATTGCCGTACAGAATCGACAAGTGACTATCGACCTTGATCGGCTTGTCGAAGTCACGAACGATATCCTGATCGGCGGGATAGTCTTCGACCTCCGCCAGATTCTGCGCCAGAGTCTGGCCCGTAACGGTCATGCAGTCTCCATGCAGCAATCCCTGATCGAGCATTCTCTTCATCAACGGCTGAATGCCGCCAATCGCAATCAGTTCGGACATCAGGTACTTGCCGCTCGGCTTGAGGTCTGCGAGTACCGGCACATTCGCGCCGATGGTCGTGAAATCATCCAGCGAGAGCGGCACATTCGCCTCGCGTGCCATAGCGATCAGATGCAGGACAGCGTTGGTCGACCCGCCGAGCGCGATCACGACCGCAATCGCGTTCTCGAAGGCCTCACGCGTCATGATGTCCAGTGGTTTGATGTCATTCTTGAGTAGATTGAGTACGGCCTCACCCGCTCTTTGGCAATCCGCCAGTTTTTCTTCTGACACGGCCTCTTGCGCCGAACTGTTGGCGAGACTCATGCCCAGCGCCTCGATGGCCGACGCCATCGTGTTTGCCGTGTACATGCCACCACAAGCACCCGGCCCCGGTATCGCAGTCTGTTCAACTTCGAGCAATTCCGCATCGCTTATGGAGCCGCTCGATCGGGCACCAACCGCTTCAAACACGGAAACGATATCGCGGCGCTTTGCGCCCGGTCGGATCGTGCCGCCATACACAAACACCGCAGGCCGATTCAGTCGCGCCATGGCCATGATGCAGGCCGGCATGTTCTTGTCGCAGCCGCCGATCGCGACCAATCCGTCGAATCCTTCGGCCGCGGTCACAGCTTCAATCGAATCGGCAATTATTTCTCGCGAAACCAGCGAATAGCGCATGCCTGGCGTGCCCATCGAGATGCCGTCAGAGATGCTGATGGTATTGAATACCATCGCCTTGCCGCCCGCTTCGTTAGCCGCACGCGCTGCCTCGTCCGCGAGTTCACGAATATGCATGTTGCAGGGCGTTGTCATGCTCCAGGTTGAAGCTATGCCGATTTGCGGTCGCGCGAAATCACTTTCCTTGAAACCAACGGCGCGCAGCATCGCCCGGCTGGGAGCCTGCTCGTAACCATCGACAACGACGCGTGAATAGCGTCGCAGTTCCTTTTCGTCCATCTGGGTTTCCTCGTCAAAGTTTGTCTGCAGCAGCAGTCTAACAATGAAAAGGTTAGCAGCGAAGCGCCCGTGAGCCCGGCACTTTTGTATTGCTACTAGTCGTCGTCGCGAATGATGACGGCCGTGCGCAGGTAGACGTCAACATCGGCCGACGAGTCTGCAGTGGACAGTTCGATGCTAAACGCCTCGTTGTCCTCGAATTCAAAGTCCTGCACCAACGGAATCAGAAGTCTTGCGGTACGCTGGCCAGGCCCAAATTCGATCGTATAGCTGCCCGGCGCGAAGTAATCTTCGCCCTGCGTTGCCGTGATGTCGCGCAATGCATAGCCGACAACCAGGCGAGTGTTGTCGGGGTTGAATCGTTGTATATCGATTTGCACTGCCGGATCACGTTCACGAACTGATATCTGGCTGACTGCAAACGCGACTGTATTTGGCGGCAGCGTTGCCTCGAATGCACGTTGATCGTCATCCTGCAGATTGACCGTTATGGTCGCCAATTCCGAGGTCGCTGTATCCACTGCACGAACACGCAACGTCGATTGCTGGTCGGCCTCGCGCAGCGGATCCGAGGTCATCGACAAAGTTATTCTCGCGTGGCTCTGTCCCGCAGGAAATTCAACAAAATCGCCTTCCGATACAGAGTACTGATCGTTAACCCACGGTGAGTGATTGCCACTGAAGCCTACTTCTTCAAGCCGCAATGTCAGCGGCAAGTCGAAATCACGACGGATCAGGTCAATCGTTGCGCCCCGCCTGTCTTCGCGAAGAGTGACCGAAGTTGAGTCGACCACAGTACTACTGAGATCTATGCGCAGTTCTGTCGTCGGCGGTGGCAGTAACGAGAAATCGACCAGCGGCACTGCGATCTCAACCGGAACGTCTTCCACAGCATCCTCGGCGATCGCTATTGGCAAGTCGATTGGTGTGTCCTCAGCATCAACTACAGTTTCTACGTCTGCAACAGGTTCTTCGATGACCGCTGCTAGTGATTTTTCAACTTCTGCGATCGCCTCAGGCGTTGGCTCGGCAACTCCGGCAATTTCGCTTTCCTCTGCTGCCGGCAACGCAACGATGTCTGCTTCCTGCGGCAGGAAGCGCTCTTTCAGATCATCAATCACGAGCTCATCGATCAAACCGTATTGATAACCGGCACCGCCAAGCAGGCCGAGCAACACGACCAGCCCCACGATCCAGCGTCCGGAACCACGAGTTTCGTCTTCGATGTCGAGATCGTCTCGAACCGGGACCGTCAGGGTAATGGGTTCATTGACACCGACGTCCAATGCCTCAATGAAATCGGCCATCGTGTCGAATCGAGTTATGCGGGTATACGAAAGTGCTTTCTTGAGGACTCTCCAACGCGACTCACTCAGGCCCTGCGGGCACTGCGGTTTCATACCTTCTTCGGCCGCCTCGGCCGCATTACGCGGGCCGAATACCCGGTATCCGGCGATCAACCGGTACAGCAGGCAAGCGAGCGAAAAAACGTCATCCGATGGTGCCGGATCTTCGCCAGTCAGTACCTGCATACTGGAATATGCGGGCGTCAACAGCCCCAGCACGCCTGGATCAAATTCCTGCCGATCTTCAATCTGCTTTTGTCGAACTCGGGCAACACCGAAGTCAAACAATTTTGCGTCGCCATTCGGCATTATCATGATGTTGCCGGGCTTGACGTCGGCATGCACGATGCCGCATCGATGTGCGTATTCAAGAGCCTTGCCGATCTGTTCGACGATTTGGAACGCTCGTTTTTTGTCGAGTCCTCCGGAGTCGGGTGAGTCGAGAATGTCCGCGAGTGTGCGCCCTTCGAGCCACTCCATGACGATGAAGTACAGGTCTTCATCGCGATCCAGATCGATAAAGCGAACGATGTTTGGATGCGCCAGGCAACGGCCCTTGGCCGCCTCCTGTTGCAGCGCACGAAGCGCCTGCCCGTTCTCCGCGAGGTAGGGTGAAAGCACCTTGATCGCCACTTGCGCATCGGTCGCGCCGGCCTCGGCGAGGCGCCGATCCAATGCTTTGTAGACCACACCCATGCTGCCGCCCGTCACGCGGTCCTGCAGCATGAATCGATCGCGCAGGACAGAGCCGACCTGCACCCGATCGTCAGCTGTAGCCGGAGCCGTTGTGGCCGTAACGGGCATGACGACGGTCGAGCTCAACGCGTCCCCGCCGGAATCCAGTTCGGTTACTGCATCGGCAATAGTCTGCGTGTGGCTGGGGTCCACGGCTGGCGCACTTGCTTCGATGTTTCCCGAAGAACTTGCAGTGCCGCTGGTTGGTTGCTGTTCAGTGACGTATCGATCCAGCATTGACTTGACCAGCTGAAACGTCTCTTTCCGCAGATCACCACTTTCATAACGTTCCTGCAGGACACGGCGTATTTCCGCCTCGTTGGCCCCACTCGTACCCAGTAACTGGTCGATCCCGTCCTGAATATCGGCGAGCAACCTGACGTCGTCAATCTTGTCATCGAGCCGCGCTTCGAAACTCGATAGCTGGTCGACCAGCGACTCACGAATATTTTTCGATTCAGCGTTCATATATCCGCCGTAGTCTAACGGTTTGGTCAAGTCCCGACGCGGAACTGGTCGTCAAATTACCTTGCCCGGATTGAGCGTATCTGCGGGGTCCAGAGCCCGTTTCAGCGTGCGCATCAATTCAAGCTCGGTAGCACTGCGAAAACGCCGCAAATGTGCCTTTTTTAGAACGCCCACGCCGTGTTCCGCACTAAAACTGCCGCCTAACTCGGAAACCAGCTCATAGACCGCCTGGCTGGCCACCTCACCATCCTTCCTGAACGCCTTGGCATTCGCGTCAATCGGCTGGCTGATGTTGTAGTGCAGATTGCCGTCTCCGACGTGGCCAAACGCAACAATTCGCGCAGCAGGCAGGATTTCGAGCACCAGCTTCTCGGCACGCCGCATGAAATCCTCTATGCGTGCGATCGGTACTGATATGTCATGTTTCAGACTCATTCCTTCGGCCGTCTGTACGTCTGGGATGGCATGCCGAATTCTCCAGAACCCGTCCGCCTCGCTGCCGTTTTTCGCAATCACCGCATCCAGCACCAAGCCAGCGCTGATCGCTGTGGCCAGCGCTGATTCGAAAATGGAATTATCACCCCCGGTGGCAGATTCAATGAGTACATTCCAGGGGTGCTGTACATGGAACGGAGGCACCACTTGCACACCATGTCTTACGACAAGATCGAGTGCTGTATCTGAAATCAGTTCGAATGCCAACAACTGATCCGAACACGCAGAGCGCATATGCCCCAGTAACTGAACGGCGTCGGTCGCAGACTTGAGAGCAACCATCGCGGTAGCGGTTTGGGAATTCTCCGGGAACAGCCGCAGCGTTGCGGCAGTGATGATGCCGAGCGTGCCCTCGCTGCCGACAAAAATCTGCTTCAGATCATAGCCAGCGGTGTCCTTGCGCAGCGATCGCAATCCGTCCCAAATCGTGCCATTTGCCAGAACCACCTCGAGCCCAAGTACCTGCTGCCTGGCTGTACCGTAACGAATCACATTAATCCCGCCAGCATTTGTCGCGAGATTGCCGCCGATCTGGCAACTACCTTCGGCACCCAGGCTAAGCGCAAACAATCTCTTTACGTTGCTCGCTTCCTCCTGAACATTGGCCAGTATGCAGCCCGCCTCGACGACCATAGAGAAATCGTCCGGATCAACATTACGAATGCGATTTAGCCGCGCCAGCGACAGCAATACCTGCTCGCCACTCGCATCGGGAATCGCGCCGCCACACAAGCCGGTATTTCCACCCTGCGGGACTACGCCTACCCCTGCTTTCGAGCAAGCAGCGACGACCGACGACACCTCTTTGGTCGATGCGGGCGACACCATGATCAGAGTACGACCACGAACAGCACTGCGTCGCTCCGTCAGCTGCGGCTCAAGCTCCGCCTCGTCAGTTAGCCAGGCGCCGGGCCCGACAATGGCCTTCAGATCATCAATCAGCATAACTGTCCGCAAGAATCGCCTGATCAGCAAAGGTTTGCCAGTCAATGTTGCTGCCACACATGACCAGTACTACTTTCTTGCCAAGCAATTGATCCCTGAGCGGGCCCAATAAAGCAGCCGTGCTGGCCGCACAGGCCGGTTCAACAGCAAATTTCATTACACGAAACAAAACTCCCATCGAACGACGAATCTGTTCGTCGCTTACGGAAGTCAGCTGATCGACGTTTTGCCGGCACAACTCAAACGAGTATGGCAATGCAAAGGGCGCGCCCAGGCTATCCGCTATCGTATCCACTGACTCAATCACTTGCGGTTCGCCTGTAGCAAAACTGCGATGCATTGAGTCGGCACCGTCTGGTTCCACGCCGATCACCTCGCAACCGGGATGGAGTTTCTTGATCGCGTTTGCTATCCCGCCGATAAGTCCGCCACCGCCAATTGAAACAACAATCGTGTCGAATGCGGCGCATTGCTCGTGAATTTCGAGGCCAACCAAGCCGCTTCCGGTTGCGACCTCGCGGCCTTCAAAAGGATGTACAAGAAATCGCCCCTCGTCGCGTTGAATTTGCTCCGCGACATCGAATGCCGCATGCACGCTATCCACCAGGACGACCTCCCCGCCGAAGGCCCGGCATGCATCGATTCTCGCCGGATTCGCCGAACTCACCATTACAACCTTGGCACTTGCACCAACTGTACGTGCTGCAAATGCGGTCGCGATGGCATGATTGCCTGCACTCACAGCTGTGACTCCAAGCTGTCTTTGCTCATCACTTAGACTGTTTACAATGGCCAGTGCGCCGCGCGCTTTAAAAGTGCCCGTACGTTGCAGAAACTCGAGCTTGCCGTGAATCTCCGTATTGCCACCCATGATTGCCTCAAGACCTGCACACCGCAGCAGCGGCGTCTTGTAGATCGCGGGCCCCAGCGAGTCGCGCAAGGCCTGAATATCATCGATGGATGGGGCTTGAATCATTTATGTTAAATCATAATGCCTTCGTTCGGATTAAAGTTTTTAGATTTAAGTCAGATACGCTGACTTTCTAATAATACTTGCGCATTGCGTCAGAGTTGACTACTTTCGACAAGCGCTTGGGGCCCAGCATGGAACTTGATGATCTTTCACAGTCCGGTATTCGGCGAATTGCCGATTTCTCGCCCTATCTTGATCAACTTGCCGGACTCGCCCAGGGCATGGGCCTGCGGCAGCGTAGTAATCTCGTTGACCTTGAGAAAAGCCTGCATCTGCACTGGTCGCTGGGGCAGAACAACATCCTGAGCTGGGCGCCGCATGATGAGGGACTATTGATTCTCGTCGTGCCGCATTATGCGATAGCCGAATATACCGCCGTCGGCAATGACGGTCAGTCACCCCAGGTCTCGCCGCGCTTCATTACTGAACTGATTTCCGGTGACCGGCAACTCACCAGCGAACAGATGGAAAAAGTTGCGCGTTTGCTGGCCGTTGAGCCGAAATTCGTGCCCCTTCGACAGGCACTAAGCCGACACCCGGTCGAGACCCAGATTATTGAGAAGATGATCCGCCGCTATGGGATCAACTATGTCGCGAGCCGTGCTGTAACGCTGTTTGATATCGTGGGCTTTAGTTTGCTGACGCCTTTCGAGCAAATGACACAACTCAATAGTCTCTCCTACTCACTGAATTCAGCCCATGCGAAGATGCTCGAGCAGGACGTCGGTATCAATTTCGCTCGCTCCTCCAGTGGCGACGGTTTCTATGTCTGGAATCGCGATGACGGTCTGGAAGCGAACGTCAACCTGTACCATTTCATGCATATCGTTCTTGCCGATAACGCTATCGCAAGAAGTAAAGCAATAACGAAATCCGTACCTCGGCTGCGCGCCTGTTTTCACGTGGGCAGTTGTTATGAGTTTCACCAGGCGGAAGGGCTAAACCCGACCATGCATGACTTCATCGTGGGCGATGTGACGATCGAATTGGCGCGCATGATCGAAGCCGCATTACCGGGCCAGATCCTGGTTGGAGAGTTTCTTGCGGACCTGCAGAACAATGAGCCGAAGGACCATACGCAAACTCAGGCGCACATCGATGCGGTGACTTTTTTGCAGCGCGCCCAGGGCGATCTCTCAAAGCTCAGCGGCATGGAATTTTCGGGCGAACGGGTAACGGCGATTAAATGCTATCTGACCGGCGAAGATATGGGTGGCGGCCAGTTCAATATTCGCCGCCTGCACATTAGGGACAAGCACGGCTTGTCGCGGGTTGCGTACAACGCCAAGGTCAATATCTACCGCGAAGCGGCACAACCGATCTTATTGGGTATCGAGGACCGCAAGCTGGCCAGCACCGCGCAACCCGCCTAGCTCGGAGCGCTGCTGCAGCGCCGATTCTGCATAAAAAATTGGTCGGGGCGAGAAGATGGGCGATCAGCCTCGCTGATACGCCTGTCGGCCGACTTCGTCGGCCTCGATGCGAACCCGAATTCAGTTCCATCTCACCAACCCGCCTGGAATGAAAAAAATGGCCTCCCCGCGGTTGGCAAGGAAGCCACATTTTTTTCCTTCCAAATTGGTCGGGGCGAGAAGATTCGAACTTCCGACCCCCACAACCCCATTGTGGTGCGCTACCAGGCTGCGCTACGCCCCGACCGGATATAAGATAACAGAGGAATCGGGCCTGAAGGCCCCCTACAATTAGCGGCGCAGAATCTTAAGAACTTGTTCAAGTTCTATTCGCAACTGCTTGATAATCTGTTGACTTTGCGTGACATCCGACTTCGCTGTATCGCCCATTAAACGCTGGCGAGCCCCGCCGATCGTGAAACCCTCGTCATACAGAAGGCTCCGTATCTGGCGGATAATCAGGACATCCTGTCGCTGGTAATAGCGGCGATTGCCGCGCCGTTTTACGGGCTTCAGCTGTGGAAATTCCTGCTCCCAGTACCTGAGGACATGCGGCTTAACAGCGCAAAGATCGCTTACTTCACCAATCGTGAAGTAACGCTTGCCAGGTATTGGTGGTAATTCGTCGTTATTCCCCGGTTCCAGCATATGCTTCTACTCGGGCCTTTAGTTTTTGTCCGGGCCGAAAAGTCACAACACGTCGTGCAGTGATCGGGATTTCTTCTCCCGTTTTCGGATTGCGGCCAGGACGTTCTTTTTTATCCCGAAGGTCGAAATTTCCGAAACCGGAAAGTTTGACCTGCTCCCCAACTGCGAGTGATGCACGCAGCTCTTCAAAATACATGTCGACCAACTCGCGGGCTTCACGCTTGTTCAGTCCAAGTTCGTTGAACAGCGATTCCGCCATATCAGCTTTTGTAAGTGCCATCGAATCTAGTCTCTTAACTCGGCGCCATATTTTTCTTGCAATTTGCGCACCGCAGCGGCCATCGCAGAGTCCGCATCTTCGTCAGTAAGGGTGCGGGATGTTTCCTGCAAAATCAAGCCTAAAGCTACGCTTTTTCGCCCAGCTTCTATTCCTGAGCCCGTGTAGATGTCAAAAATTCTGACACTTGAAATCAATTCGGGTGCGCTCAATGCCACCGTTTGTACGAGTTCATCGGCCGTAATTTTCTGGTCAACAATGACCGCAATATCGCGACGAATTGACGGATATTTCGAAATAGTAACGGCTTCGGGAACGGTTGAGCAAAACGCAGTTTCAGCGTTCAGTTCAAAAACATACGCCGGTCGTTTGAGGCCAAATGTTTTCGCATGCCTGGGATGTAGTTTGCCGGCAACACCGATAACGTCTTCGCCGCGCACGATGTTCGCGGACTGCCCCGGCTGAAATGCAGGATGATCGGTGGCTACAAAATCAATTGCCGACGAGTCTCCTGCGAGTCTGAGCACCGCTTCAACATCCGCTTTTAGATCAAAAAAATCAATGAGTTGCGGCTTCTCGCCCCATTGTTCCGGCCGCACGGAGCCGGTCAGGACTCCTGCCAGCCGAACGACTTCTGTATGCGCGTTAGGTTTGCCGTGGAATGACTTGCCAATTTCGAATATCCGAATACGATCTTGTTGCCGCGCGATATTGGAAGATGTTGCGAACAACATTCCCGGCAATAGTGACGAGCGCATGACGGACATCTCGGACGAGATCGGATTGTTCAACAGCAATTCCGATTCTTCGCCGGTTACTACCTTGTTGGAAATACCGTCGATAAAACTGTAAGTAATAACCTCCTGATAATCCCGCGCAACCAGGGTGGCCGCGACCCGGTTCAGATCAATTTGTGACTCCGAAACTGCCTCCAGCGGCGTTTCGGCAATCGCGGTAGTGACCGGGATTTGGTCGTAGCCATAAATGCGCGCAACCTCCTCGATCAGATCGGCCTCAATGTCTATGTCAAACCGAAAACTGGGGGCAATGACATCCCATCCATCATCCGTATCACTGACGGCCATGCCGAGTCGCTGCAGAATATCTTTGACAGTCTGGTCATCGATAGAAATCCCGAGCAGCCGCGACAAGCGATCACGGCGCAGTCGAATCGATGCCGGTTGTGGCAGGAATTTGTCAGCTGTTTGCAGTACGACGGGACCCGGCTTGCCGCCACAAATTTGTAACAGGAGTTCGGTTGCTCGCTCGACCGAACGAGCCTGACCCTGCGGGTCGACGCCTCTTTCAAAGCGTAGTGACGCATCGGTATGCAACCCGTAGGTGCGCGCCCGGCCTGCCATGAATTGCTGCGGCCAATACGCCGCTTCCAGGAATACATCGGTCGTTGCGTCGCTCACGGCGGTACTCAGCCCACCCATGATGCCCGCCAGGCCTATCGCGCCGCTATCGTCGCTAATGACCAGAGTATCTTCGGTGGCAACCACCTCTTTTTCGTCCAGCAACGTGACCTTTTCGCCCTGTTTGGCCATTCGGGGGCAAATAGCGCCCTGCACCAGGCCTAAGTCATAGGCATGCAGTGGCTGTCCCAGCTCGAGCATCACGTAGTTGGTTACGTCGACAACCGGGCTGATCCCCCTGAGGCCCGAGCGGCGCAGGCGTTCGGTCATCCAGATGGGTGAGCGAGCAGCAGGGTCGATGCCACGAATGACGCGCCCTGCAAAGCTCGGACAACCTTCCGGCAGCGGAATGTCCACCGTGTGCGTATCTTTGATTTCAGGTTTGACCGGGGTGACTTCGGCACTCTTGATGCTGGCACCGCTAAGTGCGGATACATCGCGGGCTATGCCAAGGATGCTGAAGCAGTCGCCTCGATTCGGTGTAAGGCTGAGGTCAATCGACGCATCGGGCAAAGCCAGGAATTCGGTTAGTACTGCTCCGACAGGCGCGTCGGCGGGCAAGGCTATGATGCCGTCCGATTCCTCACCAAGGCCCAATTCGACTGCCGAGCACAGCATGCCGTTGGACACTACGCCGCGAATCTTTGATTTCTTGAGCTTGAGGCCATTCGGCAATGTCACACCGGGCTTCGCCAGCGGGCTCTTCATTCCGGCTACGACATTGGGTGCACCACATACGATTTCTATCGATTCGCTGCCGCCGTCAGTCACAAGACATACGCTCAGGCGATCGGCGTCGGGGTGTTTCCGAACCTCGAGTACTTCCGCGATGATCACTTCATCGAGGCCGTCGCCCTGATGTTCAATGCCGTCAACTTCATGACCGGTCATCGTCAGCTGATGAGCCAACGCGTCCGTATCAAGATCGGGATTTACCCACTCACGTAACCAGGATTCTGCAATCTTCATGGCGCTACCGGAACTGCCTGAGGAAACGCAAATCGTTTTCGAAAAATGTACGCAGGTCTGAGACGCCGTAACGCAGCATTGCGAGCCGCTCGACGCCCATGCCGAACGCATAGCCGGTGAATTCTTCCGAATCGATACCGGCAGCTTCAAGTACGTTGGGATGAACCATGCCGCAGCCGAGAATCTCCAGCCATTTGCCCTTCTCCCAGAGCAGGTCAACCTCAGCGGAAGGCTCCGTAAACGGGAAATACGACGGCCGGAACCGCAGCTCCGCTTCGCGCTCGAAAAAGCTTTCTACGAACTCGTGCAAAACAGCCTTGAGATTGGCGAGACTGATGCCGCGATCGACAACGAGGCCTTCGACCTGGTGAAACATGGGCGTATGCGTTTGATCCGAATCGCAACGGTACACACGCCCCGGTGCGATGATCCGGATAGGCACACCCTCCTCAACCATGGAACGAATCTGTACCGGTGACGTATGCGTTCTCAGCAGCATCCCACCGGGCAGGAAAAAGGTGTCATGTTCGGCGCGTGCCGGGTGATTTTCGGGAAAATTCAGCGCCGTGAAGTTGTGAAAATCGTCTTCAATCTCCGGGCCTGAGCGAACACCAAATCCGGAATTGCGAAAAATCGTTTCGATTCTTGCCATGGCCCGGGTAACCGGATGACGACCACCGATGGAGATCCCTCTTCCGGGCAGGGTCACATCAACGGCTTCGCCCACCAGGGTGGCCTCGAGCGCAGCGATTTCCAGTGCCTCACGGCGGGCATTCAAGCGGCTTTGCAGGTCCTGTTTCGCCTGGTTTATTTCCTGGCCTGCGGCCGGACGGTCATTGACCGGCAACTGACTCACGCTTTTCGCCCGCGAGGTTAGTTCGCCCTTCTTGCCGAGGTAAGTGACTCTGACCGCATCAAGTGCGGCGACGTCGCTCGCAGCGTCGATCTCCGACGCTGCCGCTTCGACCAACTCGCTTAATGCCTGCATGAATTGAGAGCCCTATCGGTTATCCCGATAAGGGTGACTCAGCTGCTTTGAGCCAGGCCGGCTTTAGCTTGCTCCGCGATCGCACCAAATCCCTCGGGATCGCGTACCGCGATATCAGCGAGCACCTTGCGGTCAACTTCAATGTTGGCCAGGTTCAGTCCGTTGATCAGGCGACTGTAAGACAGCCCGTGCAGACGTGCAGCCGCGTTGATTCGCGTAATCCAGAGCGCACGAAACTGACGCTTGCGCTGGCGGCGATCGCGATACGCGTATTGGCCGGCCTTGATGACAGCCTGTTTGGCGGTCTTGAATAGTTTGCTGCGTGCGCCGTAATAACCCTTCGCTTTTCCGAGGATCTTTTTATGGCGCGCTTTGGCGGTGACGCCACTTTTTACTCTAGCCATGTCTCAATCTCCTCTTAACTATACGGGAGCATGCGGCGCACGCTCTTGACGTCGGCTTCAGCAACTTGCAGGGTCAGACCCAACTGCCGCTTACGCTTCGACTTCTTTTTCGTAAGAATGTGATTGAGGTGCGACTGAGCGCGTTTGAAGCCACCCTTAGCCGTACGCCGGAAGCGCTTGGCCGCGCCCCGGTTGGTTTTCATCTTCGACATCTTTTTCTCCACTTTAATTGGCCTTGCTACGTACCGGACTATTCCGGCCGATGCAGGCGGGACCTTGCTTAGTGTTTCTTCGGTGCAATCACCATGATCATTTGCCGCCCTTCCATCTGCGGCAATTGCTCTACAACACCGTACTCTTCCAGGTCCTTGCGAACCCTGGCAAGCAAATTTGCACCAATATCCTGGTGCGCCATCTCCCTGCCTCTAAATCTCAATGTAACTTTCGTTTTGTCACCGTACTCTAAAAATTCGGTGAGCTTGCGCAACTTGATCTGATAATCACCCTCGTCCGTTCCCGGCCGAAACTTGATTTCCTTTACATGTACCTGTTTTTGCTTGCGCTTGGATGTCTGGGCTTTCTTGTTCTGCTCAAACAAATACTTGCCGAAATCCATTATCCGGCAAACCGGCGGTTCTACATTTGGAGAAACTTCAACAAGATCCAGCCCGGCTTCCTTGGCCAAATCTATTGCGTCGTTCAGTGGCATAACTCCGGCCTGCTCGCCCTCGGCGTCAATGACCCTTACTTCTGAGGCGTCAATTTCCTCGTTACGGCGTACGCGCTTTGTCGATGCGATCCCTAAATCCTCCAGTAAAAAAACAGGTCCGCACCATCAGCAGGCACCGTTTGGCGCCGCAGCAAGTGCGGGAACGCGATTCTATATAGGCAAATAGCAAGAAACAACCATGAAAGGGCCTGTTTTTTCAAAAAAATCAGGCATTTTGGCAAGATTTGGTGGGCGATGGTGGTCTCGAACCACCGACCTCCACGATGTCAACGTGGCGCTCTACCCCTGAGCTAATCGCCCCACTGAATTCAAGGCCCCCCGGTATGGCCCCAGCGAGGGGGCGGCATACGATACTCAAGGCCTTTGTCCGGCGCAAGAGCTGTCAGCCCGCTTTGCGCTCGCCCACGCCCAACCCCAGGCGACGAATGTACTGAATATCGTCGCGCAGCCGCGCCGCCTCTTCAAATTCGAGGTCGCGGGCATGCTTGAGCATCTGCTTTTCAAGTTTCGCGGCCCGTTTCATCAGCTGTTCGGGCGACATCGTCTCGTAGTTGGCGGAGCTATCGGCAGCCTTGTAGCGGCCCTTCCGGGGCGTCGGATAGGCCGCTTCCATGATATCTGCAACCTGTTTGACGATCGTCGCCGGCTTGATGTTGTGCTTCTTGTTGTGTGCCAGCTGCCGTACACGGCGCCGGCCGGTTTCATCGAGTGCGCGCTGCATCGAGCGAGTGATCTTGTCGGCATACAGGATGGCCGTGCCGTTTATGTTTCTGGCTGCGCGACCGATGGTCTGTATCAGGGATCGTTCGGAGCGCAGAAAGCCTTCTTTATCCGCATCCAGAATGGCGACCAGCGATACTTCCGGCATATCCAGGCCTTCGCGCAACAGGTTGATGCCGACCACGACATCGAATACACCCAGTCGCAGGTCACGGATGATCTCGGTGCGTTCGACCGTGCCGATATCCGAGTGCAGGTAACGCACTCGTACGCCGTGCTCCTGCAAATAGTCGGTCAGGTCTTCGGACATGCGCTTGGTCAACGTCGTAATCAGAACGCGTTCGTCAGCCGCGGCACGCTTGTTGATCTCCGACAGCACATCGTCGACCTGCGTCCTGGCCGGCCTGATATCGACCTCGGGATCGATAAGTCCGGTCGGCCTGACCAGCTGCTCAACCGTATTGTCAGTACGTTCCGTTTCGTAGTCGCCCGGCGTCGCTGAAACATAAATGGTTTGCGGCGACATGTCCTCGAATTCATCAAAGCGCAGCGGCCGGTTATCCAGTGCAGACGGCAAGCGAAAGCCATAACGAACCAGGGTTTCCTTACGTGACCGATCGCCTTTGTACATACCGCCGAGCTGCGGAACAGTGACGTGACTCTCGTCGATGATCAGCAGAGCGTTTTTTGGCAAATAATCGAATAAACAGGGTGGCGGTTCACCCTCTTCGCGGCCTGACAAATAGCGCGAGTAATTCTCGATTCCCGAGCAATAGCCGAGTTCCTTTATCATCTCTAAATCAAATAAAGTTCGTTGCTCAAGTCGTTGAGCTTCAAGTAGTTTATCTTGGTTTCGGAGGTACTCCAGCCGGTCCTTGAGCTCGACCTTGATCAGCTCACTGGCTTCCAGCAGGCGCTCGCGTGGCGTCACGTAGTGGGTTTTCGGAAAAATTGTGAGTCGTGGTACCCGGCGGGTTACTTCGCCCGTCAGCGGATCGAAATACGACAGTGACTCGATCTCGTCGTCGAACAGCTCGACCCGGACCGCATCGCGATCCGAATCCGCCGGAAATATATCGATCACGTCGCCACGCACGCGATACATTCCCTGTGAAAAGTCCAGTTCATTACGCTGATACTGGAGCTCGGCCAGACGCCTGAGAATGGTCCGTTGATCCACCCTGTCGCCACGGTCGAGGTGCAGAATCATACTGAAGTAGGCCTCCGGGTCACCCAGGCCGTAGATCGCCGAAACCGTCGCCACAATGATGGAATCCGTTCGTTCGATCAGTGCCTTGGTGGCGGACAAGCGCATTTGCTCGATATGTTGGTTAATCGAGGCATCTTTTTCTATATAGGTGTCCGAGCTGGGCACATAGGCCTCGGGTTGGTAGTAGTCGTAGTACGAAACGAAGTATTCAACTGCGTTACCCGGAAAAAATTCCCGCATCTCGCCGTACAACTGGGCAGCCAGGGTCTTGTTCGGCGCGAGTACAATCGCCGGCCGCTGCACTTTTTCGATCATGCTGGCGATCGTAAAGGTCTTGCCGGACCCCGTTACGCCCAGTAATACCTGCTTTGCCAGGCCATCGTTCAGACCCTCAATCAGCCCGGCAATTGCCGGTCCCTGATCACCAGCCGGTTGATAACTCGACACTAGTTGCAGGCGATCGCGTTCGTCGACGGCAGTTTTCTTGGGCAGCTTTGTGGTTTCACGTACCATGACAATCGATTTCAGGGAGACAACCGATTGAGTCTATCAGTTTCAAAACGCATGGCACGTGTGAAGCCGTCACCGACGGGTGCGGTACTCGCACTGGCGACCGAATTGCGAGCTGCTGGCCGCGATATCATCAGCCTGGGTACTGGTGAACCGGACTTTGATACGCCACAGGAGATCAAGGATGCGGCGATTGCCGCGATCGCATCCGGAGCGACCAAGTACACGCCGATAGCCGGCACGGCGGACCTCAGGCAGGCCATTCAACGCAAATTCGCACGTGACAATGGTCTGGAGTATTCGCTGGCGCAGATAGTCGTCACGAGTGGCGCCAAACAGGCGCTCTATGACCTCTGCCTGGCGCTGCTTGACCCGGATGATGAGGCGATTATTCCGGCACCCTACTGGGTTTCATATCCCGACATGGTGCAACTCAGCGACGCCACACCCGTAGTGATCGAGACCGGCATCGAACAGGATTTCCGGATATCGCCGCAGCAACTGGCGGAGGCGATAACCAAGCGTACTAAATTACTGTTCCTGAACAGTCCATCCAATCCGACCGGCGCAAGCTATTCGCGCACAGATCTTGTTGCCATTGGCGAGGTCCTCGAACAACATCCGAATATCGTCATCGTTGCCGACGAAATTTACGAACCGATTTACTGGGCCGACGAAGCTTTCGTGAGCTTCGCGAGTGCCTGCCCCGCGCTCAAGGAACGTACGGTAACGGTCAACGGTGTTTCCAAGGCCTACGCGATGACAGGCTGGCGAATTGGCTATGCGGCCGGCCCCGAGGCACTGATATCCGCCATGGCGACTATCCAGAGCCAGAGCACCTCCAATGCCTGCAGTATTTCGCAAAAGGCTGCCGAAGCCGCACTGGACGGCGATCAGGCGGTCGTAGCGGAGATGGCAGCGGCCTACCGTCAGCGCCACGACTTTGTGGTGCCGGCATTGAACGATATCCCGGGCTTTGAATGTCGCAGCGGCGAAGGTACGTTTTATGCATTTCCCAGGGTCACGGGCGCCCTGGGCTCGCTTGGATTGAAGAATGATGTCGAATTAACAGAGTTTCTGCTCAACGAAGCAGATGTCGCGGTCGTGCCGGGCAGTGCTTTTGGTGCCCCGGGTTATTTGCGATTATCGTTTGCTTGCTCGATGGAAGCCTTGCACGAGGCCATACACCGCATAAAACGCGCAGTATCGGCTTGACTTCACACGGGTGCTGGTCGAAAATCCCGCCGCGCATCATAATGGTGTGCAAGATTCCCCGATAGCTCAGTTGGTAGAGCGTCTGACTGTTAATCAGAATGTCCGTGGTTCGAGTCCGCGTCGGGGAGCCAAATTCTGAAAAGGCCTTCGCTAGAAGGCCTTTTTTTGTGGCGGCCCACTTTCAGACATGCCCGCAAACTGCAGTATTTGGTGTAGGCTTCGGCTCATTCTGACAGTTGGGGGCTGTCCTTTGTCACTGTTTGCCGAACTCAAGCGGCGTAATGTTTTTCGCGTAGTACTCGCCTATCTCGTGGTGGCCTGGTTGCTATTGCAGATCGGCGATACGCTCGCACCGGCTCTGCGTTTACCCGAATGGGTGACGTCCCTGTTGGCATTTTTTCTGATCCTTGGTTTTCCGCTCGCCGTGTTCTTTGCCTGGGCCTACGAAATGACGCCCAAAGGCTTGCGGCTCGAAAAAGAAATCCAACGCGACCAGTCCATCGCAGCAAACACCGGTCGCAAACTCGATTTCGTAATCATTGCGTTGCTCGCGGTAGCAGTCGCTTATTTCGCATTTGACAAATATGCAAGCAACGGCACGCAGCCGACCGAAGAAATATTCGCAGCAGCCGACGCAACGCCTGCACGACGATCGATTGCAGTTCTTCCCTTCGTCAACATGTCGTCAGACCTCGAACAGGGGTATTTCTCGGACGGTCTCTCCGAGGAATTACTCAACCTGCTCGCAAAGATTCCGCAGCTTCGGGTGACTTCACGTTCGTCGGCGTTTTCGTTTAGAGATAAAGATTTCACGATTGCAGAAGTCGGGCGGCAGCTCGGGGTCAGCCATGTACTCGAAGGTAGTGTGCGCAAATCCGGCAATCAAATTCGGATCACCGCACAACTTATCGATGTAAAAAGCGATGCACACCTTTGGTCGGAAACCTGGGATCGGGACCTGAACAACATATTCGAAATCCAGGACGAAATTTCCGGATCCGTTGTCAACGCACTGAAGATTCAGCTGGTGGATGAATTGCCACACGCCTATGTAACGGACGCGGAATCATACGCGCTCTATCTGCGCGCCTCTGAGCTCATGGCAGATTACTCCGAGTCGAGTCTCGAGCAGGCAGACTCTCTGCTGCAACGGGTCATCGACGTCGACCCAAACTATGGGCCAGCGTTCATCAAACTGAGCCAGGTCAGCTCAATTCGGGGGTCGTGGGGTTATCGACCGCGCGATGAAGCCGCCGAGATGGCGCGTGATTACGCGCAGAGAGCGATCACGAGTAACCCGGATCTTGCGGAAGGCTATTTAGCCCTGGCCGACGCCGAGGCATCCGAAAAGCACGATTGGGAATCGGAAAAATTGTATATCCAAAAAGCGCTTGCAGTTGATCCCAATAATCTCGAGGCTAAGCGTTACGCCGCCGCATCTTTGTTACGAAAAGGGGAAACGAAGCCGAATCTGGACGCTGCGCGTGAATTGCTTGAAGTCGATCCGCTATCGGCCCTCACCTACCGACGTCTCGGACACGCCATGCTATTCGAACGCCAATATGATGAGGCAATACTTGCTTTTCGGCAGTTACTGAGAATCAATCCCGATGCGATTGTCGGTCATACCGACCTTGGAAACGCGCTATTTCATGCCGGCCGTTACGAGGATGCGCTCGCTGAATACGAGGCTGAGCCGATGGAAGGGTTTCGGTACCAAGGCCGAGCCATCGTCCACCACGTACTTGGCAACACTGCGGAATCGGATGCGGCGATCGCGACGCTGATTGAGATTGATAACGACCAATGGGCGGCACAAATTGCACACGCCCGGGCAGTTCGCGGTGAAGTCGATAGCGCGATCAATTGGCTGAATCGAGGCTACGAGTTATTTGATTTGGGCGTCAATATCGCGGCAGTTAATCCGTTCCTCGATAACCTGCACGGTGATCCACGCTTCGAAGAATTCCTTAGGCGCCTTGGTTCCGGCGATTGATGCAGCAAAGCTGCCACTACAATCGCACACCTAACCCGGGAATTGTGCCATCATCATGGCTGGGGTTGCGGCGTCACGTTCGCGTGACGTTTGCGTCAATAAGGGAAGGTAAAATAATAATATAGGGGCGAGTTGTCTGGCCGTTCCTCTGCATCATCAAAACCCGAACGAGATCACGCGTGAGTCGCTGCTAAAGATCCTCGAGATCATGTATCGGCTGGCCGCGCCGGAGGCGCTGCCCGAACTCTTACGGGAGATTGTCGAAGTCGGCAAGATCGCTATTGTTGCCGAAGCGGGAGTCCTTTGGATTCTGGATCGCCCTTCCGGCGAACTCGTACGAGTAATACCTGCCGCTGACCAGCCAGAACGTATCAAGCCCGGACAGGGATTGGCCGGCGAGTGCGCCGCTAGCCTGCAAATTACGAATATCCATGAGTGCCGCGACGATGAGCGCTTTGCCGCGATGCCGGGTGACGGACCGGGATTCGAGACTCGTTCCCTGCTCAATGTCCCCATAACCGGCCAGGAGGGCCAGTTGCTGGGAGTCATGCAGTGGCTCGGAGAGCACCCGGGGCAATTCGACGAACACGACCAGTGGATCGCACCCGCACTCGCGGCAGAGGCAGCGATCGCCATTCAGCACTCGGAGATGACCAGCGAATTGCTTGCCAGCGCCATCCTGAGCCAGGAGGTGGCTGTTGCGCGGGAGATTCAGCTCAGTACCCTGCCCGATTCCATGCCGGAGGTCACGGGCTACGATGTGCACGGTCAATTTCTACCTACTGATCATACGGGTGGTGACCTTTACGATCTCGTCGTGCTGGATAAACGGCTTTTCGTATTGCTCGGTGACGCGACTGGCCACGGTTTCGGCCCGGCGCTTTCCGCAACCCAAATGCAGGCCATGTTACGGGTCGCGTTCCGGCTCGGCGCCGATCTGGATACTGCTTACACACAGGTCAACAACCAGCTGAACGAGGACCTGCCGGACGATCGCTTCATAACCGCGTTCATCGGCTTCCTGGACCCCGTCACCCATGCAGTGGAATACCACTCAGGTGGCCAGGGTCCGATATTGTGCTACCGGGCCGCGAGCAAGCAGTGTGAGTGGTACAAACCCACGAACTTTCCAGTCGGCATAATGGAACTCGACGGCACGGCCAAGGCGGAACGAATTACTCTTGAGCCAGGCGATGTGCTGGCGGTCATCTCGGACGGCATCTATGAGTTCGCCACAGCGGACGGCGCTGAATTCGGAGAGGATGGCGTCGCCGCAGTGATGCAACAAGGTCATGGACTGTCAATGGCGGATTTGAGTCAACGCCTGGTAGATGCTGCATTTGCATTCGGCGGTGATGTGGCGCAAGCCGACGACATTACGCTGGTCCTGGTAGGTCGCCTGACTGAGTAGCCAACCGGGAATTGGGGCGAACAAATGCAAAAGAAATTCGGTAGAGGACTTGATCAGTTACAAGACATCGTCAGCTTCACCGACGAGTGTTTTGCACACGATGAGATCGATCAGTCCGTACGTTATATCGTCGATCTGTGCATCGAGGAATTATTCGTGAACATGGTGACTTACGACACCGAGACCACCAAAGATATTCTCATTGAGATTAGTTCTCATAAGCACGGTGTCGAAGTGAGTCTGACCGACTATGACGTCGAGCGATTCGACCCCCGCGATGGACCATCTGTGGATGTAAATGCACCGCTCGAGCAGCGTACGCCCGGTGGACTGGGGCTGTACCTCGTATTGAAAATGGTTAATTCAATTCACTACGAATATCGCAATCGGAACAGCAAGATCACTTTTATAGCGGACCGGAAATAGGCTGATGTTTCAAATTGGATTTGATGAGGCGGGAACGATCGTAGCGGAGGGTCGACTGGATGCGGCACAGGCGCCTTTGGCACAGGAGTTTCTTGATGAGATCGCAAATGAATGCGTCGTTGACCTGGCAAAACTTGAGTACATTTCGAGCGCCGGTCTCGGAGTCCTGCTGCGCACCCACAAACGCCTCATGAACCTCGGAACCGGGCTACGGCTGGTCAATGTCAACAGCCATATCAATGACATATTCATGTACTCGGGCTTTGACAAGCTGTTTGTCATCGAGGCCGCGGACAACTCGTAATGCAGCCAGCAAGGCAAAAACCAGCTTTTGTTCAAAATTCACCAACTTTCTGGTGCCTGCGGAGTATTTATGGATAAGCAGCAGGAAATCGAGTTGGTGACGAACTGCCAGCACGGAGATAAGAAGGCATTGGATACTCTTGTGAGACTCCTGGAAAAATCTGTCTATAACGCAGCCTACCGGATGCTCGGTAACCCGGATGAGGCCGCCGATGTGACTCAAACTACTTTTCTCAAGGTGTTCGAGAACATCGGAGGTTTCAACCCGAAGTTCAGGTTGTTTAGCTGGACTTATCGCATCGCATTGAATGAGTCCATCGATCAACTCAAGCGACGCGAACGGACCAAGCCGCTGGAACACATGCCGATATCCGATACCGATTCGCCACAAGAAACCGTGGCATTGTCGCAACTCTCCGATGAGGTGCAATCGACCCTGATGGAACTCAAAGAAGAACACCGCAGCGTGATCGTTCTGCGTTACTTCAGCGACTGCAGTTACGAGGACATCGGTCGAATTCTGCAACTACCAGAGAAAACCGTGAAGTCGCGACTATTCAGCGCGCGACAGCAATTGAAGAACAAGCTTAATCAGCACGGAGTGTACTCGTCATGACAAACGATCGAGCGATGCAACTCGTTAGCGCTGCCGTCGATGGAGAGCTGGATGCCGACGAGCAGGCCGAGTTGGAGCAATTGCTCGAATCGTCAGCCGAGGCTCGTGAATTCAAGCAAGACCTGGAGCAACTGGACTCGCTGTTGGGCGGTCTGCCAGAGCTGGACCCCCCGGAGCCGCTGCACGATCGAATCATGGCCCAGGCGCCGTCACAGGCCGCCCAAGGCAAGTCATCAATTCTGTCCTGGCTGCGACTGCCACCGTTGGGGTCCGGCATGCGCTATGCGTTGGCGGGCACAGGCATGCGTTATGCTCTGGCCGCCACCAGCGGTGCCATCATCGCTGCAATTTTCCTGGGCAGCCAGTCCCTGATACCAGCTACGACTGATATTTCCGACCTGGTTGGCACCATGGCACCAAACAACGCTGCGGTCGACGCAAACACCCTCGATTCATTTGCGTTTCATGAGGGCGGGCTGGATAGCCTGATACGTCTGGTACGCCGCGACAATAATTATTTACTCGACATCCAGGTGGAAGCCGCCAAACCCCTGGATATAACGGTGGACATGACTGGCGCGGGCGTTCATACGGATGCCATAGCCCAAATCGACAGCAAGTTCGAGTTGATAGCGATTTCAAACCAGACCTTGCAATTGCGGGCTCTGGGTCAGCAGAGACTGACAATTCTATTACGCCGCGTGGACGATGAAGTATTTCCCGAAGACGCGAGTATTTCGCTTGAGTTTTCAAGCGATGGCAAGTTGCTGCAGCGAGGAGAGCTGCGACCAACTTGGTAGATGAACGTCGCCTGTCCGTAACGACCGGCACGTTTCAACAAAGGAAGGAGTAAGGCTATGAGCAGTGAAAACAAATCCCGATCGACAATGATGATCGTTGCGTTCGCAGTCGCGATAGCGGTAGTTGGCTATGTCGGCGTCAAGTATCCCATTGGGGACGATGGCGCAGCTGGCACGGTAGCGCCGGCAGAACGGCATCGTGGTGAGCAGATATCCAGCGATGACATTACTCTCGACGATGAGACTGTGGCGCAGGTAATGCAGACTGATGTATATCAGCTCATCATCAGCGATGCAGCATTTGCCGAGGCCATGCAAAGCGACGCTTTTCGTAGCTTGCTGCAAAGCGATGCATTTCTGAGCGCTATGCGTAACGATGCTTTTCGCAGCGCACTACGAGATGACGCGTTTCTCAGCGCGCTACGCAGCGATACTTTCCAGAGTGCAATGCGCAGTGACGCCTTCATGAGTGCCATGCGTGGCGATGCATTTGCTTCTGCGCTGCGCAGTGAAGCATTTATGAGTGCGATGCGCGATGACGCACTGATGAGCGCAATGCGAAGTGACGCGTTCCTCAGCGCCTTGCGCAATGATGCACTCCTCAGCGCGATGCGCGGTGATGCATTCATGAGCGTCGCGAGAAACGATGCATTTCTCAGCCTGTTGCGAAATGACTCGTTCCGAAGCGCACTGCTTAGTGATGCTGCTCGCGGCTCTCTCGATGGCGATGCCTCGCTAAACGACGCTTTGCGGAGCGATGCCGGACTCGCGGACGCCCTGGCCGCGGATGTGCAATTGGCGGATGCCTTCGCCAGTGACGCGTTTCGCAGTGTCTTGCTGAGCGATGCATTTCGCGAAGCTCTTCGCGGCGACGCATTTCGTAACGCCATGCGTGACGATGCATTCCGTAGCTTGCTGCGTAATGATGCGTTTCTGAGTGCCATGCGCAGCGACTCATTCATGAGCGCGATGCGCAGCGATGCGTTTGCAAGTGCATTACGCAATGACGCATTCCTGAGCGCCTTCAGAAATGATGCCCTGTTGAGTGCAATGCGTAGTGACGTATTCCTGAGTGCCCTGCGCAGCGACGCATTGCTCAGCGCGATGCGCAGCGATGCGTTTCTCTCAGCGATGCGTAACGATGCATTTCTGAGTGCATTGCGCAGCGATGCCATGCTGAGTGCGATGCGCAGTGACGCTTTTATGAGTGCGATGCGCAACGACACGTTCCGAGCCGCATTGCGCGGCAGTGATTCGTTCCGCGAATCGTTACGATCCGACGCGATGCGGAGTGTCGAACGCAGCACGCTGGATTAAGAAGCAACGCTAGCCTTGCTCGAACTGGGGCCCACTTGCCGGTTGGCAGGTGGGCCCACGGCAACGCTAATAACAAGAGGATGCGGGTATCCATACCAAAATCCTGGCCGGCTTGATTACGTTCCTCTCGTTCGCTCAACTGGCGAGCGCCGAGGTCTTTGAAATGGATGCCGTCGAAACGGATGAAGTACGACTGCTCTACTTCGATCCGTTTCAGACCTACCTCGTTCCTCACGTCATACGCAACTTTCACAACTCGCTGGAATTTCAAAAGCAAACGTTTGACTGGGAGCCAAAAGAAAAATCAGTAATCATCCTGACCGACCTCGCCGACTACGGCAACGCGGGCGCAGGTGCGTCCCCGTACAACGGAGTTACCGTCTACATCGCGCCGGCCAGTCGTACGCTCGAGACCATGCCAAGCAGCGAGCGAATTTTCATGATCATGAATCATGAACTCGTGCATGTCGCCAATATGGATGCCGCTAATTCACAGGACCTGCGCTGGCGGCGCTTCTTCGGCGGCAAGCCGAGACAATCGGACCGCCACCCGGAATCCATTCTCTATAACTACCTGACCGTGCCCCGGTTGAGTACACCGCGCTGGTATCTCGAGGGCGCTGCGGTGTTCATGGAAACCTGGATGTCGGGCGGCGTTGGGCGTGCTTTGGGTGCGTATGATGAAATGGTATTCCGCTCAATGGTGCGCGACGACGCCTATTTCTATAGCAACCTCGGCATCGTATCGGAAGGTGTCAGCGTCGACTTCCAGGCTGGCGTCAACGCCTATCTTTACGGTACGCGATTTATCAGCTACCTGGCCTATCAATACTCGCCGCAAGACGTGATCGACTGGTTGAAGCGGGGCGAAGACAGCGAGCGTTATTACTCGAAACAATTCAGCAAGGTATTCGGCAAGCAGCTGGAGGATGTCTGGAACGACTGGATCGCTTTTGAGCACGAATTCCAGACTGCAAACCTCGAGACACTCAGAGAATACCCGCTTACTGATACGGAGCCGTTGACGCAGCGTGCGCTTGGCTCCATTTCACGCTCCTACGTGGACGAAGAACGTGGTGAATTGATCGGCGCGTTCCGTTATCCGGGCGTCGTCGCGCATGTCGGCAAGCTCTCATTAGAGACCGGCGAAGTCGAGCGCGTGGTCGATATCAAAGGTCCAATGACCTACCGCGTCACATCGTCAGCTTTCGATCCAGCCAGTCGTACGTTCTTTTATACGGCCGACAACCTCGCATTTCGTGACCTCATGATGGTTGACGTCGATAGCGGCGAGTCACACATGCTTCTCAAAGATGCGCGCATTGGCGATCTGGCGTTCAATGCGGCGGATCGCTCGTTGTGGGGCCTGCGGCACCTCAACGGCTATGTATCCCTGGTACGAATCCCCTACCCCTACACGCAGTGGAACATGGTATACACCTGGCCTTACGGACACGTGGCTTACGAAATGGATATCTCGGCCGACGGCGAAATGTTGTCGGCATCGGTCGGCGAGATTGACGGCAAACAGTTTCTGCGCGTATTTAGTATTGCCGAATTGCTCGAGGAGAAAGCGGAACCGATCGCCGAATTTGACTTCACACCAGCAGCACCAGAAGGATTCGTATTCTCAGCGGACTCGAAGACTCTTTTTGGCAGCTCCTTCTACACGGGCGTGTCGAATATTTTCTGCTTCGATATCGAGTCCGGCAATGTAGAGGCCGTAAGTAATTCCGAAACCGGGTTGTTCCGGCCTATTCCGTTACAGGATGGCTCCTTGCTCGTTACCGAATACACGGGCCAGGGCTTTGTCCCGACAAAGATAGACCCCGTGATCTTCGATGAAGTAGGCATACCCAAAATGTTGGGCAATGAGGTTGTGCAGCGGCACCGCGTCGTCACGGACTGGAATGTCGTGGAGTCGCTGGCCGAGGTCGACCATGAAAAGCTGATCAAGGATCACGGCAAGTACCGGCCATACCGTGAATTGAGTTTCGATTCTGCCTATCCAATTATTGAAGGCTATCGCGATACGGAGGCACTTGGCTGGCATTTCAGGTGGACCGATCCGGCACAGTTACACCATCTCAGCCTCTCAACCAGCTATTCCTGGGATGATGAGCTGCCCTCGTCCGAGCAACCGCATGTCAATCTCGAGTACAAGGCACTGAACTGGTACGCCCGCTACTGGCACAATGGCGCTGATTTCTACGATCTGGCCGGACCGACAAACCGCAGCCGGAAAGGCGACGCATTCATCCTTGGCTATGAACGTGCGTTGATCTACGACCCACCCAGGCAACTGGATATTTCTGCCGAAGTTGCTTACTACACTGGCCTGGACACACTGCCAGGCAACCAGAATATCCCGACTCTGTTTATTAACGAAATTCTGTCTGCCGATGTCGGCTTGCATTTCACCAATACGCGCAAATCGGTGGGCGCGGTTGATCATGAGAAAGGCTATCGCTGGGACATTAGCCTGACGGCAGATCAGTCTGAATTTGCCACGAGCATGAAGCCCCATGTTGGACTGGACTTTGGCTTTGCGTTGCCGTGGAAGCATTCATCAATCTGGTTTTACAACGCAGCTGGCAGCAGCGATGGCAATCCCCTCGACCCGCTTGGCAATTTCTATTTCGGTGGGTTCGGTAACAACTACGTTGATAACCGCGATGAAAAGCGTTACCGCGAGTATTACAGCTTGCCAGGTTTCGAAATCGATGAGATCAACGCCACGGACTTCGTGAAGTCGACTTTTGAGTGGAACCTGCCACCCTTACGCTTTCGCGAAGTCGGCAGCCCGAGCCTGTTTCTCAAGCACATCCGACCCGCTATCTTTTTCGGTGGCCTTCGAACTGACATCGGCAAGGCATCAGAACGCACTGTGACGACATTGGGTGCACAACTCGACCTGGAATTCACGCTGGCACATCGACTCCCGATGATCCTCTCGATAGGGTATGCCGCGGGCTACGAGCACGGCACCAGGCACGGCGATGAGTGGATGGTGTCACTGAAATTACTGTGAACGGACCGCCGCATGCGGCAAGATTCAGACTTTGCCGCACAAGGTACGTAGGTCGACCATGTCCACGGATATTCTCATAAGGGCACCGGTTGGGCTGTTACCAGTCCTGATCTTCCTCGTTGTACTGCTCTATATGGACAGCTACAAGCTGGTTGGCTTGAAAACCGTCCTGTGGGTCATTGGAGCTGGCGCGCTGATGGCCGTCGCAGCCTATTTCGTGAATGGTTTTTTGCTGGAACAGCTGCATATGGACTTCAGGGGCTTTACGCGCTACGTGTCCCCCTGGAGCGAGGAAATACTGAAGGCAGCCGTTGTCGTTTGGCTATTTCGCATGAATCGGATCGGCTTTCTCGTAGACAGCGCCATTATGGGATTCGCGGTCGGAGCTGGGTTCGCGTTTACCGAGAACATCTACAATCTGCAATCCGCCGGCGATGCACATGTCGCTGTCTGGTTCGTTCGTGGATTCGGCACGGCAATCATGCACGGTGGTGTAACGGCCATTTTTGCGATCATGTCGCAGGCTCTTACCGAGCGGCACATGAGGATCAATCCATTCCTGTACCTTCCTGGACTCGTTGCCGCGACCAGCCTGCATTCCGTTTATAACCACTTCGCGTTGCCGCCAATGCAAATGACGCTCTGCGTCATCGCGTTGTTGCCGCCCCTGCTGTACGTCGTGTTCAGGAAAAGCGCCAGACGTCTGCACGAGTGGCTCGAACTGGATTTTGACGCTGACTCCAGGCTGTTGCAGCAGATCAACTCCGGAGAGTTTGCTGATTCCAAAATCGGGCGTTTTCTCCACGATCTGCGCGAGAGATTCGATGGTCCGGTGGTTGCGGACATGCTGTGCTACCTGCGCCTGTACACCGAACTAGCGCTCCGGGCCAAAGGTGTACTGATGATGCGCGAGAACGGTCTGGACGCCCCAATCGGTGAGCGCACGCGAGAGAAATTCACCGAAATGGAGTACCTGGAAGGCAGTATTGGCAAAACCGGTGTCCTTGCTCTGCGTCCGTTTCTGCACATGACGCGCAAGGATTTATGGCAGCTCTACGTGCTTGAGGAAGGTAGTTCCTTGAGGTAATCGATGATATCGCTGGATTCGTACATCCATTGCACACCACCATCCGCATCCTCAATACGCAGACAGGGAACCTGAGTCTTGCCCCCGCCTGCAGCCAGTTCGGCGGCATGCCCGGAACTCACCAGGACATTCCTCGTCGGTAACTGAATTCCCATCCACCAGGCCGACAAGCGAACAGCAATGCACGCTCCACAAGTCGGAAAGCAATACAGATGATGTCCATCGAGCTCAAGCTTCGACCTGTTTAGAAACCGAATCATCAGTCAGGAATCGTTCCAGTTAGTCTTAGAGAAAGGCCAGCAACGCGACCAAACCATGCAGCAACACACCAAGCCAGATCGAACGAACGAGCACGATCGTGGAAAATCTGCTCGCCGCAGATCGCAGCACTATGACACTTAGCGGAATGTAAATCAGTAACCCCGTGATGGTGCCCGGCATGAGGCGGCCATAGGCCAGCGTACCAAAAGTGTGCAGCACGCCATTCAGACCCAGAAGTGCGGCGAACGACGTGCCAAACCAGGCGATGCGCGAATCATAGACCGCCGCAAGCGCGCCAGTGACGAAAAT